>Ga0187876_1002452_pt1 | contig 13702 bp, 13 predicted proteins | sample June2016WEW_17_4_FD_133000 | JGI IMG/M metagenome (GOLD analysis project Ga0187876, IMG submission 133000) | Peatland microbial communities from SPRUCE experiment site at the Marcell Experimental Forest, Minnesota, USA - June2016WEW_17_40 | ecosystem: Environmental > Terrestrial > Soil >... | reverse complement strand
AGGATGATTCCGCCCAAGCGCGCTGTCAAAACCGTCTCGTCAGCACCGGCGCCCGCTACGTCAATACCGACCTGAACACGCGCCACCCCCGCAGTTAACTGCCGCGCCAGTTCTTTCCTCTCCGCTTCGGTCGGATCGCGCCGTGCGCGTTCGATCCACGACAGTGGAAACACGCTCGACGGGTCGTCGGATGGAAACTCGCCCAAAACACGGGCGATGTACTTCGGATGTTTCGCTCCCCACACCCGATAGCGTTCCTTGACCCACGCCCGCCGGATCAGTTCCGGGAAAGGTTTGTATTCGAGTCGCTCCGCGTCGAGTTCGAGCAGTTCCTCGATCGTGAGCGGCTCCCCGGTGAGTTCATTGTGCAGATTCGGCGTGTCGAAGGCAGAGATCGTAATACAATTCCAGATGTTGCGCCCGCGCGCGAATGCGTCGTAGAAGTAGCCGGACGGGACTACGGGATTGCCCTGGATAAGAACGCGCACGTTCCCGCCGGCGCGCATCCCTTCGACTGCATCCCAGATGTCTGACTCGATGCCGGGCGCCTCGTCTCCGATCAGCAGCACGTTCTTGCCGTGCACTCCCTGGACGTTGATGCCACGGCTGGAACTGGCCCCCTGCGCATAGCGGCCGGGTCCCACCTCGAGACGCGTCGTCGTGGGCACAGGAAGGGCGTACCGCAGAGAAGGCGTCCCATTCGTTCGTGCAAGGGAGATTTCCCCCCGGAAGGTTTTCACCTGCCGCAGCGTCGGCGCAAGGATGTACGTGACCGATTGTTTGTGGCGGCACAGCCACCACAGAGGAAATCCTGATGCGACGAATGTCTTGCCGCTGGCATGGCACCCTTTGACTGCGGTCAGCGGATTGACCGCAACGGAGCGCGCTATTTCCCGCTGCTTTGCCCAGAGCGAGCGCAGCAGTAATGTCTTTGAAAATCGCTCCGTGCCAAGAAGATGCCGGACCTTCCTGGCGTCGGCAACTCTCACTCAGGTCCGTCGTCCTTTTCTGCTGCCTCGACGAGGCGATCAAACTCATCCAGCAGGGAACGGTCTTTGCCCTGTTCGTTGACGAGCCGGTGAGCAGAGGTCTCCTGCCACCCACCCCGGCACTTGAGGTAGAAGCAGAGTGCCCCGAGGTTTTTATCCCGCATGAGTCCGAGAAGCTGGCTGGTTGCGAAAGCGTCGATTTCGGCTTTGGAGGTCTCAAGCTCGCGGCGGAAATGCTTCCGCAGCGTATTCTCGGAAATCCCGTGCGTGCCGATGCACGCGGCGATCCTGCCGCCGCATGTCCAACCTAACGGACATCCAACTTGATTGCCCGGCGCAGTGGGTTGGTTCGGGAGATTAAATAGGGGGTTTTGCATCGCTGTGGAAAGGTCCACTCCCGCGCCGCCGCCATATGCACTCCCCGCAACTGCGAGGCTTGCCAGTGCAACCAGAAGCACAGGTGCCAATCGTTCCATCAAATTCTTCAGATCTCTATTGAGGTGCTTCATTTGGGTATTCTCCTTGTATTTATTTCGGTGTCTTCTCTGCGAGGTTCGCGCGTGCACGCCGGAATAGAATGGTAGTCCTGTAAGTACTAGTGGGCCGTCTCAGTCATTTAGAAACTGTGATTCTCCGCTTGGGATCGGTGTAGGTGCCCCGCTGCCAAATTATCTGGAAACGGTGCCACCATCAACTGGCAAGTCGATTCCAGCAATAAAGCTGCTCTCATCGGAAGCAAGGAATTGACAGAATGAAGACGCGAAGCTCACAAAAAAGAAATGCGCCGATTTGTCATGACAGGATCACGATTTAGTGATAGCGTGACTACGGGGAATCCAGATCCAATCCAAGTAAGGAGAAAGTCAACACCATGCTACGCTTCCACTTTCGCACCGTCACTGGACTCAGGCTCGGCCTGCCCGTCCTCTCGCTGGCTCTGATCGCGATGGCCGCAACTGCGCTGCCAGCGCCGGCTGCCGACGTGATTATTTTCCAGAATCTCCCGACCAATGATTCGGGTGTGACTTCGCACCACGGGGTCGGCGGACCGGTGATCGCACACGACTTCACACCCGTGAGCTCAGGCTACATCGACCAGGTAACGTGGTGGGGCACTGCTTCAGCCTCCAATACCTTCGAGGTGCTCTTCAACACTAATGCGGCCGGCCAGCCTAATGCCTGCACAATCGCCGGTTGTGACAACACCCTTACGGGGGGGCTGCGAAAGTATATTCCGCTCGTACCCGTAGTAACCCCCTCAGCTCTGCCCGGTATCTTTCGGTATACCGCGAACTTGTCCTCTGCCCTCGAATATAACGGACTTCCTAACTTGTATGTCTCCGCCGGAACAGACTACTGGTTCACCGTGGCGAGCTTCGACTTCGGTTGGGACTGGGCGGCCGCTCTCAACGGTGCGACTGTGGGTAGTGAGCTTTTCCATGGCCAGAGATCTGTAGGTTCCACGCCATGTGCTGACAGCGGCCCACACTGCGGCGCGTGGACGTCTGTTAACACTGACTTTGCGTTTCAGATTTCTGCGATAGTATCCCTCGGCGGTAGTCTCCTGAACCCTTTGTTTTCGGGTACATCCGGAAGTTGCCCAACGGATTGGATCTGCGGCGGCAGTCCGGCGCCCGGATTCGCATCGTATAGCCCGACTATGGCGCAGTATCCGGGTGGCTCTCCGTTCATGACCAGCGCCTTCAGCCCCACGGTTTACGGGGGGTCGGGCGTCATTCGCCAACTTACTTCCTTGACTTGGGTTGGCGGCGCCACCTATGTCCTCAACTTGTGGGCGGGTTTGCCGCTCACGGAGCCGGATGGGATTTCGACGGTGGCCGGTTGGCCCGCTCTGAACGGGGCGGTGAGGCTCTATCTGACTATGGGTAACGGTTTCGGTCAGGTGGCCGCGTTTGATATACGGAGCCCGGGCCCGGGTGTCTTTGCGCTGGATCCCATTAGCTTCACACTACCGGTTAATTCGGGAGCTGTTGGCCAGAAGATTGGCGTGATGATTTTCGTGAGTGCGCCTTACTGGGCCTCGGCGAATTTTGATATCACTCCGTGACCATGACCCTCAAACCAAATCCAGGAAACTTGTTCAAGCGCAGGATGGCACAGCAGTTGCGGCTTCCTCGCAGATGAGAGTGGGATGCTGCTTCTTATTCTGGTTGAGGTGCACAATGGCGCTGGCGATCCAGGCCGAACCAGGTTCTGGAAGAGAGGCGACCACAAAGGAAAGGGCAGGGCTGCTCCCTGCCCTTCCGCTTTAGCGCCGAGGCTTGAATTCCGCGGGCCGGCAGGCCCGGTTCGTGCCAAGTCGGGTTTTCGTCGTTAAAGGTTTCACCCTTCTCGCGGATCGCCGATTGATCGGCTTGCGGCAGGGCACAGATGCCATGTGTTTGAACCAAGCGGTCTGCGAGGCCCATAGCTGTGCAAAGGCCTTTAAGCTCGTCAGTTTACTCCGCAGTTCCGGTCTTGCTAATCCCTCCTCCCTCATCTCGCCCCCGCGGCCCTTGACTGGGCAACGCTTCGCTTGACGGTTCCCCGACTGCCGACTGCCGGATGATAGAAACGGGCCGTCCATGGGCGGGGCTGGCACGTTATCCACGGTTATGGCCTGTTCGCGATCCTCTTCAAGCGGCAAGGCCGCGCCGCGTTTGATTGTGTGTGACAAATGGGTCTTCGATACTTGCCAAATTCCAAATTATGAGTACCGTTAAAGGCAGACCTTTTGAAGGAGGTTCTGCATGCCTGCGAAACTGATGGAAGTGTATTTCCGCCTCAAAGCTGTATCGCCTGTGGCGGGTCTCTTGTCCGCGGTTTGACGGGCGTTATTACTTATTATCGGTAGGTGTTTTCGCGTCCGCAGATTGCTTCACAATTGCCTTGCTTGTGTTCCCGCCTGGAGTGATGAATGTCCTGACCGCGGCTACTGCCGCGCAAGGAGAACGAACATGAGCGAACTGATGAACGAAACTACCGAAGCAGCCGCGACGGCGGCCGCGAAGGCACCTGAAACTGGCAAAAAGCAGGCCAGTCCTGGCGCACGGGCCGCCACGGGCGCGAACACGAAAGCCAAGGCGACTGAGAAGGCAACCGCCGCCAAGAAGGCGCCCAAAACGGCCCCCAAGGCGACCCCGAAGCCCAAAGCTGCCCGCCCGGCGAAAGCCGCGAAGGAAAAGGACGTGCGCGAAGGCAGCAAGACGGAGACGATCCTCGACCTGATGAAACGCTCGGGGGGCGTCACCCTCAAAGAGATCATGAAGGCGACCGGGTGGCAGGCGCATTCCGTGCGCGGCTTTGTCTCGGGCACGCTGGGCAAGAAGATGGGCTTGACGGTCGTATCCACGAAGGGCGAGGACGGCGAGCGCACCTACTTGATCAAAGGCTGAACCACGCCAAAGCTTTGATCCCTCCCGCCGCCGGGCGCAAGCCTGGCGGCTTTTTTGTCTTCTGCTCCCGCGTTATGCGAACGGCGCGTAAGGACCATTTGAGCGCGGATAGGGGCTGCGCTTGTGCGGATCGGCCGGCGGCGGCGCTCCCACCTGCATCCGAATGCCCATCGCGAACGACCGCAGCGCGTCCGCTCCGTGGCTGTTGTCGTCATGGATCGGCTCAAGTGTCATCACTGAGTTGCCCGTTACCGGGTCAACTTTGGCCGTGTTGCCGTAGCGGTAATATCTGAGCCGCTGAAGCCCCAATTCACACTTTTCCGTGTCGAACCAGCACGTGCCGAGGATTTCGCGCACGCGATCAATTCCCGCTTCCCGCGGCGAGCGGGGCAGCACTCTAACGTTGCGGCCACGCTGCCTCATGGCGGTCTGGAGGGAAGTAATAAGAACGTCCGAGCCCGCATCCCAGGGCCAGAAATCAACGGCATACTTGTAGCCTTTGGCTTCGCAGACCGAAACGTAGTGCTCCATGGGCTTGTGGCGCTCTTCGTAGTAGTCGATGACCCGATACTGGCCCATTTGCGCCTGAATGAACCATATCGCGGTAAAGTCGCGTTTGCCGAGATCCCAGCCGGTATGCACGGGAATCGCCGGATTATACGGCACGCTGGTAATGCGACCCTGCTCCTCGGCCAGGCGCATCTGCGGGCCATAGATCGAGCCGCGCGTCATGCGCCGAGGCTGGCCAAGCCAGACGTGCGCATACTCGTCCGGGTCTTCGGCTTCCATTTGTTCGCGTTCATCGCGCAGGACTTCTGACGCCCATGGATTGTCACTGAAGTTCATCTGGACTTCCATGAGGCCGGGCGGCGGATGCACTACGAAGCGTTGGTACGTAGGGTCGCTTTCAAGCTCCGGGTTCCACGATAACCAGATTTCCGAGTTTGGCCGGCGAACGGTGGGAATAATCTTGCGCCACGAGTCGTCCGAAACGCTCTGCGCTTCCTCGATCCAAGCCCGCGTTGCGCCTTCCAGAGACTTGATGGCATCAGGATTGTGCCGAACGCCCTTGAACACGAATTCCGCGCCGGTAAAGCGGTTCGCGATACGCGATTTCTCGATCAGGAACTCGTGCCGGAGTTGCAGCCGCTCGATTGTCTCTCCGTCGGGCGGCTCGCGGTCTACACGATGCTGGAGCAGGGCATCATTCCTGCCATCCGCCTCGGCCGACGGTGGATCGTCACCCGGCACGCCTTTGAAAACTGGGAGCGCACCTGCGGGATGCCGACTGGATTTCAACGGGAACCCGAGCATAAGGTGACGTGACGCTATGCCCGTCCACAAACGCAAGTACCGGTCGGGAAAGGTGGTGTGGTATTACCAACTCGCCCCACCAGGATCGACACGCCAGAATCAGAACCTTATCACCGAATCCGGATTCGCAACGAAGCAGGAGGCTACAGACGCCGACGGGCGTGCTCGTGCTCGAAACGGGCAAGCCGACGATGCTCGTTGCCCCGACCCCGGAGGAAATCGAACGGGTCCGCGCTGGGTTGCACCAGCGTCGCGCAGCGGCGGGAATCCCTGGCTGGCAGCATTCTGAGGACGGCCGCGCGTTGGAGGAGGGAGGTTGATCCGCAATGTATCTCGCCGCCTCGAGCGGCTCGAAGCGAACGCCAAAGCTTCAGCGGCCTTCGCGAGCCATGAACCTCACATCCTCTGTTTCGTCGACATGCAACGCAGGGTCAGGAGCCAGATGGAGTGGAAGGACGGAAAGTGGGTCCGCACGGATTTCGACGAAGAGGGCGCTGTCGACTGGGTGGAACCATCAAAGCCCTCGCCGGCTGCCCCGAAAATACCTTCCGATATTAAGTAAACTGGGTATGCACTTGACTCAGGTAGCCACCATAGATCGCGGTCGCGACTGCCGGCAACCCACTTCCGAAATGTGTGCTGGCAGCCTGCTCCCGTCTATCGCGGACGTCGGGCGGCTGGCACCCGAAAAAACCGTCACCACTGGCCCGATTGGCTTCCGCGACGCCTCCAGGACAACCGCCAGGCGCGGTATCCGGACATTGTTGCGAGACTCGGCCCGCTGGGACCACAAGATCTTGGGGTTACCTGAGTCAAGTGCATACCCAGTTCAACGAATATCGGAAAGTCTTCCGCGATTAGTTGCCACGGATAAAGCGGCGCTGCCGGGTACAGTACCGGCTCGCGTGCCTGGCCACCCGTCTAATTTTTGGCTGCGCCGACCAGAGGGGGTGAGCCAGGCACTAGGGATGTCACAACCCGCTGATTGAGAATTGCGATATCGACGCGCCTGTTGTGCATCCGGCCCTCGGGAGTGTCGTTGGAATCCACAGGAATCGTATCGGCGTAACCAGCTATGCCGAAGCGCTCGCGAGGAATGTCATACTGCGTTGCGAGTAACTCAAGCATGGCGATCGCCCGAGCCGCGGACAGTTCCCAGTTACTGCGAAAGCGAGCATTATGAATCGGTACGGAATCCGTGTGGCCCTCCAGCCGGACGCCGTTGGGCAGACTTTTGATCACGCCGGCTATTTTGGCCATTGCGTCATGCGTCTGCGGTCCTATTTCATCTCCGCCAGAAGGAAAAAACGCGGCCTGGCGCAGACTCACGACCAGGCCCCGCTCTTCCAGATGGACATCCACCTTGCCCTCCTTGATTTCCTGAACCAGAGCCTGAGTAAGGTAGTTCATCGAGGGCACCAGATCGGTGATAGTTACTTCGGATGGAGGGATCAGCTCGGTTTTCACAATCTGTTTCTGCGATCCGCCGGGGCCACGCATCATGGCGTTGCCTTTGCCTGTGCTATCAACTGTGCCGCCGAGAATCTCCCGGGCGGCGGGTTTGGTGGCACCGTTCTCCAGGGCTTGCTTCATGGAATCCGATACCTCATGCGCTTTGTGCTTATCGGTTTGAGATACGGCAAACATCACGACAAAGAGCGCGAAGAGCAAAGTGATGAAGTCGGCATAGGAAATCAGCCAGCGTTCGTGGTTCTCGTGCTCCGCGCGTGCCGCTTTTCGCGCCATCTGTCAAAGCCCTCTGTGGTAAGTCCGGTCTAGGAAGCATTATTCGGACCGCGGTCCGCTTTTAGATTCGATTTTCTGCACGATCAGGCTCTTCGCCTGCCCGCCGATAGCTGGCTCAGCATCTTGAGAACGTCCTCCGCTGGATACTGGTCCAGCACCGTCCCTGTGCTCTGCTCAACCACGACCATTACGAAGCGCTGACTCGCGGGATCTCGGACCACCTTGAACTCCCGATCGGCGATATTCAGATCATTTAGTATTCGGGCTGAGGCCGTCGCGCTCCGCAAGAGTTGGCTTTGGTTCGTCTCGGTTGGCGCGCTTTGGTTCGGGGCTATGTCAGACGTTCGGCTGATTGGTGTTATCCCCATGGTGAGCCTTCAAAGAAGAGATCAGAGCCAGTCTCGCCCTTTCGCGGGCTGCACTTGAGAAGACGTTCCAGCAAATTCATACAGCAAGTATAAAGGCGGAAAATCCGGGAAACTAGACTGACTTTGGTATAAAAGTCTACAGTATCCGAATCAAATTGGTCACTTTTCGCGCCCGATCCGAGCCAAATCATTCTCGCCAAGCCGGGCGTTATGCACTGATATCGGTAGACACTCTGGTCAACGTGGCAGATCACCCCCAAGTTCGCGGGGCGCTCTATGGTTAGGCGTGTTACGACCAAGTGGATAGTGTGCGGAATGCGCGTCATCCAGGACCTAATTTTTCGCACGCTTGAGCAAGCGGAGATTTACCCAGCCTGGTGGGCCGGCGGTTCAATTGACACGTCTGCGTGAATCTTAAGGAGCGTCCGGACCAACTCTGGTGATTTGCATCGGGCCATGCCGCACTCGGTAGCGATTCCAAAGCCGGACGCGTGGTTCGCCGCGGCAGCGATGCGTCGCCTGGTGGCGTCGGCTCCATCGATGTGGACCAGCCCCAGAAAGAGTTCCGTGCCGGGCGAGAGTTTCAGGCTACCGAGCGGCTGGAAGTACGCATCGTCCGAACGGTCGAGGGGAACGGGCATATGGATGTAGGTGATCGGACGGAGGACTGCCCGTGTGAGCGCGTTGGCAAACTCAACCAGCTTCCCGGCGTCCAGCGGATCGATCATGTGCTTGGCATCCCAATCGCCGTAGCACAAGTGGAACCCGAGTTCGACATCTTCAGGAACTGCGCTACCGATCCGTGTCATGCGCGCCATGATTTCAGCGGGCAAATCGATGAAGGGGCCGCGCATGCGGGGTAACCGCCCATCCCACATCACCATCTCCAGGCACACATCCCACTGAATGCACAGTTGCTCGTGAGGGATAGCCCGGGAGATCATACCGACCTCCCGGATCATCGCGTTCTCGTAGGCTTGTTCAATCGTGATTGCGTCCTGAGTTACGCAGAAGGGATTGATCACCGCGAACGGCGTAGGCAACGATACCTGGAATCGGACGCTGGGGGGGAGGTAACCGTGGGCCTTGGCCGCGAGGAAATCCTGATAGGAAGCGCGGGCTTCGCGCGCATAGCCCAACTCCGGAAACCGAATCTCGTCATCGGTGACGTAGTCGGCCAGGTGGAGGGGTGGGAATCCGGAGACAGGGTTCGGTTGGCTCATATCGGCTTTCAGAAATGGCTGGGCTCGCAGCAGAGGATATTGCCAACTGATCCACAATCTGCGGCCGCCAGGCTCACCATCCGGCACTCGCCGCAATCGGCGTCCAAGTAAGCTGCCCGTGGTGTGGAAGACCTCCTCCACTGTATCCAGACCGATGCTGCCGACCAAATGAACCTTATCGGGAACCACGTGATAGAGCGTATCATTCAATGACTATTCCGACAGCCGACCACCTCACGGGTCCGGGCAGCCATTGCGTACGAAGCGTTGATCGCCGGTGGCTGGGTTCTTGAACGCGGTTCGACGGGCGTTAACTGTGAATATCGCTAGCGGTTTTGAACGAGAGGCCGCGTTCCGCAGACTGTCTCGTACGGAGAACGTCCTCGAACCGTACTCCGCGCGCGTTTGCGTTGACCTGCCACATATCAGCCACGGCCAAGTGGGTCGTGGACGGAATGCGCGTATTCCGTTCCCTATCCGTCCGGAACACCAAAATTCACTCCACGAACGCCGAAAATTGAGGGCTCCAAGCCACGCGGACGGAAATTCTTTTATATTGATTGAAGCCCCCGGCGGCACGTATGCAATTGAAGGTAGTGGTGCTTTAGCGTTGAGTCCGCGCTATGCGGTCTGTGCCGCGTTGCTAAAAAGCATATTTCAAGGCTAATTGCATAATTCTCGGGCCGGCGTCCGACTGGATGGTGCCGAAGGCTCCATTGTTCAGCGTCAGATTCGATACGCTGGCCGCGCCTGGAGCTGCTGCCAGGCTGGCATTCAGACGATTCAGAATATTAAACGCCTCGACGCGAAATTCCAGTCTGTGTTTTTCCCGAATTTGAAAGATCCTCGACAGACCCGCGTCGACCTCGAGCATCCCAGGCCCGATCACGTTGTCCGCCCCAAGGTTCCCGTAGGTACCGGTCGCAGGTTGCGAGAACGCAGCCGGATTAAACCAGCAATTCACAGTCCGGTTGGCGCAGTACACATTTGAAAGCACCTGATTGGGGCGCTGGCCAATCAGCTGACTTTGGCCGGTCAACGCGTTGTCGATTCCAGTCACAATATTTACCGTAGGCCCGGTCTGAGCGCTCACGATTGTCGAGAGCTGCCATCCGCTGGCCACAATTCGCAGCCAACGCTCTGAAAATTTTGGCATTTGGCCTACCGCCGACAGATTCAGGATCTGTCGCCGGTCTACAACATAGCAATTGCCGCGGTCTGCCTTCCGGTTTCCAGCTTGCAGGTATGTGACCGCAGTCAGTTCGTCTGCCTGACTATCGCCAATACAGTGCGACCAGGTGTAATTCCCCAATATCGTGAAGTTGTTGCTGAGCCGGTGCTGCACGGAGAGCAGCATCGCATTGTAGCTCTGTGTCCCTCCGTCATCCAGTTGATTGATGTTTGCGAAGTATTGCCCTTGTGCCGGATTCAGCAGATATAACAAACGCCGCTGGTTGGTGTTTGCCGTGGACGAGCACGGGGTGTACGTCTTTCCATTGATCGTGCAGGATGCCCCTGGCATGTAGACAGCGGGATTCTCGTCGTAGACCACCCACATGTGCACCGTCTCATTTCCAAGATAACCGGCCGACAAAAGCCAGCTTCCTCCGATCTGCTTTTGAACGGTCAGATTCCACTGTTGCATATAGGTCGGATTAGGATGCAACGGCATATTCGCGTATGAACCCGCAAGTGCAAAGGTAGCGCTATTCGGAACCTGCAGAGGGAACGGATTTCCTCCGGCGTAGGTGGCCCACGGATTCGAAAAGTTGACGTTGTTAAGCGAGATCGAACTGCCCCAGGGCGGAGAGTTTTGAATCGCATTTGCCCAGAATAACTGCGACAGATCGTAGAATATTCCATACGCCGCCCGAACCGTCATGCGGCCATCCCCGCGGGGATCCCAGACTACTCCCAGGCGGGGCGCAAAGTCGGCTTTTTTGCCGAAATAGCCGCCGCTGGGCAACGTGGAACCGTTCGGGAGTTTATCGCCAGGGAAGAAAACGCCGGCTGGACCATTGGGGTAAACGCTGCTATGGAGGCCCTGCGCGAACCACCCGGGTTCGAAATTGTTTGTTCGGTTAAGTGGCTGGCTTTCCGCGAAGAATGGATCCCATCGAATCCCGGCGTTCAGAGTCAGGTGTGACGTCACTCTCCATGCGTCTTGCACATAGACTCCGGTATAGAGTTGTCTTGGTTGCCAGATCGAGGGATTGCCCTGTTTGAAGGTATCCGCAATTCCCGCAAAGAGGTCCCCGTACCCTAAGCCCGTGGCCTGCCCGGTGAAACCAAACGCGCCGTTTGCATTGACAAACGAAGCGGTGTTCAACTCCGTGTGAATAAAATTCGCGCCGAAGCTGATTTGATGTGCCCCGCGCACCAGGTTGAAGTCTTCGGCAAACTGATAGCCGACTGAAGGGAAAAAGCCTTGTGCCGCGTTCCCACTGCCACCGATAACGGGACCGCCGCTTATGGCGGCTGCCGTATACGGAGGAGTGGATGTTACAACGTACATGTTCACTCCCAGGTCGACGGGAGTGTAAGTGGGTATGCCCACCCGTTGGACAGCGGTCCGGGTAACGTCCGCACGGAACGCGCTGACGGTGCCGGGCCCGATTACCCAGGTGTCGCCGAGCACCGCCGACTGGTCCAGATCGTTACTGGCCATTCCTTGCGAAAGAAGCGGGTTTACCGTAGCATCCGGTGTCGGAATTAAAAGGTGTGTGGCAAAGTAACGCCCGAATATGCTGTGATTGGCGACTTGATAGTCAATCTTCGCCAGTCCCTGGGGTTCGCTCTGGTTATTCGCAAGTCCGTAAGTGATCTTGCCACAGGGATTCGAGGATACGGGAAGGCTGCTGGCCAGCTTAAAACCCGCCGGATTGAACAGCGAGGGCGCAAGCATATTGTTGACGAACGGAGCTGCCAGCGTGATCTGCCTTCCGCCGTTGCATGCCGGCGATGCAAACGCGGTGAAATCTCCGCCGAGCATTGCAGCGGTGGGGTCGAAAGTGATGTTGCTGTTTGGGTCGGATCGCTGAATCGTGTACTGGAAGCCCACGAAGAAAAACAGCTTGTTTTTCTTGATCGGCCCGCCCAGGGTTCCCCCAAACTGATTACGTTTTAACGAGTCCCGTGTTGCCGCAAAGAAGTCCCTGGCGTTGAAGTCTCCGTTGCGGACGAAGTCGAACGCGTTGCCATGGAACTCGTTACCCCCGGACTTGGTCACCACGTTTACGGCGGCAGCCGAATGCTGCCCGTACTGCGCCGGCAGGGCGCTGGTTTCCACTTTGAATTCCTGCAGGGCATCCGGGAACGGCAGCGGCAGATTCAAGTTGCTCATCGGATCGTTATACGTACCGCCATCCATCAGATACGTCATTCCGCCGGACTGCCCGCCAGCGACGGAAATGTTCGCCTCGGGGTAGTTCTTTACTGTATTTATGTCGCGGTTGTAGCCCGTCGCCGCCGCTCCCGCTAGAAAGATCAGCTGCGTTGCCTGGCGTCCGTTGAGCGGAAGATCCACAATCCGCTGCTGATCTACAACTTGCCCTACCCCGGAACTGCGCGTTTCCACCATGGCTGCGTCGGCCTGCACGACAACCTTTTCGTTCACCGAGCCGACCTTTACTGCCACATCTATAGTCGGGTTGCTATCCACTTGAAGGACAATGCCGTCCTGTGTGTAGGGAGCGAACCCTTCCTTACTTATTTCCAATCGATAGGGCCCAACGGGTAAATTGAGCAGAACGTAAGCGCCGTCGGCGCCGGTGGTGACCGTTCGCACCGCTCCCGTTGCAGTCTGTGTCGCTTTAACGATTGCATCGGGGATGCCGAGACCGCTTGGGTCGTGAACTGTGCCTTTGATCTGAGAGGTGGACACAGCCTGTCCCCACGCGACAAGACAAGTGAGCGCAAAGGTGAAAACAAGACGAAAACGAATCCGCATAAATGTCTCCCTGAATAGCAGTGCCATGACCTTCTTCTCCCCTGAAGAGCCAGTCCGCATTTGGTCGGCTGTCCCGATCGGACCAATCGTTAATTCTGGGGCAGCATATCGAATTATTCATTGAAGATCAATGGGCCATAACTCCGGGCCATAACTCCGGGCCGTAACCCCGGGCCGTAATGAGATCGTTTCGCGTCTCGGCGAGGCGGCAAGGCGATTGGGAACGGATGGTAGGCTGCTCTTCCCCTATTAACAATCGCTTTATCTTTTTGGCTCGAAGCTGTATCGCAAGTGGCGGGTTTCTTGACCGCGGTTTGACGGGCGTTATTACTTAATATCGCTATCTATTTTCGACCTGCTCGGCGTCGCTCTAAGTCGGCGCGGACCCGTTCTACCTCCTCCGGGGTCGGAGCACGCTCAATCGTGGGTTTGCCTGATTCCATAACGAGCACACTCATCAACCCCTTCTCCGGGTCCACGAAGTGGATTCTCACCAAGAGCGAACGGTCTTGCGTGGCTGCCGCAGCGCGGGTTTCGAGCCGCTGAAGACGGCGGAACAGGTTACGCATCAATCCTGCCTCGCTTAGTCGATCGCACTCACCGAGTTCGCAGGTGCCCGACGACAGCTTTCAGGTTCCACCCGCTCGATGGTTCCGTGCCCATCGAAATACGTCCAGACACACTTTCCGTTCTCCCACCCCATCCGGCGCATGATCCT
>Ga0187876_1002447_pt1 | contig 13714 bp, 11 predicted proteins | sample June2016WEW_17_4_FD_133000 | JGI IMG/M metagenome (GOLD analysis project Ga0187876, IMG submission 133000) | Peatland microbial communities from SPRUCE experiment site at the Marcell Experimental Forest, Minnesota, USA - June2016WEW_17_40 | ecosystem: Environmental > Terrestrial > Soil >... | reverse complement strand
CAGCGTGCTGAGCTTCGGCAAGGCCCGCGCCAAGCTGCATACGAAGGAGCAGTCGAACGTCACGTTCGACCAGGTCGCCGGCATTGACGAGGCGAAGGAGGAAGTCGCCGAACTGGTCGAATTCCTGAAGAGCCCGATGAAGTTCCGCCGCCTCGGCGGCCGGATCCCGCGCGGAGTGATCCTCATCGGGCCGCCGGGCACTGGGAAAACGCTTCTCGCGAAGGCGATCGCCGGCGAGGCCGAGGTGCCATTCTTCAGCATCTCCGGCTCCGATTTCGTCGAGATGTTCGTCGGCGTCGGCGCCTCGCGCGTGCGCGACCTTTTCCACCAGGCCAAGGAAAGCGCGCCGTGCATCATCTTCCTGGACGAAATTGACGCCGTCGGACGCCGGCGCGCCATTGACATTCACGGCGCGAGCGCCGAGAGCGCCCAGACGCTCAACGCGATCCTCGTCGAGATGGACGGCTTCGAGACCGACGACAACGTGATCGTCGTCGCCGCCACGAACCGCCCGGACGTTCTCGATCCGGCGCTGCTTCGGCCCGGGCGATTCGACCGCCAGATCATCGTGGACTTGCCAGACATCCGCGGACGCGAAGCTATCCTGAAGGTACACGCGCGGAAATACAAGCTCGCCGCCGACGTAGACCTGCGCCAGATCGCGCAAGGCACGCCGACGTTCTCCGGCGCCGACCTCGAAGCCCTCATGAACGAGGCGGCGCTTCTGGCGACGCGCAAGGCCAAGCTCGCCGTCGCGATGAGCGACCTGGAAGAGGCTCGCGACAAAGTCCGCTGGGGCCGCCAGCGCCGCTCGCGGCAGATGACCGAGGAGGATCGGAAAATCACCGCCTACCACGAAAGCGGCCACGCGCTGGTCGCCAAGCTGCTGCCGGATGCGGAGCCGCTGCACAAAGTCTCCATCATCCCGCAGGGCATGGCGCTCGGCATGACCATGTCGCTGCCGGACCGCGACCGTTACCATATTCAGCGGCGGCGGATGATCACGGAGATCGCCATCTTGCTGGCCGGCCGCGCCGCCGAGGAGATGTTCTGCGGCGATATCACCTCCGGCGCACAGAGCGATCTCGACCGGGCTACGGACATCGCCCGCAGCATGGTCTGCCGCTGGGGCATGAGCGACGTGATCGGCCCGGTGAGTTATCACGAGATGGAAGAGTCGGTCGCCTGGTGGCAGGAACCGACGCGCGGCCGCGCCTGCTCCGAGGCGGTCATGATCAAGATTGACGAGGAGATCACCCGCCTGACCCGCGACGGATACGAGACGGCGAAGCGGCTCCTCGGCGAGCACCGCACCGAGATTGACAACCTCGCGAAGACGCTGCTGAAGTACGAGGTGGTTTACAACAAAGAGGTCGAGGCGATCATGGCCGGCCAAGAGGTCATTCGTCCGCCGGCGAACGGCGCGGCCGAAGGGGACGCGGCCGCCGCCGCCCACGAACAGAAGCGTGAAGGCGACCACGTCGAAATGATTCCAGGGCCGCAGTCTGTGCAAAAGCAGAAGCCAGAGGAGAAGGCCTCCGCATGAGCGATGTCCGCAGCGCCCAAACGCCGCGGAGCGTTCGCGATGCCTATGAGCTGACGCTGCCGAATGGAGGTAAGCTGCAGCTCGGCGGCGACCGGCGCGTGTGCGTCATGGGAATCCTGAACGTGACGCCGGACTCGTTCTCCGACGGCGGGATGTTCCTCGACGTCTCGAAGGCGGTGGCCCATGCCGAGGAGATGGCCGGCGAGGGCGCCGACGTGATTGACATCGGCGGGGAATCCACGCGGCCGGGCGCCGAATTCCTGTCGGAGGCGGAGCAGGCCGCGCGCGTGATGCCGGTGATCCGGCGGCTGGCGCCCCGGCTCCGAACGCCGATCAGTATTGACACCACGAGCGCCGGCGTCGCGAGACAGGCGCTGGACGCGGGTGCGCAGATCGTGAACGATATTTCGGCGCTTCGCCAGGACACCGCCATGGCGCCGCTCCTGGCGGAACGCGGCGCGCCGGTGGTGCTCATGCACATGCAGGGGCGGCCGCGGGACATGCAGGAAAAGCCTTTCTATCGCGACGTGGTCGCCGAGGTGCGCGATTTTCTGGCAGGGCGGATCGCCTGGGCCGTCGAGCAGGGGATCGCCGCGGAGCAAATCATCGTGGACCCCGGCTTCGGATTCGGAAAGAACTTCGCGCATAACATGGCGCTGCTGCGCCATCTCGACGCGCTGCGTTCGCTATCGAGGCCGATCCTGGTCGGCACCTCGCGCAAGGCCATGCTGGGCCATATCCTCGGCGTGCCGCCGGCGGAACGCGTTTTCGGAACGGCGGCCACGGTGGCGGCGGCCGCGGAACGGGGCGCGGCCATCGTGCGCGTGCATGACCTTCGCTGCGCGGTCCATGTGGTCAAGGTGATGGCGGCGATACAGGGAAAGGCCTGGAATTGAGTTCACTCCTGCCTTTGCTTCCGCACTGGAACACCTTATGGCCGGCGCTGATTGAGATCGCGCTGCTGTACGTGGTCTTCTATGGCATTTTGGGGTTCCTGCAAGCCACGCGCGGCGCCGGCGTGCTGCGCGGCCTCTTCTTCGTGCTCGTCATGGCGCTCCTGGTGGTGGGATTCCTGGCCAACCAGTTGCACCTGTACCGGATCGAATACCTCATGGGGCCCAACGTGCTGACGTGCCTCCTGATCATCGCGGTGCTCTTTCAGCCGGAGATCCGGCGATTGCTGCTGCGTCTGGGCGAAGTGCCGATGTTCTGGTGGTTGATCCATGGCGAGGCCACCATTGTGCCGGAGATCGTCACAGCGGCCTTTACGCTGGCACAGCGCAAGGTCGGCGCGCTGATCGTCATCGAGCGGGACGTAGGACTCGGGGCGCTCATCGAGGGCGGTACGCCGGTCAATGCCGCCGTCACGAGCGAACTGCTCGTGACGATCTTCTGGCCCGGCTCGCCGCTTCACGACGGCGCGGTCATCATCCGGGGCGACCGGATCGCGGCGGCAGCCTGCCTGCTGCCGCTGACGGAGCAACCGGGCTTGGCGCGAACCCTGGGAACGCGACACCGCGCCGCGATCGGCGTGACTGAGGATTCCGATGCGATCTCGATCGCCGTGTCCGAAGAGACGCAGCAGGTCTCGTTCGTGCATCGTGGAGAGTTGCGAATGGGTCTCGACAAGGACCAGTTGCAGAAGATCCTCGAAGAGGCGCTGATCGAGACGGTCCCGGCCGCCTCCGACAACACGGCGAAGACATGACATGCCGCTGAAAACCTTCGACGAGTTCATCTGGAAGCATGTGTTCAACAACTTCACCGCCAAGGTGATGGCACTGGCGATGGCGCTGGGGCTGTGGCTCTACGCCTACGTCTTCAGTTACACCAACAGCGATGTCGAGATTCCCGTCCATATCCACGTGGGCGAAGGTTGGTCCGTTGAACACATACTGCCCGATGAAGCGGTCCACGGGGAAAACCTTCTGGTCAAGGTCAAGCTGAGCTATCCGCGTCGCTTCGAGGACCAGTTCACACAGGAGCTGCGCGCGGGAAAGACTTACCTCGACTGCAACGTCGCGCCGATGCCCGACCAGAAGCCTGTCACCGTGACTCTGAAGAAAGAACTTCTGGTGACGTCGCGCGACTTCTCTCTGCAGATCGAGAGCTTCAAGCCGCCGGAGCTCAAGATCGAACTCGTCCGCGAGGCGGCCATGATGGTGCCGGTAGTGCCGAAGTACTCGGCGCCGCCGCCCGGTTACCGCGTTGAATACGCCTTTCCACTCACGGCCGAGGTGATGATTCGCGGCCCGGAGGTCATCATCAAGCACCTCCATGAGGCTGGAATCGAGACCGAAGAAATGAATATCTCGGCGCCTCGTCCCGGCAGCAGGGAGGAGTGGGATTTGCAGCCGATGGCCCGCATTCCCTCAAGCGCGGCGTTTGAAGGCAAGAAGTACCCGATCGTTTGCACCGACCTTGTCCAGTGCAACATTCATCTGGCGCGGGCGCCGGTTGAGAAGAGCTTCACTGAAGTCCCGATCCAATTGCTCGTTCCGCCCGGCTACGCCTACGTGGCGACGCTGCTCCGGGAAAGCACCACCAACGTCCAGGTGACCGGGCCGAAGAGCGCCGTCGAGGCACTGAAGAAGGAGAACATCGTCCTGTATGTGGACGTCCGTGACCCGAAGCTGGTCCCGCAGGAAACGCCATACACACAGCCCATTTATGCGCAGATCGTGGACGAACATCAGCGGGATATGGTCGTCAAGCCCGCGACTTCCACTTGTGCCGTAAAAATCAGCGAAGCGAAGCCCAAGTAACCCGGCGTTCGCCGGCGCACGGGCGGAGGAACACAAGGATGAAGATACCCAAGCTCGGAGTGAATATTGACCACGTGGCGACTGTGCGCCAGGCGCGCAGGACTTTCGAGCCCGATCCGGTTACGGCGGCGGCGCTGGCAACGCTGGGCGGCGCCGAGGTCATCACCGCTCATCTGCGCGAGGACCGCCGCCACATCAACGATCGCGACCTGCGGTTGCTGCGCGAGACGGTGTTCACGAAGTTGAACCTGGAAATGGCCTGCGTGCCGGAGATCGTCGGCATCGCCCTGAAGACCCGGCCGGAACAGGTGACGCTCGTGCCGGAGAAGCGCGCCGAGGTCACGACGGAAGGGGGGCTGGATGTCGCGCGGTCGAGGCCGCCGCTGGCGCGGGACATCGCGCGCTTGAAAAAACAGGGCATCCTTGTTAGCCTCTTCATTGACGCCGACCTCGGCCAGGTTCGGGCTTCGGCGGAGCGCGACGCCGACGCCGTCGAACTCCACACCGGCCCCTATGCGAACGCGCGCAGCGAATCGGCGCAAACGCGGCACCTGGAGCGGCTGTTGCGGGCCGCCGAAGAGGCCGCCCGGCTCCGACTGCGCGTCAACGCCGGTCACGGACTTACCTATACGAACGTGCGCGCGCTCGTCGGCGCGCTGCAGGTCGAAGAGCTCCACATCGGCCACAGCCTCATCGCGCGCGCGGTGATGGTCGGCATGGAGCGGGCCGTCCGCGAGATGTGCGCGCTGATCGCTCTTTATGCGAAGAAAACCTGAAGTTCCCAGCGAAAGAGGTGTCGGACACATGTTCAAAGGTTCGTTTGTCGCACTGATTACGCCGTTTCGCAACGGGGCCGTGGACTACGCCCGGCTCGAGCAATTGATTGATTTTCACGTTCGGGAAGGGACTGCCGGCCTTTCTCCCTGCGGGACGACTGGAGAATCGGCGACGCTGACGACCGAGGAGCACAAGGAGGTCGTCGCGTTCGTCGTCAAACACGCGGCCAAGCGGATCCCGGTCATGGCGGGCACCGGCTCGAACAGCACGCAGGAGGCGGTGGAGTTGACCGTCGCGGCGGCCAAAGCCGGCGCGGACGCCTGCCTGCTGATCTCGCCGTATTACAACCGGCCGGAGCCGGAGGGCATGTTCCTGCATTTTAAAGCGATCGCCGATGCCGCGCACCTGCCGATGGTGCTCTATAGCATTCCGTCGCGGACCGGACGCGAGATTGCTATGGAGACGGTGCTGCGCCTGGCCGACGAGGTCAAGGAAGTCGTCGGGATCAAGGAAGCCGGCGGCTCGCTTGACCGCGTCAGCGAACTGTGCCGCCAGACTCGCCTCGACGTGATGTCCGGCGACGATTCCCTTACGTTGCCGATGATCTCGGTCGGCGCGACCGGCGTCATCTCCGTCCTGGCCAACATCATCCCACGCGACGTGGCGGGGATCGTCTCCTCAGCGCTTGCGGGAGACATGGCGGCGGCGCGCGCGGCGCATTTCAAGACGCTGCCGCTGGTCAAAGCCACATTCCTCGAAAGCAATCCGATCGGGATCAAGACCGCCATGGGGCTGCTCAGGCTGTGCGCGGCCGAAATGCGGCTGCCTCTTTCGCCGATGCGCCCCGAAAATGAGTCGAAATTGCGCCAGGCGCTGCGAGATTACGGACTTTTGAAATAACAACGTTCTGGCCCAGGGAGACCGCGCTCATGGATGCAAAAAAAATCGAACGCGCCGTAAAGCTCTTTCTCGAAGGGATCGGCGAGCAGCCCAACCGTCCGGGCATCCGGCAGACCCCGCGCCGCGTGGCCAACATGTGCACGGAACTCTACGCCGGCATGATGATAGACGCCTCCACGCTGATCAAGCCGCTCCGGTCCGAGGACCACGACGAGATCGTCCTGATCCGCGACATTCCGTTCCAGTCCGTCTGCGAGCATCACTTGCTCCCGTTCATCGGAAAAGCGCATGTCGCATATATCCCGGACGGCGCGCGCGTCACCGGCATCAGCAAACTGGCTCGCGTCGTGGACGTCCACGCCAAGAAGCTCCAGGTCCAGGAGCGTCTGACTACGGCCATCGCCGAGACCATCGTCAACGCGCTCCGGCCGAAAGGCGTCATGGTCGTCATCGAGGCCGAACATCTCTGCATGACCATGCGCGGCGTCAAGAAGCCCGGCGCCGTCACCGTCACCTCCGTGGTCCGCGGCATCTTCCGCGAGAACAACGCCACCCGCGCCGAAGCGATGTCGCTGATACGCGCATCGAAATAATCGGCGCAGCGCGCATGGCGTACCGGCTGGCCGTTCCAGAGTACGACGGCGATTTTCGGCGTCAACACCCGAATCACAGTCCCGAAGCTGCATGGCGGGATGGTAAAGGTAACATAAGATATATTATCAGACGTTACGGAAATGTCTGCGCCGGCACTAAGCGAGTCTCAGCATCACTCGTTATTCCGGCTTCAAGGTCTCGCCGCTGGTCGTTTCATGCTTCGCGATTCCTTGTCCACGCTCAGGGATGGTTCGCATGACCTCAATTTCGCGGTTGCGCGCTCGTCAAAACCTTTCGAACGATAGTTCTCGAATCCGCCTTGAAGCCTTCTGCCTCGGCGACTATAATAAGTCTTTCCGCACCGGACCTCTTTCGGTTTCGCTGTTGGACGTGGATTCGGATCAAGACCGTGGAAGACTCGTCTGCGCTTGAGTCCAGTGTGCTGGTCCTGAACCGCTATTTCATGGCGCTGCATGTAATCCCTGCCCGTCGTGCGTTCTCGCTGCTGTGCAAGGAAATCGCCGAGGTCGTCCATGTCACCGAGGACCGATACGAGTCATTCGACTTCGAGAGCTGGCGCGAGGTCTCGCAGTATCGCGAATTCTTTACGGAGAGCGATGAGGCCTACGACTGGATCCGGACCGTCTCGTTCGAGATCCGGGTGCCGCGCGTGATCCGGCTGCTCGGCTACGACAAGCTGCCGCGGCAACGGATGCAGTTCAACCGCCGCAACCTGTTCGCGCGCGACGAGAATCGGTGCCAGTATTGCGGGCACCGGTTTCCCAGCGGCGAATTGAGCCTGGACCACGTCATTCCGCGTTCTCAGGGCGGCCCGACGAACTGGGCGAACCTGGTCTGCGCCTGCACGGAGTGCAACAAACGCAAAGGCGGGCGGACTCCGCGCCAGGCTCACATGAAGCTGATTCGTCTGCCGCAGGAGCCGAAGCGCAGCCCGGTGATTCATCTCAAACTCCGGTCGGGGCGCTACCGTTCCTGGAAGACCTTCCTCGACCAGGCGTACTGGTCCGTCGAGCTGAAGTGACGCTGACGCGTCTGGGGCGACCGAGCATTCCTTTTTCAGATAAAACTCTTTCATGTGCGGAATATTCGGATACGTCGGCCCGCGCGCGAGCACCGGCTTGCTGCTCGAAAGCCTGAAGCGGCTCGAATATCGCGGATACGATTCCTGGGGCATGGCGATGGCCTGCGGCGACCGGCTTCAGGTTTTCCGCCAGGTCGGCCGCATCACCGGCGCCGAGCCGCCGAAGCTGGATGCCGGTCTTCAGCCCTGTTGGGGCGGAATCGCCCATACGCGCTGGGCGACGCACGGCGCTCCGACGGTTGAAAACGCGCACCCGCACACGGACTGCGACGGTACGCTCGCCATCGTGCATAACGGCATCATCGAGAATTATTCAGCTCTCCGCGCCGAGCTGGAATCCCACGGCCACAAGTTCCGCAGCCAGACCGATACCGAGGTCATCGCGCACCTTATCGAGGAACTGCTCAAGGAGGAAAACGACTTCCAGTCCGCCTTCCTCGGCGCGCTGAAACTGCTGGAAGGCACGTACGGCATCGCCGCGATCTCGGCGCGCCAAGCCGGCCTCATCCTGGCCGCGCGGCACGGCAGCCCGATGGTGCTGGGTCTCGGCAAGGATGAAATGATGGTCGCGAGCGATCCGTCGGCGCTCGTGGCGCACACGCGGCGCGTGGTTTACCTCGAAGACGGCGAAGCGGCCGCCCTGCGCGCCGACGGGTTCAAGACGCATGACCTGAACTCGACGCCTATCGCCAAGACCGTCCAGCAAATCGCCTTCGACCTCCCAGCCATCGAGCGCGGCGGCTACGCGCATTTCATGGTCAAGGAAATCTTCGAGCAGCCCGAGACCATCCACAACGCGTTCCGCGGCCGCATCGTTCACTCCGAAGGCAGCGCGAAGCTGGGCGGCGTGGACGAGAAGTTGCTGCGGAAGGCGAAGCGCTGCCACATCCTCGCCTGCGGCACTTCGTGGCATGCAGGCCTGGTCGGGAAATACCTTCTGGAGAACCTCGCCCGCATGCCGACGGAGGTCAGCTACGCGGCGGAGTTCCGCTACGCCAATCCCGTGGTGGAGCCGGGCACGATGGTGATCGCCATCAGCCAGTCCGGCGAGACGGCCGACACGCTCGCCGGCGTCCGCGAGGCGATGCTGCGCGGCGCCTCGGCGATCGGCATCTGCAACGTCGTCGGTTCCACGATCGCCCGCTTGTGCGGCCAGGGAATTTACATCCACGCCGGGCCGGAGATTGGAGTCGCCTCCACCAAGGCATTTACCGGTCAGATCGCCGTGCTGGCGCTGCTGGCAATTCACATGGGCCGCCTGCGCGGCATGTCGCTGGCGGAGGGAATCCAGATTCTGGACGCCATCGAGAGGCTGCCCGACCAGGCTCGCGCCGTCCTGGCGTGCGACGCGCAGATTCGCGAAATCGCCGCGGAGTATGCCGACTGCCCGAATTTCCTCTACGTCGGCCGGCTCTATGAATATCCCGTAGCGCTCGAAGGCGCGCTGAAGCTCAAAGAGATCTCCTACGTCCATGCCGAAGGCATCCCGGCCGCAGAGCTCAAGCACGGCCCGATCGCGCTGGTGGACCGGCGGATGCCAACAGTCGTCCTCGCCGCGCAGTCCGCGGTCCTTTCGAAGATGATGAGCAACGTGCAGGAAATCCGCGCACGCAGCGGGCGCATCATCGCCATAGCGCGCGAAGGCGATATGGAGTTGCCGCAACTGGCCGAGCGCACGATCTTCGTGCCCTCGACGCTGGACCCGCTGGTCCCGATCCTGGCGGTAATCCCGCTGCAACTGCTGGCCTATCACATCGCCGTCCGAAGAGGCTGCGACGTGGATCGCCCCCGGAACCTGGCGAAAAGTGTCACGGTGGAGTGAACCGAACATGGCCGGAAACCTGATCCTTTTCGAAGACCATTTTCTCGACGACATGCGGCCGATCGTCCTGACCCGAGCTGCCTTTGCGGTCACGTGCGCCGCCTGGAACTTGCACGAAGTCGCCCGGCTCGCCTCGGACCGCATCGGGTATATCGTGCGCAACTACCTGCAAAAGACCGCGGCGCATTCTTTCCAGCCAACGCCACCGGGCGACGGCCCCACTCTGTTCCTCAACGCCTCGGTCGTCCCGGATGTCCGATATGCGGAACCTTTGAGCCGGATGCTCTCGGAAGCGCAGCCTTTCCTCTGCGCCGTCGGCCAGCGCGTCGCCGCGGCGCTCGTCTCCCCTGCCGCAAAGATACCGGCGAACCTCACCGCGGACAGCGTGACGCCGTGGCTCCTCGGCCTTGGCCTGCCGCTGCGCAAGCCATCGCCGTTTCAGACGCTGGATTACACGTTCCACGTGGTCAAGTACCTCGGCGAACTGTTCCCGGCGAACATCGAGCGACGAATATCCGCCGGGCGGTTCCATGCGGTTCAGCCTGGCGTGTTCGCCGGAGAAGGCGTCACCATCGCGCCGACGGCCGTCTTTCATTCCGACGAAGGCCCGATCGTCCTTGACGACGGAGTGCAGGTGATGGACTTCGTCTGCTTCCGCGGTCCGCTCTATGTCGCTCCCGGCTCCCGGATCATCGAGCGGGCCTCCGTCAAGGAGTTCGTTTCCATCGGGCATACCTGCAAGATCGGCGGCGAAGTCGAAGCGTCCGTCATCGAGCCGTACACGAACAAGCAGCATCACGGGTTCCTCGGCCACAGCTACGTCGGGTCATGGGTGAACCTCGGCGCGGGCACCAGCAACAGCGACCTGAAAAACACGTACGGCGAAGTCCGCATCGAACACCGCGGCCGCCGCCTCGACACCGGCATGCAATTCCTGGGCTGCGTCATCGGCGACTACAGCAAGAGCGCCATCAACACGAGCATCTTCACCGGCAAGATCATCGGCGCGTCGAGCATGCTCTACGGCTACGTCGGGCAGAACGTCCCGAGCTTCTGCAACTACGCGAAGTCCTTCGGCCAGGTCACCGAAGTCCCGCTCGAACAGGCCATCGTCACCCAGAAGCGCATGTTCGGGCGGCGCAAGGTCGAGCAGACCGGGGACGATATCGCCCTGCTCACGGCCATCCACGGGCTCACGCGCGAAGAGCGGATGATCTCCTCCGACATGCCGGTGCTCTGATCGGCCTCTGAACGCGAATCCGCCGTGGCCCGCTTGAGCAAGACTTGCGCTCCGCGGGTCGTATCGTTATCCTGATCTCGACTGTGTGCGCCTTCTTCGGGTGCGGCGCGCGCAACACGCTTCCGCCGGCCAACCCGGGCGTATTCCAGTCTGCAATGGAACAGGCGTTTTATCGCCCGATCATGGTGGAGTGCAACGGGCCCTGTTTCCGATTGCTGAATGAAGATTGCCGAATGCCAGAGGTATGCGATAATGAAAGTTGCTAAGTTCGGCGGAACGTCTCTCGCCGACGCCAAACAGTTCCGGAAAGTCCGGGAACTCATCGTCTCCGATCCGCAGCGCCGGATCATCGTCGTCTCCGCGCCCGGCAAGCGTTCCCGCGAGGACGTTAAAATCACCGACCTTCTAATCCAGTGCGCGTGCCTCAGGCTCAGCGGCCGTGACGCCGGCGGCGAAGTCTCGCGCGTGATCGCCCGCTACCAGGCCATTGCCGAGGAACTCGAACTGCCGCCCGAACTGGCGAAGGCGTTCCGAATGGACCTCTGCTTCCGGCTTGAACGCGACGTGGTGCACCGGAAACGGTTCGAGGATGCCGTCAAAGCCGCCGGCGAGGCTTATTGCGCGCAGCTCATGACCGCCTTCCTGCGCCACACCGGCCTGGACGCGGAATACGTCTCGCCCGAGGAAGCCGGCCTGATCGTCTCCGAGGAATACGGCTCCGCTCAGGTCCTTGAGGAATCCTATTCCCGCCTCGCGCAACTCCGGGATTCCAAACGGATCATCGTCTTCCCCGGCTTCTTCGGGCACTCGCGCGACGGCCACATTGTGACCTTCACACGCGGCGGGTCGGACCTCACCGGCGCCATCCTCGCCGCCGCTGTTCAGGCCGAGGCGTACGAGAACTTCACGGACGTGAACGGCGTCGCCGCGGCCGACCCGCGCATCGTCAAGAATCCCGTCTCCATCGAGAAGCTCACCTACCAGGAACTGCGGGAGCTTTCCTACGGCGGGTTCTCCGTCTTCCACGACGAGGCCATGCTGCCCGTCCTCGAGGCGGCCATCCCGATCCACATCCTCAACACGAACCGCCCCGAGCATCCCGGAACCTGGGTCAGCCGCTCCGCGGAAGGCGAAGCCGGTCGCGTGACCGGAGTCGCCTGCGACGGCGGGTTCTGCGCAATCGACGTTGCCAAGTACCTGATGAACCGCGAAAAAGGATTCGGGCGAAAATTGCTCCAGATCCTCGAGGAGGAAGACCTTTCGTTCGATCACGCCCCGTCGGGAGTGGACAGCATCACCATCGTGCTGCGGCAGAGCCAACTGAGCGAGCGTACCGTGGCGCGGATCGAGGAGCGCGTTCGGCGGGAACTCGGCGCGGATGCGATTTCAGTCGAGTACGACCTCTCGCTTCTCAGCATCGTCGGCATCGGCATGCGGAAGACCGTGGGCATCGCCAGCCGCGTCACCGGTGCGCTGGCGCGGACCGGCATCAACATCGAAATGCTCATCCAGGGCCCCTCCGAGATCAGCATGATCATCGGCATCAAGGAGAACGACGCAGCCCGCGCCATCAATGCCGTCTACGACGAATTTTTCAGATCCAGGAGCAACGCATAACCTGGAGCGCCGCTCGTATTTCAGCACTCGGCAATCCGAAATCGACAAAACAGCATTTTCGCGCCAGTAGCTCAGCAGGATAGAGCAGCGGATTTCTAATCCGCCGGTCGGGGGTTCGACTCCTCCCTGGCGCGCCAAGCAACCAACAGCATGAGTTGAACTTACGACTCATGCTGTTTTCGTCCCCGGCCCTTCCGACGGCCCGTGATACGATTGTGATATCATTGCGCCCTCGGCGTACGGGAGCGCCCTGGGTGCCAAGGCCAGCGCGGCCTGCGCGCCGGACAAGAGGATCGCAAACGGCAGTACGATCCACCAGCGAATGCGCAGCGCCGGATGCTCCAACTGCTGCAGCTCCTCGAGCTGCGCCGCGTCAATTCGTCTGTAAGGCGGTGTCTCTGCCATGCCGCTCGACAGCACGGGCGGCCCTGGGGCCGCCCGTGGTGATTCCTCCGCGTTTCATTCTACGGCAAAGCCCCTGCTCACCGCGCAAACTTCGACTGGAGCATGAGATAGTACGGCACCTCGCCCAGCCCGCCCCAGCTATCCGGTTCCTCGGTTGCCTCAAACGCCTTCTGAATCTCGACATCAAAAGGCGCCAGCGCGGACCACATGCGCAGGACCTGCACCTTCGTGCTCTTTTCTGTGCTGACTGTCACATTAGCCTGCGCGTCTTTTGGATGGATAACAATCGTGCCCTTGTTCGTTTTCGTGTCCCACTTCGCGCTGACAACCGTGCCGTTCAAGGCGCCGGCGCCCGCCGAGGTCGGCTCCGCGGTCTTCGAATTCCGGAAGCAAGCGTAGATCTCTTTCGCCATGCCCGTGGCCGGCTGCACCGAGATCTCCATTCCGGCCGCCGGGCTGCCGGGATCACCGTCCATCCAAGTGGTCTTGGCCGTGGCGATCAGGTGATCAATCTCCGCCTTGGTGAAGATCAGGCCATGCTCATAGGCGGCGACGATGGCCCGGGTATCAACCCAGTAATACCCGCCGTGGGGATGGACGCCCACCCAGTGCTTGGGGCTGCCGTCGGCCTTGTAATCCCACGGACCGGCCGGTTGCCAGTAGTTCCAAATCTCGTAAGTGCCGTCGCTCTTGAGTGTCATCCGGCTCTTCATCAGCTTGAACCACTTTTCCGCGCGTTCCTTGTATTCCGGCTTGCCCGTCACATCCCACATCGCGAGCATCCAGCGGGCGACCTCGTTGGACTTGTTGTCCGGGTGCGAGAATCCGTGTCCCGGTGAGTTCCGGGTGTCGAAATCAATCCACTTCTGGTGGGTCGGGTCCATCCCGTACGGCAGGGTCACGGAGATCATCCCGCCGTCCTTGGTCTCCCGCCACCCGCCGCGCT
>Ga0187876_1002444_pt1 | contig 13719 bp, 14 predicted proteins | sample June2016WEW_17_4_FD_133000 | JGI IMG/M metagenome (GOLD analysis project Ga0187876, IMG submission 133000) | Peatland microbial communities from SPRUCE experiment site at the Marcell Experimental Forest, Minnesota, USA - June2016WEW_17_40 | ecosystem: Environmental > Terrestrial > Soil >... | reverse complement strand
CGGCGCGATCATGTCGCACGATACCGTCGAAGCGCTGTCGCGCATGCATCTCGAGATGGTGACGCTGGAAGCGAGCGCCACGGCGCTGGGCGGCACGCTGGTCGCCAAGCTCGGCGGCGCGCTCAATAGCGTCGGTAACAGTATCACCACCCTGCTCGGCGATTTCACGGCGATCATATCGGCCGGGCATCTGTGGGATGAGGAGATCGAGGGAATCCGTTACGCGGTGCTGTCGTTGGAGAGCTCTCTGATCAACATGGGGTTGATCGCTAAGGACGTGTTCACCCTGAATTGGAGCGAGATCAGCGCGCAGTGGAAAGCCGGCACCGATTCTCAGGAAAGTCTGATGCGCGAGCATCTCCTGAATCTCGGCAAGCTCATTCTTGCATCCAAGATGCAGATCCAAGGTCAGCTCGCCGAGGTGACAAGCGGTAAGCCGCAAGCGCCGGCGCTGGCGGTGCCGAACACCTCCGCCATTTCCGCGCAGATGGAGCAGTTCCAGACGCAGATCAAGCTTGCCGATGCGGCGTACAAGCAGACGCAGGAGCAGCTCTCCGCCGAAGTGAAGCTGCACCAGATCACCTATGATCAGGAAACCCAGCTTCTTCTGCAGGCTCTCGACAAGCGACACACCGCGGAACTGGCAGCGCTCGCCGCCGAGCAACAGATCGGCGGTCTCACTACGGCGCAATATCAGAAGATCATCGACGAGCGGAAGGTCAAGGATCAGGAATACGCCGCCGCTCATCAGAAGATCATGAATGAGGCCGCAGAGAAAGACGTGCAGGCTTGGCAGAGCGCCCTGACGCCACTCACCTCGGCCTTCAATTCCCAGCTAAAGGGCTTGCTCTCAGGCACCGAAAGCTGGGCCACGGCGACCAAGCGGATCGTCGAAGACCTGGTAATGATCGTCATTCAAAAACTTGAGACCCTCGCCGTCGAGCAGGCGGCGATGGGGCTTAAAAATTTGACCATGTCTGCGACCGGGGGCGCTGGCGGCGGCCCGATGTCCTGGCTCGGCAGTTTATTTGGCGGCGGGGCTGCCGCTGCAGGCGGCGCCGGCGCTGCCGCTGTAGGGGGCGCCGGCGCCGCGGCCGGTCAGGCTGCACAAGACACGGCGGTCATAGCAAATACCACTGCCCTAACCGCGTTGACGACCGGGCTGACTGCCGACGTGACCGGGCAGACGGCGATCACGACTGCACTCGCCGCATTGGATGCTGATTTGATTGTGCTGGCGCCTGAAATAGTGGCCCTCACCGCGGCCGTCTTCGAGAATACCGCAGTGCTCGCCGCTTCCAAGTTGCTCCCGAGCTACGCCTCCGGGTCTTGGAGCCTCTCGCATGACCAAATAGCGCTTGTCCATGCCGGCGAAATGATCGCTCCGAACGATGGCTCCGCCGGCGCGCTGCGGAGCATGCTGAGCGGCGGCGGTGCTGGCGCCGGCAGCGTTACAGCTGGCGGCGTCACCCACGTCCACAACTGGACTGCCTGGGATGGCCCATCGGTCCAATCATGGTTCACCCGCGGCGGCATGGATCAGATCGCGCGCGCATTGTCCGCTTATGCGCCGCTGCACCCGAGCACAGCATGATGACAAATCCGACACCACTGCCCGTGAAGTTTGAAATCTTCGATGAACGCCGCACTGCGGTTTTTCGATCACCGTTTGAACCGGGCGGATTTAAAATGGACACGGAGGCCGTCGAGGCTGCGCTGCAGATGTTCGGTTTAGCGCGTGCCGAGATGTTGCCAGCAGTCCCCGCCGAATGGCCGCGCGGGCAGATGGTCCGTGGCGTCTTCCGTGACCCAGCCTTCGACATGGAAGCCGATCAGCTCGCCGGCGACCCGCTTTTGCACATTCGGCACCAACGTTTCGGCTGGCTGCATTTCATCATCACGAAAGCCGAAGCCCGCAAGCTCGGCGAAGCGCTGATCGCCCAAGCGGACGCTCCGCCGCCGTCGGCGGCCGGATCGGCATAATGAGAGGGACGAAATGGAAATTAACACTTCTGCGGACGGTCAGCAGCTTGGCCATTCTCTTCTGCGACGAATCGAGGAGATGCTGGCTCTCTACGAGGACCGTTTCGATCCTGATATCACCGCGATGTTTCAAGCTTCCGTAGCCGCGCATTTAGATCAGCTTGAGATTGCTCTAAGCGATCTAAAACTTCAGCGATGCAGTCGGCGGCTTTCGCAAGAGCATGCCGACTCCCCGGATCGTTCCGAGCTTCGACCATTCGCACAAGCTGATCGAGGGCCTTTCGCGCCTCCGCCAGTTCCTTTGTCATCGTCCGAGCCCTCCATTATCGCAATCGACGGGCAATTGTATCGGCTATCGCCCGTCGAGTCCCCCAAGCAGGGGACGATGAACCGTCCTTGCGCTTGCGCTGCTGGAGGTATTTATGAAGAGGCCAACTAAGCGAAAAAAGCGCCTTACCAAGGCCGAGCGTGCCATTGCCGAAGCGCAGCGCCTGGCGCGCCTGCTCGCCGACGCTCCGCCAGCCTCTGCCGGCGCGCTCGCGCCGCCGGCGCTCATCGCGGATCCGCGCCTGGCGGCTGCACATCGATTTTGGATCGATCATGCCGAGCAGCTCCGCGGCCTTGGCACGCTCGAAAACCTAGACCGGGTCACGTTCGCCATGTTTTGCGTGTACGTCGCCGATTTTATTGCGGCCGAAGATGACATCCTCGCCAAGGGCTATTCGGTCAAAGTAAAGACCATCTCCGGCGATCTGATGCCGCGCGAAAATCCTTCGGTCGCCAGGCGTGATCATGCGGCAAAGATGATCCTGGAAATGTCCCGGCTGTTCGGGTTGTCGAAGATCGACCGGCTCAACATTTCGAAGCTCGCGCGCGGCAGCGACCTGGAAAGCACACTCTTCAATCAGCCGGATCGGCCGGCGCCCAAGCAAGCCGATGAGGTTGCCGACTCTGAGTGGGGTAGCCTGACGGGACGGCAAACGGTGAACTGAGTGGGCGCTTGGGACCTGAGCTGTTCGGATTGGGAGTCGCGCCTGCAGCGCGGCAAGTCGCTTGTGCCCGATCTACCGTTGAACCGCGAGCAGGCGGTGCGCGCTGTTTCCATCTTCAATAAGCTTCGGCTGCCGGACGTGCCCGGTTTGCCGACGATGGCGGAGGCGGCCGGCGATTGGTTCCGCGACATCGTGGCCGCGCTTTTCGGTTCGCTCGATGCAAGCGGCGAGCGCCAGGTCCGTGAAATTTTTCTGCTGGTATCAAAAAAGAACAGCAAGACTTCAAACGGCGCCGCGCTGATGCTGACGGCGCTGTTGATGAACAGCCGGCCGCGGGCTGAATTTTTGCTTGTCGGGCCGACCCAGGCGATCGCTGATTTGGCATTCGGCCAGGCGGTCGGCATGGTGCAGGCCGATCCGTTCCTGCGGAAGAACTTCCGAATTCAGGAACATTTAAAACAAATCACGGACAAGAGCACGGGGGCGAAGCTCAAGATCAAGACGTTCGATGCGCGTGTTCTCACCGGCACGAAGCTCGCCGGCGTCCTGATCGACGAGCTGCACGTGATCTCACAGTCGGCCGACGCCGCCCGCGTGATCGGCCAGTTGCGCGGCGGCTTGCTTTCGCAGCCGGAGGCTTTCTTGGCGTTCATCACGACGCAATCCGAGCGGCCGCCGGCTGGCGTGTTCCTCGCCGAGCTGATGAAGGCGCGCGCGGTGCGCGACGGTCGGCTGAACGCGGCCATGCTGCCGGTGCTTTATGAATTTCCTGAGCAAATGATGATCTCAGGCGAGTGGCGCGATCCGGCCAACTGGCCGATGGTCAATCCGAACCACGGGCGATCGATCACGATCGATCGCTTGATCGAGGATTTTGCGGGCGCGGAGGCGGCCGGCGATCAGGAAGTGAGGCGGTGGGCTTCGCAACATCTCGACCTGCAGATCGGGCTCGCGCTGCGCACCGATCGCTGGGTCGGCGCCGACTATTGGGAGGGTTGCGCCGATCGCTCGCTCACGCTCGAGTCGCTGATCGAGCGGTCCGACGTGATCGTCGTCGGCATAGATGGCGGCGGCCTTGATGACCTTCTCGGCTTCGCCGTCATTGGGCGGGAAATCGAAACACGACGATGGCTTCTCTGGAATCGCGCCTTCGCGCATCGGACGATGTTGGATCGACGCAAGAGCGAAGCGGCGCGCATCATGGATTTTGCCGCCGCTGGCGAAGTCGCGATCTTCGATCAAATGGGCGACGACATCGCCGAGATCGCGGACCTGATCGAACAGATCAGCGCCGCCGGAAAGTTGCCTGAGAAATGGGCCATTGGCGTCGATCCAGTCGGCGCCGGACAGATCCTCGAAGAGCTCGCCGGCCGCGACTTGGCGGAGCGGATTTTCGGCGTCTCGCAAGGCTACAAGCTGCATGCTGCGATCAAAACAACGGAGCGCAAGTTGGTCGACGGCACGCTATCCCATGCGGGACAAGCGTTGATGGCATGGTGCGTGAGCAACGCCAAGATCGAGCCGCGCGGCAATGCCGTGATGATCACCAAGGCCGCGTCAGGCACCGCCAAGATCGATCCGCTGATGGCGACCTTCGACGCCGTCGCCCTGATGTCGCTCAATCCCGAGGGCACTGTCTCTGTGTACGATCGAGAAGATCGCGGTTTTTTGGTGTTGTGACTTGGGCGCTGTTTCTGGAAAACTACTGGTACACCAGCATTTATCTTAACGCTCTGATCTTATTGGTAAAAAATGCCAAGCTGTCGATATTTATACCGGCACCACCTTGACGCCATAGGGGCAAATCAGCGAGTCTGAATGCGCAGCGGCGGATCGTGTCACCGACCCGCCGCCACTTGCCACCCGACGCTGAGAGGGCATCGGATGACCGCGCAAAGGCATAGCACCCGAATCGCGCAATTTCGATTCCGCCCTCTGGCGTTTCAACAGCCATTGGAGGGCTTTTGCCATGACCACTCGCCAAACGACCCGCCGCGCACTGCTCGGCGCCGCCGCCGCCGTGTCTGCCGCCGCATTGCCGGCGATCGCAGCTGTCCAATCGTCGGACGCAGCCGATCCTATCTTCGCCGCTCTCGATCGCTGGCGGAAGGTAGAAACCGAGTGCGACCGGCTCTTGAATGAGGAGAGCGACGGCGGGATCAATCAATCGCCCGCCGCCGAGGCTGCGGTCAGGACCGTATGGCAGGAGCGGATGCTGCTCGCGGAGACAGCGTCCACCACGCTGGCGGGCCTGGCCGCATACGTCAGCTTCCTTCGCCGCCGGTCGGTTGATGAGTTAGAAATATTCTTTTTTGAGGATGGCGACGGCGAGTACAACGAGCAGCTTGCATTCATCGAGAGCTTGGACAGATCCTTGGCCTCGATAACTGCCACGCACGGGGAGATCCAATCATGACCGGCTCTCCGAGAAATGTCGTGCGGATGCAAGATTATCTGCCGCCGCTTAACGACTGGTTTGTGCTCGCTCTTATGCGCGAAAGCTCCCGCAAGTGGGATTGGGTAGCGCTGATGATTGACGTTCATCCCGACGACTATCGCCGAGGCGATCGTACCGCGCGCCAATGTTGGTTTTGCGTGCCTGGAAAGCACCGAAACAAGGATGCCGCATGGGACGCTCTTGAAGGCTTGATGGCCACGCGGCGCTGCGGGACGGCAGTGCTCGCGCACGTCACGCCGACCACGATTGTCGACGAAAACGGAGAGCCGGCGACGCTGAACTGAGGGCGAATAGCTGCAGTGAGAAACGCTAGGGAATGGCTCCGCTTCCATTCCCTAGCCCTTTGCATGCCTTTTGGGGCTGCCTTACCCTCCCGGCCAGTGGAGAGGCTAAAAGTGCCCAATTCGTCCGAAATCGCGCCGCTGACGCTTTTAGAGGTCGCCGATCGCCTGCGCATCGCCGGGCGAGATCGCGAGCGCAGTGTCCGCCGCCTTTTCAAGCGTCACGGCGTCGGCATTCTGAGGCCCAGCCATCGAACCTTTCTCGTTACCGAGCGCCAATATACCGCTCTCGTTGAGGCGATGACATGCTCACCATCCGAAAGCGCGGGAAAAGATACCACGTCCGCGGTACGGTCCGCGTTGGTCGTGAAACGCGAGTCGTCAAAGAGCACTCTAGCGGCACAGATCGCCGCGAGGATGCCGACGCGTACCGATCAAAGCTCGAAGCCGGCATCCGCCACGAGATCCTTCACGGTCGTGGCGGGCGGACGCACAGCTTGACCATCGCCGACGCCGGATTGCGCTACATCGCGCGCCCAGGCGGCGTGCGGTCCTATGATCTCTGGCGGCTTGATCAGATCAATAGCGCTGTCGGCGATCGCCCGATCGCGCAGTCCGCCGACGCGTGGTCCGAATTCAAGCGCCTGCGCTGCAGCGGCCTGTCGCCGGCTACCGTGCAGCGATTCAAGGCCACGTTCTCTGCGGCGCTGAATTACCTGGCGCGCGAAGAGGGCTTCGACGCGCCGAAATTGCCGCGCGGCGAGAAAGTGTCGAACAAGCGCACGCGATATCTAACGCCCGGCCAGGCGGACCGTCTCATCGCCGCCTATGCGCCCCATGCCCGCCCGATCGGCGTCCTGCTGCGTTGGCAGGGCCTTCGAATTGGCGAAGCGCTGCGCGGCGACTGGCTGCACGTGAACTGGCAGGCAAACTCGATCTTCATCCCCGAGAGCAAGACCGGGGAACCGCGCACGGTCACGATGCACCGCCTGACGCGGGCGGAGCTGCACCGGCTGTGGATTTCGCGCGGCTCACCGAGCGAGGGGCCGATTTTTCTGACGAACCGTGGCGCGCCCTACCGCGATCCGCGGGGCTACAAAATCCCAAGCGGCAGCCCGATCAAAAAGACCCACGCGACCGCCTGCCGGCGCGCCGGGATCGTTGATTTTCACGTCCACGATTGGCGGCACCATTGGGCGAGCCATTGCGTCATGGCGGGCATCGATCTCGAAACCATCCGCCAGGAAGGCGGCTGGAAGTCGTTGCGTATGGTGGAGCGTTACGCCGCCGTCAGTGCTGCACATCGCACGCGTGCGATGGCAAAATTGAAGTGAGTTTGGGCACCGCGTGGGCAATCAGCAATCCGCAAAAGGAAAAGGTGTTATGGAACAGGACGATAATGGGCAGGCCCCCGCCGTTGCCAAGGTTGGGGTCGTGGGTTCGAATCCCATCGCCCGCTCCAAAACTCCATAAATTACGGGCAGATAGGCGCCAACGGCGGTCGGGTCGCCTTCAGCCGATCTTCGGGGAAGCATGGGGGGAAGCAACGGGCGGAAAATTGTGCCCGTTCGTGAAGTGCGCCCCCTGAAATCATCGACGCTGCATCGATGACAAATGGGGAACGACGCCGCGCCGCCGATATTGGGGACAACGCCGAAATCACCTATCAAACCCGCGAGCCTCACTCTGCGGACGCTGCGTCTCAGCCGCGAGCGCCCAAGTCGTGAGCACCGCGGAAGCCAAGTCGATCACGCCGACAACAAGAGCGATCACCGGCACAAGCCGTACAACGACCAACGCCGTCAATGCCGCCATCACCCATAGCCGCATCGCGACGGAGAGTTTGATAAGCGTTCGTGATCTGGTCAGGGCACCACCAGCGCACAAGATACCCAAGTTGAATAGTGGAAGGGCCAACACGCGGTTCCACCAATCAAGTTCCGCAGGGAACGGAAGGAAGAACCGCAGGAGCGCCGGCGCGAGAAAGAGCACGAGCGCCACGGCAGCAAGATAGACCCCGTGCCAAAACAAGGTCTGTTCGCTAGTGAAGGGAGGCGCCCGCAGCATGGCTCCATTCTCCATGAAATGTAGCATCTATTATACGGCTGCGCTGCTGGCTCCAGGAAAGACCCTCCCCCAACCTGGTCAGGCCCCGTTGAAATCAAATAACGGTCCCGTAGCTCAGCCGGATAGAGCAGCGGTTTCCTAAACCGTTGCGACCCATCTTGTCCTGTCTCTTGCAGTTCCGTTTCGTCCCGAAATTCAAGGGTTTCTGACAAGTCGCCAACCATCCAATTCCGCCATTTCCCACCCTGTATTGAGGAGTTCGGTGGGAAATCGGGTGGGAAAAGGATGCCGCAGAAATCGCGGCGTATGCCATCAGCGTGCCGTCACCGACCGCTGCGATGTCCGCTATTGGCAAACGCAGACGTTCCGCCTGCATGGCCCCGGTCGCGAATGACCCATTTCGACCGATTGCTGGGAGCCTTCGCTGCAACGCAGCACGGGTAACGCGCATAAATGCGTCGTTCCTGACACAACACGGACATTGTCTTAGGGGCGTGGCTGCATGGCAGGACGGGCAAGAAATCTAATTGCGGAATCTGAGATTGGACCGCGACAGTTGCTTGATGGAAGTGCAGCCCATCAGCTTCATGTCGCGCTCGATCTCCGTGCGCATGAGCCCGAGGGCACGCTCGACGCCGGGTTGGCCGGCGGCGGCGAGGGGGAACAGATAGAAACGGCCCATACCCACCGCTTTGGCGCCCAACGAGATCGCTTTCAGCACATGAGTTCCGCGTTGCACTCCCCCATCGAAAAGGACGTCGATTCTATCGCCGACGGCGTCGACAATTTCCGCGAGCTGATCGAATGAACTGCGCGAGCCGTCCAGTTGGCGCCCACCATGATTTGAAACGACAATACCTGAACAACCGATATCAACGGCCCTCCTGGCATCTTCGACGCTCATAACGCCTTTAAGACAAAATATGCCGTCCCACTGTTGGACCATTTCCGCGACGTCTCGCCAGTTCATCGATTGGTCGAGCATATTGGTGAAGTAATCGCCTATGGAAGTCGTGCCTCCGCCCATGTCGATATGATTTTCCAACTGCGGCAGCCGAAACTTTTCGTGCGTGAGGTAGTCGATCGCCCATTTCGGCTTAATCGCGAATTGAAGCATACCTTGCAATGTCAACCGCAATGGAATGGAGAATCCGGTGCGAAGGTCACGCTCACGATTGCCGCCAGTGATCGAATCCACTGTCAGCATCATGATGCGGATGCCGGCAATCTTGGCGCGCTCCAGCATGGCTTTGTTTAGTCCGCGATCCTTGTGGAAATAGAATTGGTAGACCTGCGGGAACGAAAATTTCGATGCGATCGCCTCCAGGCTGACCGTGCCCAGCGATGACACACCGAACATCGCCCCGAATTTTTCGACGGCATGAGCCACAGCGAGTTCGCCCTGGTGGTGGAACAGCCGCTGCAACGCCGTCGGCGAACAATAAAACGGCATTGCCAATTTATGACTTAGGACGGTCACCGATAAGTCGACGTGCTCAACGCCGGCAAGAACGTTGGGCACAAGGTCGCATTCCTCGAATGCGCGGGTGTTTCTTCGATAGGTCGTTTCGTCATCCGCAGCGCCGTCGATATAGTTGAATATCGGGCCCGGCAGACGCCGTCGTGCTAATTCTCGAAAATCATGGAAATTATAACAATGCTTCAGGCGCATGCTTCCTCCCGAGCTGCCGCAGCCAGCGTCTGCTGGGAACTCTCATCCTGCCGCGACGCCGGGTCGCTACAGCGGGACGTTTTCTGGCGTTCGCTTAATGACTGACCACCATGCCGACGAACGGCCAGACGTAGGCCTGAAGTGTGACAAGCACGCCGACCAGGCAGGCGAGGGCAATCGAGTGGAAGAAGACGTATCGCAGGATGACCCCCTCTTGTCCGTGAAAGTTGGTCGCCGTCGCCGCAACGACAATGCTCTGCGCGTCTATCATTTTGCCCATTACCCCGCCGGAACTGTTGGCGGCTCCCATCAGGATGGGGTTCAGGCCGAGCTGCTCGGACGAAATCCGCTGTAAGCTGCCGAACAACACGTTTGAGGCGGTGTCGGAGCCGGTCAGGGCGACGCCGATCCAGCCGAGCAGCGTACCGAAGAAGGGGTAGAGGATCCCGGTATGCGCGAAGGCGAGGCCAAGCGTCGCGTCGAGCCCGGAGTAGCGGGTCGTGTAGCCGAGCGCCAGCATCGCCGCGATGGTGAGAAGGGAGTAGCGAACACGGATCAAAGTCTCCCAATAGACCTCGACCATCGTCCTGAACGAGGCGCCGATCAGCTTCCCGGCAATCAAGGCCGAGATGAGAATGCCGGTACCGGTCATCGACAGCCAATTGAAGATATAAACCGCCGCTTCCGCATGCGGCTTGGCCACGACCGGCGGAACGCGCTGAATCATGTTGTTCAAGCCATCGATGGGAAACCGGAAGATCGAGATCCCATCAAGGAATGCCTTAACGGCCGGCAGCCCCCACACAAAAACGATCACGCTCAGGATGATCCAAGGCAGCCAAGCGCGCCGCACCTGAGCCGGCGGGTGGTTTGGCTTTGCGGGCACGGCGGTCGCTTCGCGGGTCGCCGCTGCGCCGGCGCTGTGCGCCGCGACAGCATGACGATCGAGCGTGGTCCAGATCGTCACCGGCTGCCAGCACTTAAGGAACAGCGTGAGCGAAGCCATCGAGACCAGCGATGCGACGACGTCCACGAGCCACGGCCCGTGGAAGTTGGAGACGAGAAATTGCGGAATCGCAAAGCTGACGCCGGCGACGAGGATGGCGGGCCATATTTGCAGCGTGCCGCGCCAGCCCGCGAACGCCACTATAAGCCAGAACGGCACGATCATTGAGAATACCGGCAATTGCCGGCCGATCATCGCGCTGAGGTCGAGCAGCGGCAGCCCGGTCACCGCGGCGAGCGCGAGCACCGGCGAGCCAAGCGCGCCGTAGGCCACAGGGGCGGTGTTGGCGATGAGCGACAACCCCGAGGCGGCAAGCGGCGCAAAGCCCAGCCCAATGAGGATCGCGCCGGTCACGGCCACCGGCGTGCCGAACCCCGCGGCGCCTTCGAAAAAGGCCCCGAAGCAGAAGGCAATCAACAACAGTTGGAGCCGCCGGTCATCGGTGATTCCGCTGATGCTGTCCTGGAGAACCTTGAACAGACCCAGGCGCTCGGTCAGCCGGTAGAGGAAAATGATGTTGAGGATGATCCAGCCGATCGGCAGCAGGCCAAATGCCGCGCCGAGCAGCGCCGTCTTGGCCGCCATTGAGGCGGGCATGCCGAAGATAAGTATCGCCGAGGCCAATGAAACCGCGAGCCCGAGCAGCGCCGCAACATGCGCCTTGACCCGGAAGATGCCCAGCGCACCGAGGAGGACAATGACCGGGAGCGCCGCCACAGCGGTCGAAATCCATGCGTTGTTCAGTGGATCGTAGACTTGCGACCAGACCATCATTGCCTCCCTAGCAAACGATAAAATCCCACCACCGTGCCGGAAACGCAGGTCATCGGCAGCGAAGCATCGAACAAGCAAACAAGACTGAATCTCACGCTTGGTTAGAAGATCTTTCCGGGATTCATGATGTTTCCTGGATCGAGTGCGCTTTTGATCGCGCGCATGGCGTCTACAGCGGCGGCGCCATGCTCAGGCTCAAGGAATTGTTTCTTGCCTTGGCCAATTCCATGTTCGCCGGTGCAGGTCCCCTCCATAGCGAGCGAACGTTCGGCAAGCCGCTCGATGAAGGCGTGCGCACGGGCAACCTCTTCGGCGTCATCCATCATCACGGCGACGCCGGCATGAAAGTTGCCATCGCCGGCGTGGCCTACGATCGGCGCAATCAAGCCGCTTTCCTCAATATCGCGTTTTGTCTCGGTGACGCATTCGGCAAGCCGTGAAATCGGCACGCAGACGTCCGTCACGACTAGGCGCGCGCCCTTGCGGAATGATTGCATCGCCCAAAAGACGTCGTGGCGGGCTTGCCACAAGCGGGCACGATCCTCCGATTTTGTTGCCCATTCGAACGCGAGGGAGCCATGTTCGCGCGCGATTTCACCGAACCGTTCCGATTGCTCCGCCACACTGGCGTCAGTTCCATGAAATTCAAGGAATAACATTGAGGCTTCGGCTAGGCTCAGATTAGAGTATGCGTTGCACGCTCGCACCTGCACCTCGTCGAGCAGCTCGATCCGTGCCATGGGAATGCCGGCCTGAATTGCCGCAATCGCGGCATCGCACGCGGCCTTAATCGAGGGGAACTGGCAGACACCAGAAGCGACGGCTTCTGGAATTCCGTGCAGCTTGAGGGTCAATTCGACGATGACGCCAAGCGTGCCTTCCGCTCCTACAATCAGCCGGGTCAGATCGTAACCGGCCGATGATTTGCGCGCGCGTCGCGATGTCGACATGATTTCGCCGTTGGGCAACACGACCTTTAGCGCAAGCACATTGTCCTTCATCGTGCCGTATCGGACCGCGGTTGTTCCGGAGGCACGTGTTGAAGCCATGCCGCCGAGCGAAGCATCGGCTCCCGGGTCGACAGGAAAAAACAATCCCTGGTCGCGCAGGTGTTCATTCAGCCTTTTGCGGGTAATACCAGGCTCAATGACGCAGTCGAAATCTTCCGCATGAACCGCGAGCATTCGATTCATATCCTTGAAGTCGATGCAAACTCCGCCAAAGGGTGCGTTGACGTGGCCTTCGAACGACGTGTCGGTGCCAAAGGGAATGATCGGCACCCTATTTTGTGCGCAGATGCGTACGGTCTGCTGAACCTCGTCATTCGACAGCGGAAAGACGACCGCATCCGGCGGTTCGGCCACGATCCAGGTCGTCGTGTTGGCATGTTGTTCGCGAATAGCGCGAGACGTGACAAGGCGACTGCCGAATATCTGCGTCAATTCCGCTACCGCAGCTTGAACGGCGGGCGAATTCGTACCGGTGCGGACAATGTCATGCATTTCCATGTCTCCCGGTCAAACGCAGCGTCGCGCCGTTAGCGGAGAGCGGAAGACATCGTTTGTAAACGCACTAGTCAGTATACATTTGCCCGGGATATCATGGCTTATGCCCAGACCCGCAGGACGGACCAGACGCCGCATTCTCGATGCCGCCTACGAATTGTTTTATCGAAAGGGGTTCAGCAGGGTAGGCGTCGACGAAATCGCTGCATTCGCCGGCGTTACCAAGCGCACACTCTATTATCACTTCAAGAGCAAGGATGAGCTGTTAGCGTCAGTGCTCGATCTTCATCTCGACCAAGCTTTGGCCCGTATCCGAAAATATGAGGATCGTTATTCGGACAACGCGGAAGAAATCGTCACAGTTTTGTTCGCTGAGTTGGCCAAATGGTCCGCGAAGCCCGGCTGGACGGGAGCCGGATTTACGCGCGTCGTTATGGAGCTTGCCGACCTGCCGGGTCATCCCGCGCGTGCCGTTGCGCATCGCCATAAGTCAGCGGTCGAGGACTGGTACGCCGAGATGTTTAGCAACGCCAAGGTTGCCTCGCCACGTGACCGTGCGCGAGAAGTCGCGATACTTTTGGAAGGTGCGATGGCGCTGATCCTTATTCACGGTGATCGAAGTTACGCTGAAAGTGCAGCGCGCGCGGCAAAGCAACTCCTCCGAAAACGGTGAGCGCAAACACGAATGTCCAGTGTAGTTCCGCAGGCAGTCTCCATTTAGCGCCGGTGACATCAAATGTCTGCTATGGCCCTCATGTCACTTGCGGCAATGCAGCGCTTCGGTACCGATCGGCGGGATAGCGGAAATACCGCTAACATCGTCCAACCGGCCCGGATGACCCATTGTATGGTCCGGCCGTGCGTTGCAAGAGTCTTCGTTGAGATAGCGGTGAGCGGTCTTGCATCAATGTATCCGGCCTTTGATTGGAGTGGTTGCTCCGGGCCATCATGGATATCAGCGCGCATGCGATCTCATTATCG
>Ga0187876_1002441_pt1 | contig 13734 bp, 16 predicted proteins | sample June2016WEW_17_4_FD_133000 | JGI IMG/M metagenome (GOLD analysis project Ga0187876, IMG submission 133000) | Peatland microbial communities from SPRUCE experiment site at the Marcell Experimental Forest, Minnesota, USA - June2016WEW_17_40 | ecosystem: Environmental > Terrestrial > Soil >... | reverse complement strand
TCAATACGTCACAAAGGGCTGAGACGTCTTCACGAAGAGGACGACCCGCGCGGCGTAATGGCCGAGCATGTTCAAAAGCTCCGCGATATTCTCGCGCGGTTCGATGCAGCCCGCACTGTGGACGATCCTGTACTGTGGCCGATATGGATATGCCCGGTCTCCGGCTGCATCCGCTCAAAGGCGAGTTGAAAGGTTTGTGGGCGGTAACCGTCCGGGCAAACTGGCGCGTGATTTTTCGCTTTGCAGACCCTGACGCATTCGACGTTGATTATGTGGACTACCACTGAAAAGGAGGCTTGAAGATGCCGATGAAGAACCCACCCCACCCCGGAGGTTTTGTATTCCAGCAGTGCATCGAGCCTTTGGGCTTGAGCATCACGGAAGCCGCCGCCGCCCTCGGAGTCACTCGCACCACGCTGTCGGAATTGGTGAATGAGAAGCGCGGCATTTCGCCGGAAATGGCGGTAAGGCTATCGAAAGTTTTCGGCGGCAGCGCCGAAAGCTGGCTTGTGCAACAGGCCCAGTACGATCTTGCCCAAGTCCGCACCGACCAGATGAAGCTGAAGAAGCTGAAGCTGGCATAACGCCCGACAGCGAAAGTACTCCGAAGGGAGAAGCGCAGATTATGGGGGCAGCAGCCCTTGATTGGTCACAATGCCGCGCCGGAAAACGCGCAGTAGCGTTTCAGGCGATCCGTTTGCGATCGTCAAACCCCGGAACCGCCGCATAACGGTATTCTCAGAGAAGGAGTCGAAGCTATGGAAATCCACTTTCCCCCCGAACTCGAAGCGAAGCTGACTCACTCCGCGGCGGAGCAGGGCCGAAACCCCGACGAGTTGGTGCAGGACGCTGTTTCGCGCTACTTCGAGGAAGAAACCCGTTTCATTGAAGCGGTGAAGCGGGGCGAGGAAGCTTTCCAGCGGGGCGAGTATCTTACTCATGAGCAAGTCGGACAGCGCCTTCAGCGGTTCTTAAAGCCTTGAACGTTCGTTGGTCGTTGCCGGCGGCGGAAGATTTGGAGCGTATCTGCGAACGGATAGAACGCGACAATCCTGAAGCGGACAGACGGGTTGGCCGAACGATCTATGACGGATGCGCTGGCCTGAAGGATTTTCCCCATCTTGGCCGAGCCAGTAGCCGCATGGCCGGACGGCGTGAGCTGTTCTTCTCTCCCCTACCCTACATCGTCGTCTATCAGGCCACGGAACACGCGGTGGAAATTTCGCGCATCTTCCACGGTGCGCAGGATTGGCCGTAATCGTCTGCGCGGTCCGTTGCGTCTTGAAAAGGGTCCTTTGTGACCCCATGCGCGGCGTTCGCGCGTTCCCTTACCACGCCATCTTCTTGCGCAGTTCGGTGATGTGCGCGGTGTGATGCCGTGAGTGCCAGGCCATACCTCTAAGCGTGTCCTCGACGGTCAGCGTACCCCACTCCGGATTTGTGAAGCTTCGGAACCAATCGCCGGGTGCAAGCGACTCAAGGAATCTGCACCAACGCGCGGTGACCCCTTCGAACATCTGGAGCGAGGGCTCGACCGGGCCGGTGCGCGCGTCGGCAAGTTCGGCCCAGAGCTGTTCCGCATACGGCTTGGTGATCGGCAGGTCTTCCGTGACCGCGAGCTTGGGGCGAATGTACCAATTCACCTGTGCGTCGGCGAGATGATGGACTACCTGACGCACGGTCCAGCCGCCGGGACGACAAGGCGTATCGAGTTGGCTGTCGGAGAGTCCGGCGACCGCCGCTCTCAGTTTCACCGGCGCCTCGGCGAGCTGCGTGAGAAACAGGGGACGGTCCTCTGAACGGAACGGGTCTTTGAAGTCGAAGCGGCCGACGGGATAACGAACGTCGTGGCTGGGCGTCATTTTTTCAAATGTATCAATGTCAGGAAACACTATCGGCATCGGCCTCGGTGGTACCGGAGGGCTGCACTTGTTTGCGCGACCGCGTTTCAGAATGGGTCTTTTGTGCAACGACTTCCGAAGGGCGGGCATAGCGTTTCCCGGAGGACGTGACGCACCGCGCACGTGGTACTTTCTGTAGCAGATTGAGGAAGCCGATGATTTACGTAAAGAGTTTTCTTGCGGGCGTGGGTGCGTTGATCGCCTACTACTTCCTTTTTGTTACAGTCGGGGTCAGACTGCTTGTGCACCGCCCCCCTGATCTGCCGGAAGGTGTCGGCTACATCTCAGGCTCGCCGTGGGCGCGGTTGTGGACGATTTTGCTCGTCGCGCTGCTTGTTTTCACGGTGGCCTGCTTCTGGACATTTCGAAAACTGAAGGCAAACCGAACGCAGCGCTAACGGCCCTACTATCTATCTCACAATTGATAAGTTTCGGGATGACCGAAAGTTGACGGCAGGGCGCTTCCTTGCCCCGCGCCTGCTCTGTTATCCTGCCGTGTACAAGACAACCCGGAGAACACCAATGAGCGAGGCAATAGACAATCTGCAAGCCGCCCAAAAGCGGGCCATGGCAGGTCGGCCCAGGGTCGGCGGCTTCCCGTATCTCGCCGAAACTCTGAAGCGTGCAGGCGTGACGCGTAATCTCTGGTTCCTGCCCGCCTGCGAGAGCCTGTATCTGACTGAGTACGGGCCCGTCGTGACGCAAGGCGCGCCGCTTTTATCCGGCACGGCGAATGTGCCGCCGTTCGACCGGGACGCGCTCATCGCGGCACTGCGAACCGACCAGGCCGGGCAGAGCACGTTCCCCGAGTTCCTTGCGGCCTGCTGGCGTGCCGGAGTTGTCCGCTACGATGTCGATTTCGCCGCGCGCTGCGTCGCCTACTATGGCTGTCTGGGCGAGGTCTACACAGAAGACTATCCTGCCGTCCAGATTGAATAACTGGACGGTGTTCAACTGTTGAGCAGTGTTCGCGGACCCAGCGATTTCGGCGTCTCACAAACGGGTCCCTTACGCAACACGCTTCGCAGCTGTCCGGAGGCGCCCGCCGACTATTATTATTGTCATCGCGAGCGTCCGTTTGTCCCGCGCGGGCGCACGGAGAGATTATGCCAACGAGTCGGGTTACACCCAGGAATATCGACGAGTGCATAGCGTCGTTTTCGCCTGACGTTCAGACGATCCTCGAAAGGATCAGGTTGACGATCAGGCAAGCTGCACCGGACGCGCAGGAAACAATCAGCTACAACATTCCAGCGTTCACGCTAAATGGCACTTTAGTGTACTTCGCCGCCTTCAAGAAGCACATCGGGTTTTATCCGCCGGTGAGGGGCGACGCAAAACTGGAGAAGTCAATCTCAACCTACGCAGGAGAGAAGGGCAATCTGAAATTTCCGCTCGATCAGCCGATCCCCTACGACCTGATCCAGAGAATCGTGAAGCTCAGAGTTAAGCAAAGCTTATCGAAGGTTCCTGCGTCTCGTGAACGGGTCCCTTGCGCAACGACGGCTTACGATTCCAGAACGCCGTAACTCGGGACATCCGGGCCGCGACCGGCAAAGGTCCGAGATGCCGACAGTGCCGCAGCTGGACCCAATCCGGCACTGAACGGGGCATGCCAGGCAGGCCACCACGAGAGCCGCCGTTTTCGGGGCACCATGGGCTCACTTGCACTCACTTGCGCGTGCTGGGTGGCCGGGCCAGCAACGATGTAAAATAGCGCCGGTGAGACGCAGTGACGGTGGCGGAGGTGAGACGTGAATCAAGAAACATATCGCAATAATGGTCGACTTCGTCGCCAGAAAAGTCAGCAAATCGCGACAACGCTTGTGCTTCTTCTCGCGTACCTGTTAGCCGCGAGTCGCGCAGCAGCTCAGACCGGGAAGCTTTCAGCCGAGAAGCAAGCGAAGATTGAAAGCGCCATTTCAAAGTACATGGCGGACCGCAAGGCGCCGGGCCTCTCTGCGGCTGTTGTACAGGATGGAGAATTCGTGTGGTCAGCGGGCTTCGGCATGGCCGATCTGGAGAACTCCGTTCCTGCGACATCACAAACGCTATACCGCCTCGCCTCGATCTCGAAAACCTTCACGGCTACTGCCGCCATGCAGCTTTGGGAGCACGGCAAGCTGGATCTGGATTCCCCCGTGCAGAAGTACTGCCCGGCATTCCCGCAGAAGCCGTGGCCCATCACCGCGCGAGAACTATTAGGACATCTTGGGGGAATCCGCCGTTACAACGTTCCTGAATTTCCCTACTCCGAATCCGAGAGCGACCCCGAAGTAGGCAACACGCGTCACTTTGAAAATGGAATCGAAGCCGGCCTGAAGTTTTTCGCGGACGATCCGCTGGTGGCGCAGCCTGGAACGCACTTTAACTATTCCACGCAAGGCTACATCCTGGTCGGATGCGCAATCGAAGGAGCGTCCGGCGAGAAGTACGAGGATTATGTGCGGGAGCATGTTCTGGTTCCGGCAGGCATGCTGCAAACGCGTCCGGACGATCGCTTGGCCATTATCCCGCTTCGCACGCGCTTCTACTCAAAAGACAAATCCGGCGCCGTGGTGAATGCGGAATTTCTGGATTCCAGCTACAAAGTGCCCGCCGGGGGCTGGCTTTCCTCCGCACAGGACATGGCGCGATTCGAGGTGGCGATCCTCAATGATCGGCTGGTCAAGCGCGCCACGCGAGACATCATGTGGACACCGCAAATGCCGTCGGATGGGCTCGGAAGGATGGTTTACGGGCTTGGGTGGCAAGCTGGAACGACGGGAGGCGTGGGAGATGTGGGCCACGGCGGTACGGGGCAGGGAACCAGTACGATGATCCTGATTGCACCGGAAGCGCGGGCCGGCGTGGTGGCGCTGATCAATTCGGATGACGCTGGCGCATTGGTGGCATCCCAACTCCTGGAGATTGTGCTGGAACTTCCTCCGAAGGACCACAAAGAGATCACCGTCGATCCGAAATTGTACGACGGTTACATCGGAACCTACCAGGTGATTGATTCCCGTATGACCATATCCCGGGAGGACGATCATATTTTCGCGCAGATAAACGGAGGCCAGAAATACCAGATATTTCCGGAGACCGTTCGCGATTATTTTTTTAAGATCTTTGACGCTCACATCACCTTTGTGACCGACGGCAACGGTCGGCGACGGAACTGATCCTGCATGAGGAGGGTACCGATACGTACTGGAATCGGGTGAAGTAGTGTCCCATTCCGATTCAGGCGCGATGCGTGGATCTGCGGCTATTCGGCGTGAGCCCCAAGTCCGGACGTGGAAAGTTGAGTTTCGGGCGGTCGTCTGTTTCACAACCGGTAAGTTTTGAACGATCCGCGCGACCCCTGCAAACAGCGGGGTTGACGTGTTTCATATGTCCGGGTCAGAATTGACGGCACGAAATACGGCTACGCCCGAACCAGCACCGACGACCGGACGACCGCGCTGCAGCTTGCCGCGCTCAAACGCGCCCGGTGTTCCAGCATCTTCGAGGACACGGACTACCGGGAGCCAGCGTGAACCGCCCTGCCCTCTCGCGGTGTCTGAAGACGCTCCGGGCCGGTGACACGCTGATTGTGTGGAAGCTCGACAGGCTGGGTCGCAGCTTGCTTGACCTGATTGCGATGCTGGATGACCTCCGCGCCCGTGGCGTGAAATTCGATTCGCTCACAGAGGCAGTCGACACGACAACGCCCACGGGCAGGGCGAAGCTCGTCAGTACGTGGCTGACCTTCTGAACGTGGGCCGCTCCACGCTATACCGGACCCTGAACTACCAACGGCCCCGCCTTCCCCAACAGGGCCTACACTGGTAATAGAAATGGAAATGCAAGCGCATTGGGGAAAAGTCTATGCCACCAAGGCACCCGATCGGGTGAGTTGGTTCCAGCCTCATTTGCAGACCTCGCTTGGCCTCATTGAACGGGCGGCGGCAGAGCGCTCCGCTTCGATCATTGATGTAGGTGCCGGAGCGTCAACGTTGGTTGACGACCTGCTTTTGGCTGGATACGAAAACATTACAGTTCTCGACATCTCGCAGGCGGCTATTGATGTGGCGCAGAACCGTTTGGGAGAAGCCTCGAAATCGATGCAATGGCTGCGGGCGGATGTGACGGGAGGAAAGTTTCCGGCGAGTACTTACGATGTTTGGCATGACCGGGCCGTTTTTCATTTTCTAACGAAGCAAGAAGAGCGCTTTGCTTATGTTCGTAACGTCGCGCGGGCTGTCAAGCCAGGCGGTCACGTGATTGTTAGCACGTTTGGCCCCGAGGGACCCGAAAAATGCAGTGGCCTTGATGTCATGCGATATGACGCCCAATCCCTTCACCGGGAATTCGGGCAGCGCTTTCGCCTCGTCGAAAGCTCAAAGGAATTGCACCAAACGCCGTTCGGAACCACGCAGCAATTTCTCTACTGCCACTGCACGTTGACACAATAGCCTTTCGACTATTCGCGCCGCCCGCGTAGTGTGGTGATAGCATCCATGCCCGATCATTTGAACTCCCCGATCTTGAACCACCCGCTTGAGCAACCCTCCGCTTTTACTGCCAGAAACCTGATCGATAGTGTCCGCAAGGCGCGGAACATTCCGACCGGGGCCATTCCACCGCTCTGTCTTCTTGAATTTGACGGTGATCTCACCGATTGGCTTTCTGGACAGGGCCTCGCAAAGCCTTGCCCGTCGTGGCCCTGTTTTCACACAAGCATGTTTGCAATCGAACTTGATGGCGTAACCTGCGGCATTATTCCGCGAACGATTGGCGGACCCTATGCGGTGTTGATTGCCGAACAACTTGCGGCGGCGGGGACAGAACTCATTATCGGGTTGACATCCGCCGGTCGGGTATCGCCCGATTTGCCGTTACCGTGCCTGGTTGTAGCGACAGGCGCGATTCGTGATGAAGGGACCTCACTTCATTACCTGCCAGCAGGTAAGCATGTGGCCTGCCCCACGCCAGTGGTGGCACTTTTGCAGCGCGAACTGGCCGCGACCGGATGGACGGTGCGATGCGGTGAGGTATGGACAACAGACGCTCCTTATCGGGAGACAAAAAGCCAGCTTGAAGATTGGGCCACTGAGGGCGTTCTCGCTGTAGAGATGCAAGCGGCCTCTTTGTTCGCTTTCGGCGCGGCCATGGGCGTTTCTGTCGCGTGCATCGCAATGGTCAGCAACGCCGTCGATCACGACGGGCAGCAGTTCGACACCGGTTCACAGGAAGACGGATTACGGATCATCGAAGCCTGCGTTCGAGCGTTCACCATCCTTCGGAAAAATAGCGCAACATAACGTCCTTATGTCTCACGATTCGCACTGTCACTAAATCAAGGGATCATTGGATTGCGGGAAGACCACGGTCGTTGGTGGCCATTCACCAATTTCGAAAATAATTTAATTGCGTTATCTTCCATCACTTTACAGGCCCTTAATCCCCACCCCCGAACCCATCCCAAAATCCCCATGCTACTTTCCAATCGAGAACCAGGTCGTACCCATGATGTACCTGGTCGCCAAGCTGCCATTTCCTCGAGGCTCTGAGCAGTGAATGTCCAAAACAATGGGCGGCAGGCGCTCCCGTTATTGGTGCGGCCCCGGTTCCTTCCGGGAGACCAAAAAGGCCTTGATCTGAGGGCTATCAGATGGTGGGGCGCCCCGCATTTTTTATTGGTAGACGCGACTTCAAGTCGCGTTCGTCCGGAAAACGAGGAAAAAACCGGTAAGGCTCGCATTTGTCCGGGCGCGATACGCCCGTTCGCCCAAAGTGCACAATAGAGGTTTCCCTCATGAACGCCGAAACGGCATCCACGCCCCTGATGCGGCAGTACCACGCCATCAAGCAACAGGTTCCTGGAGCTCTCCTCATGTTCCGCCTCGGCGATTTCTATGAGCTTTTCTTCGATGACGCCGTCCTCGCCGCGCGCGAACTCGAAATCACTCTCACCGCCCGCAACAAGGAAAAAGCCACCGCCATCCCGATGTGCGGCGTGCCGTTCCATTCGGCCGAGGGCTACATCGCGCGTTTGATCGGACGCGGCTATCGCGTCGCCATCTGCGATCAGATGGAAGACGCCGGTCCCGGCAAAAAGCTCGTACGGCGCGAAGTCACCCGTATCGTCACGCCCGGCACCGCGACCGACGCGCATCTTCTCCGCTCGCACGAAAACAACTACCTCGCCGCTATCTCGCGTGGCACTTCAAGCGATGCAGCGAAGGTCGGAGTCGCGTACGTCGACGTATCGACGGGGGAGTTTCGCGCCACCGAGCTCGATCTCTTCGAGCTGCCCGGTCTGCTCGAAAGCATTGGTGCCAGAGAATTGCTGGTCGCCGCCGAGGCCCCGCTATTCCCGCAGCCGGAACCGAAGCGCTGGATCGTCACCGAGCTCGATAGCTGGGTCTTCAGCGTCGATTACTCCGACCGGATCCTTCGCGAGCACTTCCATTTGCTCTCGCTCGACGGCTGCGGGCTTGCCGGAAAGACCGCGGCGATTGCAGCCGCCGGCGCCGTCCTCCACTACCTCCGCGACACGCAGCGCGCGGCGCTCGATCATCTCGATCCCCCGAAATATTTCGATCGCGCCGAGACCATGGTTCTCGATGCGGTAACGGTGCGCAATCTCGAACTTCTCGAACCGATCTTTTCGAACGGCGGCGCAACTTTGATCGCCGTCCTCGATCAAACCGCGACCGGCATGGGTGGCCGCCTGCTTCGGCAAAGGCTTCTGAGGCCTTCGCTCGGACCCGATGAGATCGAATCGCGCCTCGACATGGTGGGTGACCTCGTACGCGAAACCATCCTGCGCGCGGAGCTGCGCAAACAGCTTGCGCCGGTACTCGACGTCGAAAGATTACTCGCCAAAGTCATGATCGGAAGCGCCGGCCCGCGTGATCTTCTTGCCCTCGGCAAATCGCTCGATCAAATGCCGAGGCTGGCCGAGTCCGTGCGGCTCGCCTCCAAACCTTTATCAACGCGTCTCTGTGACACCTTCGCGCGGCTCGATTCTGTCCCCGAAGCCTCTGGGCCGATCATCGCGGCGTTATCCGATACGCCGCCGATCAACGTCGGTGACGGACCAACGATTCGCGCCGGTTACGACGCCGAGCTCGACGAACTCCGCGATCTCAGCCAGAACAGCCGCCAGACGATCGCCCAGATCGAAGCGCGCGAACGCCAGAGGACGGGAATCACTTCCCTTAAGGTCCGTTTCAATAACGTCTTCGGTTACTACATAGAAATCTCGAAGGCGAACATGCACCTCGCGCCGCCGGACTACGAACGCAAACAAACCCTCGTAAACGCCGAGCGTTTCACCACGCCGGAATTGAAGGATTACGAGCGCAAGGTTCTCGCCGCGGAGGAAAAGATTCTCGAAATCGAGAAGCGCATCTTCGCCGAAATCCGCCAGAAAACAGCCGATCAAGCACAGAGGATTCGCGCCACTGCAAGCGCGATCGCCGAACTGGATGTTTCCGCCGCGCTCGCCCAGGTAGCGGCGGAGAACAGGTATTCGCGCCCTCGATTTTCCTCCAACGGCGAGATGCGGATCGAAGCCGGTCGCCATCCCGTGATCGAGAAACTGGCCAACGAAGAAGCGGGCCGCTTCATCCCGAACGATCTTTACCTGAATGACGAAGCGGACCAGATCGCCATCATCACCGGCCCCAACATGGGCGGCAAGAGCACTTATCTGCGGCAAGCCGCTCTTATCGCGATCCTTGCCCAGATGGGCTCATGGGTGCCCGCCGACGCCGCGGTCCTTCCCATCGTTGACCGCATATTTACCCGAATCGGCGCGTCGGATAATCTGGCGCGGGGCCGCTCCACGTTCATGGTCGAGATGACCGAAACTGCCGTCATCCTGAACACGGCCACTCCGCGGAGCTTCATCATTCTCGACGAAATCGGGCGCGGAACGGCAACTTATGACGGACTCTCTCTCGCCTGGGCGGTGGTCGAGCATGTGTCGACAACGACTCGCGCGAAGACGTTGTTCGCCACCCACTATCACGAATTGACGGAACTTGCCGAACAGTTGGAAGGCGTCCGGAACCTGCGCGTGGCGGTGAAAGAGGCCGCCGACAAAATCATTTTCCTGCGCAAAGTCGAACCGGGTAAAGCGGACCGCAGTTACGGAATCGAAGTCGCCCGTCTCGCCGGCCTGCCCATGAGCGTAATCGAACGCGCCCGGGAAGTGCTCCTGCTTCACGAAAAGACGGAGCACAACGCGGTGGAACAACTATCCCCGCGCACGGAGATTGCTCCGGTGCAGATCCGGTTGTTCGAGCCCGGCGCGGACGAAATCAAACAGAAGATCCGGGGGCTGAAAATCGACGAAATGCGGCCGGTCGAAGCACTGCGATTTCTGGAAGACTTGCAGAGGGAAATCGGATGAGAGTCGTGGGAATCATGAGTGGTACCTCGGTCGACGGCATTGATGTCGCCATTGTCGATATTGAAGGCAAGCAAATCGCAACCGTCGCGCATTCGACGACGCCTTACCCGGCATCCACGCGGCAACGCATCCTGACCGTATCGAGCGCGGCCGAGGTCTCGCGGCTGAATTTCGAGCTGGGCGAACTCTACGCCAAGGCGGTAATCGGCACTTGCAAAACCGGTAAAATTCCACTCAAGTCGCTCGAACTCGTCGGATCTCACGGTCAGACGATCTATCACGAGGGCAGCGGGCCCACTCCCAATACGCTCCAGATCGGCGAAGCGTCGGTCATTGCCGAGCGGCTCGGTGTTCCCGTGGTCTCAGACTTCCGCGTGCGCGATATCGCGGCGGGAGGGCAGGGCGCTCCGCTGGTTCCTTTTGTCGACCGCCTGCTGTTCTCAAGCGCAAAGGTAAATCGGGTCGCGCTGAACATCGGTGGGATCGCCAACATTACGGTTCTTCCCCGCGCTATTGCTTTCGATACCGGCCCCGGTAACATGGTCATCGATCAACTCACCGAACATCTGACCCAGGGAAGAAAGCGTTTCGACCGCAACGGATCGATCGCGGCGAAAGGCCATGTAAATCGTCCGCTGCTCGATTCTCTTCTCGCGGACAAATATTACAAAGCGAAGCCGCCCAAAACCGCTGGCCGCGAACAGTATGGATTGCGATTTATCGATCGCCTTCTGGCCACCAGGCTCCCGATGGAAGACCTGGTCGCTACCGCGACGGCGCTCACCGCCGCCACAATCGCGATGGGCGTCACGCAATTTGCGCCCGAAACTCAGGAGCTGATCGCGGCCGGAGGCGGCACGCACAATTGTCAACTCATGGCGCAAATCGCTGCCTTCCTGCCGCACTGCCGGGTCACCACAACGTCCGAGTTCGGCATTGATGTCGATGCGAAAGAAGCAATCGCGTTCGCAATCCTGGCACATCGCACCTGGCGCCGCCAAACGGGCAACCTCCCCAGCGCGACGGGCGCGCGAAAAGCCGTGATTCTGGGAAAAGTTACGTTTTAGGACCGGGCTCTCGAAGTAAAATGACAGCTTGACTCCTCAAGCCGAAGTACCCGAGCCGCAGTCCCCGCGTGTCTCGGTCGTTATCGTTTCGTTCAACCGGATTGAAAGCCTTCGCCAGAGCCTTCAAATGCTCGGGGACACTCATCGGATCATCGTCGTTGATAACGGCTCTCGGGATGGCACCGAAGCGCTCTCGGACGAATTTCCCGCTGTCCGTTTCAGCCGGCTCCCGAAGAACTTTGGCCTGACGAAAGCTTTGAACATCGGTTTGCGATCCGTCGAAGGCGAGTACATTTTGTGTTTGCATGACGACGCACGAATCACCGGAGAAGCGGTCAACCGCCTGGCGGATTTCCTGGAGTCGAGGCCTGAAGTGGGCGCCGTCTGCCCCCTGTTGACGGACGATTCGGGCAATCCCGTTCCGCAAGTCCGGGCCTTGCCGACCCCCGGCAATCCCGATCCCGCGCTGACTGTGCCTTCAGGCGGTGAAGAAATCGTGACTGAGTGCGTGTCCGGCGCGGCGATCATGTTCCGCGCGTTCTTCCTCAGAGCGCTGCGGCAAGTCGACGAGCGCTATGGAACCTATGGAAGCGGCATCGAAATCTGCGCCCAGATACGCCGCGCGGCCAAGAAGATCGTGATCCTGCGAACCGTCACGGCAATTCACGAAGGTCTGGCGTCTCCCATGCCGGGTGGCGCCCTGGAAGGCGACCGGGCAGCCGGAACCGCCGCGTTCCTCGGCAAGCACCATGGTCTCGTAAGTGGCCTGACTTACCGCCTGAAGACTGCGCTGGCGGCCCTTTTTACTTTCCGGTTCTCAGTCCTCGCGGGCGTGCTCTCCGGGCAAAAGATCGATGGAACAGGTTAGACTTTAGGAATGAGTCCCATATGGTGGGTCCTCTGGTCGGGAATCTGCGCGGTCGGTACCGGGCTGCTTGTGTATTTCATCATGCAGTCGCACATGGAAGTGGTCCTGGCTAAACAGCGGGAGGAGCTTGCCGCGGCGCGAGCAACGCTGGCGGCGCAGAGAGAAGCGCTGGAGAACTCGCTGAAGAACACCGAAGAGTCCGCGCGCCACCAGGCCATGGACGATTTCCTTGCTGACATAAGGGTGGAAGAACGGCATTACACGCGCGAGCATAAGGTGCTGTTCATGTCCCGCAAAATGCTGGTGCGGCAGGAGCGGATTTTCTTCCGTAATATCCCGCTCTCCAATTGGGTCGAGCAGGAGATGGCGCTTGAAGAGGGTGTGGACGCCGAAAAAATGGCGCGAACGATGTCGATCTTCGTGAATGCCGCACTCCTCGGCGATTCGCCCGAGTCCACGGTACAGAAACTTCTTCGCTAATAGCTTTTCACTTCATTCAGAGCCGCGACCGTCAGGGAGTGGTGCCAAACTGCAACTAATAGCGAGGCACTGCCGGGTCCACCTGGAGGCTCCAGAGATCGATTCCGCCGGCCATGCTCCGGCAATTCCGGACTCCTTGTTTTTGCAACCAAGCGACTACCGCCATGCTGCGGACGCCATGGTGACAAAAGACGACAATCGCCGTTTCGGAGCCGTCCAGCTCATTCGAATGGTCTGGAACGGATCGCATCGGAATCAGCCTCGCGCCCTCGATACGGCAAATAGCGTGCTCCGCAGGCTCCCGGACGTCGATCAGACGCAGTGGAGAGCCTCGATCCAGGAGCTCTTTGACTTCCAGCGGGGTTATTTCAATCGGGACGTCGTTCACAATCCGGGAGTCGTTCACAATCCGCGAGTTTAGCAGCCGGAAATTCTCGAAACCCTCCCTCCGCGTCCGCGCGTCTTTACCCCTTGTTATACTGTGTGAATTCGTCGGCCTCAGTCTTCTGTCTTTAAAATGAAAGTTTTCATCGCCCTTATTGTGATTGCCGGTTGTGCTGCCGTGTGCGCGTCCGGTCAGGCCCAGGTGCAGAATTTTTCAACCGGCCAGGCAGCGCGCCTGGTGATTGGCCAGCCGAACTTTACCGCCGATAATTACGGCGGATCGAACACGTTGCTGGGCTCGCCGAGCGGCCTTGCCTATGCAAATGGAACGCTGTGGGTGAACGATGCAAACCGGCTCGGCGCCTTGCCGAGCAATAACCGCGTCCTGCGGTTCAGCGATCTCGCCACCTACCCGACTCCCACTCAGGACCCCACGATCATCGGCAATACCTGCGGTGTCTGCCGCGGAATCGCGAGCCTGGTGCTGGGTCAACCGGACTTCATCAGCACGGATCCCGCTCTGACCCCGACCGGAATGCGAAACCCGACTGGAATCGCAACGGATGGAAATATCCTGGCAGTGGCGGACACCGATAACAACCGCGTTCTGATCTGGTTCTCGATGCCCAAATCGAATGGGCAACC
>Ga0187876_1002437_pt1 | contig 13748 bp, 14 predicted proteins | sample June2016WEW_17_4_FD_133000 | JGI IMG/M metagenome (GOLD analysis project Ga0187876, IMG submission 133000) | Peatland microbial communities from SPRUCE experiment site at the Marcell Experimental Forest, Minnesota, USA - June2016WEW_17_40 | ecosystem: Environmental > Terrestrial > Soil >... | reverse complement strand
GCAGCGTCTCCATGATTTCGCAAAGCCACTCAGGAAGGAATGGCAGCGAGGTAAGGTGCGGGCACTCCTGTTGCTTCAGGGGGGAATGTCAGGCTGCACCTACCGCGCAGCGGTTTAGTACAAGACACGTAATGGAGAGCTCTCCATTACGTGTCGCAATCGGCACTGCCCCAAGTGCCAGGCCCAGGCGCGCGAGCGTTGGCTTGCCGCGCGGGAACAGGAACTGCTGCCCACCTCTTACTTTCACGTGGTCTTCACCGTTCCCCACGAACTCAACCTCCTGGCGCAGGACAACCCCCGGCAGTTTTACCATCTCTTATTCACCGCCAGTGCCGCCACCCTGCTGGAAATCGCCGCCGATCCTAAGCATCTGGGCGCGGAGATCGGCATCCTCAGCATTCTCCACACTTGGGGTCAGAACCTACTCGCCCATCCGCATATTCACTGCGTCATCCCGGCCGGAGGCATCTCACGCGACCACACCCGTTGGGTACATCCTCGCTATCCCGGCTTTTTTCTCCCCGTAAAGGTGCTGAGCCGAGTCTTCCGCGGCAAGTTCATCGGCGGCCTCAAACGCCTTTACCGCCGTAAGCAATTACGCTGCGCCGGACCTTCCGCCGCCCTGGCCGACGAAAAGCAGTATCGCCAACTGCTGCGCCGTCTCCACCGGCAGGATTGGGTGGTCTATGCCAAGCCGGCTTTCGGCGGGCCCCGGCAGGTGCTCCGTTATCTCGGCCGTTACACCCACCGCGTGGCTATTTCCAACCATCGACTCGTATCCTTTGACGGGGACCGTGTCACTTTTCGCTGGAAGGATTACGCGCACCGGAGCAAGACACGCCCCATGACGCTCGCCGCCACGGAGTTCTTACGCCGCTTCTTCCTGCATATCTTGCCCAAAGGCTTCGTGCGCATCCGGCACTTGGGCTTTTTGGCTAATCGTTTTCGTGCCGCACGGGTCAAGCTCTGCCGGCAACTACTGGCCAACGCCCCCTTGCCACCCGCCCCCGTACAAGCTCCCCAAACCGACACCGCGATCTGGCATTGTCCCTACTGTGGCACCTTGATGATCGTCATCCAGCGATTCGCCAGCCCAGAATCGCTCTCAAGGTTTAGTTACTTTGACTCGTCCTAAAACTGCGTACCAAATCGGACCACCGACGTGCACCCCGCACGCCCGCTCCTTGGTGTGCCCATCTTCCATTCACCCCTACATCTGGAGGTCCACGCCAGCCCTCACTCCTAACCCCCGCTACTTCCATACCGCCCAACTTGCCGGCGCTTCCACCTTCTCTGCCTTCTTCTACGTCCTCGCAACGCCCAACTTAAGAGCCAAAAAAGCATTCAATCTCCATAGAATGTCGTGCGCGCCAGCGGCTTCCTTCTAGTCTCCTTATCGAAAATGCCCCGGCCCGTCACCATCCTGCCGACGCCAAAAGTCCCGCGTTTGGGCCGAGGCATTTCCGATCAAGGCTAGCGACTTGATCGGCATAGGGGCGGCGGTCACCCGCCGACCCCTGCCACACCACCGTGCGTACGGGTCCGTACACGGCGGTTCGAGTTGGTTAGCCTTGACACCATCTTCACTGATTGTCGTTCCACAGTTCACGCAGAAGGCCAAGGTGCGGAAATGAAGAAGGTTTGGCGAGCGATAATCGAGGTGGGTTTCATAATATTCCTATTCTATTCCAACCTTTTGATGGGGGAGTTTGAGCGCTCAGGCACGGGGAAGACCAAGGGTTTGGTTTGGGCCATTGGAGATATTTTCACGGCGGAAAACTTTACCATTGCCCTTATAGCTTCATTAATCGGATATGCCCTTGTAGAATTCCTTCGAAAGAAACTCTGGGGCAGAAATTCAAACTGACCCGTTACCCGCAGGTGGAAGCCCCGCAAGCAGAAGCCCTTCTGTTTCAGGTCCACCGATGTTAATCTGTCTCACGCGAGGCAGGAGTTATTGTCGAGCCACTTCTAGTCGAGGATCCACGCGTTGGAACTTTCTCGGGCGCTTCCATACCTAGTGCCCTCCAGTGTGTTCCAATGCTGCGAAATCCCGTTGAGGAATTGACTTGATTGAACGTTCCAACCAACCGTTGGACCGATTGACTGCAAGTTACCCGAGGTGTTTCCGAGTTGTGCTTGCTGGTTTGTTGAGGCAAACACCCGTCCCGCGGTCTGCTTCCATTATGCTTCCAATAAACGGGCTAAAAATGGTGAGTAAAACCAAGCTAAGATGCTTTGAATCAATGCGTTGACCTCGGGTGACTCCAGCCCTGAAAAGGCTGGCGTCGGCGGTTCAACTCCGTCCCGCGGCACCATAAAAACAACCCCTTACATCCGCAATAAAGACCTCTCTGCCACCACTTGGCACTTGAATGACGCCATTGTCCCAGCGATCCAATCCCAAAGCGAATCTTGAGATTTTGCCCATGACTGGCGTATGATTGCGGCCCCAGCGAGATGACGAGAGGTTCGGGAAACTCAGATCCAGATTGTGAGCCCGGGGGACCAGCGGCGGATGAAAGCTGATGTCCGAGTTTCGGCTTTAGAGCTTTGAGGCGGCGGTAAGGAGAGCGCGATGAGTTTCGAGACGAACGAGGATCAAAGTGAGGGTCGCCAGGCCCTTATGGGTGATGCTGATGGCGGCGCTGGCACTCTATGCGGCGGGCGCGGCGCGGGCGGAGGAGCCGCGCTATTTTGCCATTCGCAATGCGCACATCGTGCCGGTTTCCGCCCCGGAGATCAAACGCGGGACCGTGGTGATCGCCAAAGGGCTGATTGTGGCGGTGGGCGAAAAGGTGACGATTCCGGCGGAAGCCTGGGTGATCGAGGGCCGCGGCCTAACCGTATACCCCGGCTTCATCGACGCGCTCAGCGACCTCGGCCTGGGCGGCGGCGCGCCAACTGGTCCGGGCGGTGGCGGCGGGGGCGGCGGACCGGGTCGCGGTCAGGCGCAAACGCAGACCGTCTCGCAGGGGCCGCAGGACCGTCCGGCCACCAATCCGTGGGTGAATGCCGCCGACGAACTCAAGCCCGACGACAAGCGCCTGGAAACATGGCGCAACGCGGGTTTCACTTCCGCACTGGCCACTCCTCTCGCGGGCATCTTCGCGGGCCAGGGGGCTCTGATAAACTTGGCGGGAAACCGCGCCGGCGAGATGGTAGTGGCTGCGCCCGTTGCCCTAATGGTTACGCTCCAGCCCGTGCGAGGCTTTGGGAGTTTTCCCGACTCACTGATGGGAGTGCTCTCCTACGTACACCAGGTGTACCTCGATGCCAATTGGTACCAGCAGGCGGAGGCCGTTTACAACGCGCATCCGCAGGGACTGGAACGTGCCGCTTATGACCGCGCGGAGATCGTGATCGACGATGCTTTGCGCGCTGGGCGCCCAGTGCTTTTGCCGGCCAATACCGCGCAGGAAGTACACAGGGCGCTGGTGTTGGCGGATCGAATCGGAGCGCGCGCGGTGATCTACGGCGCCCAGCAGGGTTACGCTGCCGCCGAGGATTTGGCCGCAGCGAAGACTCCGGTGCTTGTAAACGTGAAGTGGCCGGAGAAGGAGAAGGATTCCGATCCGGAAGCGGAGGAAACATTGCGAGTGCTGCGCTTCCGCGATCGCGCGCCATCTTCGCCGGCGGCGCTGCAAAAGGCGGGCGCGAAGTTCGCCTTCTATCTTGAGGGCACGGGCTCGCCCAAGGACGCGCTGAAGAACGCCAAGAAGGCTATCGAAGCCGGACTTGCTCCGGACGCCGCCGTGCGCGCTTTCACACTCAGTGCCGCGGAGATCCTTGGCGTGGGCGACCGTCTGGGCTCGATTGAGGTGGGCAAGATCGCTAACCTGGTGGTGGCTGACGGCGATCTGTTCAACGAAAAGACCAAGGTGAAGATGACCTTTGTCGACGGCCGCCGCTACGAAGTATTCGAGCCCGGCCGCCCCACCGAACCGCCCACCATCAAGTTGACGGGTAAATGGAAGCTCACTGTGAACACACCACACGGGGTGCAGGAAGGGACCGCCGACCTAACCATGGCACCCGACGGGACGCTGACCGGATCGGTCACCGGAGGCTCGGGCGAGATCATGGGATCGATGGGCACCGTCTCCATTTCTGACGGCTGGGTGAGCGGTGGGAAGTTCAGCTTCACCATCAACGTGACGATCGAAGACAGTCCGATAGATGTGACTTTCAGCGGCACGCTGGAAGGGGAACAGATGAAAGGCACGGCGAGCGGCGGCGGGATGTCGGTGGATTTCACGGGCGTGCACCCGGGCGGAGCCGGCGCCGGAGCTGCTGCTCAGGAGGTGGAATAAATGAAGCGCGCTTCCAAGTGGGTGGCGGCGTTGGCTCTCCTAGCCGTGTGTGCTCTTCGCGCAACGGCCGCCGATGTCACGCTGATCAAGAATGGCACCATCCTGACCATTACCCAAGGGACGATTGAGAACGGCGACGTCCTGATCCGCGACGGCAAGATCGCCGAAGTGGGTAAAAGCCTGACAGCGCCCGAGGGCGCCAAGGTGATCGATGCGAAGGGGCAATACGTGATGCCGGGCATCATCGATTGCCACTCCCACATTGCCGTGGCGGGCAGCGTGAACGAGGGCAGCGTCAGCGTATCATCGATGGCGAATATCGCCGACGTGCTGAACCCCGAGGACATTGATATTTATCGCGACCTCGCCGGCGGGGTCACGGCAGCCAACGTCCTGCATGGCAGTGCCAATTCCATTGGCGGGCAGACCGAAGTCATCAAGCTGCGCTGGGGCAAACCGGCCAAAGACCTGCCATTCGAGGGCGCGCTGCCGGGCATCAAGTTCGCGCTGGGTGAGAACCCCAAGCGTTCGGGGTTCAGTATTCGCGGCACGCCGCGTCGCTATCCGGCCACGCGCATGGGTGTAATGGACGTGATCCGTGAAGCCTTCAGTGAGGCGCTGGACTACAAGAAAGCCTGGGACGAGTACAATCGCCGGAAAGCGGCAGGTGAGCCGAACCTGATTCCTCCCCGGCGTGACCTGAAATTGGAACCGTTGCTGGAGGTACTGGAAGGCAAGCGGCTGGTGCACATCCACTGCTACCGCGAGGACGAAATCCTGCAAATGATCCGCGTGGCCGAGGAGTTCAACTTCAAGGTCGCTACCTTCCAGCATGTACTCGAAGGCTATAAAGTGGCGGACGAGATCGCCAAGCACGGCGCCGGCGGGTCCACCTTTTCCGACTGGTGGGCGTACAAGATGGAAGCTTTCGACGCGATTCCTTACAACGCAGCGTTGATGACCGAGCGTGGCGTCGTGGTTTCCATCAATTCCGACGACGCCTCGGAAGCCACGCACCTGAACCAGGAGGCCGCCAAGACCATGAAGTGGGGCGGCCTCTCGCACGAAGAGGCGCTGAAACTCGTGACCCTGAATCCGGCCATTCAGTTGCACATCGCTGATCGGGTGGGTTCGCTCGAGACGGGTAAAGACGCGGACATCGACATCTACGACAAGGACCCGCTCAGTGTTTACGCTGTGGCGCAGAAGGTCCTGATCGACGGGCAGGTCTATTTCGATCGGCAGCAGGACATTGGTCAGCGTGCGAGCCTGGAAAAGGAAAAGAAAGCCTTGATGGAAAAAGAAAAGAAAGCGGCCGCGGCGGCGAAGCCTCAAGGCCCCAAGGGTAGCGCGCGTAAACCCGCTGCGGCGGAAACGGCTAAGCCACCGGTCGCAGCGCCGAAACCACAGGAAATCTAGGACTTGAAAGGGACCGACGAAGATGAAACCTCGACTCATACCCTTTGCAGTGGCAGCATTGCTGATGCTGGCCCTAACGCCCTCGTTTCACACGCGCGCGGCGGCGGGCGCGGGCGCAGCGCCCACCCCGCACGTCTATGCCATTCGCGACGTCAAGGTGGTAACACTGGCCGGCTCGCCGGTGGAGCACGGCACGGTGGTCATCCGTGACGGCAAGATCGCCGCCGTCGGCGCCAGTGTTGACGTGCCAGCCGACGCGCAGATCATCGACGGCAAGGGTCTCGAGGTGTGTCCCGGCCTCTTCGATGCGGTAACGGACCTGGGATTGACGGAAGTGGAAGCCGTGAACGCCACCGTGGATACCACCGACGTCGGCACTTACAACCCGCAGTTGGTGGCGATGACGGCCGTCCACCCGGCGAGCGAGTTGATTCCGGTGGCGCGCGCGAATGGCATCACGCATGCCCTCGCGGCGCCTCTCGGTGGAGGTGGCTTCGGCGGCGAAGGGGAAGTTATCTCCGGACAGGCGTCGGCCATTAACCTCGCCGGCTGGACCATCGAGGAAATGCTCATCCGCCGCTCGGTGGCCATGGTGGTGAACTGGCCGACAATGGAGACTCGGTCCTTCGACTTCGCGACCTTCAGCTTCCGGGAGCGCCCCTTTACCGAGGTGAAGCAGGAGTACGACAAGCGGATCAATGAACTAGTAACGTTGATCGAACGGGCGCGACATTACTCGCAGGTGATGGATAAGGGTTCAGTGGCGAACTACGACCGCGACCTTAAACTCGAGGCCCTGGCACCGGTGGTGCGAGGCCAATTACCCCTGCTGGTTGTGGCAGAGGGCAGACGCGAGATTCGCAGCGCCGTCGATTTCTGCGACAAGCAGAAACTTAAGATGATTCTGGCCGGCGGCTCGGAATCGTACAAGGTGAAGGACCTGCTGGCTTCAAAACACATTCCCGTGATTCTGGGCCCGACCCAATCCCTGCTCGAGGACGAAGACGCGTCATACGATCAAGCCTACGTCACGGCGGGCCAACTCGCCGCCGCCGGACTCAAGATTGCTTTCGCCAGCTTCAACGCCTCCCGCGCGCGCCGCCTGCCCTATCAAGCCGCCAATTGCGTCCCCTACGGCCTGCCATACGAGGATGCGTTAAAGGCCGTGACGCTTTATCCAGCCCAGATCCTCGGCCTCGCCGATCAACTCGGCACAATTGAGCAGGGCAAGATGGCCGACCTCATCGTCACGGACGGCGACCCCCTCGCGATCCCAACGCAGGTTCGTTATCTCTTCATCAACGGCGAGTTGACTTCCACGGATAACAAGCATCTTCAGCTCTACGAGGAGTACCGCAAACGGCCTCACGAGACAAAGTGACGAGTGTGTGCCGCAGCGATTGCCGCAGCAGCAAGTTTAGCGGTTAGGCGCCCGTGTGTCGTCACCGTGGTTGCGGTCGTTTTCCTTGTTGGGCGATCGACATGAAGCGTAACCGTTACTTCCTGCCCGGGCTCGAGGGTGATGCGAGGGGGCCCTGCCTTCACGATGGTGTCCGGCGGGGGTATGACCGATGCGAGCTTCCGAGGCGAATCCTCGCTCGCGACTCTTGCCAAATCGTGCCCGTTAATTTTGGCATGCCCCACAACCTTGAAAGCCGCCGAGAGGGCATCTCCGGACGCGCTCGGGGCCGCCGACAGCAGCATGACCGTGGAATCTTCTCCCGCGGGAATGGTGGTGGGACTTGCCGTTACTCCCGCGGGGAGCCCTTCCGCGCTAATCTCAATTGGCCCTTCATAGCCCTGCACGCGGCTGGCGCTTACGGTGACATACGTCGATCCACCCTTGGAAATATTGGGATTTTCCGGCTCCGCGCGAACTTGGCAATCAGGGCTGGCATCGTGAAGGGACAGTCGGTAGGAAAAGTCATCCCCTTCCAGGCCGCGAACGTCCTTGAGGTGCAGTGATAAGTGACAAGTGACGAGTGACAAACAAGGCTCAATTGGCTCGTTACTCGTCACTGCCTTTCGTCACTACCTTTCAGACGAGCAGTTCGTCAATGGGATCAAAACGTTGGGAGGCATGTCGCCGCGCGGGCCGCAGGCAAACCTGAGCACCGAACCGTAGTTGGGCGATTCCAGGCCCCCCTGGAACAACCTTCCGGTCTGCATCATTTGGCAGCCCGTGTCGTGGACCGCCGCCGCCGTGTGGTAACAGGACCGCAGCAAGGCGAACTTGTCCGCGTGCTTGGCCATGCGCGGAAAAATTTCGCAGATTTCGATGCCGGGAACGTTGGTCTTGATGGGTTTGTAGGGGCCGCGAATCGAGGCGGGCGCGTCCGGCTTCATGTCCCAGGTATCAAGCTGGCTCGGCCCGCCGACCAGCATCAACTGGATGCAGTTGATGTCCTTGTCGGCCTTGACCGCGCCGGAGGCCTTGAGCGCGAGGAACTCGGGCAGAGTCAGACCCATCAACCCGAGCGCGCCGGCGTGCAGGAAGTCACGGCGTGTGACTCCATCGCAGAAATGAACTTTCTTGTCTGCGTCCAGCCTGAACATCGACAGGACTTTCCCGATCCTAGAGTGATACGTTCGGAAAATGCCTTGCACTGTAGCGTCGGCCTTGAGATCGCCAAATGCCGGGAAAAAGCCTGACGCTACGCTCGCCCTGAGCGGCTAACATTATAGCGCATCCGATTGGCGCGGGCGCGAGGAATTTAGCGCGGAATTTAGCGGGGAATCGAGTGCGGAGCGCCCGGTTATCGCCTGGCAAGAGGAATGATGTTTCCATTGTTGCCTGCGCGGATGGAACAGGCCTGGGTTTTGATATCATCCCCATTCAACTTCGTGAGCCCCAAAGGGGCGAAATAACGAAGCCCAGGCCAACGGCCTGGGTTAAGATTATTCCCCAATTTTACCGCCAGCCCTGAAGGGGCGAGATAGGTGTTCCCCCATGCCGCAATCGCTTTCGCAACTCTACGTTCACCTGATCTTTAGCACCAAACATCGCGAGCCGATGTTATTGTCGCCGGTGCGGGAAGACCTCCACGCCTACCTGGCGGCGGTTTTCAATAACCAGGATTCCCCGGCGCTGAAAGTCGGAGGCATGAGCGACCACGTTCATGCGCTGTTTCGATTATCGAAGAACCTCGCCCTGGCAAAGATCGTGGAGGAAGTGAAGACCAGTTCTTCGAAATGGGTCAAGACGCAAGGGCGCGGCTTGGCGAACTTCCATTGGCAGAGCGGCTACGGCGCGTTTTCGGTGAGTGCGGCGGACGTGGAAGAAGTCGTGGAGTACATCACGCAACAAGAAAGCCACCACCGCGTGGTCAGCTTTCAAGAGGAATTCCGGAAGCTGCTGGACGCGCACGGAATTGCCTACGATGAGCGGTACGTGTGGGATTGAAGAGGATTGTTCCGCCCCTGATTTAGCCCCAAAGGGGCGAAATAACGAAGCCAGGCTGAAGGCCTGGATTTAGATTACCCCCAAATTTTGCCCCCAGCCCTGAAAGGGCGAAATAGGTCTTCCCCCATTCCGGCATTGCCTACAACGACCGGTACGTGTGGGATTGAAAGGAATGTTCCGCCCCTTCAGGGCTCGGGTATCGGTTTGGGTCCTGCTGACCCAGGCCTTCAGCCTGGGGTTCGTTATTTCGCCCCTTTGGGGCTCACGTGCCCACACCCTCTCCCCTGCGGAGAGGGAAAACCGATTACGCGCGCAGGCGCGTAGAAACTGTGTTTTCCTTCTCCCGAAGGTGGACCGAGACTGGCGTTCTCACCAGTCTGTCAGCCGACGGAGCCGGATGAGGGGTCACTTCCCGAGCGGCCTCGCCACCAACAAACAATATTCCTTCATCCTCTTCCACACGTCCGCCGATAAACGAAGCGGGGGAGTCTCGGGGGCACTGCGAGGGGGCCAAGGACGGGAAACGGGACACGGGGCTCGGGCTATCGACTCGTCACTCCCCACTCGTCACCTGTCAGTGCCTTCTTCGTGTCCGGCTGCTGGTTCGCGTGAGCGCGCGGGGATGAACCGCACCGGAATGGACAGACCGGGTCCAAGTGCGCCGCCCGCTCCGAAAGGGTACCTGACACCCTTTCCCCCGGGTCCCTCCTCCCTGAAGAAAAAAGGTTCCTGACACCGTTTCTCCTGACACCGTTTCTCCACCGTTTCTCCGCCGCCCGCTCCGAAAGGGTACCTGACACCCTTTCCCCCCGGGTCCCTCCTCCCTGAAGAAAAAAGGTTCCTGACACCGTTTCTGAGAAAAAATTGGAAATATGGTGCCTGTCCCGGACTCCACCGAAAAGGTAATAGCCCTAATCTTCGTGCGCTAGCCCTTCCTCAGCACAAACATGTCCGCTTCGGTCAACCCGCATTTCTGGGCCATCTGGTAGCAGTAATAGAAATGGGCAGCGTTTTGGTTGCGCGCATCGGTGCCGAAGGTAAACTTCAAGCCGGCTCGTTTGGCTTGCAGGATAAAGCTTTCGTCAGGGACATGCGCTACCTCGTTGATTTCGATCGCAATCTTTCTGTCGCGAGGTCCCTGGGCGCGATCCCTACACAGGCTGATGATGCGCTGCACCCGCTGGGGTGTCCAAAGTTCTTTGTACAGGCGCGCGATCGGGACCGGGAGGAAGGTTGGCCAGGCGAAGATGTCGATGGGCTCGGTGGTCAGCACTTGCTCGATGAAGCGCATATAGCGCGCCATGAATTCCTCTTCGTCGTCGACCATGGTATCGATTTGCCAGATCGCCAGCCAGCCTCCCTCGGGACGAGGCAGCGTGAGCGCGTCCATTAGAACGTAGTCCAGTTCGTCCAGAGCACTTTTCGAGAAGCCTTTCGACCAGCCCGCATACACCGGCTGCAATCCGATTCGGACGGGGTATCTGCGCAGGCCGTCGATGTATTGCTTGAGGTCGGCGTCGGTGTTGATCGGGAAGCCCGGGCCGGGATGCTCCAGGATCCCGATCTGCACCTGCCGTTGTTTGCCTAAAGCGATGGCCTCTTCGATCGATAATGTGGGGCTCAGGTGGACATGATAGTCGGCCACCGGGAAGCCGGGCTTTGCGGGTGAATGTGTCCCCCCTTCCCGCGCAACGGGCACACCAGAAATGGGGCGCCCGGCGAGCGCGGCCCCGGCCATGAGCGAGGTTTCGAGGAAACTTCTGCGGGAATAGGGACGGGTCATGATTTATTTCTCCGTTCGGTGGTGGCTCACGGGCAGCATAAAAGAGCCATAGTCCTTTGAATCGCGCCTCTCAATCTAAAATCTCTCCTGTCACGAGTCAAGCGAAGCTGTAGCTCTAATCCTATGCGTGAAGCATATCGGCACTGTTGCTCTTGCCCGCAACTCAAGCAGCTTTGAGGGGCGAAATACCCGAATATGCTTGCCGGCACTGCGCGGCCGACGTCCTCGAGAGGAAATGAGGTCAGGAACCATTTCCAGTGCGCCCGCGGCTCCGCAGCATGTTTTCCGGATAATAAAATGGTTCCTGACACCATTTCCCCCACTGACACCATTTCCCCTCACCATTTCCCCTTCATCCTCCTCCACACGTCCGCCGATAAACGAAGCGGGGGAGTGTCGGGGGCACTGCGAGGGGGCCAAGGACGGGAAACGGGACACGGGCTGTCGACTCGTCACTCGTTACTCGTCACTTGCCACTCGTCACTTGGCACTGGCTCTTCGTGTCCGGCTGCCGGTCAGAGTGAGCGCGCGGGGAAGAGCCGCACCGGAATCCGTCGGCCGCTAGGCCCGGCAACCGATGGGTCCCGAGACCCGTCCTCTGACGGACTGTTAGATACTCGTGCGCTAACCGCTCGGGAAAAACCCATGACAGGTTGTTTACGCCTCGCGCACCAGATATACTGGCGCCATGGGATCACGGGTCGTAGAGGCTGAATACGAGAAGGGCATGCTCAAGCCGGGCACGCCGTTGACGCTTCGCCCGGGAGAGCGTGTCCATCTGATCGTGATGCGGCAGCCGGATCCGAAGCGCTGGGACCTGTCCCGTCTGGCCGAGAGCCCCGCGGCCGATGAAGCGGTTCTCGCCGAGCAGGGCCTGGAGGGCTGGGCGGCGAACCTCGATGCCGAGGATCGCTAATCAGTTACGTGCAATTCCCCAGTCGGCTCTCCAGAAAAAAATCTGGGACTTAACCGAAGAGGAAACGGCTGAACTCGAACTGGCTACCGACGAGGCTCTCGGTAGGGTCGAGCCGCCGCCCAAGTAGCAGCACCTAAACCCCGGGGAGGAGAAAGGGTACCTGACACCCTTTTCCCCCCAAGTGAAGCCGGGCCGTGACCCGGTGCCGGGGAGGCAAGGGACGACGCCGCATGAAGCCCAGAACCCGGAAGGATGGCCACAAGAAATAGGAAATATCGTGCCCGCTTTCTCCCGTGATGGCCGGACTGGGCTCAAAAACCCGTAGCCTTGACCCATGAAGTGGCGTAGAATCCTTGGTGGGTGATGGAACATGAGCAACATCGAGGAAATTGAGCAGGCGGTGGAAAAACTCCCCATCCAGGACTTCGTTAGACTGGCTGCCTGGGTTGACCAGCGCCGCCAGCAGCTTGAAGTTGTTCCTTCGGCGGCCGCCAACGGCTGCCTGGCCGCACGTGACCACAGCGCCTTCCTGAACAGCTATGCCCCGCAAGATGAGGGGCTCTACGTGTGGCTTCCACGGTAAGGCTATCCCGACTGGACTGCTTGGAACAAAACCTCCTACGCCGTCGGCTCGGTAGTGGTACAGTTTGATGTTGTAGCGGCGAGTTTACCTCGCCAAATGGCGGCGTAAAGCCGCCTCTACGTCAAACTGTACCACTACCGTCGGCTCGGCATGGTTGATCAAAGTGATGCCGGGCAATTGAAGCAGGTTTGGGCGAATGAAATCCGGCTGCGTTTCTGATTCGAGGCGTGCGGCCGGGCGCAGGCTCGCCGAGGCTTACCAAACCGCGCTCGCCAACTTTGGAAGCCAGGCGCGGCAGCCCTCACCCCCTTGACACCGTTTCCCCTGACACCGTTTCCCCCTCATGTTAAAGTAGGAATCACGGCAGATTCCACCGCCGGCTCTAGGAGGGATTATGTTCCGATTGAAATCGCTTGCTTTCTTTGCTCTCACTGTTGCGCTGATGAGCGGTGTGTCTACAGCGCCGGGGCAGGTTTCCGTTAGCATTGGAGTGGAGCCTGTTTGCCCGTACGGATACTATGACTATGCTCCGTATGCCTGTGCTCCCTACGGCTACTATGGACCCGATTTTTTCATGGGCGGGGTATTCATCGGGGCGGGCCCATGGTTCCATGGACGCCAAGGCTTCGCCGGCCACGTCGATAACCGCTACGATCCTCGCCAAGGTTACAAAGGACCCGTGCCCGAGCGCGGAGAGCAGGCGTTCAGCCACTTCCACCCGAACGAAGCTCGGGACGGGCGAGGCCACGTCGTTGCTAATGCCGGCCACGACCCGCACGCGGAGCACAGCGCCGGATATCAGAAGGGAAAACCCGGCGGCGAACACCGTTAAAGAGTGGTTCAATGAAGTAAACGGGGACCGAAACGGTACCTGCCGAAACGGTACCTGGTACCGTTTCCCGTGGTCAAAGTGATGCCGGGCAATTGAAGCAGGTTTGGGCGAATGAAATCCGGCTGCGTTTCTGATTCGACGCGTGCGGTCGGGCGCAGGCTCGCCGAAGCTTACCAAACCGCGCTCGCCAACTTTGGGGGCCAGGCGCGGCAGCCCTCACCACGTGGAGTGCACCCCAAAACTGAGACAGAGAAAATTGGGAAAATAGGGACACGCGTGCCAATCCCGCTTTTCCCGCTTACAGACCGCAGAAACAGCGCGGGCGGGGGAAGGGGGACCCCATCTCCCCATCTCCACCGGTTGCAAAAATTGCGTTGACTTCTGCCCCCCCGATGGCATCATATAATTATCAAACAATTGATTGATGAGGAATCCTATGCTCGATACCCGTGAAATCCACCCCTTGACCGACTTCCTGCGCAATCACAAGGCGCATATC
>Ga0187876_1002429_pt1 | contig 13788 bp, 10 predicted proteins | sample June2016WEW_17_4_FD_133000 | JGI IMG/M metagenome (GOLD analysis project Ga0187876, IMG submission 133000) | Peatland microbial communities from SPRUCE experiment site at the Marcell Experimental Forest, Minnesota, USA - June2016WEW_17_40 | ecosystem: Environmental > Terrestrial > Soil >... | reverse complement strand
TGCATCCCGGTTTGCTGGTCTCCCTGCGGGAAATGCTTGCAGCTTGGCGCGAGGCCAGCCGTAGGGGCGCACTCCACCGCCTTGAAACCGAAGGGGCGGGTGCATGGCTGAGCACACCTCCGGGCCGCGCCGTCGTTTTACTGGAAACGGTTTTGGGGTTTCCCCTCGCCATCTACGGACTGGTCAATCACCTCATGGCCTTGGCCGTCCTCTATTGGACGGGTTTACTCAAGAAGGCAACGGACGGGGACAAGTTCACCACATGGCTCTGGCGCGGGATGGTAATCTTGGGGTCGTATATCCTCGAGGTCGTCTTCGTCGCGCACTATTGGGGCCGGCGCGGAGCGGGATACTACCTGCCTTCCCTTCCTGTCTCAGGCTTGTACCTGTGGCGGTACACTTGGCTGTTGCCTCACCAATCTCGCATCGCATTTCTGTCAATGAATCGCTCCGTTGAGACCGCCGGCAGCACACGCCTGCGGAAGGATTTTCTGCACGAAATTTACCAGGCCCTGGACCTCCACGCTGAAATGCTTGGTCTCCCACACTGAGTTCAAAAACCCTCAGAGTTACGATGCGCTTTCTGGCAGAGTGGCAAGTCGAACTGCCGCCGGATGAGCAGAAATTCCTCTTACACCGCCGAACCAAGCAACGATTGAGTGAGGCCTTGACAAGGGAGGCCGCCAGAGCGATACTTTTGAGGTAGGCGAAGAAAAAGCGAAGATGAGGAGTAAGCCCATGGCTCGGGATTCAAAACTGTTGCGCTCCCAAATTGCCTCGCTTCTGGCTTCCCGCCTTCCAGATCCCTCTACTTGGCGGACCCCCAAGAGGGGTGCAAGAGTCCCCACGGGAAACTTTGAGGCTGATTCCCTGACCGGAGGATTGCCCCGCGGCGCCATCACGGAGATTTGCGGGCCCAGCGGTTCCGGCCGGACCAGTTTGATGCTGTCGGCTCTGGCCTTGCGCACGGCGGAAGGCGAAGCCTGCGCTTTCATTGATGCGCACAACGCTTTCGACCCCTATTCCGCGGAAGCGACCGGTGTGGAATTAAGCCGGTTATTGTGGGTGCGCTGCGCCAGCATCGATCAGGCCTTGCGGGCTACCGATCTAGTCTTGCATGCCGGCGGCTTCGGGCTGGTCGTTTTGGACCTGGGCGACTTCCCTCCGGAAACGGTCCGCCGCCTTCCTCTCTATGTGTGGTTCCGGTTTCGTCGCGCTGTCGAGCACACGCCTGCCATCTTCCTGGTGCTTGAGCAGGAACCGCACGCCAAATCCTGTGCGTCGCTCGTGGTGCAAATGGAGACGGGAACCGCCCAATGGTTGGAGGCTACACCAAATCACGGTGAGATTTCAGGGGATCCGGGGGTGCGCCTGTTCCGCGGTTCGCGGTTGATGGCCAAAGTGGTGCGTTCAAGAGCTCGCTGAGCTGCGGCGGGAAGAGATGAGTACCGAGTTTGTTCCTCGTAGGTGCTGCCATGTCGTTTGCTTCCATTTTCGTTCCGGATTTTATGCTGCAAGCTGTGGTGCGCTCAGCGCCGGGACTCGGTATGAGGGCCATGGTTCTTGTAGATGCGGCTTCGCCGCTCCGCCCAGTTATATGCTTAAACCCGCAGGCCTCGACGAGAGGAATCAAGCCTGGAATGACCAAATCCGAAGTAGAGCAATTCGGTGGGATTGGGATCCTCCAACGCTCGCGCCTCCAGGAGCGAATCGCACACGCCGCGTTGCTCGATCTTGCCCGGTCTGTTTCACCCCGAGTTGAAGATACTGCGCCGGATAACATCGTCCTCGATCTTGCCGGGCTTGCTTCCTTATTCGGGTCAGACGAGAACATCATCCGCCGTCTCGCTGAAGGTGCCAAGAGCCTTGGCCTGGAAACGCAAATTGCCACCGCCTGCAACATCGAGGCCGCTATTCTTGCTTCCCGTGCTTTCCCCGGGATCACAGTTATTCCTGAAGGTGAAGAAGCGGCCATTATTGGGAAGGCGCCGGTTACTGCCCTTTTATTCTCCGCTGCAGGCGTGAGTGTTTCCCCACCGAACGGCGAAACTGCGAGTGCAGCACATGATCTGACGGACCTTTCGGAAACGCTGAATCGTTGGGGTGTCCACACCTGCGCATCGTTTGCGGCCTTGCCAGTCCTGGAGCTTTCGGAGCGTCTCGGGCAAGAAGGGGTCCGCCTGCACAAACTGGCGCGCGGCGGCGCAGTGCGAGCGCTGATCCCGGCGCAACCGGCTGGTTATTTTGAAGAGGAGATGGAGTTGGAAGACGCCGTAGCTGAGATGGAGCCTTTATCAATTCTCTTGTGCCAGTTGCTGGAGCGAATGTGCTCAAGAATAGCTGCGCGTTCCCTGGCTGCGGGGGGCATGGATCTGCGGCTCCAGCTCCAGCCATCGTTCGAAGACGGTCGAAATGCGGCCGGGCATCCATGCGCCGAGACGACTGATCCGGGGGAAGGGGAGGCGTCGGAAATTTTCCAATTGGCTTTGCGGCTTCCGGTGCCGATGAGCGATCCAAGGACTCTCTTGAAGTTGCTAGTCTTACGTCTGCAATCTGCTCCTCCTCCCGCGCCGGTTGTGAAAATCATGCTGGCCGTGGACGCGGTGCGTCCACGCACTTCGCAAGGAGACCTGTTCTCCGCGATTTGCCCCGACCCTGAAAAAGTTGAATTGACGGTTGCGCGCCTGGCGAGCTTAGTCGGAGGTGCGAATATTGGCTCCCCAGACCTTTTGGATACGCATCGGCCGGAGGGGTTCCGGATGTGCCGGTTTGATCCTATTTCAGCTTCGAGGGATAGTTGCCGGTCAGGGCGGAGCTCACTTGGGGGCGGAATCCAAAGAGAACAAAGGGCTCATGCCCGCGCGCCTCGATCTCCGAGTCAAGGACTTGAAAAAGAGGTTCAGAGTGCGTGGCGAGTGTACCGCCCGGCGCCGGCCGCTCGAGTCGAAACTCGCAATGGCTATCCTGTGCAGGTTGCTTTTTCGGGCTTTCGCGGGCGAGTGATTGCTGCTTCAGGGCCCTGGCGCTCTTCGGGAGATTGGTGGAGGGAGGACTCTTACGCCAAGGATGAATGGGATCTCGAGATTCAATCCAATTCGAAGACAAAAAGCGGCAAGCCACAAGGGGTTTACCGCGTGTGCTATGACTGCGCCAAAAAGGGGTGGTACGTGTGGGGGACCTTCGATTGAGCTACGTTGAGCTGCACGCTCGCTCTGCGTTCAGTTTTCTTGAGGGGGCCTGCACCCCGGAGGAATTAGCGAACCTCTGCGCGCGCTATCAAATGCCGGCTATGGCTCTGCTTGACCGCGATGGCGTTTATGGATCACCCCGGTTTCATCTCGCGGCACGGAAATTATCCCTCAGCCCCCACATCGGCGCCGAAGTGTCATCGCCACAAGGTTGGCGTTATCCCCTGCTCGTCAAATCGCGCGCAGGGTATCAAAACCTTTGCCGTTTGATAACCCAAATGAAATTGAGGGGGAAGAAAGGGGATGCTTATGTCCTCGATGAAGAGGTGGCGCAGAAGGCGTCTGGGCTGGTCTGCCTGACCGGGGGAGACGAGGGACCGCTGGCATACGCTCTGGGAACCGGTGAAATCCACACGGGAATTGAGCAGGTGGAACTGCTTTGCCAGGTGTTTGGCCGGGAAAACGTTTATGTCGAACTCCAGCGGCATTTCAACCGTGAAGAAGAAAGACGAAACCAGGCGGCTATAGAAATTGCGAGGAAATTGCGCCTGCCTCTGCTGGCGACCAATGGGGTGTGTTATGCGCGGCCGGAGCAGCGTCAACTGCTCGATGTATTTACTTGCCTTCGGAACCATCGAACACTGGCCACCGCCGGGCGATTCCTCTCCCAGAACTCCGAGCGCTATCTCAAGCTCCCCGCTGAGATGACGCGGCTTTTTTCTGACCTTCCTGAAGCAGCGGAGAATACCGGGATTCTTTCCTCTCGTTTGGAGTTTACGCTCAACGATTTGGGGTATCGGTTTCCAAAATACCCTCTTCCCTCAGGCGAGACTCAAATGAGTTTCCTGCGGCGGCGTGTCGAGGAGGGAATGATCGCTCGCTACGGATCGCATAACGAGAAGGCTCGAAAACAGGTTGAGCGTGAACTCGCCTTAATTGAAAAGCTTGATCTGCCGGGATACTTCCTGATTGTCTGGGACATTGTGCGCTTCTGCCGGGAAAAGCAGATTCTGGTGCAAGGACGCGGCTCGGCGGCCAACAGTGCGGTCTGCTATTCACTGGGTATTACGGCTGTCGACCCGGTTGCCATGGACCTGCTTTTCGAGCGCTTTCTTTCTGAGCAACGCGGAGAATGGCCCGACATCGATCTTGACCTTCCCAGCGGCGCCCAGCGTGAACGGGCGATTCAATACGTCTATGAGCGCTACGGGAAATTGGGCGCGGCCATGACGGCGAACGTCATTACGTATCGCGGTCGCTCTGCCGCTCGTGAAATCGGCAAGGTGCTTTCCTTCCAGCCGGAAGTTCTCGATCGTATTTCAAGCTTGGTGGGAGCTTGGCAGTACCCCGACCCGGGCCGGACACTGGAGGGCCACGTTCGCGAAGCAGGCCTGGACTACCAGAACCTGCAAATCCGGAAATTCGTCGAACTGTGCCTGATGGCTCAGGATATGCCCCGGCATCTGGGGCAGCATTCCGGTGGGATGGTAGTGTGTCAGGGAGAACTCGATTCGATTGTTCCGCTCCAGCCGGCCACGATGCCGGGACGTGTGGTGGTGCAATGGGATAAGGAAGATTGCGCCGACATGGGGATCGTGAAAGTCGATCTGCTTGGCCTGGGCATGATGGCTACCCTGGAGGATTGTATCGAGATTATCCGGGAAGATTATGGAGAGAAAATCGACCTGGCGCATCTGCCGCCCAATGATCCAAGGGTCTATGCAGCGCTGCAAAAGGCGGACACGGTGGGGATGTTCCAGATTGAGAGCCGCGCCCAGATGGCGTTTTTGCCGCGGCTTCAACCGAGGTGTTTTTATGACCTTGTGGTTCAGGTGGGCATCATCCGCCCCGGCCCGATTGTCGGGAAGATGGTTCACCCCTACCTGAAACGCCGGCAGGGTCGTGAATTGCCGCAGTGCTTGCATCCTTCGCTGGAGCCCGTACTGGCACGCACACTCGGAGTGCCGCTTTTCCAGGAGCAGTTGCTGCGCATGGCAATGATTGCCGCGGGATTCTCAGGAGGCGAGGCAGAGGAGTTGCGGCGGGCATTCGGATTCAAACGGTCCGAGCTGCGCATGAAGGACATTGAGATAAAGCTTCGCGCCGGAATGGCGAAAAAAGGGATTGAGGCGGAAACGCAAGACAAGATTGTAAAGGCGATTACTTCCTTCGCTCTGTATGGATTTCCGGAATCGCACGCGGCGAGTTTTGCTTTGCTGGCCTATGCCAGCGCCTTCTTGAAGTGCCATTACCTCGCGGCTTTTACAGCGGCGCTTCTGAACAACCAGCCCATGGGATTCTACCAACCGGCAACCCTAGTGAAGGATGCGCAAAGGCATGGTTTGAAGATCCACCCGATTGATGTGATGCGTTCGGATTGGCTGTGTACGCTCGAAAAATACAAACAGGGTTTTGCTTTGCGCATGGGGCTTCGCTACGCGAAGGGCTTGCGGCAGGAGATTGGATTGCAGATCGTGCAGGAACGCCGCATTCGACCGTTCTCCTCGGTCGAGGACTTGAAGCTTCGGATTCCGGCAATCCAGAAATCCGAATTGGCAGTTTTGGCGGATATCGGAGCTTTGAATTTCATTAACGGCCGAGAGGCGGGAATCCATCGCAGGGATGCGTCTTGGCAGATCGAGCGGGCGGCAAGACGCACCGGTCCGCTTCTTGAGCGGTTGCCCGAACTTAAGTCGGCGCGCGAGAATTCTCCCTTAGCTCCCATGAAACCCGAGGAGAGGCTCCTTGCGGATTTTCGGGGCACGGGAATGACCATTGGACTTCATCCTATGGCGTATAAAAGACCACAACTCATAAAGGAAGGTGTGCGATCGGCCGCCGACCTTCACCGTTTGCGCAACGGATCGACCGTTCGGATCGCCGGGGCTGTTATCGCCCGGCAGCGGCCGGGAACTGCGAAAGGTTTTGTGTTTCTCAGCCTCGAAGACGAAACAGGCATCACCAATGCCATCATCACGCCTCAATTGTTTGAGGAAGATTATGCGACCGTGGTCCAGCAACAATTCTTACTGATTGATGGCAAGCTGCAAAATCAGGAGGGCGTAGTTTCCGTGAAAGCAGAACACGTCCGTGCGCTGCCGGTGGCATTCGCCGAAATGGCCTCACATGACTTCCATTGATGGTCTATTTTGGGGGCGGTGCTTTTAGCAGTGTAATCCTCTGCGCGGCTATCTCGCCGCTTTCGGCAAGATCGCCTTCTACCCTAATTCTTGAGCCCACGCGAAGATCAGTACTGTGGGCGGGCTTGCCGTCTTCATCCTTAAACTCGGTCTTGTCATCGTAGTTCACATGGAAAATGATGTTTTCCTCAGTGTGTACGGTGAGTTTGTTGTGGTCCAGAGAATTGACGGTTCCCTCCAAAGTGAAATCCATTTCGGGAGCCGCGCGCAGAATCGCGGTCGCCTGCCTGTCAAGGCGTGAGCTCCATGCGCCACCAGGCAGAAACATCACTATAGCTACTGAAAGGGAGGCGGTGCGTAAGAAGAACATAGTTTACCCTCTGGGCCCAGTATAACCCAAAGGGAAGTGCCAGGATACCGGTGATGGGAGGAATGAGACGGTCAATGGCTCCAGCCAACCGAATTCTGGCAGGAGTTGTCTCTTTAAGCGCTCCCGCGGCACTGGCTTCCTTTTCGGTCCCAACGCCGCGAGCCTGGTGCCTAACGATGGCTTTTCTCAGCCGGCGTGGTGAAGTATGCTTTTCTCACCACACAATCACCCGAGCGGTAACTCCCGCATCGGAAGCCACATAATAGACGCGAGTGCCATCGTAGCTGGTTGGAGTTTGAAACCAGATCGCGCCGCCGCTGGTCATTTGAATGATGGCGCAGAGCGGGGCTCGGCCGAGTAGATGCGCGGCCGAACCATTGCCGGCGGCAGCGGAGGTGATGTTTATCGAGCCATAGATGGGTGTGGCTTGCTGGACGGCAACCACGGTCGTGGCGTTTGTAGTGACCGTGCCCACCAGGGCGTCGCCGGCCTGCGCACCTACTGCCCCAGTCTGGTAGTAAAACCCAGTGCTTGAGTTATAAAACAGGTAGCTGGTCTGATTTGCCGGCGCCGGCCCGAGCGTTGGCGCGCTCGTGGGCGCGTAGTCTGCGCCTTGCGCGAAAAGTACCCCTGACGTGATGCCGGGGACCAATGTGCCGGAAGTGGAGAGAACGAATCCCGACACCAGCCCGTTGCACCCGAGCGGCTGAAACAGGGAAACAGGAAGGTCGCTCAGGAACGCCACATTCGCATCGAGGAGCGTCCAGTTTTGGTCCTGGTCAGCCTCATAGCTGGTCAGGCCGTGTTGGGATTGGATCAAACCCTTGCGCGGGAGAACTGTTCTTGTTACCGCCATGATTAAACCTCAGTGACGAGTGATGAGTGACGAGTGACGAACTGGATGACCAGCGGTCAAGGGCGAGTGATCGGTTAGGAGCCCCAAAGGGTTCGCTCGGACGTTTCTCTTTCGCTCGTCACTCGTCATCGGTCACTCGTCTCTGCCTTTTAATTTGCGCTGTTCAAGCTCAAGCGTAAGCAGACTACGTAAACCTTTATGATTCCGTCGTTGGTCACGACTTCCGTCCCGTTTTGCCAATAAGTTGTCCGGAGACTAACTACCCCTGTCACATCGTTGACGTCCCACGAGCCGGGGTAGTTGTAGAGCTGGCCCGACTGTGAATTGGCTTGGGCTGGTGGGGGCGCCTGACCGGGAACGAATCCCGGAGCGGGTGCGCGATTGCTGTAGATCATCCAGACGAACTGGCACTCGCCGCGCGAATAGGCGTAGCCGTCGTCAGGGTCGATCGGGGTTGGCACCGTGTTGCCGTTGGCATAGAAGCCCATGAAGATCAGCTTGCTGCGCACCGTACCAAACTTGGCGTTATGAGAGATCTTCAGCATGCTATCGTCCGTGAGGGGCTGGCCGGCTGCGATGGCGCTGTCCGCAAGATCGAAGAATCCCGGAATCGAACCAAGTGTTAGTTGAGACATGCATCACCATTTATGAACAGGAGACTGGAAACTGGAAAATAGAAAAGGGAAATTAGAGAATCGAGACCTGAATAGAGCGGTGTGATCTGGAAAAACTTCGCAGGTTCCCAGTTTCTATTTTCCAGTTTCCAGTTTCCAGTCCTCATTTTCCGCTCTCAAAAGATTGTGTTCCCCGCTGTCCCATCGCTGTTCTCACCACCCATGCTTGCGGAAGAAATGAACATGTACTGGGCTCGCTGCTGGGCCGAGGCCTGACTCCAGGGTGGAATATTGCCTGGGGCCGCCGCGATCTGGTAAGGCGGCGAGATATTGATGAAGCGCGTGTCAAGCAGGGTGAAATCGACCGTGGCCTGGCTATAATTGGGTTGCCGGTCAAGTACTTCGCAGATCACATTGTTCAGCCCCAGCTTGCCGGAATTGAGATCCAGGACTTTCGGGTGGCTCAGCCAAACGTAATCGCCCAACTCCACGGGCAAAGTAGCGAGCTGCGCCGTGAATTTATAAGTGGGCGGGCCGAAGGCGTGACGGCGAAAGATGCGATCGGAGAGTAGGCGCGAGAGCATCATGCCACCGCGCGCCACGCGAAGGCCGGTAGACTGAATTTGCTGTTCGAAGACCTGCCGATAGGTTTGAAGTGAGGTTTGCTGTTCGTAGTTCACCTGATAACCGTAACTGCGCGCCGACGTGGTGACGCCGCCTTGCTGGACGTCCAACTGAAAGGTAACCAAGTTGATGATGTTTTGCCGCTGGGTCGTGGGGATTCCCACGATGTTCTTGGCGCTGAAAGAGAAGACAGGCGTTTGCTCAACCGGCGGCTTCATGGTCTTGAGCGAGAGGTGGCCATCCGCGCGAACGATCCAGTAAAGGCCGAGGGGCTTCAAGATCTGCTCTTCGAGGAACTGCTTTCCATCGATCGGCCGCGTGATGACAAAATCAAACCAGAGGCCGGAAAACTGAGCGTCGCGCAAAGCCAGCAAGCCAGGCACGTCAATATAGGGATTGGGATTGATTAACGTTGAATCTTGTCCAGGCGTATAGACGGCCCAGCCTTCCGGTGGCGGCAAGGGCTCATAATTCTGCTGCGACTCGTACACGGGTGCGAGGCTTTGCATCACGTAATTCGAGGTAAGGAGCGCCGGGTCCTGGCCCACGCCCAGTTCGTTCTGGAGCACCGCGAGGATAATGTCGATCGGGTTCCCCGCCACGTAGCGCGGGTTCTTGTCGCTCACCGCGTAGCCGTTCTCGATCCAGGATGCACCCACCGGTTGCTCCGCGGTGGGCTCTCCGGGCGCCCACCAAAGGGGCCCGCCCCTCAACCATATTTGCATCCCTTGAATAAAGCGCTGCACGTCCGCGCATTGAATGGTGATACGTCCATCCGGGTCCTGGCCAACCTGGGTGATCTGCAAGGTTTGCAGGGTTGTGAAGTCGCCCACCGCCATGCCCGGAAATCCTTGCTTGAGCTGCACCACCCTGCCGATCAGCACGTTCTGAGCCGCCAGACCCTTGAGCGTGCCATTGGGGTCGATACAGGTCACCGTCATGCTGCCCAGCGAAGAAGCGCCTTCGAGCTCATTGACAGACTGGCTTGCCCCCTGAGGAATTTGAAGGTAAGGAATAATCGTCGGGAGATTACCAAGTGTGAGCAGCAGGCCCGGATGTGTTGAAACAAGATAGAACCATGCCGTTGGGGAGAAGCCCGGCCAGACCTCGAACTCATAAGGTAGATCGCGAGAGGCCAGGGAATACGTCAGGAACGAGCCATCGCCGGTGGTCGACCGTACGGTGCGTTGGCTGGTGATCAGCGTGGTGAGGTAATTATCGAGGCTGCCGTAGACACCCGCGAAATAATTGGCCACTCCCGAGACATTGTACAGGTCCAGCAACCCCAGAATCATGCTCCAGCTCTGCTCTTGTGAAACGCTCGGAGGCGAACCTGAATAGCCTCCCGGAGAGTCGTTAAAGAACTTACTTCCACTAAAGTGCGTTAGCTGCTGGTAAGTTTCGTTATAGGAATTAGTGGCCGAGGACAACAGAATCTGCTGATTCTGAAGCAGGAAATTCTGGTCGACAAACTCGAGGCATTGCAGTGCCAGGTCGTCGCGCCCGATGGCGTGGCAGAAAAGCGCCGCCCAGGTGCCTGCCGCGTCACAAGCCTGGCTGGTATCAAGACCCGTTGGCGGGGTAGCGGCAGTTCCGGCGCCTTGAGCGAAGTGCCCGGGGACTCCGCTGCTCGGGGGAATATAGAGGGCGCCAACGGCGTTTGCGGCGATGGTATTCGAGGCGAGGGCAACCTGCGCAGCCGTGGCATTCAGTGCCGCTGCTTGAGTTGCAGTGATCGTGCCGGTTTTCTGAAGCTGGATCGCCGCCGTGGGCAGCGTTGCGGCGCTGCGCTGGAAAGCAAAATAGAGGTCGATCTGGTGTTCGGTGGACACTCGATATTGAAGGCCAGGCACGAACTGATACCCGGGGTTGATGTAAGAACCATAGCCAAGGTAGAAGAGACCCGTGGTGATGTCGCCGGCTCCGTAAGGAGCGATTCCGTATAACCCCACGCCGTAACCACCCCCGCCGGCGGATTGAAGTGTCAAAAGGAAGTCGAGCATGCGCTGGAGGTAGAGCGCAGGACTGTAGTCTTGGGTGAGCTGCATGTAGATGCAATAGGCATAGCACACCCAGGCCATGGCTCCAGCACGAACATAAGCTTGATCCACCAAGCCGTTGTAAGTGTCGTAACTGAAGGCGAGGGAATTTGCAGGCTGAACGTTCCCGGCGGAAAAGTTGTCAAAGTACAGGTCGCCGGCGGCCGTCAGGGTCACCACGAAACTATGGATCGAATTGAGCGTGTCACCGGCGAGCGTCGAGACTAGTCCGCTCACGTTCACCAGTTCGAAGCGGTAGAGGCCATTCCCAGGACCCACGGCGATCGTGATCACGGTTCCGTTGAGAACGGGATCCGCCGGAGCGCCTGAGGTCACCCGGAGGCTCGTTACCTTCTGAGCCGCCGTGGTCACGTCAAGGGTGAAATTAAAGGTGACGGCTTCGACTTCTTTGTGCTGGAACTGGACCTGGGTGTCCGTGGTGTCGGGCAGCCCACTGCTACTGTAAGTGAAGGTGTCATTGGCAGCAAGCGCATGGAAATCGACCACCAAGCCTTCACCATAGGGCGGCTGCGTCGGATCATTGATGTCGGTCACGGTATCTGACGGGTTGCTCTTCGTCCAGCGAGTTGCGGATTGCCCATCTTCACCGTTCTCGAAAATGATCGAAGCCAGATAACCGGGATCGTCCAAGATCTCGTCAAGCTGCTTGATGATTCTCGCCGCTGCGACGAAGTTCCCCGAGGCCGTGAAAGCGATAATCGCCAGCGCGCAATCGTAGATATAGCTGCGATTCTGGAGGGCCGCCCCGTTGGTCATGGTCGGGTCGGGGAAGTAGAGAGGGTCGGAAGTGGGAATAATAAAGCTGAGGGGCAGAGAAGGGAAAGCCCAATCCGCGGCCAGTGAGGTGCAAACCTGGGTGGGGCCCTTCACCGGATCGTTGTACAGCACATGCACCGTCGGCGTGCCCGGATTAAGCGGATGACTCGACCCACACCGAGCGTGGTAGTCGTCCTGGACAATGATCGGGACGTTGTCTTCTTGCAGGTACTCGACGTCCGTCTTGGCGTAGATGCGCGCAAAATAATCCGCCAGCTTGTAGCCAACTCCGGTATTCGAGTGGCACAGCCAGCCGGCGGGCAGATACTCGCCGGACCAACTCTCCGCGGGCTGCGGCACGGTGGTCGGGTAGAGCACCGCGATGACTAGCCCCGGGTGGGGCACCTGCGCTCCCCAGTATCCGTAAAGTCCCTGTTGAACCAGCAACGACTGAAATTGCGAGGGCGTCGGATATTCCCCTACCATCGGCCCTGAAGTGTAAGGCCCCGTGCCTACCGCCGACCCCTGGTAATAAAAGAGATCTGTCTTGGCGAAGAGGTCGACCCGATAATTCGTCATCACCTGTTGAGGGTTGAAGAGATACCCATAGATCGTAAGGCCCGGCAGCACAGGGCAAGTGACGCCATTGATTACAGAGCCATTCGGGTTGTCGGCGACCATTTGCTCGTAGTAGGCGCTGATCTCGGCAGCCGTAACAGGCAGCAGGGGCGGAAAGAGCAGACCATAGGGAAGAGGGATCGGCGAGAGGTCGATGGGGCAGCCGTCCGGACCAAGCTGGTCATCTGCTCCGAGCATCAAAATGCCGGGTGGAACTACGGCGATGCTTTCGCAGGCGGTTTGGGCAACCTTGCTCAGATCGTTCTGCGAAACAATGCCGCACTCGACAAAAGGCGGCGTGGTCGGGACGCAGGGCGCCCCCGGCCACGAGGTTGCCGGAAAGCCCGTTTCCACCGCATTGGCTTCCCAGCCTTGGACCAGCTTTTCCTGGCGCGCGTAGAGCCAAGCGAGCGACTGGGCAACGTCGCCGTAAAAATCGCCGGGATAGTATTGCGCAACAGTAGGCATCTTCAAAAAGGTTAAGGTGTAAAGTGTAAAGGCTGACGGAGTGTTCGCCTTTATCCTTTAACCTTTATCCTTTACCCTTTTTCACGTTCCGTACCCCCCAACACCATAAAGCGTGACGCCATACCCGCCGAGGGTTGTCACCACGTTAGCCGTTGAGGAAAAGCTCGCGATGGCGATGGCGAAGTCCGGGATCTCGACTAAGTAGTAGGGCTGCTTTTGCGCTTGCGCCAACGCTTGCGTCCAAGTTTGATTCCCTTGAATCATAAAAGCAGGAAACTGGAAAATGGAAAATCGAAAATGCCCCAGTTTCTATTTTCCATTTTCCAGTTTCTCCTCACGAAACCACTTGCCTGAACTTCAATTTAAAAGAATACTGTCCGGGCGCTTTATAGCCTGCCGTCCAACTGGTGTCCTCGAGCCAGTAATTGGTGAAGGCCGGTTGGGAGGCGTCCGGGTAGTAGCCGAACTGCCCGCCGCCGAGGGCAAATTGCATGAACTGATTCCAGGCTTGCACATCTGCGCCGATTCCCACCCACTCCATCTCCAACTCCAGGAAGGCTTCGATACGTTCGAGCACGGCTTCACGCACGCCGGCGCTCGAAATGTTGTCGTGCCGGACGGCGTTGTAATCGTAAGCCGGAACTTTACGCGGGGGACGAGTGAACGTCAGCGTCACTGGGCCGGTTCCGGGATCGTAAACAATCTGTGGGTTACTCATGTGTATTCTTCAGTTCTCAGTTATCAGTCTTCAGTTCTCAGTTATTAGTCTTCAGTTCTCAGTTATCAGTCTTCAGTTCTCCTGAAGGCCGACTCCAAAATAATGGTCATCAAACCTCTTCTGCTCTCAGTCATCGGTTCTTACTGAGCACTGACAACTGAGAACTGATAACTGATAACTGATAACTGATAACTGATAACTACCCCGCCGCATACGGCGACTTCTGCACCGTCGTGGCGTTCAGCGACACGCCACGCTGCACTGCCGTGTTCAATGTGGAGGCGAGCCATTGGCCGGCTTGCGCCTCGCCGACTACCATGACGGTCAGGTTGCCGCTGGGGGGATTCAACGCCCCCGCCGCACCTGGAGCAAGGCC
>Ga0187876_1002424_pt1 | contig 13798 bp, 13 predicted proteins | sample June2016WEW_17_4_FD_133000 | JGI IMG/M metagenome (GOLD analysis project Ga0187876, IMG submission 133000) | Peatland microbial communities from SPRUCE experiment site at the Marcell Experimental Forest, Minnesota, USA - June2016WEW_17_40 | ecosystem: Environmental > Terrestrial > Soil >... | reverse complement strand
AGCTCATGGTCTGGTTGTAGGCGCCGGTCAGCGCGTGGCTATATTCGAACCGTGCCGTGGGGATGAGCAATCCCCAGCGTTCCGGAATCGTATAGGCGACGCGGGTGCCGAGCACGGCGGAAATCGCCGTCGCGCTGCGCCAAGCGGCGCCGGAAGACGAGCTGTTTCTGCGCGGCCTGTTTGCCGCTGTCCGCGGACCGGAATTTGCCGCGGCCGGTCTGCCCGGGGCGATGGTGGCGCAGCTGCTCGGCCAGCAATATCGCGCGCAACAGGCGGGCTATGCCGCAGCCTTTCCGCAAGCCTCGAGCCTGGTGATTCTGCGCGAGGGCGTCAGCGTGGGCCGGGTGCTGCTCGCGGGCCGGCCTTCGGGCGAGGGTTGGGCGCTGCATATCGTCGACATCGCCATTTTGCCCACCCGGCAAGGCCAAGGCATCGGGAGCGATGTGATCGAGGCGCTCGCGCGCGCGGCCCGCTCGGATGGCGCGGCGGGGCTCAGCCTCTCGGTTCTCTCCACCAACACGAAGGCCCGGCGGCTCTACGAGCGGCTCGGATTTACCGAAGCCGGGGCCGGCGTTTACACCGCCATGATCAAGCGCCTTTAAATATGTCCGCTGAAGGCGTCAGGCGGCGGCGTGTGCCGCCGGCCGTAGGCGCTCGTATTCGGCCCGGACGATGGCGGCCCCGTAGATCCGCTCCAGCCGGCGGATGGTGAAATGGCCCGATGCGATAGATTGGAAATGGGCGGCAAAGGCGTAATTGATCGCGGCGCCTCCGGCGGCGCCGAGAACCGGGACCGCTTGGACCGCGAGCTTTTGCGAGACGACGATTCCAAATCGCGCCCCGATCAGGGACACGAGCTTGAGAAGCACGGGCGCCGCCTGATCCGCGACGCCGCGTTCCAGGGCAAAGCGGCTGGCCTCGGACACCGCCTTGGCGAGCAAGCCGCGCACGGCGAAATAGCCGCTGCCGATGAATTCGCCGTCCTCTACATGCGCGCCCAGCGCGAAAACCTGGAGGCAGGCGATCGCGGTTTCGGGATCGGATAGATCCTCCCCTTCGGACCGCGCGATACCGGCGATGGCCCGCAGAATGACGATGGTCGAAATGGGCAGCTCCAGGGGCAGGCTGGCGAGGCCGAAAAAGCCGCCCGCGGCTCCCGTCATGGTGACAGCGGCTTTGTGCGCGAACCGCGAATGCCGCCGCGGCCGCTCCCGCGTGCCCAAACTGCGCAAGGCGGCGGCCAGCGCGCCCGCGATCGCTTTTTCCGCGGCACGATTGACGGCGCTGGAGAGAGCTGGAGGCAACAGCCCGTCGAGGGAGCCGAGCCGGCGTCCCACCGATGTCGTGAGGCGTGTGGCGAAATTGGTGTGTTCGAGCGCATGCACGGCCGCCGCCAAGGCACGCAAGTCCGCGGGATGCCAGGCGGAGCCATTTCCTGGGACCAGGCCGGCCGTGGCGGCGGGAAGATTTGGGCGAACGCTCATGAAATTCCTCCTGCGGAAAGGCGCTTCCCGTTGAAGGCGTCAAGCCAGGGCTTGGTTCCCCTGATCTTCCGGCCGGGCGTTTTTATGCACCGGCTAAAGGGGAGGGGAGTTAGGGTTTGACGCGAATAGGCTTTTGCGTGAGTCTGCGCCCGCCGCGCGGTGACGCCGGTCTGCTTGTCGCGAGGAGCTTCCATGCCCATCCGTATCACGAAATCACATTGTCCGGCGGCTGCTTTCGCCATGGCGTTTGCTTTGGCGCTTCCATTGACCTCTGGGGCCGTCATGGCCAAGTCGGCCATTCAACAAGAATGTAGTGCGAAATATCAAGCGGCCAAGGCCGCCAATACGCTAAACGGCCAAACATATAATCAATTCTATAAGCAATGCGCGGCCGAGGAGAAGACCGCCCCGGCGGCCGCAACTCCGCCTGGCGCGCCATCGGCAACCCCTGCCGCCGCGCCCCCGCCGCCGCCCGCAGCCGCGCCAGCGAAGCCAGCCGTTGCGCCCGCGCCCGCCGCACCGGCCGCCGCCGGAACCCCGGTCTTTCCAAAGGCAATCTCACCAACTTACGCGAACGAGTCGCCAGGGGTGGCACGCCGGAAGACATGCGACGATCAGTACAAAGCCAATAAGCTGACCGGCGGCAATGCCGGTTTGAAGTGGATCGAGAAGGGCGGCGGCTATTACAGCGAGTGTAACAAGGCGCTGAAGCAATAAGGCTTCGCGCCCAAGGCTTCCCGTCATCGAAAATTCACAGCGCCCAAGCCGGCTAGTCCGGCTTGGGGACACGCTTGTTTAGGGGCCGGCGAGGGGTTTATCCCTGTTTCACCGGGTTATGAGACATATGCGTAAGCCGCGCCGGCAACTCCGGCGAGGCCGAGGACAATGGCCGAATAATAGGGCCAACGATGTTTGCGCACGATGATCGCAATGGTCGCGACGGCGATGGAAATATGAAGCGCCGTCGTGGCGACGGTGAGGATGTGATGGTGCCGTTCGTGGATCTCGGCGGCGCGGAGCTTGACATCGACCTCGTGTTCCAGCGCCTCGCCTTTTTCGTGGAGCTCGTTTTCGTCGGCTTCGTTCTTCTTCGCGGCTGCTTTGAAGGCATCGGCGCCGGGACCGGGCTGAACGGAGGCGGCGGCGATCTCATACATGTTTTTCTTGAGGCTCTTGGCCTGGAAGAAACTCCAATTGTCCGTCGCCTTGTTTTGAAACAGGACGGAATCGTTCTTGTCGCCGATCGAGGCGGCGGTCTCGAGCGTCTCGAGCGACCCGGCCGTGGCCGCGGCCACCGCTAGGATCGCGATCGTGACAGACACTTTCATGAGGAAAGCATCGCCGCTGTTTGCCACGTGTTCGGCGTGCTCGGCATGTTCGAAATGTTCAGTCGGCGATTCGCTCATGTTTGTTCCCCCTCGGTAAGAGCTTGACTTTGTGGCATTCCAGCTGCGCTCCCGCAATGCGGTGGCCGATTGAAAAAAGGGCGTGGCCCGATCCGGACCAACGGGCAAACCGCATGGACAGGCCATGCCCATGCCCCTATAAAGTGGCCGCGCTCCGGCCCCTGGCCGGTTTTGGTTTGGCCATCAGCAACCGGACTCCTCCATGCAGGCTCCCACTCTCCTTCCCGATTTGAAGGACTCCAAGTCACGGCGCCAAACGATGGTGGATTGCCAAATCCGCACCTTCGACGTGACCGATCAGCTTGTTCTTGCGCAGTTTGAGAAAGTCCCGCGCGAGCAGTTCTTGCCGGATGCGTTCCGCGATCTCGCTTATTCCGACATTGGCTTCACCATTCCGGCCTCGGCGGCGGGTGGCGAGGAGCGCTACCTGCTGACGCCGCTGGTTCTCGCCCGGTTGCTGCAAGGGGGCCGCGTGGCGGCGAGCGACAAGGTTCTCGATATTGCCGGAGGCAGCGGCTATTCCGCCGCCATTCTGGCGGGGCTCGCGTCCGAAGTCGTGGCGCTCGAAGCCAATGCGGCCTTACGCCAAGATCTCGAGAGCCGGGTCACGGCGGCGCGATTGAGAAATGTGCGGACGCTCGAAGGCCCGCTCGAACGCGGTGCCGCCGGGGAGGGCCCTTTCGACGTCATCCTCGTGAACGGCGCGGTTGAGACCGGACTCGACGCGCTTTTTGCGCAATTGACCGAGGGCGGACGCTTGCTGACCATTTCGCGTTTTGAAAACGACCCCACCGGGCGCGCGGCGAAGGCCGTCTTGTATGAGAAGACGAGCGGTGAGGTGAGCGGGCGGGTTCTTTTCGATGCGTCCGCGCCCGTCCTGGCCGCCTTCAAGAGAGCGCCTGCCTTCGTCTTTTGACGCCCGGTTCGCGGCGGGACTTGTGCGGCATTAAGCCGCCGAGTCTTTGAATGCGCGCGGCTTGCGCGGCAACAGGGCCTTCCCGCCGCGGACTGGCCTGCGGGGCGCTCGTACCCAGCTTGGATTCAGAGCCGCCTTTAAATCATAGGTTTGCATGGCCGGGTTCTGATTCTCCAGGCACGATATGTTTTAAAAACGATTAACGATTGTCGCATTTTTGTTCCACGGGACGCTTTTTCTCGGGTCTCCGGTTTCTGGCGCTCGTAATCCTTTATGCTGGAGCCTGGCAGGAATCGCCTTTAATGGCTGCCGGTAATCAAACGCTGGTTTATAGGCGCAGAGGCATGTTGATGAGTGGGTTTCCAAGCTGGCGCACCGGTTTGAGACGGTGGATAGCGGATTTGAATCCTACATTTGCGGCTATCGCGATTTTCATCGTTTCAGGAGTTGCGGATCTTTCCGCTCCTGTCCGCGCCGAGACGATTTCGAGTGCCTTATCGCGGGCCTATGTGGGCAATCCAGATCTCAACCAGCAGCGCGCGGCAGGCCGCGCCTCGGACGAGGGGGTCTCGCGCGCGGTGGCGGGCTATCGCCCGCAGGTCGCGGCGACAGGCAGTTACGGCTACAATCAGATCAACGGGCAGCTTAGCGGCGTGAACGTTCGGGGTCCATCTTATCCAACGACAGCCGCCGTGACGGTGACTCAAAACGTTTTCAACGGCTTTCAGACGCTGAATGGCGTCCGGCAAGCCGAATCGGGCGTCCTGCAATCGCGCGAGACGACCCGCAACACCGAGCAAAACACGCTTCAGAACGGCGCCACCGCTTACATGAATGTGTTGCGCGATACGGCGATTCTCGACCTCAACAAGAACAACATCACGGTCCTTGAAGAGCAACTCCGGCAGACCCGTGACCGGTTCAAGGTCGGCGAAGTCACGCGGACGGACGTCGCCCAAGCGGAATCCAGCCTTGCGACGGCGCGCTCTAACTATTTTACCGCTGAATCGAATTTGCAGACGAGCGTCGCCGTGTATCGTCAGGTCATCGGCGTGGAGCCCTCGCGGCTCGAGGCCGCCCGGCCCATCGATGCTTTGTTGCCCCACGCCTTGCCCGAGGCCGTTTCCCTCGCCTTGTCCGAGCATCCCGCGATTCAAGCGGCTCTTCACAACGTCGATGCGGCCGCGGCACAGGTGAAGGTGAACGAGGGGCAGCTTTACCCGACCGTGAACGTGGTCGGAACCTTTGAGAACAACACCGCATATGCCGGGGTTCCGTCGGCTCGTTTTTGGAATGGGAGCATTCTCGGCCAGTTGTCGGTGCCGATTTATACCGGCGGCGCCACGTTCGCCCTGGTCCGGCAGTCCAAGGAGCTGCTGGCGCAAGCCCAGCTTCAAGCCGACATTCAGCGCGATACGGTCCGTGCCGCCGTCGTTTCGTCGTGGGGCCAGTTGGAGACCGCCAAGGCGGTGATCCGCTCGTCGCAGGCCGCGGTCAAACCCGCCGAGATCGCTCTCGATGGCGTGCGCGAGGAAGCGAAAGTCGGGCAACGCACGACGCTCGACGTTCTCATAGCGCAACAAACGCTTTTGAGTGCGCGCGTCAATCTCGTCTCAGCCCAGCGGGACCGGGTTGTCGCGAGCTATACTGTCATGGCGGCCGTGGGGCAGCTGTCCGCCGCCAATCTCTCGTTGGATGTCGTACAATATAACCCTACGATCCATTATACCCAGGTCCGGGACAAGTGGATTGGCCTGCGGACCCCGGACGGCCGTTAACCCTATTTCAAGACAGGGCCGGATTCGGTCAATTCCCGGTGAATAGGATGCCCGCCGGAGCTTGCGGATCATGGGTCCGTCCATCTAAGTTAAGAATGTGGAAACCATACGGTGGCCGGTATTAGGCGCCTCCATTTTTTGGAGGAGGCCGTGCCGGCCGCGGGATGATGGCGGGAGTCTGCGAGAACGTTTAGCGGCGGGTTCGAAACTCAACTAAAACAGCTGCAAGTGTGCTTTGGCGGGTTCCTTTGCCGCTGTTTAACGCGTGCCAGCCGTGCGAACCGTCCCTTAGAGCGCCTTCTACCTGGGTGGCATCACCCCGGTGGTGAGAAAGCGCTCTCTTTTTAAGAAGTTGAGCTTGTTCAGCAACGAAAGCCGGAGCGGCCGCCGTGGAACACGCTTTAGAGGAAAGCATGAGAGGCCATGAGCGCAATCGACACATTCAAGACCGGTTCCGGGAGCACGGAGCCCCGAGTTTACGAGCCGTCCATGGAGGAAATATTGGCCTCGATCCGGCGTATCATCGCCGACGATCAGTCCTTGCCGGGCCGCGCATTGCAACGCGAGGGGGAAGCCAATCTCCGGGCCGCTTTGGATGGGGCTCAACCAAAGCAGGACGCCGCCACCGATGGTCCTGCAAACGGCGCTTTGTCTCAGGAAAGGCCGGTTTTTCTTCGCGGCACCAGCGATAGCGCGGCCGTTCTTTATCGCCACCCCGCCGCGCAAGCCCTGCAGCAAGCCGCCGAGGCGAAGGCGGAACTCGCCATGCTTGCATCTCGGACTGTTCCAGCGGTTGCGGTGCAAGGCCGGATAGCGGCGCCGCAGTTCGCCATGCCCGATACGCCGGCGCCGCGTGCCGCCGAGCCGCGAACGGAGGCACCTGCTGCCCAGCCCGTTTCCAATGTTCTCGAGACCGCGCGGGCGCCGAGCCCACAGCCGGAGGCGCCGCTTGCCGCGGCTCAAAAAGCGCCGGCCGCCGAAAACCTTTCAAACCTATTCTCGGAAATGACGAGCAAGGCCGTGGCGGAGTCGTTCAACCAGCTTGCCGCCAGCCGCTTGATCGAAAACGACGAGGCCGTCAAGGACATCGTCCGCGACATGCTGCGCCCCATGTTGAAGAGTTGGCTCGACGACAATTTGCCCAGCATGGTCGACCGGTTGGTCCGGGCCGAAATCGAGCGGGTCGCCCGCGGCGTCCGCTAAATAGGTTTCCTAAGGACTTCAGGCCTGTTTCCGGGACGTCCCGCGTTGACTTCGCGGGGCGTCTCCGTTTTTTAGCGGCGATGACGCCCGTATTGGCAGGGTCAGGCCTATCCTCTCGCTAAAGAATTGAGCCATGGACAAGACATTCGATCCCGCTTCCGTCGAGCGCCGGATCTCGCAGGCGTGGGATGAGGCCGAGGCTTTCAAGGCCGGGCGTCCCGAGCGGGCAGGGGCCAAACCCTTCACGATCGTGATCCCGCCGCCGAACGTCACCGGCGTCTTGCACATGGGCCATGCGCTCAACAATACGCTGCAAGACATTCTGTGCCGCTTCGAGCGCATGCGCGGGCGTGACGTTCTGTGGCAACCCGGCACCGACCATGCCGGCATCGCGACGCAGATGGTGGTCGAGCGCCAACTCGCCGAGCGCGGGGAGCCGAACCGCCGCACCCTCGGACGGGCCAAATTTCTGGAGCGCGTTTGGGCCTGGAAGGTGGAATCGGGCGGCGCCATCGTCGCGCAGCTGCGCCGTCTCGGGGCCTCCTGTGATTGGTCGCGCGAGCGTTTCACCATGGACGAGGGCCTGTCGCGCGCCGTCGTCAAGGTCTTCGTGGAGCTCTATAAACAAGGCCTGATCTACAAGGACAAGCGGCTCGTCAATTGGGACCCGAAACTGCTGACCGCCGTCTCCGACATCGAGGTCGCTCCCGTCGAGATCAAGAGCAGCCTTTGGCATTTCCGCTATCCCGTGGCGGATGCGCAGGGGAAGCCGACGGGCGAAACGATCATCGTCGCAACCACCCGGCCGGAAACCATGCTGGGGGATTCGGGCGTCGCGGTTCATCCCGAGGATGAGCGCTATGCCCATCTGCACGGCAAATTCGTGCGGTTGCCGCTGGTCGGGCGTCTCATTCCGATTGTCTTGGACACGTATTCCGATCCGGAAAAGGGCACGGGCGCGGTCAAGATCACACCCGCGCATGATTTCAACGATTTCGAGGTCGGCCGCCGGCACGGTCTCGCGCTGATCAATATTCTCGATGCCGAGGCGCGGCTGTTGTTGCAGGGCAACGAAGCCTTCACGGCGGGCTTGGCGGATTCCAGCGAGGCGGCGAAAACGGTCTTGCATTTCCACGGCCTCTCGCGCGAGGAGGCCCGCAAGCGCATCGTCGAGCTTCTGGACGAACAGGGTCTGCTAGAGCGAATCGAGCCGCATCTGCATACGGTGCCGCATGGCGACCGCTCGGGCGTCGTGATCGAGCCCTGGCTGACCGATCAATGGTATGCCGATGCCAAGACGCTGGCAGGGCCGGCGCTTACCGCCGTCCGCGAGGGCCGCACCCGCTTCGTCCCAAAGAATTGGGAAAAGACCTATTTCGAATGGCTGGAAAACATCCAGCCCTGGTGCATCTCGCGTCAGCTCTGGTGGGGGCATCAGATCCCCGCATGGTATGGGCCGGATGGGCATGTCTTCGTCGAGGCGAGCGAGGCGGAAGCCCAGGCCGCGGCGCTGAGCCATTACGGCAAGCAGGCTCCCCTGAAGCGCGACGAAGACGTGCTCGATACCTGGTTTTCCTCGGCGCTTTGGCCGTTCTCGACGCTGGGCTGGCCGGACAACACGGCGGATGTCGCGCGCTATTACCCGACGGACGTCCTCGTCACCGGCTTCGACATTATCTTCTTCTGGGTTGCCCGGATGATGATGATGGGGCTGCATTTCCTCGGCGAAGTGCCGTTCCGCGACGTCTATATGCATGCCCTCGTGCGCGACGCGAAGGGTGCGAAAATGTCGAAATCCAAGGGGAACGTCATCGATCCCCTGGCGCTGATCGACGAGTTCGGCGCCGATGCCTTGCGGTTCACCTTGGCGGCGATGGCGGCGCAGGGGCGCGACATCAAGCTTTCGACCCAGCGTGTCGAAGGCTACCGCAATTTCGCGACCAAGCTCTGGAACGCCTCCCGTTTCGCCGAAATGAACGGCTGCGTGCGCGTCGCCGGGTTCGATCCGCGCGGCGTGAGCGTCGCTCTCAATACCTGGATCCTTGGGGAGACGGCGAAGGCCCAGGCCGAGGTGACGGCTGCGATCGAGACCTACCGCTTCAACGATGCCGCCAATGCGGCCTATCGCTTTGTCTGGAATATTTTCTGCGATTGGTATGTGGAGCTGTCGAAGCCTTTGCTGCAAGGCGAGGCGCCGGCCGCCGCCAAGGCCGAGACCCAGGCCACCACGGCTTTCGTTCTCGACGAGATCGTCAAGCTTTTGCATCCTTTTATGCCCTTCATCACGGAGGAACTTTGGGCGATCAAGGGCGAAGCTGGCCCGGCGCGGGAGACGCTCTTGGCGCTGGCGCCTTGGAGCGATCTCGCCGGCCTCGAAAGCGCCGAGGCCGAGGCCGAGATTGGCTGGATTCTCGACATCGTGTCGGAGGTGCGCTCCATCCGGTCCGAAATGAACGTGCCCGCCGCCGCGCAAATCGCGCTGGTGCTGGTCGGCGCTCCAGCGGATGTGGTGGCGCGGGCGGAAAACTGGGGCGATACGCTGAAACGGATGGCGCGTCTCTCGGGGATTACAAGCGCCGCCGAGGCACCGCCTCAATCGGTCCAAGTGCTGGTCCGGGGAACGACGGTAGCCTTGCCGTTGCAGGGCGTCATCGACTTTGCCACCGAAAAGGCGCGTCTCGCCAAGGAAATCGGGAAGCTTCAAGGCGAGGCCGAAAAAATCGAGGCCAAGCTCGGCAATGCCGATTTCATCCGCAAGGCGCGGGAGGAGATCATCGAGGAACAGCGCGAGCGGCTCGAGGATGCGCGGGGACGCATCGCGAAGCTCGAGGTGGCGCTTTCGAGAATCGGAGCGGGGTAGGGTGACGGGACAAAGGCCGGCCGCCCTTAATTCCGGTTGGTCATGAGCAATCTATACAAAGCTAAACCGGGTTCCCGAACCTATCTGCCTCTTAAAGCCGCTTAACTTTCTTTTCCTGTCCAATTTTAACTCTTTCCAGCAGAACAAATACATAAAAAGCAAACAAAGCGGCGATCGATAAAATTGTAAGTATCGGGGAAAGGCGGGGTCAAAGCGGCGGTGTTGGGGTGATGACGCAATAAGTCACCACCAGGGACACCGGAATGCCAATCGCCAAGGGAAACTCGAGGACGACGACCGCCATCGTCCTTTCCACGAAACAACTCGAACTCGTTCGCCGGGCCGCCTTGGTCCGGGCCATGATGGGGACGGCCGTACGGGTCAGCGTCAGCGATATCGTGCGCGAAGCGCTCGCCGCCTACATGCCGAAGCTCGAAGCCGAAATGATGGGCTTCGCCGCCTCCAGCCAAGCGCCGGCGGTGCGGGCATGAGCACGCAAGATCATCCCCTCCCGCCCGGCCTTGCCGAACTCAGGACACCCGAAGGCACGTTCCTGATCCAGGAGCGGCGAGCCGCTCCGCGTGATCCCTTGGCGCTTTGGCCGGCCCCTAAGGTCGAGGGGGAGCACGAAAAAACCGCCACGACCCCGGCCTTGTCGGCTCTGGGTGGCTTGATCATCTTGGGCGTTCTGGTTGGCAGCTATACCGTCAAATATGATCTGGCGATCGGCCATATCCATGGGCCTCTTTCCTTTCCCGCGGTTGGCTTTCTGGCGCTCCAGCTTTTCCTGGCCCGCGCCGCCTATCGCCTGTTTCACGACGTGCGTCAGATCGCGACCCTTGGCGCTTATGCCGGGCGCTGTCTGTTGCGCTATCTGCCGGCGGTGTTTCCGGCGGTGATCCTAGCCTTTGTGTTGTCGCGGTTTGCGGGCATCCCCGGCATGCAGGCGAAGCTTTCCATCCTGCCCGCGAATTTGTTGATGATGGCCGACATGCTCGGTGTTTCCGAAATCGATAGTTCGCATTGGCGGCTGAAAATCGAGCTGATCTTGTCGGCTTCGATCGGGATCACCTGGTTTAGCCCGATGCGCCGTTATCTTTCCGGGATCTTGCTCTTTTGCTTGGCCGTGAACATTTTTTACCTCCAGGGCGAACCGGCCCGGCAGGATGTCCTGTCCTTGCATGGGGTGCTGACCGCCGATGGTTATATTCCGCTCCTGGCTTTTGGGGTTGCCTTGCATCACCTCGTCCTGGACCGGTCATCCCTCGCCTGGCAAATTATCGCGGCTGCTTCTGTCGTGCTGGTCTTCCTGTCCAACACGCCGGAGCATGGGTTTTGTATCTTGGCGGCGCTGGGTGTCTTGACTGCGATCGTGACCGGGAATCTTCAGTTTCTCGGCAAGGTCACCTGGCTGGTGCGCCTCGGCAATCTCGCTTTCCCGATTTACGTCGTGCACTACGTCACAGGCTTTGCCTTGATCCACCGGATGGAACTCGATGGCTTTCCTCCCGTTATCGCGATGTTCGCCGCGGCGGGCGTGGCGATCTTCGTGGGGCGGTTGTTCAACATTTGGTTCGAGCGGCCGGCCTTGGCGCATGGCCCCGCTCTCTTCAAGACAGCCAGCGCGTCGATCGCGGCCAAGATTCCGCTTCGCGTCCGGGCCCTATGCGCCCACATTGCGGCGCAGCCTGCTTGGGCGCGGACCGTGAGCGGACAAGTTCGCGGTGAGCTACAGGCCGCGGCGTGAGGTCTTTGCCGGGATGGAGACGTTTCTTCTCGATCCCGGTATTCCCTGGGTTCTGCGGCAAGAACATCACGCGGAACCTATATTTTGCAAGCTGGTAAATCTCTATTAAGGCGCTGATATTGTTGCGCTGCAGACACAGCTGCCGTTGATCTTGGTGCTAATGGAAGAGTCTAAGATTAAAGCCGCTTTTCAGCCATAAACCCTCCGCTAAACTAACCCGTTCTCGAGCGATAGATGGTGCGGTCATGCAAGTCCGTCGAGGCCCGAACGCCGGTTTTAGGGTCGGCCGCCAGGAGTGAGAATGGGTTTTGCCGCTGTCTTAGGCTGCGAATGTCTGGGGCCGCGAAATTTTAAAATCCGGTCTGGTATCGTCGAGTGGTTTTGTACGGTGGGGGCCGTTGAGGTCAAAATGAATGTGCGCAATCTCGAGACCTCAAGTGTTTCAGCCTGCCTTCGGGCCGGGGCGGAGGCGTATGCGCGCTGCCCGCAAATCGAGCAAGGCGCCGTCGACGGGCGTGTCTGGGCAAGCCGGTGGGGCGTTTTTATGCCGTTCGTAACGCGTTATGTCAGCGCTCTTTGCATCTCGGTGGCCGTGTCCGCCACTGCTCTCGCTCCGGGCAGCCGGAGCGCTTGGGCGTTTGACGGCAACAGTGCCAGCGCTGGCGAAAAAGCGCCGCTGCAAATCTTCAAAAATCCGAAGGCGGCTTTGCGGGCTGGGCTCGAGGGGGTGCGCAGTGGCCATTCCCGCTCGGCGCTTGCGGCGCTCGAATATGCGGCGGAAGGCGGGGAATCGCTGGCGCAGTGGAAGCTTGGGAAGATGTATGCGGATGGTGACGGCGTCCCGCATGACGATGCCAAGGCGTTCGAATATTTTTCGCAAATCGTCGAGAATTACGACGAGGACGATGCCGATCCGCGGCAGGCGCCTTTCGTGTCGAGCGCGTTCGTGGCGCTGGGTGTCTACAATCTCAATGGCATTGCGAATTCCGGCATTGCCCCAAACAGCGCGCGCGCGCTCGAAATGTTTCACTATGCCGCCGTGAATTTTGGCGATGCGAACGCACAATATAATCTCGCCCGCATGTATCTCGACGGGACCGGGACCGAGAAAGACGGACGTCAGGCGGCGCGCTGGTTGTTCCTGGCCGCCGACAAGGGGCATATCGAGTCTCAAGCGCTCCTCGGACAAATGCTCTTCACCGGTCACGATGGTGTTCAAAAGCAACGGGCGCGGGGGCTGATGTGGCTCTCGCTCGCCCATGACGGCGTAACCGATAAGGTCAGGGATCAATGGATTCTCGACCTCTATAGCAAGGCCATGAGCGCGGCGAGCGACGACGACCGTCAGATTGCCTCGGTCTATTTGGACGAGCGGCTGAAGAGGCGGAATTAGCGTCTGTCCTAGCGGCGCGATCCAGACATTCGCTTTTGCGAACGTTGGCTGAAACGGTCCCGCTCGCTCATCCATTCCTTTGGCCGCACGGAGTTAGGTAACGTCAGAGGCGTTGCCGCCTTGAGCTTGGCGATAAGGAAAACTCAATAAATAATCGACGACTAAAGATCGGCTGATCACGGAAACTTGAATATGCCGCGTGGGACAAGTCCTTATTCCTTTCCGCGTGCTTCGTTAAAACTAAGTTATTGTTTTTACTTCTAATTTCTTTCTCATTCAAAATGAGTGCAAAATTGTTTGTCTATTTGTCCCCGCGGAGATGCCTGATTCCGTAATGATTCCGCAACATCCTGGCGTAACAAAATTCGTCGACGTGTTTTTGCATCTATGACCGGAGCATCAACTCTAGCGGGAGGGACATATGAAGGGTCTTTTAAAACGTTTTGTCTCGGACCAGTCGGGCGCAACCGCGATTGAATATGGTTTGATCGCGGGCTTGATTGCCGTTGCCATCATAACGGCGATTACGACCGTCGGGACAAATCTACAAAATAAATTCAGTGAGGTTTCAGGTAACTTGACCTAAGGCACAAAAAATTGCGCGGCAGTCTTTCCCGTGCCGGCCTCGTCAAGGCGTTTCATCGGGAACGAATGTCTCGATGGTCGTGAGAAGTCCCGATCGCGTCAGTTGCCCGCCATGGGTGGCGTCCGCGACCACGCAGAGAATAAAAAACGGAACCGCCATCGAGACGAGAAGAAGCGTCAGCGCATCAGCCACGGCGTCTCCGCGGAGACGATGGGCGTTTTGAATATCCACTGGCATCGGCCATTCTCCGCTTCCGGCATTTGCCTTTGTACGAAACACAGATCGCGGGACGCTTGCATTCAACTTATACCAACCTGCAGTGATCAACATTGGTGTGCCCAATCTCGCAGTCCGATGGACATGATTTTCCACGGCATCTCAACCAGCTTGTTCCAAGCCTCGCAGCATTTATCGACGATATCGGT
>Ga0187876_1002420_pt1 | contig 13825 bp, 13 predicted proteins | sample June2016WEW_17_4_FD_133000 | JGI IMG/M metagenome (GOLD analysis project Ga0187876, IMG submission 133000) | Peatland microbial communities from SPRUCE experiment site at the Marcell Experimental Forest, Minnesota, USA - June2016WEW_17_40 | ecosystem: Environmental > Terrestrial > Soil >... | reverse complement strand
GTGTAATCCTTGCGTTCGGCGTACTGTTCCGCCGACTGCATTTTCGTCTTCGTATCGGCGTCCGCGGCCGGCGCAACAGGTTTAGCGGGTGCATTCGCCGCCAGCGTGGAACTCGGCGACGGAGTCGCCGAGGCTGTTTTCGTTCGTTGCAAAAGCTGCATCGCGCCAAACCCGGCGGCAACAACGGCGATCCCGATCCATACCCACATTACTGGCGAGAACGAGCGGGACGATTTCCGCCTTGCGGGTTTCGGCTCGGAAACGGGTTGCGGCGGTTCGGGAGCCTGCAACCGCTTCGGCAACTCCTGCGCCAGTTTATCGACGCCCGTGATCAATCGGCTGAGATTATCTTCCGTGCGTTGCGAATATTCGCGCAGCTGGTTCATCGCTTCCGCTTGTTTCGACATATCGGTCTCAAGGGCCGAAACGCGCTGCACAAGCTTCACCTGAATATTCTTGACGAAAGTCTCGAGTGTCCGGACGTGGGTTTCTTCGATCTCCTGCTGCAGCTTGCTCGCCATGTTGTGAAAGCGAGTCGTTACCGCTTCTTCGATCAACTGCGGCAGACGCGCTTCGAGATCGCCGACCGTGCGCCCGAGAGCGACGTCCCTGGCGGTGGACCGGGGGTCCTGAAACGTATCCGCGATCTGAGTGCTCAGCCAATTCCGCACGTTGCTCGGAACGGGTGCATCACCTGCCTCCATCTCCCCGACCCGGCCCTCGATTTCATCCAGCCTGTCGAGAATTGGCCGGATTCCGTCGGCCATCATGCTCAGAATCTCGTAATCGCGCTCCTCGAGGTCTTCCGTCCCCGAGTCTTCGCGAAGGCGTTCCCGGAGGCGTTGCGGATCGCTGGTGCGTCGTCCGCTGCCGCGGCTTGCGGGACGCTTCGATCTTCCATAACGGCTGTCCCGCGCGCTACGAGCTTCGGCTGCGGGTTCTTCGCGCTCCCTCGGCTCTTCTTCGTCGTCCGGGTAAGGCTCCCCCCCGCGTGCGGCGCGCTCGGGCGGTACTCGCGGTGTTTCTCCAAGCAGATGCCGGTCCCGGCCGTCGCGCCTGAGTTGCGGCGAGAAATACTGGCCGCCGTCGCGAACATACGAAATGGCGTCAATCAGGTGCCGGGCCGGGCCGTTTTTCAGAAGATATCCGTCGCCGCCCGCGCGCACCACTTCCCGAATGATGTCATCGTCGGCGGTGCTCGATAAAATCACGACTTTGGTGCCGAGCGTTTCGCCCCGCACGCGCCGCACCAGCTCGATCCCATGCAATCGGGGAAGGTTGAGATCGACCACGGCGACGTCCGGCCGCAATTTCCGAATCTGTTCCAGTGCCGCTTCACCATCCGGACATTGCGCAACGACTTCAAACTGCGATGCTCCTCGAAGTACCGCGGCAAGCCCGTCGCGGCGCAGCGCATCCTCGTCAGCCAGCAGGATTGTTATTTTGTCGGAAGCAACCATAGGTGCGGAAAATAAGCGATGTTACATTTTAGCCTGAATTACCCAGGAAGGTTGCGCTGACTAACTATAGCTGCGTGTGGTTCCCAAACGGTATTACCCGAAAATGCTCCATCGTCTCGATTTCGGCCTTGGTTCTGCAGCCAGTTTCCATTCCACCAGGGGCTGCGCTTCCTCGGGAGCTTTGGGTTCCTCTACGGGGATCGTAGTTTCGGCGTCAACCGTTGTGTTAACTGCCTCCGCGGAAACATTCTGAGCGGAAAGCTGTTCGGGTGCCGGGGTGTTGACCACTGGCGGCGGTTGCGCCACGATGAGCCGATCCAGCCCACCAAGGAGCTTCTGCATGCTTTGCTCGGTCCGCATCGTGCATTCCCGTAATTCCGTCATCGCCGCCGATTGACCGGCGACTTCTTCCTCCAGCCTTGAGATGCGATGCGTCACTCGTGTCTGGACGCTTTCGACGAGAACCTCGAGCAGTTGCCTTTGGCTCTCCTCGGATTCCGCCTTCAGTTTCGACTCCACATCCGCCATCCGCGCGCCGACGGTCTCCTCGAGCCAGCCCCGTAGTTCGCCGCGAAGCCGAAGACTGATCTCGCTCAGCGTTTCAAGCTCCCGGCCTCCCATGCTGAGTTGCGACCGGATCGCGGCGACTTCCGCCGCCTGATCTTCGATACGGGAACCAGGACTGGAGACTTCGGCCATCGAGCCAGGACTTTCCGCCTCCAGGTTCCGCAACCGGTCCTCGAGCGCTCCAAGCCGGACTGCAAGCTCGCTGTCGGTTTCCTTCTCTTTTTGGTGAGGCAGGTTGCCGCCTACGATGGCTTCACCCAGGCGAATGCCGGCTCCAAGCATGAGTCCGCCACCCACCGACGCCGCGAGGATTTTGATTAGCTTGGCCACCGTCGTTCACTATTGTCCAGGATATATCCTATAGGTGCTTTTGAGCCGTTTTGACCGCGAGTCAGCACGGGATCGAACTCGACTGAAGGTTCCGCTGAATGGCGAACCGCACCAGTCCCGCGATGCCTTCCACTTCGAGTTTGCGCATGATATTCGCGCGATACGTATCGACTGTTTTAGGGCTGATTTCCAATATTTTTGCAATATCTTTAGGACGCATTCCATCGACAAGAAATGAGAATACTTCATACTCGCGCTTGCTCAATAGCGCCAGTGGATCCTTCTTTTCTCTTTTCATGTCAACTGTTTCCCGACGAATTAAAGGCGTCAGATATTGACCGCCGTCGAGGATATAATTGATCGCGTCAAAAAGGTGCCTGGCTGGGCCATCCTTGAGTAAATACCCATTCGCCCCGCTGCGAAAAATTTCGCGAATCACGTTCTCGTCGCGGCTGATCGAGAGCACAATCAGTTTGGTTTCGGATTTGGCCAGCCGCACGCGGCGTATGACTTCAAGCCCGTTCAACTTCGGCATGTTCAAATCCAGCACGGCGAAGTCCGGCTTGAGCGCAAGAATCAGATCCAGCGCTTCGCCGCCGTCGGAACTCTGCCCCAGTATCCTCAGATCCGGCCGGGAAGCACAAAACGCGGCGATGCCCTCGCGGACAATCCCGTGATCGTCCGCCAGCACCAGGGTGATGGCTTTTGTGGTTTCCATTTAATCCTCCGCTAACGGGAGTAATACCACTATAGTGGTTCCGGCGGGGCCGCTGGTAATGTCGCACGTTCCCCCAAGAGCGATCGAATGATCGTGGAGCGCCAGAAGTCCAATGCCCTTGCCGCGGGTGTCGGGTGCGAATCCGTGTCCGTTATCCTCGACCCGGAGTTCGAGCATCGCGCCCCGTACCGTGAGCGAAAGCGTGAAACGGGTGGCGCCGGAATGCCGGACGACATTGGAAATGCACTCCTGGACGCAACGATAGATCGCGATTTTTATGGCGTGCGGGGGTTCCACCGCGAGTGGTTCAATATTCAATTGCACGGCAAGACGGGTTGCCAAACCGCTTGCCTCAACCAGCTCGCGGAGCGCTTCCTCTGTAGTAAGATTCTGCCACTCCGGAGGATGCAGGCTATGCGACACTGCTCTGACCTGCTCGAGCGCCTGTTCCGCCAGCGTCTGCAATCGCGCCAACGCTTCCTGGCCCCGCGGAGGCAACTCTGCCCGGCAGTCATCCAGCATTTCCAGATTCAGTTTGATGCCGGCGAGGGGCTGACCGGCGCCCGCATGCAGCTCGCGGGCAATACGCGATCTCTCCCGCTCCAACTCGCGGAGAATCGTGTTTCCTTGCGTGCGGGGTCGCCAGGCTCTACCCACAAATTCATAGAGTTGGCTGTTCTTCCTGCCGATCATCGAGAGCATGTCGGCCCACGCTGCCATCTCCGCATTACCAGTGGTCCCCCTCAAAGGCGGAACCATGCGATCCATAGCTCCCGGTGTATCGGCGGGCATAAGAATCGTCTGTGCTTGGGTTTCAGTCACTTCCTACCATATATACTTCTTTCCCTCCCGTAAGTACACGGGGAATTAGATATTTAGGCGAAGTTACTACCCGGGTCGGTTCTGGTAGTTCCAGATCGAATAGGGAACTAGTACTCCAGTCCTACAACCTGAGTACAATAACTCCTATAATTGCGCTTGCTGTCAAAAGACCTGACAACATTTGAGAAATCGGTCCTGATGGCGATCGGGGCGGCCTTCGGATTGTTTCGGGGACTCCGCGCGCTCGGCGGCGTCACGGGGAAAAGCTCGGAACTGGCAGTGGTCAAAGCCAGAATGGACGCCATCAACCTCGCGGTTGCGCGATTAGGCGACCAGGCCGAACAGTTTCACGCCCGGCTGGACCGCTCCGTTACCCGCGAGGAACTTTCGAAGACACTGGACCGTGTTTTTGGAAAGCTTGAGACCGAAGTGGACGCACGGTTCGAACACCAGACTCGCTCCGTAGAGGCGTTGCGGGTCATGATGGCGCAGACAGACGAGTTGCTGCAGAAAGTCCTGGACGGACTCGAATCGATCCGAAATAATCCCGACTTGGCTGAAAGCCGACAATGATAGGTAAAGAGCCGTCGCGGGAAACTGAACAGTGCTCAGAACTTGAACTGACTCAGCGGGCGCCGCTCCTGGAGCTGCGGTTGCGATTGCACCGGCATCCTCTCAACGAAGAAAGACCGGGGCGGCTGCCACGCGGCCGAGGCGGGTTTCTGGCCGACCCCTGGGGAAGTCTCCACCCCGCTGCCGCCCGGCGTCAGGTTTTTCAGGCCGTAGAGTGCCAGTTCGAACCGGTCCTTCACGCCAAGCTTCTGGAAGAGACGGGACAAATAAACCTTCACAGTACCCTCGGAGATGGTCAGGGCGGTCGCGATTTCTTTATTCTTCAATCCCTGGGAGAGCAGACTGACCAATTGTCCTTCGCGCCGCGTGAGCGAATAACGGCGTGCGGACATGATACTGTCGGTCAACGTCTTTTCAAACCACAACTCGCCATCGTTAACCCTCATCAGGCAGCGCAGAAGCGTTTCCGTGGGAAGCGTCTTACGCAAGATACCCCGGACTCCCAGGCTCATCGCCTGCAAAGCGAGTTCAGTCGAGATCGAATGAACCCAAAGCACGATCTTGGCTTGTGAAGCTGCTTCGTGCAGACCGCTCAGCACCCCAAAAGTGATACCCGCAGTGAGGTCCACCAGGAGCAGGTCGGGCTGGAGCGCGGCCATTTGCTCCCGCAAGCCCTCCATTCCCGGACAATAGGAAACCAGGTCCAGGGTCTCGCAACCCGCCAGAATCCGGGCCAGACCTTCCGCCAGAATAGGTTCATCACTGCAAAGGAGCACATTTGCCATGGAAGGAGCTTACCATCTTATAGATAAAATTTCTAATACTTTTTGCGGATTATTTTTGAATATTGCATAACGAAACTATCCGCTACTATCTTTGGTATATGTTTTCCTTATAATAGTGACCTTCCGCCTCTCTACACTCCTTTACAAGATGCCTTAACCGATTCCTGCAAAAATACAGTAAGTAAGTGGAGTGAAAGATCTTGCTCCTTCATACCGTGGTCCGCGGGGACTTGGATTCCCCACCTTATAATCGCGCGAAAATCACCCGCCGACACTGCCCGTAACCATCGATAGCATCCGCATACAACCCATTTACGGTATTGTCCACAGCTAAACGTCGGTAATAAATTCAGACTATACCGAACAAATGGAACGCCGAACCAGATCGCGAATCGATGTGCAGCTGACATGTAGTGTCGAGGGTGGCAAAGCCGAGGCGGCACCCTTTCATGCTCTCACGGAAAACGTCAGTCGCACCGGGATACTGATGCTGTGGGCCGGCGGTGCTCCGCTTCCAAAGATCGATGGAAAGCTCACTCTCGATGTGTTGCTACCGGAAAACTCCGAGCTTGGCCCGCGAGTGATGAGGTGCCGTACCGAAGTCACCCGTATCGTTCACCGCGCGGAAGGCGGGCACGAAGTCGCGTTGCGGGTTCTCAGCATGCGTTTCATCAAACCCGGCGCCGGCAAAAGCGTGTCACGCGTTGAGCAGTCCGGTAAGAAACGCATTTATAAAACGCGCGATCTCGCTTCCATGCCCCTTGCGACGGAGCGCGTGATCTGATGCTGCTTCCGGCTCCCGCGGCGGCGACCGCTGTTGCAAACGATGCCGCAACCGGAGAAAAGACGCCGGTTATAGCCCGGTTTCTGCCTTCCCTGACCGACATCGCCTTTTTGATGCCGCTCATTTTCATTTTCGTCAAACTGAACGGCGCGCGTACTCTTCTTGGCGACGGCGACACGGGCTGGCACGTGCGCACGGGCGAATGGATTCTGGCCCACCATCGGGTCCCTCGCGTTGACATGTTTTCGTATAGCCGTCCAGGCGCGCCCTGGTTCGCATGGGAATGGCTGTGGGACGTACTCTTTGCGATGCTGCACCAACGGTGGGGAATGGCTGCCGTGGTTCTGGCGAGTCTCATTGTTGTTTGCGCAACGAACGCCTTGCTGTTCCGTCTGATACGGCGCAAGTGCGATAACGGTTTGGTTGCTATAGCCGTGACCCTATTGGCAACCGGGGGCTGTGCAATTCACTGGTTAGCCCGGCCCCATCTTTTTACTCTTCTCTTCTTCACCGTCACGCTCCATATCACCGATCGGGCGGCCGAGGGCCGCGTGAATCTGCTTTGGTGGCTGGTGCCTCTGACGCTCCTGTGGACCAATATCCACGGCGGCTTCTTCGTGCTCTTTCTGGTGCTGGCCTGTTATATAGGTTCCGATCTTTTGAACGCCGCAATTGAACCTGACGCCGCGCGCCGCCGGGAGTTCCTGCGTGCGCCCAGACCCTGGATACTCGCCGCCGTCGCATGCTTCTTCGTCACGTTCATTAATCCCTACGGCTGGCGGCTGCACCAGCACATTATCCGCTACATCACCGACCCCTATCAGCTGCAGCACATCACGGAATTCCAGTCGATGAACTTCCATTCGCCGGTCGTCGTCTACTTCGAACCGCTGATGGCCGCCATCCTTGTGACCGCGCTTTGGGACGCGCGGCACCGCCGGTTCGCGAATGTTTTTTTGGGCCTGGGATGGCTTCACCTCGCTTTGATCGCCCAGCGCAACCTGCCGCTTTTCGCCATCGCGGCTTCCCCGCTGGTTGCGCGCGCGATCGTCTCGGCAATCGATTCCGTTCAGGCGGCGCCCGTGGCTGACTGGCTCCGGCGGACCGCGGAATGGTTTACGCGGTCGAGCGGTGAAATCGAGAAAACGGACCGGATCGGCCGCGTTCATCTGGCCGGCATTCTGCCGGTCGTCCTGGTCGGCGCCCTATTGCTGGCGCCCCGGCCCGCCGGCGCGAAGTTCACTTCGACTTACGATCCAAAGGCTTTTCCGGAGCGCGCGCTTTCGTTGTTGCAGGGGCCTGAAACGCAGCACATCTTCGCGGAAGACCAGTGGGGCGATTATCTGATCTACCACTTGTATCCCGCAAAACAAGTATTCATCGACGGCCGCAGTGACTTCTACGGCGATAAGTTCGGTGAAGGCTATCTCGACCTCATCGGCGTCAAGTACGACTGGCAACAGACGCTGGACAAATACGCCATCGACACCATCGTGATCGCGCCGCGATTCGCGCTGGCCAGTACTCTCAAGATCTCGCGCGATTGGCGCGTGGTTTACGACGACGGCATTTCCGTCGTATTCCGCCGCAATCGCGCGGAACCTGTTTCCCTCGTTTCCAGTAACGGAGGAAAAGACCGTGATCGCGCGATCACGAAACCAATAACCAGTGATCGCAGGATCACCCCAACAACCTAGAGGAGAACAGACACCAATGAAAAATATTTTTATCCGTTTTGTGAAGGACGAACAGGGCCAGGACCTGATCGAATATACCCTGCTCATGGCCTTTATTGCACTCGCGTCAGCGGCAATCTTCGTGAACGCGGGAAAAAGCATCAGCGGGATCTGGGGGGCCGCAAGCAATCAGCTGTCGAATGCCGCCGCCGCCGCGAGCTAGTTCTTGTGCGGTTCCTGAGGCCGGAACGGTCGTCGTTCCGGCTTTGCGGACCGTTTGGACGGTATCAAAACCGGCGGTCGGAATAAAGAAAAGGAGTAGATATGCGAACTTTCGTTCAACGGTTCTGGAAGGACGAATCCGGCCAGGACTTGATCGAGTACACGTTACTGATGGCGTTCGTGGCCCTGGCATCGGCGTCGATTTTTGTCAGTACGGGATCCAGCATCAGCGGAATATGGGGAGCAGCCAGCAACCAGCTCTCGAACGCTGCTGCGTCAGCCAGTTAGTTTAGCGGGGGTGTCCGCGACAAGGCGCCCCCTGTTCAGTAGTCGGGACGGAAAAGTATGAAAAAGCGATTAATCGGAGTCCTCGCCTTCGCCCTGGTCGTATCGGCCGGAGCCGCGTTTGTGCTTTATCAATTGATCGCATCGAAAATAACGGTCGGAGCCTCCACCAAGGCGCCCACCACGAAGGTTCTGGTTGCCGCGCGGGATCTGGAGCTGGGAGCTCTCATTCAGGATCGGGACGTGATTCTGCAGGATTATTTGACCGTTCCGGCTGGCGCCATCCTCAAAAAGGAAGACATCGTGGGACGCGGCGTGATCTCCCCCGTTCATCAGGATGCTCCTTTCTATGAGGCCTCTCTCGCACCGAAGGGCGCGGGCGCCGGATTTGCGTCGACGATTCCACAAGGCATGCGCGCGTTTGCCGTGCACGTGAACGAAGTGGTGGGCGTCGCCGGATTCGCCGTTGCAGGCATGCGCGTCGACATATTGGTAGCAGGTTCGCCGCCTGGAGGCGGGCAGGACAGTCAGGGCCCCATTACCCGCACGCTGCTGCAGGATATTCAGGTGCTCTCCGCCGGTCAGAATTATCAGAAGGACGCCGAAGGCAAGCCGGCACTGGTGCAAGTCGTGAATCTGCTCGTCACTCCGGAACAGGCTGAAATTCTGAATCTGGCGACGCAGCAGACCATTCAGCTTGTCTTGCGGAACCCGTCCGACAAGTTAATAGTGGATACCCCTGGCGCGTCGACGCTCAATCTGTTCACGGGAGGAAAGATGCGGCCGCCCCGCCCGCAAACCGTAAGTGACAATCGGCCTCCGGTCGCCCCCCCGGTCGCGCCCCCGCCGGCGCCGCCTAAACCTGCTTCGATGCCCCAGACGGTAACGATCGAGGTGTTCCAGGGTTCGAGGAAAGTGGAATCGACATTCAAGAACCCGGACGCCCCCTCTAACCCCGCTTCCGTTAGCAGTAGTTCCGTTACCAGTAATAGTGCCGTTACCAATAATCCCGTTGCTTTGACAAAAACTGAGGTGAAACCGTGATCGCCAAGAGTGCCATTCCACGCCTTCACGCGGTTCGGCTGGTCGATTTCCTGCTGCTTGCCTGTCTTATTCTTTGCGCCAGTGTCCTGCGTGCCGCGCAAACTACGCCGGCGGACGCAACCGCGCCGGAGCGGATTATCATCGGCTCCGGCATGACCCATCTGTTGGATTTGCCGGTGAACATCGAACGCGTATCGGTAGCCGCCCCGGAAACCGCCGAGGCCGTGCCCGTTACCGCGCGCAGTCTGATGATCAACGGCAAGCTCCCGGGCGAAACCAGTGTCGTGATCTGGCTGAGCGATGGTTCGAGAAGAGAGTACGACGTCGACGTGAAGATTGGAGCATCCCGCATCCAGGCCGCTAAAGAACAGGTCGAACGTGAGTTTGGAAATGACGTGCAGTTGACGATCGACAACGGGGCAGTCTACGTCTCCGGCCGGCTCAGGGATATGTATCAGGCCCAGCGCGCCGTCGCGATCGCCGCAACAGTCGGAAAGGTCGTCAACCTCTTGAAGGTCGACGTGCCGCCTCAGGAGCGGCAGATTCTGCTCAAGGTTCGCTTTGCCAACGTCGACCGGTCGAAGTCTCTCGATCTGGGCGTCAGTTTCGTTGGTGCGCCCAAAGGGTATCCGCTTTCTGCGACCGTCGGCACCTACGCCAGCGGTCAGATCACGGGTCTCGACTCTCAAGGCAGCGGCGCCACTACTTTCACGCTCAGCGATGCCCTCAATCTTTTTCTGTTCGACCCGCACCTGAACCTGGGCGCAACCATCAAGGACCTCGCGAACAGGAACATCCTGCAGATTCTCGCCGAGCCCAATCTGCTCACCATGAACGGCAAGGATGCCAGCTTCCTCGCCGGCGGCGAGTTTCCCTACCCGACGCTGCAGGGTGGAGGAGCCGGCGTGGGCCAGGTCACCGTTCAGTTCCAGGAGTTTGGTATACGGCTTCGTTTCTTGCCGACGATCACGCCGCGCGGAACAATACGGTTGCGTGTGGCCCCGGAGGTCAGTTCGCTCGATTACTCAAACGCACTTTCCACTTCCTCGGGTGTCGTTCCGGCTTTGAGCACGCGGCGCATCGATACCGAAGTCGAGCTGCAAAGCGGCCAGAGTTTCGCCATCGCCGGGCTGCTGAACAATCAGACTACCGAATCCCTGAGCAAGATCCCGGGTCTCGCCGATATCCCCGTATTGGGCAAGTTGTTTACAACAAAAACGATCAACAAACAGAATTCGGAACTGCTCGTGATCGTTACCCCCGAACTGGTAGAGCCGATACCGCAGGGCGAAAGCCTGCCCGAATTGCCGATGCCGCAATCCTTTATCGAAGGCCCCGGCGTTTTGACTCAGACTCCCCGCACTCCGGGAACCGACAAGACCGGCCCTTTGACGCCGCGGCCGGCTCGAACCGAGATCTCTGTACAGGAGATGGAGCAAATACAGCGTCTGGAGCAACAGACCCAGGCTCCCGCCGGCGCCGCCCCGGTGAATACGCTTCCGGCGGTGGGCGTACCGGGAGTCAACATGCCTGCGGTTCCCACAGCCCCGGCTGCGGGTACGCCGGATGCGAGTGGCAGATGAGCATGATGCCGCTGACAGCCGCGTTCGTCATTGCGAACCGGACCGTTCTGGAACAGGCGAACGCCTGCGTCCGGAATCTGCCAGTGCGGATTGCCCTGGAACAAAGCGAGCCTGCCGACGCCGATGCGCTTCTCGACAGGATCGAACGCCATCGCGTGGATGTCGTGCTTGTGGAAGCGAGTTGCGTCTCGATGCCGCTCGACGAATTTGTCCGCCGCATCAAGAGCGCCGCCGCGCAACCGGCCGTGTTCGTTCTGTATACGGAGGCATCTCCGGAACGCATCCTTGAGGCGTTGCGCGCCGGTGCCAACGAGTATCTCTATCCGCCCCTCGCCGACACGCTCCGGGATGCGTTTGAAAGGCTCTCCGGAACTCGTTCCAAAGGTGGGGCCGGCGCTTCCGGCGCCTTGGGTAAAATCTTCGGCTTTCTCTCGGCCCGCGGCGGCTGCGGCGCAACTACGTTCGTGATCCACGTCGCCACCGATCTCGCGCGGCAGGCCAAACAACCGATGCTGGTGGCCGATTTCGATTTCGAGGCGGGATTGCTGCGCTTCCTGATGAAATCGAAGAGCACCTACTCCGTCCGCGATGCGCTCGACAACCTGCATCGGATGGACTCGAGCCTGTGGAAAGCCCTGGTTTCTTCTCACGCGAATAGCGTGGATTTTATTCCCGCGCCGGATGAGGTAGCGGCCAAATGTCATCCCGGACGGGAAGAGACAATCCACCTGATGCGATTCATCCGTTCGATGTACCCCGTGTCGCTCGTCGACTTCGGGCGCAGTGTCAGCAGGGTGGCGCTCGATTCGCTGCCCGAATTGGACGCGATGTACCTCGTGATCACGTCCGATACGGCCACTCTCGATCATGCCAGGCGAGCCATTCATATGGTGGAAGAGCGCGGATTCCCGAGCAGCCGGCTCAAGATACTTCTGAACCGCGTGCCGGACCGTGGAGCCCCCGATCGGAAAGCAATCGAAAACTCTCTCGGCTGCCCTTGCGCGGCGGTCTTCCGGAACGAGTTTATGGCGCTCTACGATGCTTACTCCGAAGGACATCTGTTGCAGCAAGGAAGCCGGCTTGGAAAAGAAATACGCGGTCTGGGGGATTCGATTCGAGCTCGGATAGCTGGCGAACATACGGCGGACTCCGCCGATGTCGCCGTGAATGCGATTCCGGAAGCCGGCAAGCGCTGGTTCTCTTTCTTTCAACGGGCGCAGGTTTAGACATGTCGCGCGGCGTGGCCCGCATGAAAAGGTAAACGCATTAGAAGGCAAACACTATGGCAGCTATGGAAACGGGACTCGGTGCGAATGGGCAGGAGGCGGGATGGGTCACCCGCCTTACGAACCGCGATAACACGGGCGTTGAGTATCAGGAACTGAAGTTCACCATCCACCGGAAGCTGCTCGATCGCATCAATCTGGAAGCGCTCTCATCGCTCGCGGGCGAACGGGCGCGTGCGGAGATACGGATCGCGGTAGCGAAACTCGTCGATGAAGAGCGAACCCCGCTCAGCCTCGCTGAGAAAGAGCGCGTCATCGAGGAAGTCCTCGACGAGGTCTTCGGCCTCGGGCCTCTCGAACCGCTCCTCCGCGATCCCACCATTTCGGACATTCTGGTGACCACGCCGAAACTGGTTTACATCGAGCGCGGTGGCAAACTTTTTCGCACCTCGGTCGAGTTCAAGGACAACACTCACCTTCTGCGCATCATTGAAAAAGTAGTCGCGCGAGTGGGCCGCCGCGTCGATGAGTCGTCGCCGCTGGTCGATGCCCGCCTGCCGGATGGGTCGCGCGTCAACGCTGCCATCCCGCCTGTGGCCGTCGATGGCCCGCTGCTTTCCATCCGCCGTTTCGGCAAGGAACTGCTGCAAGGTGAAGACCTGGTCAAAAAACTGGCTCTCACCGACGGCATGCTCGAGCTGCTCAAGGCCTGCGTCCGCGCGCGCTTGAACATTCTGATCTCTGGCGGCACCGGCGCCGGCAAGACGACGCTCCTGAATGTCATGTCGAGCTACATTCCCGAAAATGAGCGCATCATCACCATCGAAGACGCCGCCGAACTGCGGCTGCGGCAGACGCACGTGGCGCGCATGGAAACCCGGCCCGCCAACATCGAGGGCAATGGCGCCATCAAGATTCGCGATCTCGTCATCAATGCTCTCCGCATGCGGCCCGACCGCATCATCGTCGGCGAGGTCCGCAGCGAAGAAGCGCTCGACATGCTCCAGGCGATGAACACCGGTCACGATGGCTCGCTCACAACCATCCACTCGAATACGCCGCGCGATGCCGTGGCGCGCCTCGAGGTCCTGGTCGGCATGGCGAATGCGAATATGGGCGTCCGGTCCATTCGCGCGCAGGTGACAAGCGCCGTCGACCTTATTGTGCAGGTGGCGCGTTTCAGCGATGGCAGCCGCAAAATTACTTACATTACCGAACTGGTCGGCCTTGAGGGCGACCAGGTCACCATGCAGGATATTTTCCTTTTCGAGAAGAGCGGTGTCGCCGAGAGCGGGAAAGTGCTCGGTCGATTCAAGGCGACTGGCGTACGCCCGCGCTTCTATGAAAAGCTGCGCTCGTCTGGTATACAGCTTCCCGCCTCGTTGTTTCAGACCGTTGTGGAGATCGGGCAATCATGAGCGCGATTGTTGCTTTCTCCTTCTTCATCATCTTTACGCTGCTGCTTTTCTCGATCAGCTTCGGATTGCGCTTTTACGAAGGCCGGCACCGCAAAAGACTGGTCTCGATGCTGCGCACCGTGACGGAAGACGGCGAGGACCAACACGTAAATCTGCTCGTCGACGGCAATGCGAATCGCGGATCCGCCGAAAGCCTGCTGGGCTCTCTGAACATCACATCGCGCATCACAAGTTTTCTAAATGAATCCGGCCTTGGTTGGACTCCGTCGCGGTTTTTCACGACCACGGGTGTAGCGTTCGTCATGGGCGCCATCGTGAGCGGGTTCATTCCG
>Ga0187876_1002417_pt1 | contig 13828 bp, 15 predicted proteins | sample June2016WEW_17_4_FD_133000 | JGI IMG/M metagenome (GOLD analysis project Ga0187876, IMG submission 133000) | Peatland microbial communities from SPRUCE experiment site at the Marcell Experimental Forest, Minnesota, USA - June2016WEW_17_40 | ecosystem: Environmental > Terrestrial > Soil >... | reverse complement strand
TTATCTGCTGGTCTGTCACCATTCGGAAAGCGCTCTCCTGGAACGCTTTCCCAATGGTCTCAACTTACTTCAGATAGGGAGAAATAATTGTCGCCGGCCAGGAACTTTAATTTTCGCTGATCATCCAGTGTTTCGGGGTGGATGTGGAAGATCTGCAGGACGTAGAGATTCTGCAGAACAGAAAGCGGCTCAGTTTGGGGGAGCTGTCTTCAATAGCATTTGCTAACAAAACGAAACAGGCCTTTTTGACAGACGATCAAAAGGCAAGGCGGTTAGCAGAACGAGTCCTCCAGCCAGATCACGTTCAGACCATACCGCACTTATTTGGTTGGCTGCTTTTTACGGGTGCACTCCAGGATTCAGACAAAGATTGCGTAATCGGAGAACATGCTGCGATGAAACGGCCACTTGGACGATTCTTCGAGGAAATGTATCTTTCGGCGCTCGAACAGCGCCTCAAATCTAAGCTGTGCGGGGAGCAGTCGTAGGCGACTGGAACACGATGGGTGTACCTGATGCACAAGATCCGGTCGGCTCGCAGAACATCCGTAATGGAGACTGAATGCGTGTGACGGTTTCAACATTTAATAAACTTTTTCACTCCAAACGGGGACTTCCAGCGGCCCAGCTGCAGCACTCCAACCACGGTCGGTGTCAAGGGGTCACCATCACCCACTAGAAACTTTCCTTTGAATTTCTTGAAAGCCGTGATAGGCAACTCCGTATGCCGTCAATCGTTGCAAGTGTTGCAGAGTTTCGAGCACACCTTCCCGCGAGAAACGATCAAGACTCCAGAACAACAGACAGTCAAACTCACGGCGGGATGCTCGTACCTCCTCCGAGATGCACCCCCGGCAGGAAGTCCCCCGGCCATGTTACTGAACAGGGAACTTTGGCCTCCACCATCCGTTATTCGTTGACGAGCCACTCATCGAGAAACGTGACTATCGAGCTTCCGGCGACGATGGCCACGTGAAGGATTGCCGACACGAAAGCCGGTTCCAGTGGCAACGGTTGATGCAACGGAAAGCTCTGTCCCGTGACCTTGTTATACTTCTCGTCCACGATGGCCCCTCGATGCACTACTAGATGTCTGGTTGCTTCGAGGATTAGCAGGTTCTTATCTTCAAGCGCGTCCTGTAAGCAAGCCTTTTCCCCGAAAGCAGCCACATACCCCTTGCGGATCTCATTTACATCGCTGAAATCAATTCGCAATTTCAGAATGTCTCCTATATGTTGGCGGAGGTCAAAGTTGTACTTTGCAGCCAGCCAGAGAGGAATCCCTTTCGCCGAGATACCCTCAGGAGTCCCGCCTGGAAATAACCGCTGGGGAACTGATTGTGCCGCTTCAGTCGGTCTGGCATTCAAGGCGAACTGCCAAGCATCACCAGCTAGAACTTCAAAGGCTGTCCATGTCGCACTTATCAGCGAAAGCACAACCATCCGAAGCTGGCGTTGCATCATTTCCATATCCAGAAGGCCTGCCAAGTGCTTGTCAGCGTCAAGGGCTAATTCACCGGTATGTCCTTCCTGAGCCTTCCATTCGCTCAGTCGGCGCGCCACCTCATCATCAACCCGCTTCTTGCTTGTCTTGTCGGTGTAATCAAGTCCCCGATTTGCTAGTGGCAGATAAACATCCAGAAATATTAACGTTTGCTTTTCCCGCATCGCGGAGTAACTCAAAAGGAAATGGGGCAACTGTAGCAGGTTCATCGCCCCTTCGACATTCGTCCAGAAAGCGTCTGCAATTGGTCTGAATCCTTGGTATTTAACACTGGCCACAGCCGCCTTTGCAATATCAAAGTCGAAGTTGATTTCGGACAGGAATGTTCTTGAGATTGTTTCGTCGTTCATGAGCACCATCGTGTTTCAGCTCCGTTACACCCAAAAGAATTTCATGCCTGCAACGGATGGCTTGTCAATGAGTACTGCCGCATTGGGCACGTTTCAAAGGCATCCTGAACCGATTAGGAAGCATTCCAGAGTCTGGGGTCTCCCTGCCTTATGCGTCAACGGGCAAGCGTACACGATACGCCTGAGGGTTATGCTGCCAAAGCAAAAACGTATTCCGCTGAGCCGCTCTGGGCAAAGCACTCTGGCTCGCGTGACAGTTAGTTTGAGCGCCAAGGCTCCCAGTTCCTCTTTGCTGCCTCATCTGGAAAGGTGGGAGCAAATAGCTCGTAATGAGTGCAAACGTTGCAGACAAAGATGCGCACTCGGATTGGATTGATTGGACGGCTCATCGCGTCAAGACCTGTGAGTTGCACGTGCGCTCCGGGATTGTGTTCCTGATAGAAGCCTTTACCACACACGCGACAGGGGAGAGTGAGTTGTCCCCTCCGATTGAGCATTGGCTGTCCGCCTTCTAAGGTAGCCAAGGTCTTGTCAACCATTTCGAGTAACTCCTGAGCAGACCTGAGACATTGCTCAGGTTCTTCAACTACGCAATTTTCCATAATCTCGTTTATGGTCGGCATCTTCGGGTCATGTGGGAATAGCACCGTGACATCATAAGCGGATCTTCGGTAATACTCACGGGGAAGCTTGAGACGCCCACTCACCATGCACCATAGAAGCTTGCCAAGCATATATACATCGAAGTTCGGCTGCACGTGTTCTAACCGCTCTCCTAAGTCGCCCCATTGTGGCATGTAGTCACGAGGGCCTACTCTTTCATTAGTCATTGTCAGGCGTTCGACTTGGTCGGGAAGGTAGACGATTCCGAAATCTCCAAGGACAAGTTGGTCGTCTCCAGCAACAAAAACATTGGCTGGCTTGATGTCCCGATGAACAATATTTTCCTTGTGCAACGATGCTGCTGTTTCCACCACTGACCGGAACGCTTTGAGAGCACCAAGCGCATTTCCCTTGTACATGTCGGGGTGCTTCTCGGCGCTGCGGCGCGGCATGAACTCCGTCACTATCCACCTTTCTTGTTCGTTGGCCGCAAGTAGTTTCAATAGTCCCGGCTTATTTTGCCGAAGCACAGCAATCTCGTTTTTCAGCCGCCTAACTGCTTCCTCAGCCTCCGGCCCACTTTCGGAAATCTTGAACATTTTGAGCGCGCCGAGTTCGGAGTCAAGGTCAGGGCGCGCATATGCCCATATGGACATTGCCAAGCGGTCAATGCGCTCAGACGCTTCACTGGGGGTCAAGATTCCGAAAGGATTAAGGCCCCGAACTTCTTTAAGAACATCACTTCGCTCTTGGACTCTCGATGGACTCCGAACCTTAAAGACCCTGCTTTGTCCGCCTTCGCCAAGCAGCTCTAGCTGCTCCCAACCGCCGACTATTGTCATCGCCGACTCCTTCAGTGCACAGTTCGTATCGTACACGCCGTGCTGTCCTTCATTATATTTAATACTTACAACACATTTCACCAAATTGACGTGACCAATTTCAAGATACAAAAGGGCTGCCCAGAGTGGGACCCCCCCTGTTTTGACGCTTCAAGCCGCACAGGCGTAAACAATACGCTTGAGAGTGTGTTTTTGGCGACGTGTGTCCCCCACGCCCAATTTCCAGCGCTAATTCCAAGCGCTGCCAGAATAGCGTTTGCAGGGCGTAGAAACCGCTACGGGGGCCAACGAACCCGTTGATGACCCTTTGCCTACCCCCGTTTAATCAAAATTCCTATAAAGGCTCTTTAGAGCGATTTTCCAGCGTATACGATACGCAGGACTGAATTGAGGGGTAGGGTGATATTATGACCATTCGCACTGCCCCTGATATCGCAATCAAAGAAAGGACAACATGGACATTCAAAGCATAGTGGCGCAGCTCAGAGAAGAAACCAGCCGTATCGAAAAGGTAATTGCAGCTCTTGCGGGACTAGATTCCCAAACTGCAAGACGGGGTCGTCCACCCAAGGTGAGTAAGGCGGTGCAAGCAAGTGGACGGAAGCGTCGAACCATGAGTGCATCGGCACGAGCCAAAATAGCTGCTGCACAACGTGCACGGTGGGCCAAGCAAAAGGGGAAGGCTACGGCAAAGAAGGCCGAGCCTCACCGGAAGAAAACGACTGGTCGGAAGCCGATGAGTGCAGCCATGCGGAAGAAATTGTCGGCAATGATGAAGGCAAGGTGGGCGGCGAGGAAGAAGGCGACGTAACTGATGAGCGCTACCGCACAAGCTGCACGTTCACTGGAACTTGTTCGCCCGCTGGCGTTCTTTGACTTGGAAACCACCGGGATTGATGTCGCAGCGGATCGGATCGTCGAAATCGCTGTTATCAAGTTGCTACCAGACGGGACCGAGGAAACTCTGCATACCCTCATCAACCCCGGTGTCCCTATCCCCGCTTCAGCAAGCGAGGTTCACGGCATCTGCGACGGGGATGTGCAGGGAAAGCCTACCTTTGGCGAGATAGCAGAACGCTTGGCGCAGTTTCTGAACGGGTGCGATTTAGCTGGTTTCAACGTGGTGCGATTTGACCTCCCACTACTGAAGGCTGAATTCAGTCGAGCGGGACTGGCCTGGTCAGAGGGAGACCACAAACTCATTGATGCTCATATCGTTTATCAGGAGAAAGAGCGTCGAGACTTAACCTCTGCCGTGAAATTCTATTGTGGCGAGGAACACGCCGATGCCCACTCCGCCCTGGCCGATGCCCGTGCGACCAGAATGGTCCTGGAAGCACAAGTTCGCCGCTATCCGGACCTGCCCAGCAGCGTTGAGGGCTTAGATACCTTCTGCAAAGAGGCACGACCCAATCGATTTGCCGACTCGGGGTATTGGTTCTCAATCAAGAATGGCGTACTGACCTTTAACAAAAGCCAGCACAGGGGAAAACCACTTCTGGAAGTTGCGAAGTCGGATCCTGGCTTCCTGAGCTGGATGCTATCGATAGATGTGCCAGATGATACCCGGGAGATCGTGCGGAATGCGCTTTCCGAGGCGGGACAGAGCGCCTGAGCTCGGCCTTCATGGGCGGAGGAATTGCACCCCTCCGCAAATTTGCATTTGCTTGGAGACGGCTGACTTTCATCTCCCAAACCCGCTCATCGGCATGACCGATGTTCCGTATCCTGCGCTTCGTGACCTCGCGGTAATATCCCCCAAGGTCGTGGCGCACGTTCCCGTTTTCAGACCCCCACTAAAGGGGACCCCGCCGCTGACCGCCGTACCGCCGCTCGGAAGTCATTCAATACTCAGGTCTCTGCAATGCGGGCCCACGCCGCTGATGTCCTTTCCAAGCTGGGAAACGCCAGGTAACCTCCTGACTTTAGCTGTTTTCTGTTTAGCCATGGTATTAGAGAGGTGGAGAGAAAAGATGAGAAACCTGGCAGAGATCGAAAATCCGAAAGCTTAGGCAAAGAAGCTTGCTTAGCGATCCAGCTTTCGCGAAGCACGAAGCTCGCGACCAGAAACTGCTCAAACAGCCGAAGTGAAAAGACCAGAACTGCTGTCTTCCCAAACCAAAACGCTTTTGAAGCTGGGCGCGATAACTTATATCGCGAGCAGAAAGCTGCCCGATGTTCCTTTCTCCCAGCGGACCGCCGCGCAACATCTTGAAGACACCGCCATAAGGGTCGCCCGTGGATACCTCATTGGCATCGGGATAATTGTTGTTCTGGGTATCATCGGACTCATCGTTGAAATCATTGGAGGCCACTGATGCCTGCCTGGGTTAAAAATGCGATCGCAGCCATTGCAGGCCTGGGAGGCATGAAGCTTCTGGCATTGTTTCTTCCTGCGATGTCTGTCTCGGAAGTCCTATGGAATAGGGTTATGCCACCTGTGGTTATCGTCCTCGTTGTCTGGGGCATCGTCGCAATAATTTGGGGGCTGATTAAGGGTCTGATCGTCCTGATTAATTGGCTGATCGGCTTCGGGAGAAATTCAATCATCATGGACAGGGACGATGTCGCCGAGCCCAAACCTGAGAAGTACGGTTGCGAGTGTCCGAACAGCATCCCACAAGTTACTCTTGAAAGTGCTGAGCCGAATCCAAAACCTGAACCAGAGCCTGAACCTGTGAAAATCCCAGTGTACTGTACTAAATGCGGTAATCAAATCGATGGCTCGGCCTATTGCACTGCCTGTGGCAAGGCAGCCAACAGCCCTCTTCCAGAGCCCGAACCAGAACCCGAACTACCTATTTTTGCCGACGTTTCGGGGCGTGAGTTGTTTGGAGATAAGTGGCTAAACTACGAGGCCGCTGTAGCTGGGTATGAAAAAGCCAAAGCCGAGGCTGAACGCGTGCGCAGTGATCGCAGTGAGAAAGCACATCGGCAAGAATGGTGGCAAGAGTGGGTGGAAGCAAACTTGGCTCACGTCCATCTGGCAGCTAACAAGTACGCCAACGAAGCAGAGAGGAAAGCAGACTTAGAGAAGATGGCCGCCTACAATCTGCATCTTGCCGAATGGCTTAAGGAAGACTGGAAAGATGCTAAAGCAGCGTACGAAAAAGCCCAAGACCTGGCAGGACAAGACTCCTGCACCAATTTAGCTTGGTCGCTTTATAATCTACAGGTTGGGCACAAAAAAGGAGTCAAAGACAGAGCACGTTGGCAAGAGTACGTGGAATATCTGGCAGCCGATGTCCACTTGAAAGCCGACCGAGCTGGGGTCGACAAGTATGCCACTGAAGGAGAGAAGGAAGCAGATCGAGAGAAGATGAGAGCCTATGGTGTGAGAGTTGCTGAGTACAACAAGCAAGCAGAAGCCGCCCGAAAGATCCAGTCGCTTCTGAAGATAGCCGAGAGGCCTCGTGGTAATGACGGCGCAAGTAACGGAAACGAGGCGGTAGCCGCGCTGGAGAAAGCTCAAGAATTAGCGTCTAAGCATCGGTTGGAGATTGATTTTGTTGTGAGATAACCTAGCCAGCGAGCCATGCTGAAACAAGGAACCATTTTTGACGGAAATGGGAAGATCGTCGGATCGAAGATCATCGGCTTTCAGAACGACGATGTGACCGTGGTGCACGACGAGCATAGACGCATCACTGGAAGTTCGAGCGAGAAGTTCGGAACCACCCGCGATGAGAAGGGCAGAATCGTGAGTTGCGGTAATCATCCAGACCAACCCTTTCCGCGCAAGCACCTATGAGTGAACCAGAAAACAACGAAGAAACCGCAGTGAGTGAACATCACGGCAGAGTGCCAATCCGTATTCCTGCGAACATGGACGCAATGCTTGAGCACTTCGTCGAACATCGGGGAGAGGTCATCGGATGGTGCCTGTTGTGCGACAGCGCGATTCGCACCGAGGACGATCTCCTGCCCGGTACAGACACGCATGATTGCGAGGCAGGGCGAGAGTTGGAGGCGAGGGGCAGCCTGGCCGGGGATGGGCAGCCTGCACAGCACCAGATCGAGGCCACCACGGACGAAGAACAGGACGATGCGATTGAAAACCTGCCTGACCGAGCTGTGACTCGCCATCGGTGCCGGGTGCGGCGTCGCTTTCGCTGAGGGTATCTACATGACCAAGCGCAAGGCCAAACCGGAGCCGCAGGTGGGAATTTTCTGGTTGGTCAAGGGCACGCTGATCCTGAAAGGCGTGCCTCTCGGCGAGGCGGAGGCTGGGGGACGGTATCTCAACGCGCCAGCCCATGAGGGCTACTGGGACCAACTGCGACGCCGAAGGGCGGTTCCGCCTGAGATGGACTACGATGAGGCGCCGCGTGGGCGCGTGGTCTACGACACCATTGCCAATCGATTCCATCTCTATGCGGACCGGTGCATACTCGCGGACAAGAAGCTGATAGAAGAGATCATCGCTCAGCTGCGATTGGCGGAGCAGCGGATTGAGATCGCGCCCGATCTGCACTATCGCTGCACGAATTGCCTTCGGGTTAACGACAAATGAGGAAACACGACCGAAATCGCTGTGGGGGCATAACCGCGCCGCCATTCCCGATAGGTTCGGAGATAGCAGATGAGTGACAGACCGAAGCGAGCCGCGCTGTACGCGAGAGTCTCAACATTCGACCAGCACCCCGAAACGCAGTTGCTCGACCTTCGGCAGATGGCTGCCCAACGCGGCTACGAGATCGTTGGCGAGTACAGCGATACGATCAGCGGAGCCAAGCAGAAGAGGCCTGGGCTCGATCAGCTCATGACAGATGCCCGGCGTGGGCGGTTCGATGTCGTCCTGGTAGCAGCGTTCGATAGGGTCGCCCGGTCCACCAGGCACTTCCTGGAGGTCCTGGATGAACTGAACCACCTTAAGATCGAGTTCGTCAGCTTTCGGGAGAACGTCGATACCGGTGGCCCGCTAGGTCGCGCCATGACAGTCATCATCGGTGCCATCGCTGAACTGGAGCGCAACCTAATAACAGAGAGGGTCAGGGCAGGGATGAGACGCGCCCGTCTCGAGGGCATACAGCTAGGCAGGAAGCCGCTCAACGTTGATAGGGCTGCGATTGTTCATGACCGACTTTCGGGGATGAGCTTGACTGCTGTTGCTAAGAAGCACGGGGTTTCACGAGGAACTGTCTGTCGCTTAGTACTCTACTACGTAAATACAGTGACGTATTTATTGCTTGAAAATTGGCGCAAACATCGACTAGGCTTGCCCTTGGGGACATGCCTTGCCACGTTCAAGCCCTTTTCGTATCGTTCTTGCGCCCCAGGAGCGGGAAGAACTGGAGGCCCGAACTCGAAAATATACGTCACCGTATCGAGATGTCATTCGAGCTAAGATTGTCCTCCTGGCGGCGCAAGGTCTGCCCAACCATAGCATCGCCACGCGCTTGGACACGCCGCGGCAGATCGTCAGCAAGTGGCGCAAACGATTCGCCTTAGCCCGTCTGCCGGGCCTCGACGAACAACCTCGGGGCGGGCGTCCCGCGCTCTTTTCCCCCCAGCGTCGTCGTGCAGGTCAAAGCCCTCGCCTGTGAGCTTCCTCATCGCCTCGGACTGCCGCTATCACGACTGTCCCTCGCCGATATCCAACGCGAGGTGGCTGCCCAAGGCATAGTCGCTCAGGTCAGCGGTACTACCCTCTGGCGCTGGCTGAGCGCTGATGCCCTCCGCCCCTGGCAGCACCGCAGTTGGATCTTTCCCCGCGATCCGGATTTCGCTCTGAAAGCGGGGCGCATTCTCGATCTTTATGCACGCCTGTGGCAGGGAGCGCCCCTACAAAGCAATGACTTCGTGATCTCCGCTGACGAAAAGACCAGCGTTCAAGCGCGACGCCGCAAGCAACCCACTGTACCCCCCGCTGCCGGCCGTCCTATGCGCGTAGAACACGAGTATTTTCGTGAAGGCGCGTGGACCTATCTGGCAGCTTGGGACGTCCATCGCGCCAAACTTTTCGGTCGCTGTGAGAAGAAAGGCGGTATCGCTCCCACTGATCGTCTGCTGGCTGAGGTCATGAGTCAAGAGCCCTACAAGTCAGCCCACCGCGTCTTCTGGATCATGGACAACTGCTCGGCTCATCGCGGCCAAAGGGCGGTCGAACGCATCCGATCCCGTTGGCCCAATGCCATCCTCGTGCACACGCCAATTCATGCCAGCTGGCTCAATCAAGTCGAGATTTATTTCTCCATCGTCCAAAGGAAAGTACTCACTCCCAATGATTTCTCCTCGCTTGCCCAACTCGAACAGCGCCTTCTCGACTTTCAAAAACACTACGAGCAAACTGCTACCCCATTCCAATGGACCTTCACTCGCAACGACCTTTCTGCCCTCCTGGCCAAGCTGCAACCTCAAGCGATCGCCGCTGCCGCGTGAGACTGCACACAAATACGTCACCGTAATTCCGAACCAGAGTACTTAGTGAGGTTGGCGGGATTGGCTAATGGTCAAGCAGAGCGGCTTGCGCCGTTCACAGAGCAACCCGCCACTGATCCCTGTTTTTCCGCCTGAATGACTTTGAACGCCGAGTTGCGAACATTGGCTTGTGATTCTCATCACGCGGTGTGGACTCTTTCAAGATATATCCTTGCCCGTTGCGGCATGTGCCCCAAAAGTTTGTCCTTCCCCATCCCTTGTAAGTAGAGCAGCTCTGATAATCGTCCCTGCTCAGAAAGACTACGACTTATGCCTATCGTAACTTTTGTTCTGCTGGTCGTTGTGATGGCACTGCTGGTCAGCCTCTTGGTAAAGACCTCCAAAGCCGGTTTCCCAACGCTCGGTTCCCGTCTCGACGCTTTCGAAAAGGCTCAAGAACGTACCGAACGGGCTGTCAGAGAGGAAGTCGCTCAGAGCAGGGATGAACTGAGTAAAGCCGCGAGGGAGCAGCGGCAGGAACTCATTGGAGCCTTTAAAGTCTTCGGTGATTCCTTTGCGCAACGAATGATGGATATTGCCGGCGTGCAAAAGGCGCAACTTGATGCTTTTTCCGGTCAGCTTAACTCCTTCATAAAAGTGAGCGGAGAGCGTCTGGACGGCGTTCGCGTGGAATCTGGAGCTAGTGCCAAACACCTTCGAGAGGAGGTTGTGACCACGCTGAACAGCATCGCCGAGACGATGACACGGACGATGCGGGAGTGGGCCAATATCCAGAAGGAACAACTCGACGCTTTTTCCGAGCAACTTTTCGCCTTTGCAAAGGCTAGTGGTACGAGATTGGATGGCGTTCGTGCTGAGTCTGCCACCGGAGCCAAACAACTGCGGGAAGAGGTAGTGGCGACTCTCACTAGTATTTCGGAGACAATGGCCGCGACCATTAAAGATTTGGCGGTGGCTGAGAAGGTGCAGCTTGAAGCATTCTCAGAGCAGATCGCATCTTTGACCAAGACCAGTGGCGATAAACTCGACGGTATCAGAACGGAATCCGCTACTGGGGGGAAACAGTTAAGGGAGGAGGTCATTGCAGCACTCAAGGGAATTACCGACATCACCACCAAGACGATGGGTGAGTTGTCTAATGTTCAAAAAGGTCAGCTTGAGGCCATGTCCTCTGCCATCGGCAAGCTTGCGGATTCAAATGAGAAAAAGCTGGAGGCGATCAGGGGCACAATGGAAGGCGAACTCCGGCACATGCAAGACGACAACACTAAACAGCTTGAGCAGGTGCGGCAGACCGTAGATGAGAAACTGCAAGGCACACTGGAAAAACGTCTGGGCGAGTCATTTAAGCAGGTCAGCGAACGCCTCGAGCAGGTGCACAAAGGCCTTGGGGAGATGCAGACGCTTGCAACGGGCGTGGGTGACCTTAAGAAAGTTCTGACGAACGTCAAGACCCGTGGGACGTGGGGTGAAGTTCAGCTTGGGACACTGCTCGAGCAGGTGCTTAATCCCGATCAGTTTGCCAGTAACGTGACCACGAAAGACGCTGGCGAGCGAGTGGAGTATGCGGTCAAGTTGCCAGGGCAAGGTATGAACAAGGATGAGACTGTTTGGCTACCGATTGATGCCAAGTTCCCTGTCGAGGACTACCAACGCCTGGCCGAGGCTCAAGAGCGGGCGGATGTCGAAGGGGTAGAGGCCGCAGGAAAACAATTGGAAAACCGTGTTAAGACCTGTGCCCGAGACATCAGCGAAAAGTATTTAAACCCACCAAACACCACGGACTTCGGCATCTTGTTCTTGCCCATCGAGGGTCTCTTTGCTGAGGTGATACGCAGGACGGGTTTGATCGAGGCTATCCAAAGAGATTCCCGTGTGGTTATCGCAGGTCCGACTACATTATGGTCGATCTTGAACAGCCTTCAGATGGGCTTCCGTACTCTGGCCATCCAAAAGCGTTCTAGCGAGGTGTGGAACCTTCTTGCGGCGGTCAAATGCGAGTGGACAAAGTACGGCGAAGTTTTGGAAGCCGTCGAAAAGAAATTACATCAGGCTTCTGACACAATCGAAAAAGCAAAAGTGAGGTCAAAAGCGATTGGAAGAAAACTAAGGGACGTGCAAGAGCTTCCGGCAGATGATGCAATGGCCTTGCTTCCTAGGAGTCTGGCTACTGACGAATTAGAGAGTAGCAATATCGATGAAACGCAAAACGAGCAGACACCGTTTGAGCCCGTACCTGTCGGCTGAGCGCGGGGCATAGCATAATCGGCAATCTTGAACAAGAAACTGAAGAAAGCAGGAACCGCCGTCGACAAGGCGAAGACAGCCACGGCGAATTACCATGCACGGCTCTCTGGTCTGTGCGATTGCGCCAGTCTGGGGAAGAAAGCACCTGCAACGAACGGAGAAGCATGCGGCATGGGCGTTGCTAGGGGCGACTAGCTGAAGGGTTCTTCGGTTAGCGGCAGGGTCTCTAAGCGAATCGACTGAGAAATCTGAGGGGCAAACACTCGCCGCAGGAGACTGTATACCCGCAGGAGCGGACAGATTCGTAGACACTGGCCGACTTCCCGTTACTAATCGCGGTAGCCAGGCATCAGACCACTCCATGCGGCCAACGATGCCAACCGGAATCATGTTCGCTGATAACAACGGTGAACTTCTCAGAGCTGGGCGTCAAAGAACCACCCTCTCAATCGAGCGTCGCGGGCTGGCGTGTGCTGTCCACTTCGGATAGCCCATATAGAAAACAAAGGTCGGCTGCCACGTGGCATCACCCAGAACTTCGCCAAGCAGTCTAGCCCGCAGCGCCGGTTTTCCCACCGCCTTTTCATGGTCGATCATTTCCACTGATTCGTTGCAGGGGCGTCCAGCCAGGTTGCGAGCAGTTGCCAGCAAATGCGCCCGCTGCCAGATTCTCCCTGCTCGTAAACAGTGTTCCCGGTCGTAACGGTCATGCACTGCAATGACGCCGATCAGGGGCGCACTCAGCATCAACTCCGAGTACCCATTCTTCGCGCCTCGCGACCCGGCCCATTTCAGCATCCACAGAGGCATCATCTTGGCAACTCCAGTCGCGATTGGGGGCAGTCCGAAGGCATCAATCGAGAGGCCATCGCGAAATTTCTGGACGTCACTCCAGTTGATTCGAATCCATTGATCGCTACCACGCTTTACATCCGGGTCGGAATAGAGTTCGGCGTTCGCGGCGGAGCTGATCTCCACAATCTTTTTTCGGTCCGCATCCGCAGTGAAGAGAAAAATCTTGACGTCTGGTTCCTCGCTGGCCAAGCGGCTTAGAGTGTCGACGAACTGGGGCGGGATCGGTCTCTGGGAGTCGTATGCACTGCGATTCGTATGGCGCCGCGGGATCGAGTCGTACAACTCTGTCTCCTCGTGTTTACCTGACGCGAGATCTACACGTGCCAAAAGCTCCGGTCTGGGCTCGGTGGGAATCGGCCCAAGCTTGCCTGGAAGGATTGTCACGGTGGCGTGGTAGCCATTGGCAGCCGCAGCCAGCATCAGGTTCTCCAGAGCGCAGCCCATGCCGATGTGCTCCTCCCGCAGATAGGGATCAAGTGCCCCGACATTTCTCTTCGTGTCGATATGCAACTCAATCGAGGAATTCGCCACCTTGAAGAGCCAAGGCTGTGTGTTGTGCGGGCTCGCGGCTAGAATCGCGGCTCGCACCAGCGAGAGGGCTCCCTCATCGAAATTGTTACGCCAGTCTTTCCACGGTTCGTAAGCGGGTCCTTGACCGCTGCTGAAGACGCCCTGGTCGTGGGCGCGCCAGACTCCACCGCCAACAACGACCACGATAACGACTCCTGCCCCATTGAGAAATGATCTGCGTTGCATAAAGTACCTCTCGGAGTAACTGCTGCGACACCACAACCATACTCCTGGAGATGCCTATGGACCGTAGCGCAGGAACGCTGCTTACCTCCACTGCCGGAAAGTCCGAACCCTATGACCGTGACTGGCCAACAGGAGTTGGCCGCTAAGGAAAGCAGATCGGTACTGACAAACGTTAGATCCCTATCGGAACTGCCCCGATGACAGCACGGTAGCGATCTGCAGGACTTGGCGGTGGGCAGTTTCGATAGGGTCGTTTGAAGGGAGCCGCTAGCGTTGGCGGCGGATGCGGG
>Ga0187876_1002412_pt1 | contig 13841 bp, 9 predicted proteins | sample June2016WEW_17_4_FD_133000 | JGI IMG/M metagenome (GOLD analysis project Ga0187876, IMG submission 133000) | Peatland microbial communities from SPRUCE experiment site at the Marcell Experimental Forest, Minnesota, USA - June2016WEW_17_40 | ecosystem: Environmental > Terrestrial > Soil > Wetlands... | reverse complement strand
GCTAGCGAACCAGAGAAAGACGATATGCAGGTTGTTCTCTCTGGCCTTGGCGATTACTCCATCCACCTGGGTGTAATTGAACTTCCCTTCTTCGGGCTCAAACTGCGCCCAGGAGATACCTACCAGCACGGTGTTCAGGTTGTTAGCGACAAGCTTTGGCCAGATCGGCTCCATCATAGGGAGACTGGTGGCTGCGTTGTTGGTAAGTTCTCCCGCGAGAGCCAGAAACGGCTTGCCATCGACGATCAGTTGGGTGGCAGTACCCTGTTTCTGCAAGTGTGGCGTACCGGCGGCGGCCTGTGCCTCGGCCGAAATCGACAGCGCAGCGGTACACACCATCAAACCTAACGCGGACACCGCATTCATTTTCATTTGCATACATTTCTCCGGTTTGATTAACTACGTTACGCGCAAGAGATCACAAGTCAAGCGGAATCGTGGGGTCGAGGGAGCCCACCATGCCATCAAACCAAGGAAACTGTATGAACTTGGAAAATGCATTTCTGAAACTGCTTTTGGCCGCCGTCAGCGCGGTTTCAGCCTTGAACGGGTACTCAGCCGATGCGCCATCGCCAAGCCCAGGTGATTTCCCCAGAGCTGGCCTCCAACTATGGCTCTCGGCCAGCCGGGTGGAGCAGACCCAGGGCGGCGGACAGGCCGTGGAGAAGTACGTGATCGCCCAATATCAGAGGAATCCCGGCGCAAACCCGCCTACCGCTGCCACCGCCACGACTCCAGCTACGCTGCCGGGTAAGGGGCCAGCGCAGCATCCTTTCCTCTACGCCGGGGAATGGGATACGCGGAAGCCCCTGGAGCAGTCCATCTTCATCGTCCGTGAAGGCAAAATCGTCTGGCAGTATTCCATGCCGATAAAAACCCCGAGCGGCGGAAACCAGGAGTTCGACGACGCCACGCTGCTGTCCAATGGCAACGTCATCTTTTCCCGCATGTCAGGAGCGGGAATGGTCAGCCCAGCCAAGCAACTTCTGTGGAATTATTCCGCTCCGCCCGGAACCGAAATTCACTCGTGCCAGTCCCTCGGCAAGGACCGTGTCTTGATCATGCGTAACGGCAATCCGGCTCAGGCAATGATTATCAACACCGCCACGGGAAACATCGAAAAGGCGATCCCCATTCCGACCACCGTCGCTGGGACGCACGGACAGTTTCGGCACGTTCGCATGACCAAAGCGGGCACGTTGCTGGTGCCGCACCTCGGGGAAGGCAAAGTTGTCGAGTATGACCTGGACGGCAAGGCGCTTTGGTCGGTTCCGGCCAAATCGCCCTGGCAAGCGATCCGGCTCAAGAACGGCAACACCCTGATCGCGGGAGACTGGAGCCGCTACGCGCGTGAGGTCAACCCCCAAGGAGAGACGGTATGGGAGTTCACGCAGGCGGACGTACCCGAATACAAGTTGGGCAACATTCAGACGGCTGACCGGATGGCCAACGGCAACACAATAATAACTTGTTGGATCGCGGGGGACAGCGACACATCACACTGGCCGGGCACCGTGCAGGTCCTTGAAGTGACTGCGGACAAGAAAGTCGTTTGGGCTTTGTCTTCCTGGAAAGATCCGGACCTTGGGCCGGCCACCAGCATCCAGCTTCTCGATGAACCAGGCGCGCCCGAAGACGCCGAGCGTTGATTCGTCCGCGGAGCGTCAAGAAAAGCAATCTCCACTTAGTTCGCAACGGGAAGGTGGAGCGGACATAGTCCATTAAATGTACCAAGCATAACGCCTACTCTCTAATAGGTGGCAAGCGAAACGCGCAACACCACGGGCTCTGCGCCGAAGTTGAGGCCCCAGTCCGTCTCGTCGCCATTCCAGATGCGAAGGAACTTGAAGACGCCGCTTTCGTAGGCTCCCTCTTCGACACGCAGGAACTGCCGGTGCTGCCATTTACCGTCGATCATGGCGGAGGGAATCTGTCCCGTTCCCTCTTCGACAGGCCGGTGGTGCTCGGCATCGGCCGGCCGAAAGTCGACGCGGCAAAAGAATCCGGCCACCAGAAACTGATTGTCTTTCAGTTGAGCAACCAGAACGCGCCCCGTCGGCTCCGGATTCCCCACGGCGCGATTGTTGCGGGACGCACCATATGACACTACCGCCTCCCAAGGTCCGAACGGCAGGGTCTCAGTGACCTGACCCGCCTCCTCGGCGGTGGCCTGGAGCTTGCCTTCGAAATTGAGGCGGGCGATCTCCCGCTGCATGGGGCCGATCAACCGGTAATTCATGGCCCAGGGAGTTAGGAACTCCTCGCGTGGTCGGGAACCCCCGGCAGCGTCGGCGCGGTTGCGGGTGTAATCCATCCCGAACGGCGAGAATCCTATGGCCTGAAGGCCGAGCGCCGAGAAGAAGAAACGGGCATTGCCGGCGCCACCAGTCTCGGGGACGAATAGGGGATTGTCGTTGCGATGGTAGAGTTCGAGCACCTTCAAGTACGCGGCCGGGTCGTTCTGGTAAATGTCGGGCGCCAGAATATCCAGCGCGGGGGCCGCGACTTTCCAGATGGCGAGCACATTGTCCGTGGGGCCGCCGCTCTCGTAACTGCCGGGAGCGCCCGGCTTCAGCGGGTCGCGCAAAGCCGCGTTGGCATAGAGCGGCAAGGGATAAACGGCCTTCCCCGCCGCGGCGACTTGCCCGACATATCTCGCTACCGACCAAGCGTGGAAGCAGACTTCGGCTTCGGGGCCAAAGGCTTCCTGCCAGTTCGGGGATGGCGAAGCCGCCTTCACCTGCATGGCATTGAGGACCTCGGGCGGCACCGGCGCTTCGAAGAGTCTCTGGGCGGCGGGCGAGTAATCGCGGACGCTGCCCCAGGTGCCGGGTTCGTTCTCCACCTGAACCATAATGGCGGTGCGCTGCGGATCGGCTGTTTTCAGGTGCCGCATGAATGCGGTGAACGCACTCTTGTCCGCGTCGAGCGACGCGGTGGCATAGGGTGAGGGCGAGTCCACAGCTTGTCCGTTCTGATCGACCATGTGCGGATAGCGGTCGGGGGCCAGTTTCATCCACTCGGGCATGAAGTGCTGGCTGCCGTTTTTCCAGGTTCCGAACCAGAGCAGCACCAGGCGAATGTGATGCTTGCGGGCCTCAGCGAGAACAGTGTCGATTGCCGTGTAGTCGTACTGTCCCTGCCGTGGTTCGAACTGCTCCCAGTAAACCGGAATTTCCACCGTATTGACATTGAGGCATTCCATGGCGGGCCACACTTTCGGAAACATGGCCGGCCAGTCGCTGGAATTGTGCACCTGTGCGCCTAACATCAAATAAGGCGCATCGTCAACCAACAGGGCGAAGCGCCCATCTTTATTGATTAGGCGAGGAATTGGGCGCTCCTTGAGTTGGGCATGGAGCGTACCGACGACGAGTGTGGCCGCAAGAGCGGCTAGAACGGCGGAAGTAACTTTCATCCTTGGCACTCCTGCTTTAGGGCAGGCGAAAACGCCCTGGATGTTAATGTGGCCTTCAGGCCAGGGCATCGGCCAGCACGGGCCAGCCTAGATAACCTTTAGTGCGGTGTCAAGGGCTCCGTAAATGTAGGGTCTGCCGCCTTTCCGCAAGCGAAAAGTGAGGGTGGCAGTTTGGTCTGCGCAAATGTATTCGGCCTTTGTTGGCGAGGGTTGCTCCGGGCCATGATGGAATGCGCTGCGCTCAGTTCCTTATAAAGGGGACAGTCTTGTGAAGACTCTTTTTGCGCCACAGGATTCGGAAGCGCCGGGGCCGTCAACTTCGACAATAATATATCAAGCGAATAAAAGGACAGTATCAAGCGGAAAACTTTCAACGTGCAATGCTGCGTCACTGATGTCTTTTGGGGGGACGGATTAGGTGCATCGCGAGTGGCTCATCCATTGGCGCTCGAGGACGCCTCCGCTATGCAAGGGCGCCAGAATCCCCTCGACTTGGCATCACTACCGAGTAGTCGCCAAGGCGTGTTCACCACTAGCTGTCGATAAATAGCCCAACCTACCACTTGACCCGGATTCCGCCTGGGAAACGCTTTTCCATTCCGGAATCCAGCCGGCCGAAACCGGTGACCAGTTGACGGGCATGCAACGAGCACACCCGCACATACCGGGCGGACTGATCCGAGTCTTTTCGGCGCATTTGTGCCTTGGTCCAAAAGGCCAAAATCCGCTGCCTTGGGCTGTCGCTGCATGTTGCTGATTTAGCGGGGATAAGAAATCGCTGAAAAATGGCGGAAGCCGAATTTCAGGTGGTCCCCAGACTACAGTCAGTGAACTAACGGCGAATATCTATCGAATGACCGGCCAATAAGCTTACCAAGCTCAAGCTCGTGAAGTTTCGGAACCATGCCATATCGGTTGAGGAACTCGTTGCCTGGAATGGAAAGTGGGCGACACGACACGGATGCCCTTTTGACGAAACTCCTGTATGACCGCTCGCCTGGTCCTCTGGATCTCTGTGTCAGCCTCGTGGATCGACTTCACGAATTCCAGCCTTCCCATGATCTTCTCAACACCGCAATATCGGCACTTAACCAGATCGGCCTTTCCGTCTCCGGAGAACTGTACCTTCACCCCTCGTCTGCCACACCATGGACAACTATAGAAGTGTACCCTCACGACGCCTCCTTATTACTTATCCTCCGCTTCCGGGCCCTGTGGAAATCGTTCCGAAAATGATCCGATCGCCATTCCGACAACCGGCCAAAACTGACCGGCTTAAAATCGGAATGACTGATCGGCATCATCCCGGGATCGCGATCGAATCAATTTCGGAATGCTGATCGGGATAATTTCGGAATCGCGATCACGTTGCCCCGGAATACGCACGCCAGCGTCGCTTCACTTCGGAACCAGCGATCGGGATCAAACCGGAATCACTGATCACCTTCAACGGAATACGCACATTGTCTCAGTCGCTAGCCGGAACTAGGCTGCGGGCCAGTTCAACAGCGCCGGGAGCGTCTTTGCCATAACCATCCGCCCCGATCGAATGCGCCCAGGCATCCGTGAGGGGAGCTCCACCTACCAGGACTTTCACCTTGTCCCGAAGGCCGGCCGCGGCAAGGGCTTCAATAACCGCTTTCATGTTCACCATCGTCGTGGTCAGTAGAGCCGACACAGCAACGAAGTTCGCCTGGTGCTGCTTCACGGCGTCCACGATCTTGTCCGGTGGAACGTCCACTCCCAGGTCCACAATCCTGAATCCCGCACTCTCCAGCATCATTGCTACAATGTTCTTGCCGATATCGTGCAGGTCACCCTTCACGGTTCCGATTACCACTGTGCCCACGGGTTTGACCGCTTCATCACCCAGCAGCAGCGGCCGTAGGATGTAAGTGGCAGATCTTGCTGCCCGCGCGGCGATCAGCACTTCCGGGATGAAGAATTCACAATCCCTCATGCGCCGCCCAACTTCATCCATGGCAGGAATGATAGCTTTGGGGAAGAACTCATGGGGTTTGATTCCCTCCTTCAGTCCTCTGTCTGTCAATTCCTTAGCGACGGGGGCCTTCCCGTCAATGATCGCTTGCTGCAACTCCTCAAAGATGCTCATTTAGGTCTCCCTAGTTCTTCAATGCGGACTGTCAAAAGGCGATATCTTGTTGAATTCGTGGGGGGAGCCGGGTACCAAACCCGGTCACGCCTACACGCCTCTTTTTACGAGTCGTTAACTGCCGTAGTCCCACTGCCTGTCGCGGACGGGTTCCAGAATCTTCTGCACTTCTGCTAAGAGTTCTGAGTCACACGCTTCTTCATGCCATTCAACATTCCGTCGCACTGATTCAGGACTGGCGGAACTGAAAAGAGTAGTCGGTAGCTTGGGGTTTTGGCTGGAAAACTGTATTGCCAATTTCGCGATTGAAGACCCCTGCTTTCTGCAGAAATCGGCGGCCGCTCCAAAAACAGCTCGATCCTCAGAACTGGCGGGGTGCCAGGCTGCCGGCCCTCGGTCTGTCAACAAGGCACTGCCGAATGGAGAACCATTGATTAACCCAATCTGTTTCGAATCCGCAACCGGCAGCAATTCCGTAATTCGTGTGTCGTTGAGACAGTAGTGGTTATGGACCAGGCCTGCATCCACATCGAGCGAAGAGAAGATTCTCATCCAGAGATCCATGGGATAAATGCCGAAGCTAACGCCGCCGATCCGCCCCTCCCGTTTCAACTCCACCACCGATTCATAACCTTCGGTGAGCCCCCATTCGGTGTGCTTACGGCCCTGGTACTCGATATCGTGGATGTGGATCAGATCGAAATAATCAGTCCCTAACCGTTCGGCACTCTCCTCGATCGACTTGCGGATCCGAGTGCGCGAGTAATCAAGCGTACAGTAATCAAGCGTATCTTGGCCGTAAGTTCCAGGCGTTGTATACTTGCCCACCTTCGTGGAGAGGTAATACCGATCGCGACGAACACCACGCAATGCCTTTCCCAGAACTGTTTCAGAGACTGTGCCCGCGTAGGCAGGCGCGACATCGAAGTAGTTGATTCCACATTCGAGTGCTACATGCACAGCCTTGATGGCTTCAGTTTCGTCGACCGAACGGAAAACACCACCAAGAGATGAAGCTCCGAAGCTCAGGCGGGAGACCCTCATCCCAGTCCTTCCTAGAAGGTTGTATTCCATAAAAAGACCGTCTCCTTCCATCGAAGTCAGAAGCAAATTACAAGTCAAGCGCGCTGCGCTCAGCGGAGTGAGTATTTTCACCGTCCCTGTCGACAACTCAGCGTCGTGCCAAAGTGTCCGCGACTCCACGCTGGAGCCTGAACCCTGATCGTTGTCGCTGCATCCCTAGCCCTTCCCACGCCTAACACGCATAGCTCATATCCCCACTAACGGTCTCAGGGCTTCAACCTCTTCCATAGTGTTGACCATGATATTGAGAAAGAGGCCCCGTGGTTCCAGAGAGTCCAACAGGAGCCGGATTTCCTGCGGTTTGAATGAACCCCTGACCAACAATGGGCGCTGAGCCTTCTGAACGCGCTGAAAGTAGGGGACCATTTTCTCGAGTGGCGGGCCCGCCACATCGTTGTTTATTTCGAAGCACTTGATCTCCTCAATTTCCAGAAATAAATCCAGCAGAAACATGGAAGTCGAATGTAGGTGAATGAAGCTGCTGGCGAAGTGAGACGCGAGCATGCGATCCACGGGTTGGACAAACTTGCGATAGAGAGCGGGCGAAAATACCGACGTAGCATCCTCCTGCATGCGAATGATGGGGCCGGGTGACCACAAGGAATACTGGGCGTCGAAATAGCCGCCACAAAATAGCGGAACGCGCTTCCAAAGTTCTTCAGTGATATCGAGGCAAATCTCGCCCAGCCGCCAGAGAAGTTCAGCGGACTTTTCCGGTTCGTCCATTAAGTCCATAATGCTTTCATTGTGCCCCCGCAAGACCGCGTGCAGATCGGTCGGCCCGAGTTCCGCAGCGTGGCTGACTGGAAAACGCCCATTCGACTTGGTCACCAAAATCTGTGCAAATTCCATATACTTCCTGAACCAGGGATTTTGACGATCCGCGCGAACTTTCAAGGAAGCATCCCATGAGAGGTGTAGTTCTTCACCCATGACGTTTTCGGGCAATATGCGTAGCTTGCAGCCGAGAATACCGGGGAGAAATGGGACCGCCACCTGCATGGGGCATGCACCCCGAATGAGATCATCATCGACAGTCTCTCCTTCGCGCAACAGGCGGATGTAATCGTCCATTAGAGCTTCCGGAGCGATCATGTCGGGTGTCAGGTATGCGGAAGAATACCAGGTTTTACAGGCCGTGAACTCCCCCAAAGGGAACCATCCAATAAAAGTGAAACCCACCAGCGGCCGATTCACATCTTCCCGGTTCCAGAACGCCGCGTATCTTTCAATTTTCGGTGAGTCATTTCCAAAAGGCGCTTTTGACATCGATATCCTTTCTGCTTGGAGCGGTTTGTTCCAGTTCCGGCTAATCCTGAAGCTCGTAAAAGCGCTTGGGATTCGCGCCGTAGACGTTCGTCTGCTCGTCACGGGACAGGACCTGGACGGCGGCGATTCGCATCACGCGAAAGTAAGTTCCCGCCAAGGTGCAGACAGGCCAGTCCGAGCCAATTATGGTGTGCTTTGTTTCAAAGCTCTCGGAGACCACAGCCAAGAAAGGTATAAATGCCTGGCGTTTCCAATGGGTTCAGCCGGCTTCAGTCACTATCCTTGAGACCTTGCAATGCAAGTTGGTGAAGCCAGCCGCGTGCACTGCGGCAGCTCACTGCCGCTTTCTCCCGCGACGCGAGCCAGCTTGCTACCGTGCACTGGAGCGCGGACCTCCGACCCATCACTGGTTGTGGTAGACCTCTTCCATCATGGCCCAGGTTGTCTCACCCTCAACAGGACTTTGCATCGGACCAGCCGTCGAGAGCCATTCTTTGTGGCGCGGCTCGGCAGCGAGTTTGGCCATATCTGCATCATAGTTAGTGCCGGTATACTCATAGTACCCAAACAGGTAATATTGGCCGTCATCAAGTTGGCGCAGGAAGATGGAAAAGTTTCTGATGTTCGCTTGGCTAAGGAGATCACGGACACCTGGATGGGAATCTGCGTGCAGTCGTTTGTATTCAGCGACCTTGTCGGGCTTGAGGCGGATCACCATCCCGATCCGCTTGACCCCGGATCTCGCCTTGACATAAGCAAGCCCCCCCAAAACCATCAGCCCCACAGCGCACAACCCACCCCACATTTGAGTTGCAGTCATACTATTTCCTCCCAGACTATTCAGAGAGTTGGTTGACAACTCCGAGGATGACAGAAGCGACCATCAGAACTCCCAGTCCCGCGGCCATCCAACGTTTTGCTTGCGTGCTGGCTCCTTTCCACTCCCCGGTCACAAACCCGCACACGGTCGATGCCAGGATCAATATAGCCATGTAGAGGGGCCAGCCAATGACGGCCCCTGTCGGTCCCATGCCTTTGGCCCCCCAGCCATAAAACAGAACTCCGGCATACCATAGCAAAGCCATGCCAAAGCCGATGAAATAGAATGGTCCGGTTCGAGGAAACAAGTAGTTTTTCCAGGTACGGTGTCGGGTGAGCAGATACCCCGTGTAGAGACCCGAGGGTATGAATCCGCCCACCAAGGTGATCAGCCACACGACATTTAACGCACCTGATTCGGTTGCGCCGAGGCTCATGGCAGCCTGGGTGATGGAACCACTGAATACAAATGCAAAATTCATCATGGCCGAAAAGATGCCGCTGAGAACGCAGATGAGCAGCCCCGCCGCGAGGCCTCCCTGCTGAATTGGCTTTTCGGACAGAGCTTGTGACCGCTCTCTTTCCTTGCCCGCAAACCCCACCACGGCGACTCCCACGAGTAATGTCAAGACGGCAATAATCACCACCATTCCCTTTTTCTTCACGATCATATCCGGTGTATTGATAGCCATAGGCACGAAGGAGCCAACTGCGGCGTCAACCCCGATTAGGACGGACACACCTACCGCCATGCCCATACGCGCCACCCCCAGACCAGAGAGGACCGCTCCGATTCCCCATCCTGCACCGTAGAGCAATACACGGCTGACATCACCGCTTGGGGCCGTACCCAACACCGCCCTTAAATGAGGAGCGGTGGCCAACGTGAGTCCGACAGGCATCACCAGCAGCGCTAGAGTTACGTAGACAAGCCAAATATTTTCCCACTTCCACGGTCCGACGTACTTGAGTCCGAGGAAAAATGAGCCTGTGACGATACCGCCCAGCACCACAAACATAAAACCGGTCCACTCGTGCATGTCAAACCTTTCAGCCCTGTGCGGACTCACAAGGCAAGCTGCCAACTCCCACGGAGACGGAATGAGTTCGCATTGTTTGCTAGAATCTTCGGCGCTTCCCGCCAGGCTTTCTGCCGGTGGCAGTAAATTACCATTCTACGATGGCTTTAATCACATCGTTATCGCCACTCGCCCACTTGGGGAGAGCATCGATTATTGAGGCTGAGGATACATGGTGCGTAACCCACGGCTTGATATCAATCCGGCCCGATCTCATGCCATCCATGATTTGCCGGAAGTCTTCGCCCGTCGCGTTGCGGCTGCTCAACACCGTCAATTCACGCTGATGAAAATTGGGGTCGTTGAACGTCACGTCGCCATCGAACACTCCGACCAGCACGAGCTTGCCACCGTGTTCCACATAATTAAAACATGCCTGCATGGACTGCTTGTTACCCGTGCAATCAAACACCGCCGCGGGCAGGCCGCCATCCAGAAGCTCCTGAAGCTCTGGCAATGGATCGCTTTTGGCGATTATGCAATGGTTGACTTCCATTGTGTTTCGACAGAACTCCAGCCGCTTAGCACTGGTATCCATGGCAATGACGCGATTTACATGCCGGATGGATTGAATAACCGCCAAACCGATGGGGCCGACGCCGATGACCAGAACAGTCTCCCCGGCTTGCAGGGCAGCCCGCCGTACGGCATGTGCTCCAATGCTGAGTGTCTCGACCAGGGCCAACTGATCCAGCGAAAGCCCCTCAGACTTGTGCAGCTTCGAAATGGGGACAGTAAGGGTTCCCAACATCCCGCCATCGATGTGCACGCCAAGGAGCCTGAGATTCCTACAGCAGTTAGTTTTCCCTCGCCGGCAGGCGCTGCAATTACCGCAATTGAGATAGGGCTCCAGGGCGCATTGATCACCCGCTGACAGGCCTGATGCATTTGCGGCCACTTCGAGTATTTCAACTGCCAACTCATGGCCAAGGACCCTCGGATATTGGAAGAAGGGTTGAATCCCTCTAAACGCTCGAAGGTCAGTTCCGCAAATGCCGATGGTCTTAACAAGCACCGTTGCTTCCCCGGGTTTGGGCTTGTCGGGTGGACGCGCCGCTCTAAGACTGAGCTGGCCTGGTCTCTCGAGCACTATTGTCTTCATAGGACTCCCTTAATTATTCCCGGACTTTCCCGGCTGCCAGAGCGGATCCAATACTGGTGGACGCTCGACTTTGGTGGCAAGGTAATACTTATTGGGCGAGATTCCCTTGAGCGCTTTGACAAGAACCGTTTCCGCCTCTGTCAGCCAATTCAACAGACAAACGTCAATAAAGTTAATGCCGGACTCAAGAGCCAAGTGTCCGGTGCGGATCGCATCGGATTCCACAACGTGTCGAAAAACCCCGACCAAGGAAGGCGCGCCAAAGCTGAGCTTTGGTACCCTCAATCCCGTCTTTTCCAGAACTCGGTACTCCATTTGAGCCCCTTCAGATTGGCGAAGGTGTATGACTGGCGTTAGAGCAGTCGGGCTTTGGAAAAGCAGGGTCAACGGATATACCCCAGGGGGTTCAATTGTTCCAACCTGCATTCGCGGAAAGTGTCCGCAAGATCTTCAGGGCCTTTTCGGCATCCTCATTGTGGGAGTCCAGCTTGAGAGCCAGGCGAAGTTCTTGCTCGCCCTCTTTCACCTTGCCGGTGCGCGCGTAAAGCAGGCCGAGGTTCTTGTGAAGAGTGGGCAACTGCGCGCAGTCACCGCAGAGCTTGACAGCTTCATCAAGCTGGGCAAACGCCTGGGGCCAATTGTGTTCATTGGCGGCCTGGAGCGCAAAGTTGTTCAGAGTCTGCACGCGGTCCGATAGCTGCCTCTGCTTTTGCAGGTCCTGAGCACGCTCCAGATAGACTTTACTTTCCGGGTCTCCCATTCGGTTGAGCGTTCGTGCCAGATTGTACAAGGCCTCGGAATTTTGGGGATCGATTCTCACGGCCAATTTCCAATGCTGGATGGCGCTGGAAGTATCACCCATCTGAAGCAGGGTTTGCCCCAACATGTATTCGGCGGTGGAGTCCTCCGGCTTCAGGAGAAGGAGCCTGCGCAGATAAGCGGCAGCCTTGCCGTAGTCTGGGGTCTGTCTTTCGATCAAAGCCAGCAGAAAGAGAACCGACGTGTTGTTCTGCGAAAGCTGGTCTGCCTGGGTCGCTTCCCGATAAGCTTCTTGGTTGCGGCCCATGTCAAATAGCCCCCTCCCCATGTTGTAATGCGCGCTGGAGCTCTTAGGGTCCAGGCGCACAGCGTCCGAAAACTGTTCCAACGCTCCCTGAAGATCATAATGGTCCGCCAAAGCAATTCCCAGATTGACGTGCGCCTCGGCAGAGTCCGGCTGTAGGCTCAACACTTTGGTGAAGAGTTTGATGGCTTCCTCCTCATGACCCATCTTGCCTTCTGCCATTCCCAGAGCAGTGTATGCCGCCACATAATTCGGCGACATATTGAGAGCCTTGCGGAAATTCTCCTCCGCATCCCCTAGCCGGTCCAGACTGGCAAGCACAATGCCCAGATTGAAATACGCCTTGGCAAAATGAGGGTCGTTGGCAATCGCCTGCCGGTAGAGCGCCATCGCGTCTTCGTTCTTCCCCTGTTTGGCAAATAGTGTTGCCAGTCCGTCCTGGGCCTCAGCATCTTTGGGATTAACGGCAAGCGCCGCTTGGAATTCTTTCTCGGCTTCTTCATTCCGGCCGCTGGTCGCTTCCAATAGGCCCAGTTGTTCGTGGGCTTCGGCGACGTTGGGATCCAATTCCAGAGTCTTCCTCAGAGCTTTTTCCTCCTCCTCTCGCCGGCTCAGTTTCTCAAGCGCCAGCGAATAATTGAAATAAGTCTTGGCATTATTGGGATCCAGCTTTAGCGCTTGCTCATAGTCTTCCGCTGCTGCTTGGGGATTGCCCTGAAGCAGCCTGCCATTGGCCCTTGTCCCGAGCACACTGGCTTGGTCTTTCTCCTGCTGGGCTTCTTTGGCTCCCTGAAACGCCTGCAATTGCTGGCGGGCCTGCTGTGCTTCTCCCTTTTTGTGGTACAGACTACTCAGCGCGTAAGGGGCTTGATCCCCCTGCGGATTCAGTTTCTCCGCCGCCTCCAACTCCTTAATGGCTTCCTCGTCCTGCCCCAGCCGCGCCAGGACAAAACCCAGGTTGTAACGAACGTCGTAATCATCGGCCTTAAGCTGTTTGGCCCTTTCAAGCTCGGCCGCCGCTTCGCTAAACTGCCCCAAATTGCGAAGCACCTGGCCCATCACCAGAGGACCCTCGTAGTTATCCGGAACCCGCCGGGTGTATTCGCGGAGTTCGGAAAGGGCATTCGCATTGTCACTCATTTCGAGTAAGACTTTGGCGAGCGAGAGGCGCGCGACATCGTAACTGGGGTCAAGGCGCAAGGTCTCCTCAAATTCCGGCTTCGCTTCCAAAAAACGCAAATGGCGGGCATCCAGCGTGGCCAGGTTGTAATGCGCGTCCGCAGAATCAGGGAACAAGTTCACCAGCTTTTTCAAGGCGGCGCGGGCTTCCGCGGATTCCGGATCGTTCTTGTCGGGGCCTCCCATTTGATCGTATGCGGCTGCCTCGGCAAGGAGCAGTTGCATGGTCAGGTCGGGCGGCGGGTTGCTTGCCAACGCTCGCTCCATGTAGTAAATCTCCGCCGGGTATTTCTTCTGAGCGTGGAGTACCGTAGCTAAATTGAAGGCGGCAAAGGCGTAATGCGGATTGATATTGAGGGCGGTTTTGAATTCTTCCGCCGCAGCATCCAACTTGCCCAGGTTTTGCAATATTGATCCCAGGGCATTGTGGGCCTCGGCAAATTTCGGGTTGTTGCGAATGGCCAGGTGGAGCTGTTCCATGGCTGGCTGTGCCTGACCTTGCCGCATCAACGCCAGAGCCAGATTGTAGCGGATCCGCCCGGAAGACGAATCCAGTCGCAGCGCCTGCCGGAAAGCGTCAATGGAGCAATCCATCTGTTCATGATGTGCAAACATGGCGCCGAGCGCGTTATATCCCTCCGCGGAAGGGTTCCGCTGGAGCTCGCCGATGAGATCGGAAGTCTCGTGCCACTTTTCCCCGGTGGTACGGCAACTGG
>Ga0187876_1002409_pt1 | contig 13856 bp, 10 predicted proteins | sample June2016WEW_17_4_FD_133000 | JGI IMG/M metagenome (GOLD analysis project Ga0187876, IMG submission 133000) | Peatland microbial communities from SPRUCE experiment site at the Marcell Experimental Forest, Minnesota, USA - June2016WEW_17_40 | ecosystem: Environmental > Terrestrial > Soil >... | reverse complement strand
CGGGGATTGGATGCCGACGCGGCAGCCCGGCCCATCCGCCCCGCGGCCGGGGAGGCGACGGCATGACTTTCCCAGCCACCATGTTGACCATCATTTCCAGCGGTGATCAGCGCCTGATGCGGCGCGTGAACGGCTGGAAACCACCGCGCTGGATCAGGCTCTGGATGATTCTGGCAACACGGGCGGGCGACGGCTGGCTATGGTACCTTCTGGGGACGGTGGTTTTGGTTTTCGGCGGGCCGTCGCGATTTGCGGCGGTGACGGCTGCCGGCGTATCCTGCGGGCTAGGGACGGTTCTCTTCCTTGCCCTCAAAAAGCTGACTGGGCGTAAGCGGCCTTGCGCGGTTGCCCCCCATTGCTGGGCCACGCTCTTGCCCCCCGATCAGTTTTCTTTTCCCTCCGGCCACTCCATCAATGCTTTCGCCTTCGCCGTCTCCATCGGCCTGTTTGAGCCGTCCCTGATGTACGGATTAATCTTATGCGCCCTCAGCGTGGCGATTTCCCGGATCATTCTGGGCTTGCACTTCCTCAGCGATGTGGTAGTCGGGTCTTTAATCGGCGCCGGGCTGGGCTACGGGTGCTACCAGTTGCTTTTCTGAGGCTTTTGCGCAGCATCACTCATATCGCAGTGCCACGATGGGGTCGAGACGGGAGGCTTTGACGGCGGGCCACAGGCCGAAGAAGAGGCCAATACTGACCGAGACAACCAAACCGGCCATCACCGACCAGGGGGGAACGGTGGAGGGCAGGGACGGAACGAAGTATCGGATAAGGAAACTCACGGTGTAGCCGGCCAGGATTCCCATCACCCCACCCAACAGGGTAAGGGCCATAGCCTCCAGCAAGAATTGCCACGTGATATCGCTGCGACGGGCCCCGATGGCCTTGCGTACCCCGATTTCGCGCGTCCGTTCCGTCACTGAAACCAGCATGATATTCATCACGCCGATGCCGCCCACCATCAAGCCGATGGAGGAGACGACGATAGTGACCAGGACGACCGTGCCCATCATGTCCCGAAATTGCTTGATGAACGTATCAGCGGTGGCGATGCCGAAGCTATCAGGGTCGGAGGGCTTGTCGTTCCTCAACCGCCTCAGCAAGCCTGTTATTTCGTCAATAGCCTGATTCACCTTCCCCGGATAGGCCAATGCGGTGATGACGTTCTCCTTGGCGTTTGGATATGTCTTCTTGTAGGTAAAATAAGGGATGCAGATGACTTTGTCGTCTCCGTTGTCGCCCAAAAATGCCTTGCGCTTTTCGAGAGCGCCGATGACTTGGTAAGTATGGCCGTCCACATTGATCTCTTTCCCAATAGGGTCTTCGTTGAGGAAAAGCCTCTGGACGACATCGTCCCCGACCACGGCCACGTCCCGGCGGTGTAAATCGTCAATGTCCGTGAACAGGCGACCATCCTTCAAAACAGTGTTAGTAATTTGGAAGTCTTCAGCCGTATTACCCTGTAACTGGGCATCCACCATTTCCTGGCCTTTGTACTTTGCTGTCATGGCGGGCCCCCACAGAAAGATCTCAACCGCCACAGATTCCACCGCGGGGCAATGTTCCTTGACGGCCATGCCCTGTTCGTAGTTCAGCGGCTTGCGCATCCGCTCTTCACGTGTAAGATTGAAATGGATCCCGAACTGAAACTTGTAAATATACAGGGTCCGAGTACCGTAGCCCTGTGCCATTTCCACAAGCTGTTGGTCGAGTCCCTTGAAGATTGAAGCCACTCCGATCACCGTCGCGGTGCCGATCAGCACGCCCAAAATCGTCAGGAAAGCACGGAATTTGTGGGTGCGGAGTGTGTCCAGCGCCAGAAGAAGGTTTTCGCGAATAGGCTGTCGTCGCTGGGTCATGCCTAGGCCTCCGTACGCAGGGCTTCGATGGGTTCGAGGTTCGCGGCCTTGCTGGCAGGATAGATTCCGAAGAACAGTCCCACCGCCGTGGAGAGGAACAGTCCGACCAATACTGCGCTCAAGGGCACCGAGGAGGTGAAAAACACATCCACAATCTTACTGATAATGAGGGCCAGCAGGATGCCGATGGCTCCTCCTGCACCCGCCATCACTGCCGATTCGATCACGAACTGCATCAGAATATCTCGGTGCCGGGCTCCCAGGGATTTGCGGATGCCGATCTCGTGGGTGCGCTCCGTCACACTAGCCAGCATGATGTTCATAATCACGATACCGCCCACTACCATAAACACGGCAACGATTCCGATGGTCACAGCGAAGATTGAGCCGGTCAATTTATGCCACGAGTCCATCAGCGTTTCTGAAGCATTAATGCCAAAGGTGTCATCCTCGCTGTAGGGCGTGTGCCGCCTGGCACGCAAGAGAGCCCTGACCTCGTCCTCAAGCACTGACATCTGAAGGGAATTCGATGCCTGGACGCTCACCGCCAGAGAGGGGCGAGATCGGAATGCCTTGCGGAAGGTCGTAAGTGGTATTTGAACGAAATTATCTTGGCTCTGCCCAAACATCGACCCGAGTTTTTGTGCGGTTCCGATGACCCGGAAAGGAATGCCGTTAACCTGAATCTCTTTGTCAATGGGATCGACACTCGGAAAGAACTCATTGACCAAATCCTGGCCCGTGAAACACACCATCGACTCGTGAGTGTAGTCGGTATCGTTGAGGTAGCGCCCCAATTCGACCTTGGTTTGCCCAATGTCGATCATGTTGGGGGTCTCGCCGGAGATTTGGACCTCGTAAATGGTGCGTCCTTTGTAACGCGCCTGATTGTCGGAACTGTTAATCCAGGCTTCGGCGCCTATGTTCTTATAACCCTTCAGGTTGTCTCTCAGGAATTCGAAATCTTCAATACGAATGGCCTGGTTACGGCGCCGCGCCTTCAGCCACGCCTCGTATCCCTGGGCCCACTTGAACTGGTGGACGATGAAGACGTTGGCCCCCAGGTTGGCGACGCGATCGGCGATGTAGCGGTTCATGCCATTGATGACTGACATCACGACAATCAGCGTGGTGGTGGCAATCACCACACCCAGCAGGGTGAGGAAGGAACGAAGCTTGTGCGTGCGCAACGCCTCCAGCGCAATCCAAAAGGCCTCGCGGGATGTGACCCAGACGCCGGTCCTCCGACCCACTCGGGGGCTCAGCTTGTGCAAAAGCGCTTGCGGTTGCCTGAGTACAGCCACGAGACCTCCTCCAGTTATCATTCGTACCGCAATGCCACGATGGGGTCGAGGCGGGAGGCTTTAATGGCGGGCCATAGGCCGAAGAAGAGGCCGATACTGACCGAGACAATAAAGCCCGCGATCGCCGACCAGAGGGGAACGGTGGAAGGCAGGGACGGAACGAGGGCTCGGATAAGGAAACTCAGGGTATAGCCAGCCAGGATTCCCATCACCCCACCTGCTCCCGTAAGGCTCATGGCCTCCAGCAGGAATTGCCAGGTGATATCGCTGCGGCGAGCGCCGATGGCTTTACGCACGCCGATCTCCCGCGTCCGTTCCGTCACAGAAACCAGCATGATATTCATCACGCCGATGCCGCCCACCATCAAGCCGATAGAGGAGATCACGATGGTCACGAGGACTACGGTTCCCATAATGTCACGGAACTGCTGGATGATGGAGTCTGCCGAGGCGATGCCGAAGTTATTAGGCTCAGACCACTTCACGTTTCGCCGGCGGCGCAGCAAACCCGTCACCTCATCCTTGGCCTGTTCGAGCTTGCCGGGATAAGCCATTGCCGTGATGAGGTTTTCCTTGGCGTCCGGATAGTATTTCCTGAACGTAAAATAGGGCACATACACGATACGATCGTTGCCATTCTCGCCCAGGAATTGCTTGCGTTTCCCCAGCGTGCCGATAACCTCGTAATTGTGGCCATCGACGTTGATGGTTTTGCCGATGGGATCTTCGTTCGCGAACAAACGCTTGACGACGTCGGGGCCTAGCACGGCAACATCCCGCCGGTGGAGATCGTCAACGGTGGTGTAGAGGCGGCCGTCCACCAGCTCGGAGTTCATTGTCTGGAAGTGTTCGGGCGATGGGCCGAAGAAATTAGTGTCCACCATCTCCTGGCCCTTATACTTGGCAGTGACTGCGGGTCCCCAACGACGGGCCTCTACCGCAACCGATTCCACCGAGGGGCACAGCTCACGGATGGCCATAGCGTCTTCGTAAGTCAGGGGCTTCCGCATGGCCTCTTCGTGCGTCAGACTGGTCTTGATCCCGGGATCGAACTTGTAGATGAACAGGGTGCGGGTCCCGAAACCCTACATCATCTCCACCACCTGCTGGTCGAGGCCTTTGAAGATAGAAGCCACTCCGATGACCGTAGCCGTTCCGATCAGCACGCCCAAAATAGTCAGGAAAGCGCGGAACTTGTGAGTCCGAAGCGTATCGAGGGCCAGGAGGAGGTTTTCGCGAACAGGTTGGCGTCGTTGGGTCATGCCTACGCCTCCGTGCGCAGGGCTTCAATGGGTTCGAGGTTCGCGGCCTTGCTGGCTGGATAGATCCCAAAGAAGAGCCCCACCGCCGTGGAGAGGACCAGTCCCACCAGCACCGCGTTCAAGGGGACGCTGGAGGTGAAAAAGATATTCACGATCTTGCTGATCATGAGGGACAGCAAGACGCCGGTGGCGCCCCCCGTCAGCGCCATAAGGCTGGCCTCAATGATGAATTGCATCAGGATATCGCCCCGCCGGGCGCCCAGGGATTTCCGGATGCCGATCTCGTGCGTGCGCTCCGTCACACTGGCGAGCATGATGTTCATGATGACGATCCCGCCCACCACCATAAAAACGGCCACGATCCCCACGGTGACCGCGAAGACGGACGCCGTCAATTGATGCCACATGGCCATGATGGTGTCCGAGGCGTTAAGCCCGAAATTATCGTCCTCTTTGTACGGAATGTGGCGCCGGGCCCGCATCAACGCCCGGACCTGGTCCTCGAGGACCATCATCTGCTGAGCATCCCAGGCCTGCACATTCACGGCCAGCTCCGGGCGCGCCATGAAGACCTTCTTAAAGGTGGTGAGAGGAATCTGGACGAACTTATCCTGGCTCTGGCCAAACGTTGTCCCGATGCGAGCCGCCACCCCGATCACTCGAAAAGGGATGCCGCGTACGTTGATCTCCTTGTCGATCGGGTCGAGGCTGGGGAAAAACTCGTCCGCGAGATCCTGGCCGATGAAACACACCATGGACTCGTGAGCGTAATCTGTGTCATTGATATAGCGCCCGGATTCCACCTTCGCCTGGCCGATATCAATCATGTTGGGGGTTTCAGCGGCGAGGTTCACCTCGTGCATGAGGTGTCCTTTGTACTTTACTTCGGCACCCCCATCAAGGCCGGCCTCTGCGCCGATATTCTTATAGCCCTTGATATTGTCGCGAAGGAATTCGAAGTCTTCGATGCGGATGGCCTTGTTGCGGCGGAGCGCCTTTAGGAACTCCTCATAGCTTGTGGTCCAGTTGAACTGGTATAGGATGAAGACATTGGCCCCCAGGTTAGCAATGTGGTCCTGGATGTAGCGGTTCATGCCGTTGATGACGGACATCACGACGATCAGCGTGGTGGTGGCAATCACCACGCCCAGCAGGGTGAGGAAGGAACGAAGCTTGTGCGCGCGCAGCGCCTCCAGCGCAATCCAAAAGGCCTCGCGGGATGTGACCCAAACGCCGGTGCTCCGACCCACTGGGGGGCTCAGCTTGTGGAGAAGCACTCGAGGTTGGCTGAGTACAGCCACCAGACCTCCTCCTGCCTGCTACTTTTGAGGTGCAATTTACTTGACCGTCTCGTCGCGTTCGATCTTTCCGTCGCGGACATGAATGATGCGATGAGCGTGAGCGGCGATATCGTGTTCGTGGGTCACCAGGACGATAGTGTTTCCGCCCTCATAGAGTCGCTCGAACACGCCCATGATTTCCTCGCCGGTGGCCGAGTCCAGATTCCCTGTGGGTTCGTCGGCCAGGATGATGGAAGGATTGTTCACCAGGGCGCGGGCAATCGCCACGCGCTGGCGCTGTCCCCCGGAAAGTTCGTTGGGCTTGTGGTGCATGCGTTCAATCAAGTCAACCTTACGCAGAGCCTCTTGAGCTTTTTCCAGACGCTCCTTGGCGGGGACTCCGCTGTAAACCAGAGGCAGTTCCACGTTGTGCAAGGCGCTGGCCCGGGAAAGAAGGTTGAAGGTCTGAAAGACGAACCCGATTTCCTTGTTGCGGATGTAAGCCAGCTCGTCGTCGGAGAGTTCGCTGACCAGTCGGCCGTTCAACCAATATTTCCCGCTGGTGGGGGTATCCAGGCAGCCGATCAAGTTCATCAGAGTGGATTTGCCGGAGCCCGAGGGGCCCATGATCGCCACATACTCGCCGCGCTCGAGTTCAAACGTCACTCCGCTGAGCGCGTGCACTGCAATGGCTTCGCCCATGTCGTAAGTTTTCCAGAGATCTTCCGTCCGGATCATTACCCCCACGGGTGGGGCCATGCTTACCTGAGTTGAAGACGTCGCCACTTGTGTTCCCATCGCTATGCGTGTTTCCTTTCCACTCGCCTCCGGCCCGTCCAGCATGTCATTCCGATCCCGCAGTCGCGGGAGGAGAATCTCTCAGTTCCTTTGTTTCCAGAGCGAGATTCCTCTCCCGCGACTGCGGGATCGGAATGACAGCGGATCCTGCTAGGAAGTAGATCCAGCCGGCTTGAGGGCGCTATTGTCCACCTTCACCTTGGTGTGGTTCTTCAACGTGCGGAGCACACTGAAAGGACCGGAAACAATCTCCTCATTGGGTTGGACGCCTTTGAGCACTTCCACATCTGATTGGCCCATGATGCCGGATTCGACGGGGACAAAGACCGCCCGACCGTCCTTAAGCTGGAAGGCTCCCTGCACTTCTTCCTTTCCTTTGTCTTTGGCCGCAGTGGTGGGCTGCGAAGTGGCGGCCTGCACCTTGCCTTTGGCCCCCTTGCTGCTCTCCTCTTCTTCCAATTGACGCCGCGTCCGGACAGTGAGTGCCTGGATGGGGATGGTCACAGCGTTCTGGCGCGTCGCGGTGGTGATCTTTGCGGTCGTAGAAAGCCCTGGGCGGAGACCCGGCGGGGGATCATCCAAGGTCACGACCACCTTGAAGTCCTTGGCTTCTTCCGTCGTAGATGTACTCGTTCCTGTGGTCACCCCGGAGGTGCGGCCAACGGCGCTCTGGCCGATCTCCGTGACTTTGCCCTTGAATGTCTTGTTCGGGATGGCGTCAATCGTCACCTCCGCCGTTTGCCCGAGCTTCACGTTGACGATGTCGGTTTCATCCACCTTGACCTCGGCGGTAATCACCGCCAGATCGGAAACCTGATAGAGCAAGCTTCCGACCGCGTTTTGAATTCCCGGCACCACGTTCTCGCCCACGTGTACCGGTAAGGACGTCACGATGCCATCGAGGGGGGAATTGTAAATGGTCTTGTCGCGGACATCCTCGGTGCTAACAAGTTGGGCCTCCTGCATTGCTACCTTGGCGCGCGCGCTGTCAAGATTGAACCTGGCCTGCTGAAGTAAGGCTCTTTGCTGGACCACCGCCGCCTGGTCTCCATCCAAGGTGGCCTGCGCCACCTTGACGTTGTCCAGGCGCGTGTCGAATTCATTTTGGGCAATCAGCTTATCGCGCAGCAAATCCTCCCCCCGCTTGAACTCCTGTTGGTTGCGGACAAGGTTCGCCTGGGCCGTTTGCACGTTGGCCAGCGCAGTGTTCAAAGCTGCTTGCTGCGCCTGCACTGTCGCCGCAAACTGCTCCACGTCTGCTTTGGCGCTAGAAACGGTTGCCTTTTGTGCATCAACGGTGGCATTCGCCTGGACCGCCTCCGTCTTCAAGAGGAGTTGGCCTTTCTTGACCGTATCGCCTTCCTTTACGAAAATATCGGTTATCTTGCCGTAGGAGTTCGCACTCACGTTGGCGAGGCTGGCCGTGGGCGGTTTAATCTCTCCCGAGGCCGTCACGATGGCCGAAAGCAAATCCGCCCGCGTGACCTTGAGAGTCTGAACAGTGACGACACCGCCCTTGCTCCAGATAATCCCGCCTGCCACAAGCCCCACCAGAGCTAGCGCTCCCACAATCACCAGGATCATCTTCTTTCTTGACTTCTTGCCCTTCCCATTGCGAGGCCGGGAAGGAGCCCCGCTGGTTTCGTTTGCCCCTTCAGGAGAAGTGGTTCGTCCGAGTTCCAGTCCAGTTACTTGGGCCACGGCTGTTTCATCCTTTACTTCAAGTGTACGTGCAGACATCAAACTCCCCCTCGTCATGCTGGGCTACCAGGCGCCTACGAAGCCGCTGTCGCTTCGGACCGACACCCACACCCCATCGCCACGATGGCGGCTTCTAACCACACTACGCTTTTCAGGTCCAAAAAGTTTCCCCAAAAGATTGCCCGCGCCTACCGGTCGAACTCGAGGTTTATCCGCAAGGCTGGCGGGCCTCGCTCGCGTGTGTCCTACCAAGCAATAACAAGGAAGATTGAGTGACATCACTTTTCGTGCTCATTGCCTTGGGAGATTCTCCAGGGCGTTCCTATCTATTCTAACTCTACCCAGCGGCATAGAAAAGCCGAATTTGGCAGTCACAATCCGAGGCGTTAGTGGCGAACCTACCTGCTTTATTCGACCCTGTTTTTTATCACTTAACGCGTACAACGGCACGCCCCGTCATTTGCAGCGTCGGAGGGTAGGGTTCTGTCCGGGTTCTTTTTCCAGGGTACTGGAAAGGACCTCGGTTGTGTCCCTCCTTGCGCGGTCGAAGGGGAGTCCAGCCGAGTCCCCCTCTCCTATTAGACGTTCCTGCGGCGGAGATGTCAGCTCGTTTTCGATGGGCTGAGCTTCCCTCCTGGTCAAGCCACCCTTCATGCTTGGGCGGCATCAATATTCATGTCAGTCAAAAAGGGGTGCGCGACTATATCGTCAGGGGAGTATGTCCTTGACTTTTCAAACCTCAAAAAATACAATCGGCACTGACCGAGGTTGAGAAAGGAGAGCCGTTGGTGTTTAACCGGATTGAATTTATCAGCCGGCGCGGGTGGTGTGTTTGGCTTTGGGTGCTGTTTTCGGGATTCACGGCATTGGGGTTGGTTCTTCCCGTCTTAAATGCGGTACCTCAAGAGAGCGAGAAGCAAAGCAAGGCGGAAAAACGCCGCCAGAAGGCAATCCAGAAAGAAATGGAGAGCCCTTATAAGAAATGGCTCAGTGAAGAAGTCCCTTACATTATTACCGGGGAGGAAAGAGCGTCTTTCAAGAAGCTCACTACAGACGATGAAAGGGAACAATTCATTGAGGCGTTCTGGGAGCGGCGCAATCCGAATCCTAACAGTCCCGAGAATGAGTTCAAAGAGGAATACTACCGGCGCATTGCCTACGCAAACGAGCACTATGCCTCGGGTATCCAGGGTTGGAGAACCGACCGCGGGCGAATCTATATCATGTACGGCCCGGCGGACGAGGTAGATTCTCACCCCAGCGGCGGCAGCTACGTTCGACCTCAGGAAGAGGGTGGCGGAGAGACCGCCACTTACCCCTTCGAGCAATGGCGGTATCGTTATATTGACGGCATCGGGACCAATATAATTTTGGAATTCGTCGATCCGACGATGAGCGGAGAATATCACCTCACCATGGATCCAGGCGAGAAGGATGCTTTGCTCCACGTCCCGAACGCCGGATTAACTGACATGGAATCCATGGGCATGGCCAGCAAGGCAGACCGCTTTAGCCGGACTGACGGTATGACGATTGGCCAGTCCATGACTGGAGAACCCGAGAGCATGAATGAATTCACCCGCCTAGATCTGTACGCGAAGATCTGGAAACCGCCGGATGTCAAGTTTAAAGATTTGAAAGCTATTGTTACGTCTAAGATTTCCGCGCAGCTTTTACCCTTCGACGTTCGTACAGACTTTCTCCGCGTGACAGATGAGACCGTGCTCACTCCCATTACTCTTCAAGTAGCTTACCGAGACCTGCAATTTCAGAACAAGGACGGGGTGATGCATGGCGTCATGGATATCTATGGTGAGGTGACCAGCCTGGGTGGCAGGAATGTCAATACATTTGAAAAGAGCCTGGTCTTGGACGTTCCAGAGCATGAATTTCAGCGGTTTTTGGAACGCAAGGCAGTATATCAAGAAGCCATCCCATTGCGCCCGGGTCGCTACAAGCTGAGCTTGGTGATGAAGGACAACCTCAGCGGCCACGTGGGATCGATGGAAATCGGCCTGGTGGTCCCGCGGTTTGACGAAAATAAACTATCGAACAGTTCATTGATTCTCGCGGACCTCATTCAGCCTCTGCCTACGAATCAAGTTGGCACGGGCCCGTTCGTAATCGGGGGGACGAAGGTTCGCCCCAGCGTCAACCAAACCTTTACGCGCGACCAGAAGCTTGGCATCTATATGCAGGTTTATAACCTGGGTCTGGACGTGAAGACGCACAAGCCATCGTTGGATGTAGAATACGAACTGCTCAAGGATGGAAAATCCCTTCTAGCGCAATCAGAGGACGCAGCCAAACTGAAGGACGCCACGCAGCAGTTTACGCTGGAAAAGCAAATGCCATTGAGTGTGCTTCAACCTGGCAAATACACGGTGCAGATAAAGGTCACGGACAAAATAAATAAACAAACCCTTTTACCTTCGACCACTTTTGAGGTACAGTGAGCACGGCGTGTTATTTTGCCGGTCAGGTGTTGGGCGGTTTCGGGAGACCTAGACGATTCACATGAAAGCTCCAAAATCTGGAATCAGGCTGTCAGCCATTCTTCTGGCGGGGAGCCTTGTTTCCCCTTTGCTTAATCCGGTCCGGGCCCTCGCGTCGGAATATGGGCGTCTTTCGGGCATCGTCTCGGACAATCATGGCAATCCTTTGATGGGTGCCACGGTTCTGATCATCGGGCCGTTGTTGATTCCCACTGCCAGCGCCGGGGAACAGGTGGAGCGCGTCATCACTGACGCCAAAGGCAAGTTCGCAGTTGGGCACCTCATTCCGGGCTGGTACTCCCTTCAGATTATTTCCCCAACGCGGTTACCCGCTCATCGGAACGGGATTAAGGTGGAAGCCGGGCAGACGTCCACATTGAAATTTGTTTTAGGTGACGTCTTTGCTCCTTTGCGTTTTCAGATTCCCGATACTGGCGCAACCTCTTTGGGTGACGATTGGAAGTGGGTGCTAAGGACTTCCGCAGCCACCCGGCCTATCCTCAGATACCGGCAGGAGGTTGCAGAGACCACCCCGAATGCTGTAAACCCTCCTCTGCCTGCCAGCCAGCGTCTTGTTGGCATGGTGCCGGGTTCTTCTGGCTGGGAGCCACTGGCCACGGACCCAGGCATGGGAAGTGTTTTGGCTTATCTTCGCTCGCTGTCCCTGGACTCCGATCTTCTGGCGGTGGGTTCAGTCGCGGCCAACGGAACCCTGACATCTTCAGTGGGGACGGAGTATCGAAAGGGCTTGATCAAGGGTGATTCTGAGGAAATCTCTCTGGTCGTGCACCGATTGGGTTACGCAAGGGGCGTGACCGCTACGGGTGGCGGCGGACAGCTTCCCGATTCCTATGCGCAGGGATTAGTGGCAAGCTACACCCAAACCCGTCACATTTATCCTCACCTGACATTGACGGCGGGCATGGATATTGATTACCTAAATGCGCTTGGGGATGTGATGGCCGCCCAACCGCGAATCAAGCTGGCTTACCACCTTTCCCGTTCCACCGACGTTGCCCTGCAGGTTGGGAAGGGACCATCCGACGGTTCAGGGACTTTGCTGGAACGTGTCAGTAGGCTCGATTCTTTCCCGCTGCTGACGCTGCGAGGCTATCGGCCTGAGCTTGAGCAAGGCGTCCATTCCGAGATCTCCGTGAGCCGCCTTCTGAGTGGTTCCGCGCGGATCGAGCTCGCCGCTTACCACGATGGGGTCAGGAACGCGGCTGTTTGGGGATCGGCCAATGCCGCGGCAAGAAGCTGGCTTGCGGGTAATTACGTGGTGAACCCTGCCGTGGGTGGGATTTTTGTGAATGTGGGTGATTACCACTCTTCCGGATATCGGGCGGCCTATGTACAACGCATAGGAAATCACGTCGAAACTCTCGTCGCCTACTCCGTGGGGGATTCCCTGTCCGCACACGGACTCCTCAACCAGGCTCCAAAGGGAGATCTACAAGGTGTGCTCAAGCCCGTTCGCAGCGCCTCCTTGGCCGGAGGAGTTTCGGCCCGTATTCCTGTCACTCGGACTCAATTGACGACTTCGTACGAATGGGTTCAGCGTGGCCGCGTAACCATGGTGGATCCTTACGGCCAAGCCGATTTGCAACTGCAACCATTCTTGGATGTCCAGGTCCGCCAGCCCCTCCCTGCCCTTGCTTTCCTCCCCGCCCACATCGAAGCCGTCGCGGAATTCCGGAATTTATTAGCCCAGGGCTACTCGCCCTTGACGCAATCCGGCGAAATGACTCTGCTTTTGAGTTCAGCTTATAAGTCTCTCCGCGGGGGCTTTTCCGTAGAATTCTAACTTCTGGCGAATAGTTAGTGGGCTAAAAGTCTCTGCCTTGAAACCGATTCGTCATGGCGGCCTTCAGAAATCCAAGTGTTTCCGTACCTGTAGGTTTCCAAAGGACGGGAACAGAGTTACGGAAAAGTGGAGGCCATATCCCGAATTTTGTAGCGGGCGCTGCTACTACCCTGTTGACGTTATATATGATTGAAAATAGGAACTTTATTTGTTTCTTGGAACTCCGACTACTGGAATCTAACTTGCTAGGGGTCTGAGGTGGTAGTCTAAACGGCAGCGGACAGGTCGCTGCGTTCAGATGACAAAAGCTCCGCCTTACCGGTTTACGTCCGTTTCGCTGGCTATCCTTAGCCTGACGCTTATCGTGTTTGCCGTTGTCAATCTCCAGCAGCGGGTCCGCTATCGGCTGCCGGACGATGGGGTATCCTGGGTTGACTCCAAAAGGGGAGTGGAGGCATGGATTGTCACCCCCGATGGTCCAGGTGACCGGGCGGGGATCCGGGAGGGCGATCTCTTAGAGTCAGTCGACAGAAAACCGATTCACGCGGCGGCTGACGGCGGTCGTGAGATCTTCCGAGACGACGTATGGTCTCAGGCAAGCTATATCCTAGTGCGAAATGGCGAAAAGTTCCAAACCTCGCTGGTTCTTGTTCCGCAAAAAGCGGCCGCGACGGTGCGATATTATCTCAGCCTAGTGGGCCTGATATACCTGGTTATCGGGACTTTTATACTATTGCGACGCTGGACAGCTCCTAAATCACTTCATTTCTACATCTTTTGCTTGGCGTCCTTTATCCTTTACACGTTCTCCTATACCGGAAAGCTGAATCTGTTCGATTGGACGGTGTATTGGCTGCAAGTTCTTGCCTTGCTCCTTCAGCCCGCGCTCTTCCTGCATTTCTGCCTTGGTTTTCCCGAGCAAAAGACTTTCCTGCGCGGTCGGCGTTATGTGATTCCCTCCCTTTATGGGCCAGCGGTAGCCCTGGCGGCTGTTCATGTTCTTGTGGCCACGGAGCTCATGGTTCTCCCCATGCCCTTGCTCCAGGTGCGTTGGCTTCTTGACCGCGTCGAGTTCGTGTATCTAGCCGTCTACTTCTTAGCGGGGGCAGTGGTGCTCCAACAAGCCTATTCGCGAGCGCAGGTGCCTCTGCTGAAGCAGCAGTTGAAATGGGTGACGCGAGGGACCTGGCTTGCTATCGCACCCTTTGCGACCTTCTATGCGATTCCCTATTTCCTCGGGTTTATTCCCAACGCCTGGATGAACCTTTCTGCACTTTCACTTGTCTTTCTCCCCGTCACTTTTGGTTACGCCATCGTGCGTTACCGCCTGATGGACGTGGATGTCATTTTCCG
>Ga0187876_1002405_pt1 | contig 13883 bp, 9 predicted proteins | sample June2016WEW_17_4_FD_133000 | JGI IMG/M metagenome (GOLD analysis project Ga0187876, IMG submission 133000) | Peatland microbial communities from SPRUCE experiment site at the Marcell Experimental Forest, Minnesota, USA - June2016WEW_17_40 | ecosystem: Environmental > Terrestrial > Soil > Wetlands... | reverse complement strand
TATTTAGGTGATGATGCGCCCCAAATCTCTGAAGCGGGCCATGACCGTTTGATTGGCTGGCTGGATGGCGCGCAAGCCAATATTTTGCGCGTCGATGCCCAGGGCAGTGGATTCGTGTGGAAGATCCGTTGCCGAGACGCGGAACGCATCCCCTGGATCGATGCCGCCTACCACGACCGCTTTGTGCTGCATGGGGCCGGTTACGAGGATCGCTACGCTACGGGCCTCGATTTGACAACTCACGGCATCTACAGCGACGACTACATGGCAACGGAGATGTTGACCGGCCATCCCGCCATGGTGGCGGCGCCGTACTCGCGCGACGTGGTGCGCACGTACTGGCTCCTGCACGATATGATGCGGACACTCGCGCTGCGGCGCATCGATGCAGTAGAGTTTGCCGGCGGTGACATCCACCGCCAGCACGTGACCTGGGATAACGGAGCCGAGGTGTGGGTTAATCGGGGCGTAAGCGAATGGAAAGTCGGCGAGCGCACCCTTCCGCAGTATGGCTTTTACGCCCGCGCCCCGATGTCGGGAGGGAAGGTTGAGGCCGCCATAGAACGGCAATCCGCCGGCACGGTGGAGTGGTCGCGCTCGCCCGATTCTTATTATTTCAACAACCGCCAAGGCGCCGCGTACCGCCTGACGCACCAAGGCGGAGGCTGGCGCGTGGCCGCCGCGCCGGAGAGTGCCGTGTTCATCGCTCGCGTCCCCTGGACCGGCCCCGTTCCAACGGAAGGCACAGCCATAGACGAAAGCGGCACGGAGTTGCGTCGCGTTCCCATCCGCCGCGAGGGAGGAGCACTGACTCTCGCCTTCGACTCCAAAACGCTCGCCTATGTGTTGAAGTGAAGTGCAGGTCCGAAGACAAACGGTGGCTTTTGGGCGTTGGGCGTTATAGAATTCACCTCGCGTTTCGTCCCGAATCGGCCTGGAGACCGGAAGACGTTTTAGGAGGGAGTGCCATGGAGCTTCATCGAGTTGTTCGAGTGCTCGGATTGTTTTCTCTTTCGCTGGTTGTTTTCTTTTCGAGCTGTGCGCAAAAAGAAACCGCGCCGCAAAAGCCGGGACCAGTCGAGAAGGCCAAGGTAACCGTTAACTGGGACAAGGTCGTGACCGTGTCGAAAACCACGCCCACGCTTCAAGTCGTGGTCAACCCTCCCTTGCGCCGCGGCTCCCAGATTCACGACCGGGTCTTTCAGGCCCTGCACGATCTGGGCGCGGACGATGTACGCTACGTACCCTGGTTGCCTTATCCGAAGTTGGGGGTTGCCGAACTCGAGCCGCCTGCCGACGGCAAGACATCCTGGGACTTTTCGCTGATCGATCCCATGATGGAAGACTTCATGAACGCTCAGACGGGGCATTCGGTGATCATCAACTTCAGCACTATACCGCAGTGGATGTTCAAGACGGAGAAGCCGGTGGCGTATCCAGCAGATCCGGACCAGGTGACGTGGGACTACGAGAAGGGAAAGGAGTTTCGTGACCCGAGCTTGAAGGAAGTGGGGGACTACTATGCGCGGCTGGTGAGCTGGTACACGCAGGGAGGATTCACGGACGAGTACGGGAAGCGCCACGACTCCAACCACCATTACAAGATCCCCATCTGGGAAGTGCTCAACGAAGTCGACTTTGAACATTCGATGTCGCCGGAAACCTACACGCGGGTCTACGACGCCATCGTGAGCGCCATTCGACGCGTGGATCCGCAGATGAAGTTCATGGGTGTGGCCCTGGCAGGGACCTCGCCGAACATTTTCCTGCAGGAGAATGTGCCGGCGTATTTCGACTATTTCCTCAATCCCAAGAACCACAAGCCCGGGATTCCGTTGGATATGGTTTCTTACCATTTCTATGCGAACCCCTCGGCCGACCAGAGTTCCGAAGTGCAACAGTACACCGTGTTCGATCAAGCCTCCGGCTTCCTCAATTCGGTCCGGTATCTCGATGCAATTCGGCAGCGCCTGACGCCGAAGACCCAAGTGGATCTGGACGAGTTGGGCTGCATACCGGCTGACGATAACACTGTGCCGCGCAAACCCATTCCCGATTCCTACTGGAATCTATGCGGCGGAGTGTATGCCTATCTTTACGGAGAGTTGGCACGGATCGGAATTGACGTGGCCGGGGAGTCGCAGTTGGTGGGCTACCCGTCGCAGTTTCCAGGTGTCTCGATGGTCGACTGGAACAACGGCCAACCCAACGCCCGCTTCTGGGTGCTCAAGCTCCTGCATGACAACTTCGGACCCGGAGATAAGCTGGTGGACACCACTTCCGACCTTGGTGAAGTCTTCGCCCAGGCGTTTGTGACTCGTGATGGCAAGCGCAAGCTATTGCTGGTCAACCAGCGCGACCGGGATTTTGATTTGCCGATTCCGGGCGGAAACGGTGGGCAGGTGATGTATGTGGATCAGACCACAGGTTTCCAACCGCCTGCAACAGCTCACTTGAATGCCGACCAGACAACCTTGCATGGGCTCGCGGTGGCGGTGGTGACGCTTGCGCAGTGAACTGAACCACCCCACGCCCCTCCTTAGAAAGTAGGGGAAACCGCTCCCCTCCTCTCGGAGGAGGGGAACGGGGGTGGTGAAGGCATAGAGCGAGTCGGCGCTTCCCGCCTTTCTACATTCCGTATAGCGTTTCCGTATTTACGGGCAGGCCGAGAAGTTTCAGGTAGGTGAAAAGCTGCATTTTATGATTGGTGAAATGCTCGAGGAAGGAGATGGTCATGCGCTCCATCTTGGCTGTCATGCCCCAGGGCACCGTGACGACTTTGTTGGCAAAGTCCTCCTCGCTCACGCCATCCAGAACCTGGCGCAGGATTTCCTTGTCCTTCTTGAGCTTGTCCAGGGCCTCCTGAGGGGTACAGGAAGGGAGTTTCTCGAGCTTCATGCCCTCTTCCATTTCTTTCATACTGGGCCACTTGCCGCTGACCAGCATGTCGAGTCCTCCCCCTACGCCCTCGCTCAGGTGGCAAAGCACCTGGCCGGTACTCATGAACGTCGAGCCCGGCGCCCAATCGAGTTTCTCTGCTGGAACCATGCCGATCATTTTCTCGGCTGGCCGGTAGCTGTCAATCACAATCTCGTAATACTCATTCTTGGTCATTGTTCCCCCTCTAGGATTGTGCGCTCTGCCTGTGTGTAAGTGGGGCCTATCGCCGCTGATGTCATGGCCGTGCCCCCCCTTTTGCATTGTCTCCCGGTTATTGGAAACGAGCCGATGCCGAATAGATTCTAGCGCAGTGCCTACATGCCGTAAAGCGTCTGAGAATCGACAGATTGTAACCATTCCGATCAACCTTTCGGCCGGCGGATAATTCTCCATAATGAATTGCCAAAACCCATTCCTGATCATGATTGCTCCTCACGGTTCCTCACCTTGCGCAACGGCACTTGGATCAGGATGTAAGCAATAATCGCGAACGCCCCAAGGGAGATCCATCCGCCCCAGTTGGCCAGGAAAGGTAGTTCATCGTGGCCGGTCATCACCTTGGTGATGGACGAGACGCCGGTGAGGAACAGGGTTGCGAGGAGAATTCCGGTGATGGCCTCCCCGGCGATGAATCCGGAGGCCAGGAGGGTTCCACGCTCCTCAACCTTGGCCTTTTCTTCTGCTGATAACTTCTTGCGCGCCACCCACACGTCGGCAGCCCATTTCAAAACCCCGCCCAGGAATATCGCCCCGCTGGTCTCGATCGGGAGATACATGCCCACGGCGATGAGCATGGGCGAAGGCGCGCCAATCATCACCAGCGCTATGCCGAAAAAGCATCCCATGAGGAGCAAGCCCCACGCCATCTGCCCACCCACGATTCCCTGAGCAAGTTGAGCCATGAGGCCGGCTTGCGGGGCAGGCAGCAACTTGCCTCCGATACCGCCCGTGGCGAGGTTGGCTTCGTGCAGGGCGATGATGGGCAGCAGCAGGAAAAAGGAAACGGCGGTCACGCTCAGTATTTCCACTACCTCCATCTTCCACGGTGTCCCGCCCAGCAGATAGCCGGCCTTCAGATCTTGAATCAGGCTGCCGGAGACACAGCACGCGCAGCAGACTACCGACGCTACACCCAGAACCGCGGCGACTCCTCCCAGGCCCTTCACCCCGATGGCCACCATCATCAGCGCCGCCACCACCAGCGCCGCCAGCGTCAGGCCGCTGACGGGCTGATTCGAGGAGCCGACCAGGCCCACCAGGTATCCGCCCACCGCAGCCAGGAAGAAGCCGGTCAGCGTCATCACAATAGCCGCAGTGAGGGCGGCGCTCCAACTCTGTGCGAAGTATTTATAGATGATCGTAATCGGAATAACAAGCACAGCAATACCAAAAATGATCCATTTGATAGGGATGTCAATATCCAGGCGGGTGCGCCGGGCGGCCTGTTCACTGCCCGCCGCGGAGGCGTGGAAGGCGCCTCGAATCGAGGTGAGGATCGATTCGCGCATGCTGTAGAGCGTGTAGACGGCGCCCACCAGCATTGCTCCCACCGCGATGGGCCGAACCACGTTGTACCACACGGTGTAACTTGCTAGGTCCCAGGGCGCGGTGCCTCCCGTGGTCGCGCCCAGGCGGTGCGACAGGTCGGGATCGATAAAAAGGACCAGAGGAATCAACACCAGCCAGGCGATGACGCCCCCGGAGAAATTGATCGCTGACAAGCGCGGTCCGATGATGTATCCGATGCCGATAAGCGCGGGGGATGCGGAAGGGGTTGAGTAGGCGAGGCCCCCCGAGTACTCGACGCGGCCCAGAAGTTCTTTCTGGTATCCGAAATAGCTGACCACGGACTTCGGGAATTTCCAGAACGCGCTGATCGAATCCTGGAAAACTTGAAAGCCTTTATCGTCCTTGAGCAATTGGAGAAGGGCGCCCACTCCCATGGCGCCGAAAATGTATTTGGGTGCATCGGTGGTGCCCTGCTGGCCGGCTTTCACGATCTCGGCGCTGGCCGTGCTTTCAGGAAACGGCAGATCAGGCGAGTCAACGCAAAGCGGGCGGCGCAAGACAATGATGAAGAATACGCCCAGCAATCCGCCCGCGAAGAGAATGAACGTGCCGGTCCAATAATGACTTCGCAAGTCAGTCCAGAGGCGCTGCCCGCCTACGTTGACCATCATGAAGGCAGGGATGGTGAAAATCGCGCCGGCCACTAGCGCTTCGCCTACGGAGGCGGCAGTGCGGGTCAGGTTCTGTTCCAGCACGCCGCCGCGAAAGAAGGGCAAACGAAACAACGCGATTGCTATCACCGCCGCCGGGATCGTCGCAGCCACCGTCTGCCCGGCCTTCATACCTAAGTAAGCGTTGGCGGCCCCGAAAATGGCGGCCAGTAAGATGCCCGCCAGGACCGATTTGAGGGTGAACTCAGGTTCTTTCGAGTCGTAGGGAACAAACGGTTTGAATTCGGCCATGTGTACGCTCCGCTGCGTCGTTCTACCGACCTTCAAGCTGGCAGGCTGGGCGCCGACTTCATCGTGGCACCGACTCCCAGGCCGACCGACGCGGTGCTCACCCGAAGGTGAGCGCTACAACCGAGGAATGGGCAGTTGGGCACTATATCACGATGGGCTGCACCGTGAAAAATGCTTGAGTTACTAATACTTAAGTCACATTCACAAGAAAAGTTCCACCACCCAGCGCGCGGAGATCACAGGGAACAATAGTGCGGCTTTCCTTTGCGAACCCGGTGGCCTCTCTAGTGAATCACCTTTGCAGGTTCGGCGAAGTGCCGCGAACCTTGAGAAGCAGCTCAGTGCGACTGATGTTACAATGAGCGGGAAAAGGCTCCTTGGCGGTGGGCTTACCGAATGCTCGCAAAGTCAGTGGTGTACTCCCGCTGGTTGAAAGAAGCGAAGCGGCAGGGATTCTTCCATGCCGGGCAACGCGTTGGTGTCGCGGTCTCAGGCGGGCCGGATTCGATATTGCTCTTGCATTTCATGAAGGACGCGGCTTCGGAGCTGGGGATCACTCTGGCCGTGGCCCACTTTAATCATCATTTGCGCGGGGCCGAATCCGACGGCGACGAGCGATTTGTCCGCGGACTGGCCGATTCCATGGCCATCGCTTACCTGGGCGGCCAGGCTGAGGTGGCGCGGGTGGCACGCGAGAAGAAACGCAACCTGGAGGCCACCGCCCGCGAGTTGTGCTATCGGTTTCTCTTCTCCCTGGTGGATCAAGGCCGGCTGGAACTGGTGGTGACCGCGCATAGCGCAAACGACCAGGCCGAGACCGTGCTGATGCGCCTGTTGCGCGGTGCGGGGACGCGCGGCTTGAGCGGAATTTACCCGCTGCTGGAGGGCAAGGTCGCCCGTCCCTTTCTCGATCTCACGCGCGCCGAGATCATGCGCGAGATTGAAGCGCGAAAGCTTGAGTACCGGGTCGATTCGACCAATCTTGACTCCCGTCTGCGGCGCAACAAGGTGCGCCGGGAACTGCTTCCGCTGCTGGAGCGGGAATTCAACCCCGCGATCATTCCGCTACTGAAGGGTCACGCCGATCGGGCAAGGGATGAAGAGGCGTTCCTCGAGCAACAGGCTCTCGATCGCAGCCGTCCCTGGCGCCTGCGCGAGGGCGTGGAAGAGAAGATTTCGGTGCGCGCTCTGGAAGGGTTTGAGCCGGCAATTCAAAGGCGGGTCTTGCGCCAAATGTTCCAATCGGCCCGCCTGGGATCGCGCGGACTAGCCTACTCCCGCATTGAAGAGTTGCGGCGTTTTGCCCTCGGAGCCCGAAGCGGGCGGAGCCTCCTTATGCCCGGAGAGACAATAGCCAGAAAGGAATTCGACTGGCTCGCCCTCGGGCCGCAGCCCACTGCATCCGGAAGCGATGCCTATGCTTACCCGATCGATGTCCCGGGAGAGACTACCGTACCTCTTCTGGGGGTTACTTTCGTGCTAAAGATTGTTGAACCTGCCGGGCGTGCCGAGGAGTATAATCAAATGGCAGGCAGCGCCATAGATGCTGGGAAGCTGCCGCGCCGGTTGGTACTACGCAATTGGCGAGCCGGCGACCGCTATTGGCCTTCGGGAAGCCGAAAGCCGCGGAAATTGAAGGAGTTATTTCGCCAGCGGAAGATTCCCCGCAGCCGTCGGAATCTCTGGCCCGTTTTGGTGGGTGGGGAGCAGATCCTGTGGGTGAGAGGATTTCCGCCCGCCGCCTCGGTGGCTGCGACTCCAGAGTCGCGAACGCTGCTGGTCATCGAGGAAGGTGCTGGGTAGCGGCCCCGCCTGGGGGCCGCAGAGGCGCTCTTGCCTGCTCCGGCGGCGCAGGCCGTCCGCGGCGGCGAAGAGATTTCTATCAGCCCGGTTCGTTAGGGTAGTGTGAAGCATCCAATACTTTGGCAGTTGTAAGCGCCCCTGAAAGGCTTGGGGGCCGGAGGAGGAAGCGCCGTGAATTCGGCGGTAAAAAACATCGTTTTCTGGGTGGTGATGGCAGTCACCGCCCTGCTGATCTGGGCGGTCGTCAGGGGCAATACGGGCGGGAACGTTCAAGACCTCAGTTTCTCAGCTTTCATGGACCAGATTGACAGCAACAATGTCCATGACGTGCAGATTACGGGCACCGACGTTGCCGGCACACTGAAGAAAGAGAACGCCAAGTTTAAGTCCACTATTCCACCGAATTATCCCGACCTGTACAAGACCCTGCACGACAAAAACGTCAACGTCACCATCAAAGACAGTTCGGGGAATTCCTGGGTGACTTGGCTCATTAACGGCCTGCCCATGATTCTGCTCTTGGGCCTCTGGATTTTCTTTATGCGCCAGATGCAGAGCGGCGGCAACAAAGCGCTCTCATTTGGGAAGAGCCGCGCCCGACTTCTCTCCAGCCAACAAAAGAAGGTGACATTTAAGGACGTTGCCGGGGTGGAAGAGGCCAAAGAAGAATTGCAGGAAATTATTGAATTTTTGCGGGAGCCGCAAAAGTTCCAAAAGCTCGGCGGGCGAATCCCCAAGGGTGTTTTGCTGGTGGGGCCGCCGGGAACCGGAAAGACTCTGTTGGCGCGAGCGATTGCAGGTGAGGCCAACGTACCCTTCTTTTCCATCTCCGGTTCCGACTTCGTTGAGATGTTCGTGGGAGTGGGCGCGTCGCGGGTTCGCGATCTTTTCGAGCAAGGAAAGAAAAACGCCCCGTGTATCATCTTCATCGACGAAATTGATGCGGTGGGCCGCCACCGGGGCGCCGGCTTGGGTGGTGGTCACGACGAGCGCGAGCAGACGCTGAACCAACTGCTGGTGGAGATGGATGGATTCGAGTCGAACGAGGGCGTTATCCTCATCGCCGCCACCAACCGTCCGGATGTTCTGGATCCGGCTCTATTGCGCCCTGGCCGGTTTGACCGCCGTGTGGTGGTTCCGCGGCCGGACGTGGGAGGGCGCGAAGCCATTCTGAAAGTACACACCAAGAAGATCCCTCTCGCTGAGGATGTCGATATCCCGGTGCTGGCTCGCGGGTCGCCGGGCTTTTCGGGCGCAGACTTGGCCAACCTGGTGAACGAAGCGGCCCTGCTCGCTGCCCGGCAAAACCGCAAGACGGTTGTCATGCACGACTTTGAGACCTCCAAAGACAAGGTCCTGATGGGGGCCGAGCGAAAGTCCATGATCCTCTCGGAGGAGGAGAAGAAGAACACGGCTTTTCATGAGGCCGGGCATGCCTTGGTGGCCTCCACGGTTCCTTACGCCGACCCGCTTCACAAGGTCACTATTATCCCGCGTGGTATGGCTTTGGGCGTCACCATGCAGCTCCCGTTGGATGATAAACACACTTACACACGCGATTATCTCGAGTCGCAATTGGCCGTAATGATGGGCGGGCGCGCGGCGGAGGAAATCTTCCTCAACCATTTCACCACCGGCGCCGGCAACGACATCGAACAGGCTACGGAGGTTTCGCGACGCATGGTGTGCGAATGGGGGATGTCAGACCTCGGTCCCCTGGCGTACGGAAAGCACCAGCAGGAAATCTTCCTGGGGCGTGATTTGGCGACCTCGCGCGATTTCAGCGAGGACACGGCCATCAAGATCGACCAGGAAGTGAAGAGGTTTGTAGCCACCGCCTACGAGAAGGCGAAGGAGATCCTGACCACGCACCGTGACGCCTTGGTGCGCATCGCGGAAGCCTTGCTGGTCCGCGAGGTCCTCGATGCGAGCGAAGTCAATCTGCTCCTTGAAGGGAAACCATTGCCGGAAGTAGTCCGGCCGGCGCTTCCAAAGCCTCCCGCGCCTGAGACGACCCAGGTATTGAAGCCTCGTCCCACACCCGGTTTGCCCTCGCGCGAACGGCCGCAGCCGGCGTGAAGGGTAGTGGTTAGTAGCTAGTGATGAGTGGCTAGTTCGAGTTGGATTGGTTAGCGGACTAGCCACGAGTCATTTGAGCACCGGCCACTAGCCACTAGCCACTGCCTGCATGACTCCGCGTCCAATCTTCGATATACGAATTGCCGGGCGCAAAGTGCGTCTTGGGGAGCGTACTCTCATCATGGGCGCGCTCAATGTGACGCCGGATTCGTTCTCGGACGGCGGGCTCTACCTTGCTCCTGGCGCGGCCGTCGAGCACGGATTGGAATTGGTGCGGCAGGGGGCAGAGTGGATCGACGTTGGGGGTGAATCCACGCGGCCGGGTTCGCAGCCCGTGTCAGCCGAAGAAGAACTGCTGAGAGTCCTGCCGGTCATCAAGGCTCTGCGGGGCAAATTACCCTCCACGCCGATCTCGATCGACACCACAAAGGCTGAAGTGGCCGAGATGGCCGTGCGGGCCGGGGCCAACATCCTCAATGACATAAGCGGTCTGCGATTTGACGCGCGATTGGCTGAGGTGGCGCGGCGTCACAAGACCCCCCTCATTCTTATGCACCTGCGGGGCCGCCCGCAGACGATGCAAACACGGCCGTTTGTGGCGGATATCGTACAGTCGGTCAAGCGTGGGCTGGCGACTTCGGTCCGCCGCGCTCTCTCTGCGGGCGTACGCCGGTCACAGTTGATGCTCGATCCCGGCCTGGGCTTCGGCAAGTCGCGGATTCAAAACTTTCAAATCCTCTCACATCTGGAAAAACTGCGCCGGTTCGGCCTTCCAATTCTGGTGGGCAGTTCACGCAAGTCGTTCATTCAGGCAGTCGCCGCGGGCACGGGCCTTCATGCAGGTGCACCACACAGCCATCGCGGCAGAAAAGGCGCTGAGGGCTACTGGCCGATGATGGGAACGCAGGTAGGGGCACGCCACGGCATGCCCCTAGCGTCAGCCGACGCCGCGGCTGTAGTGGCCTCGATTCTCGGCGGCGCTCACATCGTGCGCGTGCACGATGCGGAGGGAATTCTGCCGGCAGTGCGCATCGCGGACGCTGTCCTAGAGGCAGGTGGGCAGTAGGCAGGTCGGCAGGTGGGCAGATCGGCAGTTGGATATCCGGATGGCGAGGTTCGCGCGGGTGCAGATACGCATTGTCAATCACACTGCCTGCCGTGCCTTGAGCCGCGCCCCCATCTGCCTATCTGCCCATCTGCCCACTGCCGACGACGTTTGGGCATCAAAGCGTTTGTAGTCTACAATAGGTAGGAGCATGGCGGACAAACCGCGGCTGTTTGGTACGGACGGTATAAGAAGCGTCGCGGGCGAGTACCCGCTCGACCACGCGACCTTGTGGAGGCTTGGCCACAGCCTGGGCAAGGTTCTCCAGAGAGCGGACGCGGCGCGCCCGGTGCGGGTCATTTTGGGGCGCGACACCCGCGAATCCGGAAGCTGGATTGCCCGCCGTCTTGCTACCGGACTGCGCTCGGTCGGAGTGGAAGTCGTCGAAGCAGGTGTCATGACGACGCCTGGGTTGGCATTTCTGACGGGTCATCACGGTTACTCTGCCGGCGTGGTCATTTCCGCGTCTCATAACCCTTACGAAGACAACGGCATCAAGGTTTTCTCCAGATCCGGGACAAAACTCTCCGAGACTGTGGAGCTTGAGATTGAACGGGAGTTGGAGCAAATAGGGTCCAACGGGGAAGAGTCTTCCACGTTTCTTGAGAGCAAATCCGGAGTCCTCGGTTCCGAACTCCGAGCGGCGCCGCAACTACTGGAGGACTACCTGGAGCGGCTCATGCAGATTATTCCAGCCGGTCTGGCGGTGACGCGATATAGGCTGGTCGTGGATTGCGCTCACGGTGCGGCTTCTCATGTGGTCCCGCCCCTGTTGCGCCGACTAGGCATGGAGGTGCAGTTCCTGCACACGGAACCGAACGGGCGCAACATCAATCTCGGTTGCGGCTCGCTTTATCCGCAAGCTATGGCGGACTCGACACGGTTGCTCTCCGCGGACCTGGGCGTGGCCTTGGATGGTGACGCCGACCGAGCCATTTTCGCCACGCGGGAAGGCAAGTTGATCGACGGCGACTATATTCTCTCGATCATGGCGCCGTACTTTAAGAAATGCGGAATCCTACCGGGCTCTGCAGTGGTCGGCACTCAAATGACGAATCTGGCGCTTGAAATCGCCCTCGATGAGCACGCGATCGGATTGAAGCGCACGCCTGTGGGCGACAAGTACGTTTTGGAGGAAATGCAGCGTTCTGGCCTCAACCTGGGTGGGGAACCATCGGGACATATCATTTTCGGTCACTTGTCACTGGCTGGAGATGGCATTATCACCTTGCTCGAGGTGGTGCGCGTGATGGCGGAGACCGGCCAGCCTCTCGAGGATTTGACTAGAACCTTCAAACCCTTTCCACATCTTATCCGCAACGTTCGGGTCAGGGAAAAGCGGCCTCTCGAAACCCTGCCCGAGGTGTCGCGCGCCGTAGAAGCGTGTCGGAGGGCGATTGGCGAGCGGGGTCGAGTGGTGGTTCGCTACTCGGGGACCGAACCCCTAGTCAGGGTGATGGTTGAGGCCGCACGAACTGAGGATGTGGAGTACCACGCGGCCCGCATCTCGCAGGCCATTCAAACCGCTTTGGGGATCGGGTGATCGGGTGAACACCGAAAGACCGAAACCCGCAAATCGAAACTCGAAATTCGCAAACCGAAACTTGCGTCTCTGGCGATTTTCGAATTTCGATTTTCGCATTTCGGATTGCCCGATCTCCCGATTACTGCAGTGAGGTCATCATGAAAAGCCTGCCCATTCTGCTTTGCTTGTTTTCAGTCGCCATCTTCCCAACAAGTCTGCTTCCTCAGCAAAAACTGACTGCCGACAATCTACCTGATTTCCTGGCGCGATACGAGACCAACTTTGGGCCTTTAGACGCGGTTTTCAAAGACCTGACGAATGAAAACCTCCCGCTTACCGACGAAACGGGACAGCCCTTGGCCCGAAGGCCGCTGGCCGACCGTCTGCAATCTCTAACCAATCTGCGGCAGACGGCTCTCCAGTTGGCCGAGAAACCTGAAGACCTGGTCCTTGCAACCACGCTGGTGATCCGCACGGAGAGTCTGGCTGACGATCTCTTTGATCTTTCCCAAGTCGCCTACGATAACGACCGCGAAGAGCTCGGCAACAAGCTCAACAATCTTCAGACCACCATGGAAGATAACAAAGGATTATTGGCGGACTACCTTCTGGCGCTCGCTGCGGACAAGCAGAACAGGCTGCAACAACTTGAAAAAGAGGTTGAGGATTTGCATCAGAAGTTGAGGGCGGGAGAGAAGTAAGTGCCGTTGAAAGTCAACAGTCGAAGCGCAAAAGTGCGACGGCCCATTTCTCGTCGGCCAAGAGAAAGTGGGTTTGGAGGGATCGCTATGAACTGGCGTCACTTATTCGCAATTTCCTTCGCCGTGGCCCTTGCCGGGACATTGACGGCAAACTACAGCTATTGCCAAAACTCGCCAGCGAATTCGCCGCAAACAAATGCGCCAGCCGCACCGACTCCTGGGGAGAATGCGCCAACCGCCCCGGCGGGATCCGCGCTGGTGGTACCCGCTGCAACCACGATCCCGCTCCGGCTCATGAACACGATCAACTCGCGGACAGTACAACCAGGCCAGGCGCTATACTGCGAAACCATCTTCCCTATCACGGCAGGTAACCGGATTGTGATTCCCCGCGGAAGCTCCGTGAAGGGATCAGTTACGCAAGTGGTCCGGCCCAAGCGAGGAAAGCACAAGCAGGCGCAAATGGGACTGCGGTTTGAGACTCTCATCTTGCCCAACGGTACTACCTTCCCTCTGCGCGCCACGCTTTCCGGGTTTGGCACCGCCGGGAATGAAGGATTTCAATCCAAGGAAGGAAAGATTGAGGGCGCTTCAACCAAGGGCGAGGATGCAGGCAAGGTTGCTGAGACAACGGTTACGGGTGCGGAGCTCGGTACTATTGTGGGAGCGGCCGACAGGAGTGTTTGGAAAGGGCTCGGAATCGGCAGCCTGGTCGGCGCCGGGAGTGGACTGGTGTGGATCTTGGCTAGCCGCGGGAAGGAGATCGTTCTCCCGTCCGGGACGAACTTTGACCTGCGCTTAAGCGCCCCCCTCACCTTCAACCGGGATGACCTTAACGCCCCCTCCGCGTACGATCAGGGGCAAGCGCCGCCGCAGTAAACCAGTGGCCTGCCAACTGCCGCTACCCATTGGCTTGCCGTTTTTCCTTGCACTCGCGGCACAGACGCGACCAGGGTACCGCGTCCAGCCGTACGGCGGAGATGGGCTTCATACAAGCCTGACAGACACCGTAGGTGTTGTGTTCGATTCGCCCCAGCGCTTCGTCGATAGCACGCAGAAGCTTGCTGTCGGTCTCGCGCAGCCGCACCTGTAAATCTGCTTCCAGTGCCGCCGACGCATGATCCATCAAATCGCCTTTATCCCCGCCTGAGGAAGGGGCGGGACTTTCGTTTCCGGCCATTGCCGCAGTCAAGGCACGCCGCTTGGCCAAGAGCAGTTCCTTATAATGACTTAGATTAAGGGCATTCATGAAAGGACCT
>Ga0187876_1002400_pt1 | contig 13904 bp, 11 predicted proteins | sample June2016WEW_17_4_FD_133000 | JGI IMG/M metagenome (GOLD analysis project Ga0187876, IMG submission 133000) | Peatland microbial communities from SPRUCE experiment site at the Marcell Experimental Forest, Minnesota, USA - June2016WEW_17_40 | ecosystem: Environmental > Terrestrial > Soil >... | reverse complement strand
TCGGCAGCCTGCACCATCTCTTCCCTTTCTGTCATGGCTCAGCACACGGTCCTCCATCCACCCTACCACGCCAGCACCTACCTGCCGACTTGTGGGCAACGTTAAGGCCTTCAGGCCGGGGAGCCTCACCTGCTCGCCCAGCCGTGGCCTTCAGGCCGCCCATCTTTCCGAATGGCATCGACAATCGCAAACGATCCACTAGAGGGGAAATCCAGAAGATCAGCCGCGCCGGACCAGCTCTTCGGCGGCGACGTCGAGATCCCGCAGTACCGCGAGCAGCCGTTGCCTGCGCTGTGCATCCCAACCGTCCAGCATGCCGCCGAGTGCTGCTACCGTGCTGGCGCGAGCCTCGCCTAGCACGCGGTGTCCTTCCGCGGTGAGGTGCACCAGCACCTTGCGCCGATCTTTCTCGCTGTGGGCCCGCAGGCAGTAGCCGCTTTCCACCAGGTCGTCCAGCACGGCGGTGATCGCCGCGCTCGACAGGCAGGCGCGCCGGGCAAGCTCGCCGGGTTGGGCGCCGTCTGGGTGCAGCTGGTTCAGATCCTCAATCGTCATGAGCAGGAACCACTGCTGCGTGCTCAGCCGCGCGCCACGCATCTGCGACTTCAAGGCGCGCATCGCGCGCGGCAACACATCCACGAGTGCCTCGATGCACTCGGCGTGCGTTGGCACGTGCTGGCTAGGATCCGGCACGGGGATGGTCGGTGCTTGCAACATGATTGACGCTATTGTATCCATTTCGCGACGCGGAATAAAGTGCTGTTGCGGTGAAATACTCACTAATCGAAATATACTACGAGTGAAGGAACGCGACAAGCGAGCGCAAAGTTGCCGTTTCGCGCGCATCCGTGCTATATCTGGCAGCGGCGGTGCCTTCCCCATTAGTCAGCTGCAAGACAGGAACGCCAATGAAGACCGACATCGAAATCGCCCGCAACGCCACGCCACGCCCGATTCTGGAGATAGCGGCTGCCGCCGGCTTGCTCCCCGATGAAGTGGATCTCTACGGCAAGCACAAGGCCAAGGTGCGGCAAGCCGCACTCGATCGCCTGGCGCGCCGGCCCAACGGCAGGCTGGTGATCGTCACGGCCATGACGCCCACCGTGGCGGGCGAGGGGAAGACCACCGTCACCGTGGGCCTCGGTCAGGCGCTCTGCGCCATCGGCAAGCGCGCCGTGGTCACCCTGCGCGAGCCCGCGATGGGCCCGGTGTTCGGCGTCAAAGGCGGCGCCACCGGCGGCGGGTACTCGCAGGTGATCCCCATGGAAGACATCAACCTGCACTTCACCGGCGATTTCCACGCGATCACCGCGGCCAACAATCTGCTCGCGGCGCTGATCGACAATCACCTGCAGCAGGGCAACGTGCTCGGCATCGACGCGCGCCGGATCACCTGGCGCCGCTGTCTCGACGTCAACGATCGCGCGCTGCGTGCCGTGATCACTGGGTTAGGCGGCTCGACTGAGGGCGTGCCGCGCGAGACGGGCTTCGACATCACCCCGGCCTCCGAGATCATGGCAATCTTCTGCCTTTCTGAGGATCTTGCCGATCTCTCCCAGCGTCTCGCTCGTATCGTGGTCGGCTATACCAGGGCTGCGGAGCCCGTACGCGCGGCCGATCTCCATGCCGAGGGCGCGCTTACGGTGCTGCTCAAGGAGGCGCTCGACCCCAATCTCGTGCAGACGCTAGAAGGCGGACCGGCGCTCATCCACGGGGGTCCGTTTGCCAACATCGCGCACGGAACCAACTCGATCCGGGCCACGCGGCTGGCCCTCAAGCTCGGCGAGTATGCCTTAGTGGAGACAGGTTTCGGCGCGGACCTCGGCTTCGAGAAGTTCTGCGACATCGTGGCTCGCCAGAGCGGCCTCACACCGGATCTGGCTGTGATCATCGCGTCGGCGCGCGCGCTCAAGCTGCACGGCGGGGCCGAGAAGAAGGATCTGCAGTCGGAGAACGTGGCAGCCGTGCGCAAAGGCCTGCCAAACTTGCTCCGGCACGTGGAGAACGTTGGACGCTTTGGTTTGCCCGCCCTGGTGGCCATCAACACCTTCGCTACCGATACCGAGGACGAGCTGCAGGCCATCGAGGAGGCGCTGGCGTCACAGGGCATCGCGGCAGCGCGCTGCGCGATTCACGCGGCGGGCGGGGCGGGCGGCAAGGCACTGGCCGAGCGCCTCGTGGCGCTACTCGACGGTGACTCGGCCGGCGAGTTTCGCCCACTGTACCAGGACGAGCAGTCCCTGCGACAAAAGATCGAGCTTGTTGCCACCAGGATCTACCGTGCGTCCGGCGTCGACTTTGCGGGCACGGCGGCGAAAGACCTGGCGCAGCTGGAGAAGCTTGGCTACGGCCGCTTGCCCGTCTGTATCGCCAAGACGCAGTACTCATTCTCGGACAACGCGGCGCTGCTCAACGCCCCCGACGACTTTCGCATCACCGTGCGGGGCGCGCGCCTCTCGGCCGGCGCCGGCTTCGTGGTGGTGCTTACCGGCGAGATCATGACCATGCCGGGATTGGGCAAAGCGCCCGCGGCTGAGCGCATCGGCATCGACGCCGACGGAAACGTAGTGGGGCTGAGCTAGTTCTGCTGTCATCGTTTTGTCATGCCGTCGGACTACGATGGATTAGAGGCGAGCACGGCGGCGCCGCACTTCGGCATGGGCTACGCGCCTTCTCGCAACTCATCCAGGGCCCCGGCGCGGGGCGGTCGACCGATCAGGAGAGGAGCTCGACTGTGCAGCACGTAGCTACAATCGCGCATTCATTGTTCTCTCGATTCACCCACTGGCTCGTGCTCCGGCACGGGGCGCGCTACGTGCTGGCCGGGACCATGGGGCTGGCGGGCGTGGGCGCCTTGGCTGCCAACCACGTCGTGCCGAGCCTGCCGAATCCATCGGCCATCACTTCCGCGCTGCACCTGGGCGATCGCGACGGGTACCATGACGGCTGGTTCTGGCATCGCCAGCACCATGGCTACCTCCACTATGGCGGGAGAGGCTGGAGCAACGTACCGCCCGCGCCCGGGTATGGTGGCGGCTTCCAGCCGCAGCCCACGCAGCCCAACGGCTCCGGCTCGAGCGGCAGCTACGTCAACGTGGGCGGCAACGGGGGCAGCTACTAAACCGAGTCCACGGCGGAATCTGCATCGATCCGCACGCTCCCAGGCGCGTGGGGGCACCCACCCCAGTGGGTCGCGCTCGTCCCCGTCTGGCGGCCGGCACAGCTGCATGCCCAACTGGGGCTCAACCAGACGGGTACACTGCCGCTCGGCCAGGCAGTCTTCCTGCTGACTGCGGCGCGCATCACATCTGTCGCCGCCACGCTCGGCGCCACCCTCCAGTTGAGGCCGAGGTTGGGCGCCGCGTCCACGAATTGCTCGAAATCCACCGGCTTGACGATGTGGCTGTAGCCACCCCCTCGCGGTGGATGCTGTGGCTGCGTTGGGTGCGCGCTGGCGGCGCGGTCGGCGCCAATGGCTTGCTGCGACGACCGCGCGACTGGAGGCCGCGATGCTCTAGAACGCAAATCCATGGCTCGTAATGTCCGCCTCCCAGCTAAACCCGAATCGTGCAACTATGGTAAGTAGCACCCGCACCACGTACTGCGCCTGGCCGGCGCCCCAAGGCTTGCCTGGACCATAGAGGAGGTATATTGTGCCGACCCATCAGGAGCATCTGGCGCCATCGGACATGATGGAGCAGATGGAGATCACGAATCAGGAGATCGAGCGGCGCAAGGAGTTCCTGGAGTTTGGCGCCGAGGATGTCCGCCTGCTCGAAAGCGTCAACCAGCTGGCCGAGCAGTATGCGGGCGACGTGATCGAGGGCTTCTACGCACACCTCCTGCGCTTCGACGAGGCCCGCGAGTTCCTTCGGGATCCCGACACGCTCGACTACGTGAAGCGTCGTCAACGCGAGTACTTCCTCGACCTCACGAGCGGCAAGTACGACGCGCGCTACATCGCGGAACGGCTGGCCATTGGCGTGACGCATGAGCGTATCGGCCTGCCCATCAACCTGTACCTGGGGATGTACAGCTTCTACCTGAGAGCCGTCGCCGATCGGTTCTTCGCGGCATTTCAGGATCAGCCCGACCACGCGAAGGAGATCCTCTCTGCGCTGATGAAGTTGACCTTCCTCGACATGGGGCTCGCCATCGAAACCTACATCAACCAGCGCGAGCTGATGATCCGCGAGCAGCAGGAAGCGATCCGAGAGCTGTCGACGCCGGTCTTGCAGGTGCGCGAGCGCTTGCTCATCCTGCCGATCATCGGCGCGATCGATGCCCAGCGTGCCACCCAACTGACCGAGCAGCTGCTGCGCGCCGTGCGCACCAACCGGGCCAAGGCGATAGTCGTCGACATCACCGGCGTACCGGTGGTCGATACGCAGGTTGCCAACCACCTCGTGCAAACCGTGGAAGCCTGCCGCCTCATGGGAGCCACCGCGATAGTTACCGGCATATCGCCCGAAATCGCCCGGACGCTGGTAAAGCTCGGCTTGGACCTGAGCAAGATTGACACCAGGGGCGACCTGCAAGAAGGGATCGACGAAATCATCGTGATTGCGACCGACGGCATTCGCCCTCAATTCCGCGAGAATGTCGATCCAGGGAAGTCGACGCAGGAGAATGCCGGCAACATCCTACAGCGCCATGCCGTAGACTCGGATGATGCGCTGGTGCTCGTGATGCGCTACACCTAAGTATAGACAGGCAAAACGGGTTAAACTGCTGAGCAGCTGTGGCCCCAGGCGTGTACCCACACGCCCGGCCTGCACCGGTGAGTGCCTGGCAAGAGCGGGGGCACAGCATGAGCAGGCGTTGGCCGGCCATCCGCAAGCGCTATGTTACGGCTCTGCGAGAGTACGTGGCTACGCCGGACGAGACGAATCTCTCTCGCGCCTACGAGCTTGGCCGCGAACTGGTAGGTGAGGCAGCCTCGATCCTCGACGTTTCGACTGTCTACCACCAGGAGCTGGCCAGGCTGCTGCGCGCCGCGAGTACTCCCCAAAATGCTCGGCGCGCCCTTGCCCGCGCCAGGTCGTTCTTCGGCGAGAGCCTCTCACCCATCGCCATGGCACAAGGCGGCTTTCAAGACACCGTGGATCGCCTTCGCGACCTGCGACAGATGCTGGAATTTCAGCAGGCGATCAGCGGTGCTACCCGCATGGCCGACGCGATTGCGTCCATCGTGGCGCACGCCGCGCTTCCTCTCGGTGCCGGCAGTTGTGTGCTGCTGCGCCCGACCGCCGATGGCAGCTGGGAGCGCGAGGGCCCACCGGGAGACGAGCAGCGGCAGAGGCCCCTGTCGAACGTGGAACGGCGGCTCGTCAAGCTGGCCCTCCAAAAGCCGAGGCCGGTGGTGCTCGACATGGCTGGCGACAACGCCGGCGTGGACGATGGCTCTGGGGACCCTCGCTCGCTGCTCGCGGTCGCGTTGCGTAGCGGCGAAGCCACCCTGGGCGTGCTGCTGTTTGAGGCGCGCACCGCGTTTGGCCCGGCGGAAGTCACGCTGGCGCAGCTGGTTGCCGAGACCGCGACGCAGGCCATCCGCCGGGCCGAGCTCCTCGAACAGTATGCCGAGACGCGCGGCAGTGAGCTGGCCTTGCGGGAGACGAACCACCGCATGGAGGAGTTCTTGTCGGTAGCGGGGCACGAGCTGCGCACGCCGTTGACGAGCGTGCTGGGAAACGTCCAGCTGATCGCGCGCTGGATCGCCGAGCTGAACCAGGGAGTGCAAGGGCTGCCCGATCCCCCGGACCAGCCGCTCTCACTTCGGCTGGCTCAACTTGGCAAGGCGCTGCAGCGCGCGGACAGGCAGGGGCACATCCTGGTGCAGCTGGTTAACGACTTTCTGGATGTCTCGCGCATCCAGGCCGGGCAGCTTGCTCTGCGGCTTGCTCCCTGTGATCTGGCAGCGCTGGTACGTGGATGCGTTGAAGAACACCAGCCGATTTTGGCGCGGCGCGGCATGCAGCTCGACCTGCCCGAGGAGCCCGTTCACGTGATTGCTGATGAGGGACGTGTGGGACAAGTGCTGACCAACTACCTGGCGAATGCGCTCAAATTCGCGCCACCCACGCAACCGATCGTCGTGGGCCTGCGCGTGGAAGGAGACGACGCACGCGTTTGGGTGAGCGACGAAGGGCCGGGCATTGCCCTGGCCGAGCAAGCGCACATCTGGCAGCGGTTCTATCGGGTCCCGGGTGTGCAGTATGTGGACGGATCGAGCGTGGGCCTGGGGCTGGGCCTGCACCTATGCCAGAGCATCATCGAGCGGCATGGCGGCCGCGTGGGAGTCGACAGCTCGCCCGGGGCGGGAGCAACGTTCTGGTTTTTGCTGCCGGTCGCAGGTCAACAACGCAGTGGGTCGGAGGAACCTTGGGCCGCTTCACGAGCGGTAGAAAAGGAAACACCCGTACTATGAGGAATACCAACACAGTACTCGTGGTGGATGACGATGAGGGTATTATCGATCTATTGACTATGGCTCTGGAGGACCAAGGCTACCAAGTCCATTCGGCCGTGGGTAGCGGAGCCTTGAAGGCCGCGCGCGACCACGTGCCCGGCGTGATCCTGCTCGATATCCTGATGCCGGAAATGGATGGGGTGGAGGTGAGCCGCCGGCTGCGGGCAGATCCGGCAACCGCGCACATTCCCATCATTGCGATGTCCGCTCAGGATCGGCTTGACACGACGGGTGCCACGCTGCAGGCCAACGACCGCGTGGCCAAGCCGTTCAGGTTGGATCGCCTCTTCGAGAAGGTGGCGCACTGGGCCAGCGCATGAGGCGCTAGCTGCGCAAATGCGGTCCGAGGAGCGCCAGATCGGCTGTACTCAGGCGGTCGGTTGCCGTATTCGCCTGGTGCCAGTGCGGGTAGATCAGCGGCAGCGCGCTCACCTTGTTGAGCCGCGCCAGATCGTCGCTTCTCAGGCGCAGATTTGCCGAGCGCAGGTTGTCTGCGAGCTGCTCCTCGGTGCGCGCACCGACAATCACAGAGACTACTGCCGGCCTGCTCATCGTCCACGCCAGTGCGACCTGTGCGGGCGAGGCCCCATGGGCAGCGCCTATTTCCACGAGCGTATCGATCGTATCGTGGAGCTGCTTCTCGTTGCGAACTGGCGGCTCGGTCCAGCCGGCAAACCGGCGTGTGCCTGCCGGGACATCCTGCCCGCGGCGGTACTTGCCGGACAGCAGGCCACCGGCGAGCGGGCTCCAGACCAGCACCCCTACTCCCTGGTCGAGCCCGGCAGGGATCAGCTCGTACTCGGCGTCGCGCGCTTGCAGCGAATAGAAGATCTGCTGGCTGACGAAACGCTGGTAGCCACGCCGGTCCGCAATCCCCAGCGCCTTGAGCAGTTGCCAGCCCGCGTAGTTAGAACAGCCAGCGTAGCGGATTTTGCCTGAGCGCACCAGAGTATCCAGCGTCTCGAGAGTTTCCTCAAGCGGCGTCTGGCCGTCCCACTCGTGTACCTGGTAGAGATCGATGTAGTCGGTGCCGAGCCGCTTGAGGCTGGCTTCGCAGGACTTAGTGAGGTGGTAGCGCGAGAGGCCGCCGTCATTGGGTCCGTCACCCATCAGCATGCGGGCCTTGGTGGCGAGGAGCAGGTGTTGGCGGCGACCTGCGACGGCCTGGCCTACCAGCTCCTCAGACACTCCAGATGAATAGACGTCAGCCGTATCGACGAGGTTGACGCCCGCTTCGAGGGCCAGGTCAACCTGGCGGCGCGCTCCAGCAAGGTCCACCGCTCCGGTCTTGGCGAAGACCCCCTTGCCGCCAAAGGTCATCGTGCCCAACGCGAGTACCGAGACACGCAAACCGGAACGTCCCAGTTGGCGATACTCCATCTTGCCCTCCACCTGCTGCCCACTCAGGCCGCACGCGCTATCGCGACCACTCGTGCAAGGGACAACTGCCCCGCCACTGCTAGGGTAGCACGGTCGCTGCCGAAGCTCCTCCCGTTCCAACCACCAGGCGCACCATTGGCCAGCGGGACACATTTCGTGTTGCCTGTCGGGTATGGCGTGCGAACTGGGGTGAATGCTGCAACATACCTGGAGGATTGAAGCCATATGAAACGACGCACCTTCATTGCGCTTGCCGGTGTCCTGCTGCTCATGCCCCTGGTGCCGGGCAGCGTTCTTCCTGGCGAGCCGGCGGTCTTGGCCGGCGGAGCCAATGCTCCGGCAACCCTGAGTCTGCAGGATTCGCCGAGCCCAACCGGCACTGCCGGCTCTCAGCCGTCATCTCTATTGACCACTGCCACGGCAGGCGCCGCATCCGGCGGCCAGAACGGCTGTGACAGCAACGGGACGTGCTTGACTGGCTTCACTGCAAGCATCGCCAGCCAGACCACCCCGACTGCTACTGCCACGATCACGGCTACGACCAACTGCGCTAGCGACGGCACGTGCCTGACCGGCCTCACGGCGCTGAGCGTCACGGCCGCGATTTCTGGCACGCCGACGCCGTCCGCCTCGGCGACCATCACGCCCACCGCGACCATCACGCCAACGGCGACGGTCACACCAACGGCGACAATCACGCCGACAGCAACCGCGACCAGCACGCCCACGGCGACGTCGACAAGCACGTCTACGGCGACGACAACTGCCAGCACGACGCCGGCTACGACAACCAGCACCTTGAGCGTGCCCGCTGGCATGAGCGTGGTGCTGGTAGCCACGACCAACCAGAGCGTCACACAGACGGGTACGTTCATTGACATTGTCGATGAGTCGGGTATGGTCGTGGCGAGCTGCTCGACCGGTTCGTTCTGTTCGGCCACGGTCAGCTCAGCGCAGGCCGCGACCCACACCTACACTGCTTTCCTCAGCACAAGCAGCACGAGTGTGACGAGTACAGAGGCGCAGACGGGGAGCGTGACCGTAATCTGGACCGGCAGTACGCAAACACCAGCCACGGCAACTCCTTCCGACACCACGACAGCGACGGCAACTCCTACCGACACCACGACGGCAACGCCGACTGTTTCGCCGACAGCCTCGGCTGCGATTAGCAGTACCGCTCCGCTGAACACGACGCCGACGGTTGTGACGACGCCGACCGTGTCCCCGTCGCCGACGCCGACGGCCACGACATCGCGGGCGACCACTGCCAGTACCCTCACGGTACCGGTAGGCACGAGTGTCACGCTCGTAGCGACGACCAATCGCGATGTCAGCGCCACCGTATGGAAGGTTGACATTGCCGACGAGTCCGGGACGGTTGTCGGCAGCTGCGCCGCGGGTACGTCTTGTTCAGCTGTGGTCAGCTCGGCTGTCGCAGCAACGCACACGTACACCGCGTTGTTGAGCACCAGCAGTACAAGCTTGGCCGGCATTGGTGCAAGCACCTCGAGTGTCACCGTCACCTGGACCGGCACAGCGTTGCCTTCAGCCAGCCCGAGCCCGACCGCAACGTTCACTACGTCAATCGGCAGCTCCTTCCTGGCTACTGCTGTGGCCAACGATAGCGACCATGACATTGATGCTTGGGCGGCGAGCACCGCGACGGCCATAGCTAACGACAGTGACCATGACATCGACACCACGGCACCGTCTCAGGAGGCGCGTGACAGCGACCATGACATAGACTCGCAGGAGACGCCTACGCCATCGTCTCACCAGGGCGACAAAGACAAAGACTCTCGCTGATAGCGGCCGTACCGCTATTGCCATACGCAACACGCGCAGGCTGGCTGGCCCCTGAAGTTCAAGCGGGCCGGCCAGCCTGCGCGAGATGTTCGCCCCCCGGAGTGGGCGCCTGCAGTCGAAGTTCCTGCGCGGTCAGCCGGGGGCTTCGACAGCGCTTTGCTGGCCGCGTGCGGTCTGTTCGATCAACTTGGCTACCACGGCCGTCCAGCCGGTCTGGTGGCTGGCACCGAGGCCGGCGCCGGTATCGCCGTTGAAGTACTCATGAAACGGCACCAGGTCGCGCCAATACGGGTCAGCGTTGAAGAGGTCACTACTGCCGAACACCGGCCGCCGCCCGTCGGCCATCCGCGTGAAGATCGAGATCAACCGGTCGGACAGTGAGTCCGCGATTTGCCAGAGCGTGGCCATCTTGCCGGATCCGGTGGGATACTCCACCAGGAAGTCGTCGCCGTAATAGTGGTGGAAGCGCTGCAGCGTCTCGACGAACAACAGGTTGATGGGGAACCAGATCGGGCCCCGCCAGTTGGAGTTGCCGCCGAAGAGTCCGGTTGTGGACTCGGCCGGCTCGTACTGTACGGTGTATTCGGTGCCGTTGACGCTGAGCACGTAGGGATGGCTCTCGTGGTACTTGCTGAGTGCGCGGATGCCAAAATCGCCGAGAAACTCAGTTGGATCCAGCATCCGCTTGAGCAAACATTTCATGCGATGGCCTCGCACCAGCGCCACCAGACGGCGTTCACCCAGACCAGGCTCATGCCAACGCGAAATCAAGCTTGCCATCTCCGGCCGGTGATCGAGGAACCACTCGAGATGCTCGCGGAAGTGCGGCAGCCGATCGAGGGTGTCCGGCTCGATGGTGAGGACAGCCAGCAGCGGCATCAGGCCGACGAGCGAGCGCACTTTGAGCGGTTCCACCGAGCCATCAGGCAAGTGTATGGCGTCGTAGAAGAACCCATCCTCTTCGTTCCACAACGGTACCCCCGCACCGCCAAGGTTGTTGAGCGCCTCAGCTATATAGAGGAAGTGCTCGAAGAACTTGGTCGCCAGGTCCTCGTACACGGCGTTCTCCGTGGCGAGCTCGAGGGCGATAGCCAGCATGTTCAGGCAGAACATGCCCATCCAGGCCGTGCCGTCAGCCTGCTCCAGGTGGCCACCCGTGGGCAATGGTGCGCTGCGGTCGAAGACGCCGATGTTGTCCAGGCCGAGGAAGCCTCCCTGGAAGACGTTGAGCCCCTCGGCGTCTTTGCGATTGACCCACCAGGTGAAGTTGAGCAGTAGCTTCTGGAATACTCTCTCGAGGAAGGCGCGGTCCGCATGCCCGTACATGCGACGCTCGATCTTGTACACGCGGAGGGCCGCCCAGGCGTGCACCGGTGGGTTGACGTCGTCGAAGGCCCACTCGTACGCCGGCAGCTGGCCGTTCGGGTGCATATACCACTCGCGCAGCAGCAGGATCAACTGATTCTTGGCGAAGGCGGGGTCGATCATGGCCAAGGTGATGCAGTGGAACGCCAGATCCCAGCCGGCGAACCAGGGGTATTCCCAGGTATCAGGCATGGAGATCACATCCGCGCTATCCAGGTGGCGCCAGTTCGCGTTCCGCCCAATGGCCCGTTGCGGCGGGGGCGGCGGACCTGCCGGATCCCCGCTCAGCCACGTCCGCACGTCGTAGCGGTAGAACTGCTTGCTCCACAGCAGTCCCGCGAAGGCCTGGCGCTGCACGCATCGAACATCCTCGCTCAAGTGCAGTGCGCCCAGTTCTGCATAGAAGGCGTCGGCTTCAGCTTGGCGAGCGGCGAGGATATCGCCGGCATCGGCAAACGGCTGCTGTTGTCGTTCCTGAGAGAGCCGCAGGGTGACCGACACGGCGGCGCCGGGTGCTACGGTGAATCGGTAGTGCGCGGCAACTTTCGTGCCCGGCCCTGCCGGACTCACCGCACCGGCCATGCCGTGCACGATGGCCTCGTCGATGCCATCCTTGACGAACGGTCCATGGTTCGCAACACCCCAGAGCCGCTGGTAATTGGTCTCGTTCTCGGTGAACAGCAGCTCCGGACTGCCCTCGCAAGCCAGCCAGTACTCGCCAACGTGCTGGTGCGTGGCATGAATTAGCCGGTCGGCAGCGGCATCGACGGCTTCCAGGGACGGTCGTGAATTCCCCCGACCCCACGACCACGTGTTGCGGTACCACAGCGTGGGCAGCAGGTGCAGTGGGGCAGGGTCGGGGCCGCGGTTCGTCGCCGTAAGCCGGATTACGATGTCCTCAGCCGCGGCTTTGGCATACTCGACCTGGAAGTCGAAGTAGCGGTTGTCGGCGAAGATCCCGGTGTCAGCCAGCTCGTACTCGGGCTCCTGACGGCTGCGCCGGTTGCCGCTCACGAGATCCGCGTAGGGAAAAGCGCGCTGCGGATACTTGTAGAGCGCCTTCATGTAGGAGTGGGTGGGCGTGCCATCCAGGTAGAAGTAGTACTCCTTGACGTCCTCCCCGTGGTTGCCCTCCTCGCCCGTCAGGCCGAATAGCCGCTCTTTCAGGATCGGATCGGCCTCGTTCCAGAGGGCGGGCGCAAAGCAGAGCAGTGCCCGGTCGTCGCAGAAGCCCAGCAGGCCATCCTCGCCCCAGCGGTACGCACGCGAGCGGGCATGGTCGTGGGGGAAGAAGGCCCAGGCATCGCCATCGGGCGAGTAGTCCTCGCGCACGGTGCCCCATTGGCGTTCGGCGAGATACGAGCCCCAGTGGTACCAGTTGGTCGTGCCCTGCTGTGCCTCGCCGAGTCGCTGGTGCTCGGCGCCGGGTCCTACTGCTTGTGCCATGCGCTCATCTCCCGCCAAACCACAGACCACGTGATGCCCATGTGAGTGCTACCATGCGTGCGGTTAGCGTGCGCGGAGCGAGGGGGCCCTTTGGTGCGACAGGATGACAGGCGCTGCAGAATACGTGCGCCGCTTCCGGAGTTGAGAGGCCGGGTGGTGACCAAGCCTGGTATGATCCCCACGGACGCCTGCGCTCATTAGCTTTGAGTCGAAGGGATCATCCAAGCCATGGCCTCGACAAACTGTCCGCAATGCGGCGCGCCAAACCCCGCCGGTAGCAAGTTCTGCGACAGCTGCGGTATCAGCCTCACCCAACATCTGCATCCAGCTACGACCACCAACATCGGACCGAGCGCGCCTGCTAGTTCGCCGCAAGGCATGCCGGCCCCAGGCGCTGCAGCGGCCAGTGCAGCAGCAGTCCAGCGACCGGCTGCGCCCACCAGTGCCGTTGCCGGGCAGGGACCGGCGGCAGCCGCGGGTCCTCAGGAAATCGGATCGCGGCCCCTAGCGCCCGGCCTCACGCTCTCGCAAGGCCGGTACGTGATCACGAAGGCCATGGGCAAGGGCGGCATGGGCAGCATCTTTCTGGCGAAGGATACGCGGCTGGATGACAAGCTGGTCGTCATCAAGGAGATGCTGCAGAACTTTACCAGCGAGGAAGAGCGGATAGAAGCGGAAGAGGCGTTCGTGGGCGAGCGGAAGACGCTTGCTGCGCTCAGGCACCCCAACATTCCGCAGATTACCGACTTTCCCACCGAGTCCAGGCGCTTCTTTATCGTGCAGGACTACGTCGACGGCGAGGATCTGCAGAAGAAGGTCGACGCCGCCGGCGGGAAGGGGCTGCCCGAGCGACAGGTGCTGCAGTGGGCCAGCGAAGTCCTCTCCGTGCTTGACTACCTGGAGAACTGCGATCCCCAGGTCATTCACCGCGACATCAAGCCCGCCAATATTCTGGTCGATGCCGCGGGCAGAGTGAAGGTAGTGGATTTTGGCGTGGCGTCCCACCACTTCCGCGTCTCGAAGAAAGGCACCCCTGGCGCTACCGGCCAGGTGACGGCTGCTATGGGCACCCCGGGCTATGCCCCGCGCGAGCAGTTCACCGGTAACGAGACGCCGCAGTCGGACGTGTATGCGCTGGGTGCCACGATGCATCAGTTGCTGACAGGGCGTAATCCGCAAGGGGTCGAGCCCCTGTTCAGCTACCCCGCCGTGCGCAAGCTCAACCCGGCCGTCTCAGAGGTAACCGAGCAGATCGTGACGCGAGCGCTGCAGAACGATCCGGCGAAGCGCTGGCAGCACGCCGCGGACATGAAGGTGCGCACCTGGAAAAAGTGATCACTTATCAGCAATGGCGCGTTCGGGGAGGGGCAGACAGGATACCCTCGACCCCCGCGTGGCCACAAACTTCTCTTATCACCAGTGGCCGTGCGGAGGC
>Ga0187876_1002392_pt1 | contig 13919 bp, 12 predicted proteins | sample June2016WEW_17_4_FD_133000 | JGI IMG/M metagenome (GOLD analysis project Ga0187876, IMG submission 133000) | Peatland microbial communities from SPRUCE experiment site at the Marcell Experimental Forest, Minnesota, USA - June2016WEW_17_40 | ecosystem: Environmental > Terrestrial > Soil >... | reverse complement strand
GAGCCTGGCGGCCATCCTCGGCCGACAGACCAAGACCACCAATCAGCCTTCCAAGGAGAAAGTAGCGTAAGATGAATCCAGCCGCCGCCTCCAACCTGCAACTACGGCCGGGACACCTTCGACGCCGTTCCACTGCCTGCGTAAGCGCGGAGGGCGGAGCCCGGTATGCTGTTAAAGGACCCGCCCGCCATTACCTGGACGCCAGATTGCGAGACCGACAGGGATCCAAAGTTGACGGTGGGCTGGCCGCCGAGCGCCTGGGCCACGTTGGGGTCGAGGACGAAGGAGGGCTGGGTGCACGCCCCTCCGGCCACGGCAATGGGCAGCGTGACGATGTTGCTGCCCACGCCGGTGGTGACATCGGCCGCGGCCAACAAAACCGAGCAGCCGACGGGAACCACAACCGGTGGAGGGTAGGTCACGTAGCCATCAGTGTAGACCGGGCCCAGGATATCCCCCACGGGGATTTGGATGTTGATCTGATCCAGGCCCGGATACCCGCTTCTCCCCGCCCACACAATCGCCGGGGCGTGGCCAGTTTCCAAGAAAGAAACCGTAAGCGGAACGCTGGTGTTTTGGTGCGGAGTCGCCGTGTAGGTGGTGTCGCTGTCCGCAGGACTGGCTCCCAAGCCGGTTCCCCAGAGGGTGATGATCTGGCCGGACGCCGCGGAGTTGGTGGGCGAAATGAAGTTATAGTTCGCGTCCGTCGCCATCGCCTGGCCGGTACCATCGCCGGGCATGGTGGCGATTCCCAGGGCGCTCTGTACAACTTGAATCGTCGCCGGCGCACTGGTGGTCTCGTTGTATGTCACGGTGATGGTGCCGGTTCCCAGCGGCGTGTTGGAAGGAAGTACCGCTGCGATCTGCGTCGGAGTCGCGTAGTAGAGCGCCGGCTGCAGGTTGAGACCAGAAACCGTAACCGCGACGCTGGCGCCATTCAGCGTCAAGGGTAGGCCCTTGGTGCTGTCCTGCAAGACCGCCTGCGCGCCCGGCGTCGCCATGCCGGAGCCGAAGATGACGAAAATGCTTCCCGGCGCAATGCCGTAGTTTGAGGTGCCCGGCAAAATATAGCTGTAATTGTTCATTACAGCCGCGATCGCCGGGACGCTGGAATCGTGGCTATCCGTAGCACCGGCTGACCAGGCGGCGTTGCCGGTCAAGGCCAATCCCAGAACGGCGGCGCCGGTGAGTACCTTGTTTAGGCGCCATAGGGCAGAGTGAGGACCTTTCGCTTGCATGGCCGCAAGCCTCCTTGACCAGTTTAGCTCCGCACAGAAGGAGTGGTTATTTCAGTTCTTTTTATCTGTTTTTCTAGCTCCCTTGCCCTCGGGAACCGAGCTCTGCGGGCGGGCCTGCAATACCGTGGCGAACGGTGAACTGCCCAGCGCTGAATGGGGCCGGGCACATAAGTCTGCACCTCGTGCACCTCTTTCTCTGCTTTCATCTCTTTGCGAATCAGGTGCCGGCCAGATTGGGATGCCAGGTTGTTGAGAAACACCCGCCGGGGAACGCACTCAGTTCTTAGCCGGATTTTTGTCCATGGCGCTCTTCAAAACTCAAAGTGCGGCTGTCTACGGGATTGACGCTCACCGAATCGATGTCGAAGTCGATATGTATTCCCAAGGGTCGCCGCGCGATTCGCGGATGGTCGGCATGCCCGATGTTGCGGTCCGCGAAAGCCGCGAGCGCATCAAGTCCGCGCTGATCAACTCCGGCTTCGGATATCCCAACAAGACCCTTACCATCAATCTGGCCCCCGCCAGCGTGCGCAAGGAGGGCGGCGGGTTCGATCTGCCGGTGGCGCTTGGCATTCTCGGCGCCATGGGAATCGTCAAGGGGCTCGACCGGCATATCCTGGCGGGGGAGCTTTCGCTCGATGGCGCCATCCGTCCGATTCGCGGCGCCCTTTCGATCGCCGTCTGCGCCCGTGCCGAAGGCATCCCGAACCTGATTCTTCCCGCCGAAAACGCCGCCGAGGCCGCCGTGGTGGAAGGCGTCAGTGTCTATGGCATGCACCACCTGGCTGAAGTCGTGGCCTTGCTGTCGCGTCCTCTGGAATTCACACCTGCGGTGCCGTCCGCCAACGGTCACGCAGCAGATTCCCCCACCGCGCCGGACTTCGGCGACGTGCGCGGCCAGACCATGGCCAAGCGCGCTTTGGAGGTGGCCGCGGCAGGCGCCCACAACGTTCTCATGATCGGTCCGCCCGGCTCCGGCAAGACCATGCTGGCCAAGCGCCTGGCCGGAGTCCTGCCGCCGCTCACGTTTGAGGAGGCCATCGAGACCACCAAGGTCCACAGCATTGCCGGCCTGCTCGGTTCCGGCGGTGGGTTACTTCATCAGCGACCCTTTCGCGCTCCGCACCACACGATTTCCGACGCGGGATTGATCGGCGGCGGGATTGGCACGCCACGCCCGGGCGAGGTCAGCCTGGCGCACAACGGCGTTCTATTCCTCGACGAATTCCCGGAGTTCCCGCGTGACGTGCTGGAGATGTTGCGCCAGCCCATCGAAGACGGGTCGGTTACCATTGCGCGCTCGGTGATGACGGTCTGTTTCCCGTCGAATTTCATGCTGGTTGCCGCTATGAACCCGTGTCCGTGCAGACATCAACTGAACATGGTATGAGCCGTGAAGGGCGGCGATCTGGCAGACCGAGAGGTGTAGCTCCTGACTGGAACCCGTTTCACGGGACGCAGACGCGGAGAATCGGCCAATCGCATCCACGCCGCTTACGAAGTCGGCACCAAAGAAAATGCGACGGACGATGTGCTGGGCGGGTTCATTCCGGTCCGGGCGATCAGGCGCCTTTCTCGTCGTCGGCCGTTATCGCGTGTGCCAGTTCGCGCAGCCTAAGTTGATTACGCCGGCGTTCGCCCGGCGATCACGCCCGCGTCCGCCAGCCTAGTAACATCGAGCGGGATCACCCGGCCATCCACCCCGCCGATCACCTCGGCCGTGTGCTGATACGCCGGCACGCCGCCGGTGACGTAGTGTGTCACGCGGCCAGTCCCGTCGGGCGAGTCCAAAAGCGCGCGCGACACCACGTCAGCCGTGACCTCCGCGCTCGACACCAGCGTCACCCCCGAGCCCACCACGCGCTGGATGACGGGTGCAAGTACCGGATAATGCGTGCAGCCCAATATGAGCGTGTCAATCTGGGGCATGCCGGACAAGTAGTGTCGCGTCAAAACTTCCGCCTCGCTCGAATCCGACAGTCCCTCTTCCACCAGGTGGACGAACAGCGGACAAGCCTGCGCCCACACAATAAGCCCCGACGCGATCAGCTTGCTCTGATACACGCCACTCGCAATCGTTCCCTTGGTGCCGATCACGCCGACGTGCCCGGTCCGCGTCACGCGCCGCGCCGCCTCAACACCGGGGTCAATCACGCCCCACACCGGAACCGGCATCCGTTCCGCGAGGTCCGGAAGGGCACACGCTGAGGCCGTATTGCAGGCGACCACAATCGCCGAGACGTCGAGGTTTTGAAGAAAACAAGCGATCTCGTTGGCGAAGCCGCGCACCATTTCTTTCGGCTTGCGTCCGTAGGGGACGCGCGCGGTGTCGCCCACGTAGACAAAATCGCTATGTGCAAGCCTGCCGCGCAGTGCTTTCAATACGGTGAGTCCGCCGACGCCCGAATCAAAAATGCCGATGGGTTTGCTCATGCGTGTTTCGAGCCGCCCTCGCCGACACAGATCGTGTAGGTCACTCCCTATATTGTATAGGGGACTTGATCAGACCTCCCATTCGAACTGAGCGTGCGCCTCTGCGAGTGGACGCGGCACGCTGCAGACGCTGAGGATCCCCCAAATCGCATCCACGCCGCGAGGAGGGAACGCGGCCGCGGGCTCGAATGCAGCCGACGGCAAACGATACCCCCGCCACACTCGCCGAGAACCGCGGCGCCGGCGGGTCCAGGCGTCGCTTATGTTGGCATCGTGTGGCGCATTTTGAAGAGCAGGCGGAGGCACGTTGCGGACGCGATGCCGACTTGTCGGGCTCAATCGCTGTGGGCGCTGTGTCGCAACGACCGTTTAGCACCGATTCTTCGCAAGAAGGGCAAAAACGACGTGCCTGAATCTGGCGCCGTCAATCGCACAGACCGCGGAGATGGCAAAGCACAAACGCACTCCAAAAGCGGTCCTGAGACTGCCGGATCTTGAGCAGTCCAAAACAGCGGTTCTGGAAATGGTGGACAGCGGCTCCGCAATGCCGTCAATGATCACATCGGCATCGAGCCAGCCGCGTCGTGAGCGCGACTGACCGAGCTCCGTCGACTGACCGACGCCGCGCTTCCCGCCGATGATTGCCGGGCTACTCCCGAGTGCCCGACGAGTAGGAAGTTAGCCCCCGCTGCCCGGGCGATCAACGGTTCCCAACATCTATTCGGCTGAGAACCACGCAGGGCTCAGGCTCTTACGCTTATTGCAGCTTCGCGTATTCCGCCTTGGCTTCCTCCAGGACGGGGATGTCGAAGTCGGCGTCTTTCCAGAGTGTCAGGAAATCCTGATACGCGGCCCAGGGGACACGATCACCGGATTCTACGTGGACAGCAGCGGTGTGTATCACGGCTTCGTGCGGAGATAAGCCGGCAGGTCAGCCCGCGGATGCTCCTTGCGGCTGCGCCGGCCGGGCGCAGCCCATCGGGGAGCCAAACCGGAATCACGGCCCTCAGCGGAAATTCTCCACCAGCATCAGGTCACCGACCGGGGAGATCATCCGGGAAAACAGGATCGTGTGGCCGTCCGGAGAGACTGTGAGACCAAGCCCCACGTCACCGAGATTTCGAGCCACGATCGTGGACCTGCCAGTGCCGAAGTCGTAGAACTGGAGCCGTGCATCGCCGGCAGGCTGGTTGATATAGTAAATGCCCTTTTCGAGTACCGTGAACGCACGCTGAATGACCCCATCCAGCACCTTGACAGGTTGGCCGCCGGAAGCCGGAAGGCGCCACAGGACACTCGGCGTCACCGGCGTCTGCGTGTAATAGACGTAGGCGCCGTCCGGCGACTCGAACGCTACGTACCCGATGTCGTGCGTGACCTGGACTGCCTCCCCACCAGCCGCGGGGACCTTCCAGATCTGATCCTCTCCGGTTCGATTGGAGCTGAAGTAGATCCACTTGCCATCCCGGGAGAAGCTGGGGACATGGTTGTCAGCCGGACCGGAGGTGAGGCGGCGCGGCTTGCCGCCCGCGGCGGAGATTACATAGATCTCGGCGTGGTCTTCGAGGGAGTCGAACGCAATCAGTTGGCCGTCAGGCGACCAACGGGGGGTACCTGTGTTGCGAGCGCGCATGGAGGTGAGCTGGAGGGCGTTCGAGCCGGCGGAATCGGCCAGCCAGATCTCGTTTGGTCCCGAGCGACCTGAATCAAAAGCGACGCGCCTGCCGTCGGGCGAGAACTGGGGGTTGCCGTCCCCCCGCGTGGAGACGATGGCGGCGATAGGCGGAGACGACGCTGGCGCGCCGGGGGCGGAGGTCTCAACGCGCCAGATGTTACGAAGGTATTCGATACCGCGAACATAGACCAGCCGGGACGGCCTCGCGGGCTGCGGGCGCGAGACCACAGGCATTGTCCCGTGCTCGCCCACGAAGGGGAGCCGCGCCGGAGGGTGGTCGCCGCGTATAGCCACCCTCCAGAGGCCTCCCCCGCCTCCCCCCGCTGAAAAGAGAATCTCTTTGCCGTCGGGCATCCACGCCGCTTCACCGGAGTGCTGCTGGGCCAGCATGTCGTTGGCGTTCAACACGCCCAACGGGAGGCGCCTGGGTTCGCCGGCTGCCCTCAGATCTTTTCCCAGGGGAAGCAGGTAAAGCTCGTAGCTGAGGAAAGCACTCATGCGGTCGAAGACCAGCGAACGGCCATCGGGCGACACCGCCGGGTAGATATCGCCCAACACATGCGGCGGGGGATTGGTTAACTGCCTCTCTTCTCCGGTCTCGAGTGAAACCACGAACAAGGCGTCGGGCTTCCCCTGGCCCAGGGAATTCGTCACCACCACACAGTCGCTGTCCGGACACCATGTAAGGCCGGGCGCCCAGTAGATTTGCCTCAGCCTGATCTCGGCCAGTTTGCGCTCCGGCCCGCCCAGAGGGGGGATCAGCAGCAATTCGCCTTTCCCATCTGGCAGTACGGGTCGAAGAGATCCCAGCGATGAGGGCTCACTGCGGAGAAAGGCGATCCAGCGGCCGTCGGGCGACCATGCCGGGTTGTAGTCGCTGCGCGGGTCGGTGGTCAGCCGCAAGGGAGAGCCGACGCCGATCTGTTGCACGTAGATGTCGAAGTTATCCTGCTTGGGGCCATTCCACGCGAACGCTACGTAGTTGCCGTCGGGGGAAAACGACGGAGAACTCTTAACACCGGGAACCGTGACGAGCTCGACCGCGCGAAGCGGCTCCTCCGTCTGCGCTGACCACCACATCCGCCACGCGAAAAAACCCGCAACCAGCAGCACTGGCAGCAGGGCCGCCCAAACCCAGCGCCTGCGCGGCGGCGCCGTTTGTACGGCCGCCGCGCCCGAATCCGATTTCTCCTTCACCTCTTGCAGCTCGACCTTGACGTCGTCCATGTGCTGGAACCGCCGCTCCGGGTCTTTGCGCAGGCAACGCGCGATGATTTTTCCGAGATCGCGGGACACGCTGGAGGGTAGCGGCCAGGGTTCCTCTTGGACCACCGCCGCCAGGGTGGCAATGTGCGAGCCCCTCTCAAATCCCCGGCGTCCCGTAACCATCTGGTACAGCACCGAGCCAAAGCTGAAGACGTCTGAGCGCGCATCCACTGGCTTGCCCTGGGCCTGCTCCGGAGACATATACGCGGGCGTGCCCAGGACCTCGCCTTCCACCGTCAGGGTGGTGTCGTGTCCCTCCCCCAGTTCCACGCGCCGGGCCAAGCCGAAATCCAGCAGCTTCACCAGCCCATCCGGAGTCAGCATGATGTTGCCGGGTTTCAGATCGCGATGGATCACGCCGGCCGCGTGGGCCTTGGCCAGCCCGCTGGCGATTTGCCCGGCGTAATCCTGGGTCTTCGCCAGCGGCAAGCCTTTGGCAGGGATGGTGTCGCCCAGGGACTTCCCCTCGATGAACTCCATGGCGATGAAGTCCACACCGTCGTCTGAGCCGACTTCGTAAATGTTCACAATGTTCGGGTGATTCAGCGCGGAAGCGGCGCGAGCTTCGCGCAGCAATCGCGACCGCCGCTCAGGGTCGGAGGCATACTCCGGCGGCAGGACCTTGAGCGCCACCGGCCGGCGGAGTTGCGTGTCGTAGGCGCGGTACACAGCCCCCATGCCGCCTTCGCCGAGCTTGGTTTCGATGCGGTAATGCGCCAGCGTGTCGCCGGGTGCCAGTTCGCGGGCGGCGTTCAGCAATCCGCTGGCGGGGTTGGGCATGCTGGCGGCATCACTTTCCGCCAGCAGGCGCTCCACATCCGCGCGCAATTCGGCGTCGCCGCCGCAAGCGGAATCGAGGAAAGCCGGCCGTTCCTGCTCGGGCTTCTCCAGGGCCACGCCGAAGAGCTCCTTGATTCTGCTCCAGCGCTGCGGCGTCATTTAGACCCTCCACTCTCCAGTTGGGTCTTCATCCAGGCCTTGGCCATGGCCCAGTCGCGCTTGACGGTGCGGGCGGAGATCGCCATGGCCTCGGCGGTCTCCTCCACCGATAGGCCGCCGAAATAGCGCAGCTCGACGATGCGCGCCTGCCGCGGGTCCAGTTCCGCCAGGCGAGCCAGCGTTTCGTCCACCGCCAGGACTTCCTCGGTGTGGTCGGCGCCAGCGGCTCGATTGAATATCTGTTCGTTCATGGTGACGGGGATGCCGCGTTTGAGAGCGCGGCGTCCGCGGGCGTGGTCCACCAGCAGGCGGCGCATGAGCTGGGCGGCCACGCCCACGAACTGGGCGCGGTTTTGCCAATCGGCGTGGTCCTGGTCCACCAACCGGAGGTAGGCGTCGTGGACCAGGGCGGTGGGCTGGAGGGTGTGGCCGGGCCGTTCGTCGCGCATGCAGCGGCCCGCCACGCGGCGCAACTCCCGGTAAACCAGCGGCATAAGCCGCTCCAGCGCGTCCTTGCGTCCGAGCTTCAGTTCACCCAATAGCACGGTGACCTCGCCACGAGAATCCGCCATAGGAGCCGACTGTTCTTGCGTTTCCACTATTTTAGCCTCTAATTCTCCCGCTTTGGCCCCGATTCCGTGCCCCTTTCGCGTTCCGGCCGGGAGCAACGAAAATGAGAGCACAGAAATTAGCGGTTGCGACGGTTTGGATGGCGGCGGTTGCGGGGCCCGGTTTTGGCGAATCCAGGCCGGCGGCGGATCTCAGCGTATCGGTCTACATGGATTACCAGGGCGGTGGCGACCTCAGGGGCGCCAACCTGGCGAAAGCCATCACCTCCAAGATGTTGCGGAAGATTGGCGTCACGCTGGTTTGGGTGGATTCGAAATCCTGCCCGCCGGAGGGAATCCACATTACGCTGACCGGCCAGACGCCCGCTACCCTGCAACCCGGAGCGCTGGCTTACGCGTTGCCATACGAAGGCACGCACATCCAGGTCTTCCGCGATCGCATCGAGGCCAACCAACCGGCTCTTGTGCCACACTTGCTGGCACACGTGCTGGTGCATGAAATTATCCACATCCTGGAAGGGTGCACCCGGCATTCCGACCACGGCGTGATGAAAGCGCATTGGGGCGGCGCGGACTTCTCCCAGATGCTGTGGAGCGAGCTTCCGATCTCCCAGGAAGATATCGATCTGATTCACGCCGGCATGGAGAGGCGTGCCCGGTTGGCCACCGCGCAAACGAACCAGGACAGCCTGACTGGCGACCCGGCTCCCACGCTTGCGGCGGCGTTGCAGCTTCAGTAATACGGCAGGCTTGAAGAAGTCGCGCCGGCTTTTGGGAAGTTGGCCGCGTTCCGTCCGCACGCCAAGGTTCGGCCGCGGCCGTATCACAAGGCACTCGGAAAGAGCAACGGTTCAAGGGGAGCTGGCATTACTCCCCTTAAACGCGTCAGGGTCCGGGCAGCCTCTCTGGCCGTCTTGTCGGCGAGTCGGCAACGGACTTGGCGCGCTACGCTGGACAGCATGAAGACCAACGCAGTGCGACTGCTAGATACACTTGGCATCCGGTACGAACTGCGCGAGTACGAGGTTGATCCGGAGGCCCTGGATGCCGAGACAGTGGCTCGCAAGATCGGGCTGCCTCCGGAACAGGTGTTCAAGACGCTCGTGGCGCGCGGGGACCGAAGCGGAGTTTGCCTGGCGGTGGTACCAGCCAATATGGAGTTAGACGAAAAGGCACTCGCGCGGCTCAAGGGTGATCGGAAGACGGAGCTGGTGTCACTCAAAGAAGTGCAGCCGCTAACCGGGTATGTCCGCGGTGGTGTGACCGCGCTGGCCTGCAAGCGGGAGTATCCCGTATTTGTCGATGAAACGGTGGAACTGTTCGATGTGATCTCAGTGTCGGCGGGCGCGCGGGGGGTGCAGATCCTGCTGGGTTCTTCGGATTACCTCGCTGCTGTGCATGGCATCGTGGGAGCCATCACTCGGAAGAAACAGTGAAGCGGAGTGTGTTGTGCTGGCCTCGGATCGCCGACTACTCGCCAGCCCTATCCTGCGCGTCGGGCGCGCGATACTTCCCCGCCCGTGAGAAAGGCCTCTACCTGTCGGAGAACCGCGCCGGTGGGCTCCTTCTTCCCCTGCTCCCGCTGCGCCAACGTGCTGGCGTCCACGCCAAGACGCTGGGCGACGTCCTTCTGCGAAAAGCCTAGGGTCGACCGCTGATGAACCAACCGCTCGGCCAGCGTGTTGGCGTCCGGCAGTGGGTTGTACCCGAGGAACTCGATGATCGCGGGCATGTACCGGACCTGCGGATTGGCGGCATTCCGTTCCCAGGTGAAGACGCTGGTTTTATCCACGCCAATCCGCTCCGCGACTGCTTCCTCGGCCTTCCGGACTGGTTAATTCCGTTGTACGATATGGGCACCGTGGAGGTATCCAGATGACCGCCCCTAATACGTGTATCCTGAACGTAAACCTCTTCTCGGGAGCCAGGACAGCACTCCCCGCCAACGTGAATGCGCTTCTGACCATTCGGAACGGAAATCAGCAGGAAGCCCCTTCCGAATAACGGGTACGTTTCGTCCCCGCAAATCAGCGTCTCAGATCTGCCTTTTTATGACAACCTGACCGACAATTACGCTGTCGTGGCCTCCGCCACGGGTTACGAGCAGGCGGGCTTCTTTCCTGTCGCCGTAAACCCGAACGTCCCCGCCATCGTTGACATCATGCTGCTACGTAAAAGCGCGACGTTCAACTTTCGCGACGCGAGCTGGAGCAAGCTGACGCAGAACTATCCGGCGTACGCTGGCCTTCTAGCAGCGGGAGCCGCAGATGATACCGCGGCTGGAAGTCGCTATTCCGACCTCATGGAGCTACCTGCGGTACTGGCGTGCTATTTCAATCTCGTCACCGCCATGTCGCAAATCCACCTGCCGGTGAAGACGCCCCTTGAATACATCAAAGAGCTGATCTGGGACGACACCATGGCACAGGACCGCTTCTTCGCCTGGGCGGACCCGGCGGTCATAGACCAAATCATCCAGGCCGCTGCGCAAGGCGAATTCGCGCCAGAGGTGGGCACTGCGCTCTTCCATAGTGGGGCCACCCGCAGTTGGAAGCAGGTGCAGTTCGGCGAGGCGAACGTTCAGTTGACGTTTCATGAGAACAACACCAAAGCGATCGGCGGCACGCAGTGCGTCATGATCGAGCCCGACATCGACTATTACAAGGACCTTGCCGCGCATGCACTTCTCGAGGTGATAACCAACAAGCTCACCAACTCGTTAACCGACCCACGTCAGGTTTACGTGTTGCGGTGGATAGCCGGCCGCCACGCCGGGATTCCGAACTTCGAACCGCCGTACACCATCGAGTAGGATACGGCCGGTCTTACCGAATAAGCGATTGATCCAGTCTTTCGCGCAGTAGGTTTCTGACGAATTTCCCATGGAATTTGCCGACGGGGACGGGCTAGTGCGAGACTCCGAACGGATCGCCGACTTCTCGCCAGCCTATCCCGCGCGCCGGGCGCGCGATACTTCCCTGTCCTTGAGAAAAGCCTCCACCCGCCCGAGAACCGCCCCGGTGAGTTCCTTCCTCCCCTTCTCCCACTGCGCCAACGTGCTGGGGTCGACGCCAAGGCGCTCGGCGGACTCCTTCCGCGAGAGTCCCAGGCTCGTGCGCTGGCGAACCGACTGCTCGGCCAGCGTGTCGGCGTCCGGCAGTGGGTTGTACCCGAGGAACTCGATGATCGCGGGCATGTACCGGACCTGCGGATTGGAGGCATTCCGTTCCCAGGTGAAGACGCTGGTCTTATCCACGCCAATCCGCTCCGCGACTTCCCGTTGAAGCATTTTCAACCCGAGGCGCCGCTTGCGGATGTGGTCGCCAATTGTCTTCGGCTGCATCGGAATCCGGATCACTGACGTGCTATAGGACTGCTGCAGCACCAGCGGCATCGGCTGGTCGGGCTGGCTGAAGCGGTAGGTGACCGTGATCTCGGCTTGCTTTACGCCGCAGGTCTCAACCGTGTCTACACGGATTCCGGCCACCAGGATTTCGACCAAGCGGTGCTTCAGCTCCCAGGAAATCGGACCATCAAGCCTCTTTCTAAGCTTCTCCAGGAGTGTCTGGGCGGAGCCGATGTTCGCGGCGACGGAGTCGGCCCCGGCGATCCTGCCGTCCAGCTCGGCAATTTGCGCTTCCAGTGCCGCCTGCTCCTTGCCGATCTCCTCCATTTGGGCGTCCAAGTCGGCGTCCGTCAGGCGGCCGCGCCGGTACAGGCCGACGACCCGGCTGCGCTCCGTGGCTTTTTGCGCGAGCAGTCCTTCCAATCGCGCCAGCTGTTTTCGGATCTGGTCGGAGCCTTTGACGTCCGACTCTAGGCGGGCGCGAAGCTGCTCCAGGACCGGTCCCGGATTGCGCAGAAAGGCTGCCACGTCCGCCCACACCTGCGCCTCCAGATGGTCGCCGCGGACGGCCTTGGCCGGGCATCGTCCCGTCGCTGCGTACAGCGACGGAGAATGCGCGAGGTTGCATCGATAGTAGAATTCTCGTTTCCCGTTCGGCCGGTTGGCGGCCACGCCGATGAAGGTCCTGCCACACAACGAACAGATGATCAGGCCCCTCAACAGGTATTGGTTCTTGGCGCTCCGCGCGCAGAAGAGAAAGTTCGCCCGCAAGGTCGCCTGTGCTTTGTTCCAGACGTCCTCGGTGACGATGCTGGCCACCGGGCGCAGAATGGTCTCCCGTCCCTTGGTGTGCGAGCGCTTGCCGTACCGATGCAAGCCTTTGTAGGTCTCGCTGACGATCAGGTTTCGAACCCGCCCCGGCCGCCAGAGGCCGGAGGTTCGCTGCTTGCGTTTGCCTCTGAGAACCGGCCGGTCATCGCGCTGATACGCGCAGGGTATTTGCAGCTCGCTCAGTCGCGCGGCGATGGCGTGGCACGATTTTCGCTCGACGGCAGCCATTCTGTAGATCATTCGCACGACATCTGCCTCCGAGAGATCCAGGCCAGGAATCGGCTCCTCGGAGACAACCAGCCGTGCTGCCGCCTTCTCGCCGACTTTGCGGTAGCCGAACGGAACGATGCCACCCAGCCATGCGCCGGCCTGCGCAACTCGGTTGGTGCCGGCCAGAGAGCGCTCGCGGATAACCGCGTGTTCGTGCGCGGCGAAGCCGGAAAGCATCGTTAACATCAGCCTGCCGGTCGCAGTGGCGGTATCGAATTCTTCGGTCATGCTGCGGACGCGAACGCCGCATTTCTCGAGTTCGGCGACCGCATTCAGGATCAGGCGGGTTTCGCGTCCCAGGCGGTCGAGTCTGTAGACGAGTAGTTGATCGAATTTGCCAAGTCGCGCGTCCTTCAGGATCTCGCTGCCTTCCGCTCGAAGATCTAACGGCACCGTGCCAGAGACGCCGTCGTCAGCATACACGCGGTAGGCCGTGAGGCTGTGCAGCTGGCAGTAGCGCTCCCCGAACTCGCGCTGGGTAGCGATGGATTGCCGCTCCCGCTGCTCTTCGGTGCTAACGCGCGTGTAAACGGCTACAGGCATCGAGGCTCCGTCATTATTCCTGGCTGTTCACCACCACATGGATGGCTCTGTCGTCCCTTAAACGCAAGTCCACACCTGGCGCCCTGATTATCGATACCGGTGGCAGCCGGATCCTGCGGCTCTGCGAGCAGTTCCGCCAGGATTTCGAGCAGCGCGTCCATGTGTTCGTCCAGGGCGGTGTTGCCCTGGGCGAAGTGCCTAATGACGGTCATGGCGAATCGGGAATCTGAGGCCGAATTGGCGCTTATGAGCAGCCCTGGGTTCGATCTGAGCTTTTCAAGAGAGCGGAGTGCGAAGTCCACGCCCTCTTCTGGTCCTTTCGCACCGCGACCAGGCGCAGGCGCCCGCCGGGGCCCGCGATCGTTTCCTCAATGTCAGCACGTTGTTTCTGGCCGAAAACCGAGGAGAGGAGCATGTAACGGCCACGCTGTCCGCGACGGTGTCCCGGTTGCGTCTGAATGTGCTTGGTGGCTTCCAGTTTCTTCAGGCTGTCGATCACCAACCGCTCAGCGCAACAGGCTAGTTTCGCTATCCGCCTCTTGCCCACCTCGGCTACAGAACCCTGCCAGCAAGCGGAGGCGAGCACGCCGTACACCCGGACGTCGCGGGACTTCAACCGGCGATCAGAAGATACTTCCTGTGGTATCCGAGAGAACTGAGTGCGAGAAAGTGGTTCATCCGTGTGTCCCACTAGGTCTTTGACCGCTTAGAAACGTTCTTCTTCTTGTAGCCGAACTTGCAACGGGCAGCCTTGCGGTCGAATTTCCAGTTGATCTTGGTGCGGGCGCGATTCATCCGGCGATTCCAGG
>Ga0187876_1002384_pt1 | contig 13937 bp, 27 predicted proteins | sample June2016WEW_17_4_FD_133000 | JGI IMG/M metagenome (GOLD analysis project Ga0187876, IMG submission 133000) | Peatland microbial communities from SPRUCE experiment site at the Marcell Experimental Forest, Minnesota, USA - June2016WEW_17_40 | ecosystem: Environmental > Terrestrial > Soil >... | reverse complement strand
GGACAAGTAATGTATAGCCAATAAAGGCCGTCTTCGTCGGGGTCTCCTGCTACACCTGGAACTTTCCAGCCGCCGCTGTGAGGGTAGCCTTTAATCGGCTGCTTATCCAGGGGAATATGTTTCTTATGCCGTCGGTCGTCGCATACTGTTGTTTTCATCTGTGCTCTAAACGGCTTGGCCTGGTCCTCAGTAAGAACAATTTCGTTTATCATTGGCTCGGCTCCTGGCGCTTATGCATTTCAAGACGCATAGGCTTAACGCGCTTCGGCTTGCTCTCCTGGCTGACGGTAACGCCTTTTACCTGGCTCAAAGTCTTAAGAGCTGCTGCCGCCTGCTCTATGTGCTCCTCTTCGCTGATCTCGCCTTTCGCCTCTTGTTCTTTTCTACGCGCTAAAAGAATTTCCCAATTCGCGTACTTTTCACAAGTTGCGGCGGTTAAGTCGCCTGTCTCCTGCTTAACAAGGTCCAGCTCGCAATAGGACCCTAGCGCCTGGGCGTCTGTCTTGCCGTTGGACTGGTCCTTCATGTGTTCGCAGTAGCGGCAGAAGCGCGCGCCGTAGGTGTCGTTAGCGGCTAAGGCTATGTATCTTAAGCGCAGTTCTCGCAGCTTCCCCAGGTACTCAAGCGCGATATTTGGCTTGCTTGACATGGGAAGGCTTTCGCTTAACATGGCTAAAACGTCAAATTCCTCTTCCCAACAACTTATAAATTCCTCTCGGTTTTTTGCCTTCATTTTTTCACATTCCATAAGGGAGTTTAAGGGGCTTTCTGTATTTAAGCGTTCGCATGAAATAACATAAAAACAAAAAAAGAAGGCTAAAATAAGCCTCTTTCAGACGCTCACTGTGATAAGCGGAGCTACCCAGGCTCTCAACTCAAGAATATTAGCGCCTAAAACCGCCTCGCCCCTGGGCGTCAACTCATAGATTTTTTGCGCCCTCTGGCCTTCAAGCCTCCAACCACTTTTAAGTAAACCGTCCCCCTGCAACTTAAGCAGCAGCGGGTAAACGGCAGACGGTCCCAAACTTAGCCTTAAACGTTTGTTGGCTGCTTTCATGATCGCATAGCCGCACATAGGTTTTTCCAGCAGTTTTAAAAAGTTGGTCTCTAGTAGCTGATCGCCTAGTTTCTTTTTTGTTGTCATTTATGGGGCCTCTAAATAGTGCTCTACCTGAAACTGTGTTAAGTTGTTTAGGTCTTCTATGTACTGCTCAAAGGTTTTGCCGTCATGGCTGCCGCTTTCTATTATCAGCTCCATGCTTATGCTTTCAAAGTCTAAAAGCAGGTCTCCGAAGCGTTTGAGGGTCCAGGCTTCCCAACCGCCGCCCAAAGTGCTATTAATGAAAACTAGGTCTTTGTAGATTAGAACCTGGCGCAGACATTGATAATTTTGGAAGGCTTTCTTAAGGTCTTCCAGGGTCTTAGCGTAGTAAAAACTTAAGCCATAGTCGCTCGTATTGTAATCAATGGAGGGGTCGCCGTCGCTGGCATAGTAGCTTTTTCGGCTTCTAACAAAAACGTTTTCCTCTGCCTTAGCTCGAATCAGCTTCTCTAGATCCTGGTCTCTGTTTGTTTTTGCCGTGTGTGTCACCTTCTCCTATTCGATTTCGTACCCTTTCAGACTTAATTTAAGCAGTTTTTGAACTGCTGCGGCTTCTTCATGTGCGTTTACGTCTTGCAGGATTTCAAAGGCGAATTTTTCAACGTCGTATATCTCGAAGTTAAACGCCCGGCTGACAACAGAAACAAGCGCGTTATGCAGGGCGGTCTCTTTTTCCTCTTCCGGCGTCATGCTAAAAAAATGTTTTGCTTGGGCGTACTTTAGATATTTGGTGTTTTCGGCTGTTATGGGTTCCAGGGCTTTTAAGGCTGCTTGCATGTTTGCCTCGGTTAATTCGCTTCTTTTATGGCTCTCAAACTCATACTCGTCTATTATGGCGAGTTCTTCTTTTGTGGGTTTTATTTCAGATTCACTCATATTTTTACCTTCATCTTATTCTGATTCTTAACATAACACGGTCTTAATATTTAAGCGTTACCGCTAAACGTCTTTAAAGTCATTAAAAAGTAGAGATAAACCGTTAAAAGATGAGGCCCAGGACACCGGAGAGGGAAAGAAGGCAGTTATTCGGCGCCTGGACCCCGCACTTTTTCACATTTTTCATGGCAAAAGTTACAACGATTTTTACAAGTTGCTTCTATATTTTTTGGTTCGTCAACGTTTCCAGACATTTTTATGTATCGTCCCCTAACGCGAGATAAAGCATAGCAGCCGCCCCGATCAGATCAGCAAAGGCCATACTTACTTGAAAAACTTCTTTATTCGCAAACGGCACAACCCAAATAAAAACGCCTGCCCAGGTTGCTATGCCACTGTAAACCGAGAGGACAGCCAAAACAACAAGCGCAACCCTAGCAACAACTTTAACGCTTTTCCCTGAGTTAAACCTGCTTGCTAACGCATCGAACCCGGTTAATAAAGTCGCTGCCAACAAAGCCACACCAAAAACTAAGAATTCCATAACAGACAGCCACACCGGAGAGCCGCCTACGCCCGGCGCCACAACTGCAACAACCAAATAACTAAGCGCCCACATCAACAACCAGGACACTACGAGTTTCTTCGTTTTTTCGCCTCCCTCAAAGTTGGAATCCAGGCGCCTACTCCGGTGAGGAGAAACCGAGCGAAAGATGAAGGCATTTACCCGGCTGCGCCTGGACCCCACCTTTCTTATGCGTCAACTTCATATTTAAGCGTATGCATATACTAACCTATGACGCTAAACGCCCGGACCCAAAAAACCAAACGCCAAACAAGGCTTATGAACGCATGACGCGCCGCTGGCACAGCAGCCGCACCCGGCACAGCAGCCACCGGGAACACCAGGGCGATAGGCGCAAAAAAAGAGCAAAACACTAAAAAGGAGGCGATAAAAAAATGACTTTTCTCTGCTGTGAAGACCACTTAATTGAAGCCTTAACCTATGAAGGCAAACAACTCCAAAGCTACAAAGCAAAATGCGCCACCATAACCGTAGGCGAACACACAACAACAAAATGCCAAGTCTGCCAAAAACCATCAAAATACATGGTCTCACTAGGAACCTACGAAGTCTAACGCCACAAGTAGGTACATCTAAGCAGTTAGTATGGCTTATGGAGTATCAAATATGTCACTCATTTTTTTATAAGGTTGAATACCTGTTTTCCATAAGTTAAATGTAGAAGGAATAAATATTATTAAGTAAAATTAACATTTTTATTACACAGCCTTTTTGAAAAATCAGTTTTTGAAAGGCTGTTTTTCCATGCTTTTTAATATTTTGCTTAGGGGTAGCTGTTGGCTTGCTTGAGTATTTATATATCTATAAAAACACGCTCAATATAAACACCTGAAAACATATTTAAAGGCTAAATGTTGTCGTAGTCTATTACCGGCGTAGCATACTCTATTTTTGAGAGAGGGACCGAGTTTACTTCATGTTTTGCTTTGTAGAACAGTTTTCCGTTTGTTATATGTTGGATTTTTACGCACATTATTGTAGAGCCGTCGTTTAGGTGCAGGGTTGCTTTTTCTCCTATGAAGCCTTTTAGGTGTTGGTGTTTGGGTCCGGGATTCTTTTTCATTTATGTTTTGGTCTCCCCGGCTTACTAAAATGTTGATTCATGTTCATTTTTGGGCGCGTCCTATCTATCGCATAAATCCTTTTGCCATCCACATAGTAAACCTTCACCTTTCTTCTACCCCTGGAACCTGTGTTTCAAGGTTGACACGATAGGTTAAGTCGTGACCGCATTCAAGAATTAAATGCAGTTTATTAAATTCGTATGACATATATTCTACTTCCTTAAAGTAGCCGTGTTTGGGACACATCGCGTTTACCTTGAACTTTTCATTATATTTCTTTTTGGACCGCTGCCGTTCTGTGTAATACATTATGAAGGCTACATATTCGCTTGCTATGGCGAAGGTTACAATGTACCAAAGAATATCAATCACTTTCAGTTTACCCTCCCCTGCTCCCGGCGTCAGTAGACTTCTTCCAGGGGCATGTTGGGTCTGTTTTGCAGTTTCCAGGACACAAGTACAGACAGACAAATATCTGCATGAGTAACTTTGAGTTCTTCGCTTTTTTTGCTTTCTCAGTCCACTCTTCAATACGTGGTGCAAACCTACTCATTATGGCGCCTTCTCCTTCTTGGGCCAGAACTGTTTTAGGTCTATGTTCCAGCCGCAATTTTTTATGCTATAGCAGCGGATAGCTACAGGTTTCCAACCATCCGTATTAATGAATAAGCCTGATCTGCCGCATTTAGGGCAAACAGCCTGATCTACACCAATTCCCATGCTTAAGTCTCCTTTGCGAATGCTACGTGTTTGCTGAGGCTTTTATCCATGTTTGCCTGGACCTGCTGTTTTCCAGCGTCGGCGCATTTGGAGCACAGGTTCTTTCTTACCCAACTGCAGGTTTCAATCGCTGCGCCCGGAAGATAAGTAACACAGGGGTTTGTGTCGGTGCATCCGCAAACCTCACACACCCAAGCTGAAGTCCCTATGAAGAGGGGGGGTTCTCGGCTGCTGCTTTTCTTACGCTTACTCAATTTTTTCTACTCCCAACTTAGCCCTACGCTTCACAAGTTCCCTAAAACAAGTTATGCAGTCGTCAACTCCGGCTTCTTTGTTCCCGGTGTCCTGGTCCATCTCTCCCGGAATTCCGTAATTGCGGCAGAGGGACCGCCCTTCAACAAAATAGTGGAATCTTCTGCAGCAGCCGGGTTTAAACCAACCTTCCTTACGCTTCGGAGGCTGAGGCTCTTGAGGTTTCTTTTTCTCGTCGTCGCCATCCTGGAAGGCTCTTATGTCTATCCAGTTTTCCAAAGCGTCTACGTATTTTTCTAAAGCTGCAGTATATTCGTTTATGGTTGTGAAGGCTACTGTTTGGGGTCTTTCCGGTAAACCTTTAACCACTGGCACTAACTTCACCTTTTTCCAATTTACTATCTTTCAGACCTATTTTTACATTTGAGGATAGTTGTTGTATGAAGGCACCTGTAAGTAAGATGTCGTTTCCTTGTTTAATATCCAATTTCTCAATGTAGCAATTCATAAAGTTAACGTAGTGCATGTCTTCTATTGTTAAGTTAAAGTGGTTTGTTCTAATTTTGGTTACTTGAGTTATTCCTAAAGGTCCAATAAAGATTTTTCTTACGGCTTCTGTAAAACGCATACTTTTTCATCTCCACTGTTTTATGGGTGCTCTTTGTATTTAAGCGTTTATGCTACTCTTCTTCTCTGGGTTTAGTGAAGGTTTTGCAGCTTTGGAGCACTTTCTTAACGTTTTTCTTGCTGCGGAGCACTTTAAATCCTTCCAGGTCCTCATCTTTAATGTCGTTACCGCCCAACTTGGTCGCCTTTTTTCTGCTGCTCAACAATCATGCGCCACCCTTTACCTAACCGTTTCTGCTGCCGATGCGAAACCGCCCTCATGTGCTCTTTCGCTCCTTATGCGCCATATTCCAAGATTTTTCCGTGATTACGCCTTCACATTTAGGGCATTTTATAACAGCGTCTAAAGCATCCATAGGCATTCCTTCTAAAGTAAGATGTGTTCCACAATGTTCGCATATTAGGCTCATGTGCTCTTTCTCTCCTTGACGAATAGCCGGGTGTCTGCGTCTTTCAGCAGCATAATTGTGTTGCCATTTTCAGAATCTATTTTGTAGGCATTGTTTTTCAGCCAAATTATACGCTTCCATGCCAGGTCCTTGTCGTCGGTGAACACGGCGATCATCCATTCGAATTCAGGCCACCACACCGGATAAAACCGATATCGAAAAGTCGGGTCCTTCGCAGCGATCTCCAACATAACCTTTTCCAAATCGTCTTTCAGCTCCACACCGTTGAAGGTGACGCAGCCAACCCAACTTTTCTTATGGTACTTATCCAGCTCAGGAGCAATTTTCTCCGCTAAATCTTTAATCTGCTTGTCTGCCAATTCATACTTTCCTTCTTTAATGTTAATTGCAATTTGGTTACAATCTGGGGCATATTTGGACAAGATTAGGGCAAAGGGAACAGGGGTTTCGCATTTGCCTTCCTTCTCGTTGAACATGATGTCCAGATGTGCTTCATAGGGATTTAAGTAGAGTTTTCGCAGCGCGTACTGTGTCCTAACAGGATCAGCCCAGAGGAGCGCCTGACTCATAATATATTCGGCGTAGTCTACTTTGTAGTCTGTTTTTACGTGCCATCCGACGCCGCTAGGGGAAACGTAAACTTCGACGTTGGCGCCAGGGTAGAGGCGGGGTATGTTGAAGTAGACGCGGAGCAGCAGTACCGGGTAAGAATCATCCAGGTCCACATTAACGTAGGGCATGGTTTTCCTTCCTCCTTCGGGTAAACGCGCTCCAAGGCATTATGTACTCTATGGTTAAATTCTCATTAATTTTAACTGAATGTGCCTCGTGCCTATGCCGATTGCAAGCAGCTACAGAAGGAAAAGTTTTTCCGCAAATCCAGCAATCAAAAGCTCTGGCCATGGGTTTTTTTCTCCTTTTTTCTTTTAGCCTCTCGCTCGTAATGCTGCAGAACCGCAGCCATATCTTGAACAAATCTTCCTTTAACCAATTCAGGAGGCGAATCGTAGAAGCAAAGGATAGGCCAATTTCTTTCTTTAGCAATATCGTAAATGTACCATCGAACATAAAGAGGAATCCCACATTTGACGCATTCTACAAGCACGTTATCTTTGAAATAAAGGTCTAGGTAGCTGCCAAGTATCAAGCCTTTTTCGCCTTTCGGTTGCTTCGCCAAGTCCTTTTTTACCTTTTCAAACATGAAATCGTCAAACTCTTGCGGAGACATCCTTGTTCGAATTAGAGTTGGGTACTGCATCATCTTTCTACCTCTATGCCTATTTTTCTGGAGTCTACCCAAAACTTGATTTCCTCATAACTAATTCCAAAAACTCTTTTCAAGTAATGAATAACGCCATGACATTTCTTACACAATGGCAGAAACTCGTCAGGATGCTTCAAAATATACCACCAATAAGAAGGAGGGTGAGGTTTATAGTCTCTTTTGTGAAACTCTAAGGAGTTAGCCTTTCGAGGCTCATCAATACAAATTCTACCGCATAAATTACAACGATTCCCTAAAACACCAATTACTTTTTGACGCATCTTCCTCTGTCCTTTTTTAATAGTAACATTACGTTCTTTTGGATTATTACGATTCCAAGCAACTATTTTATCCATGTTTTTATGAGAATAACGGTCAACAATCTCTTTTCTACGCCCAGGATTATCTCTGTTCCATTTAGCAGCTCTGACAGCATCTTTTGGTGTAGAAACTCTCATCGTTCAACCTCAATATCTAATAATTCAAGAAGCTGCGTTAAAGTAAGATTCCACCATTGAGCAGGAACTTCCTTCTCCAAATAACTACGCAACGTTACAAAGTCGTAATCAAATAATTCGCATACCATTTTTACTGTTTTGTAGGCTTTTTTTTCGGAGGGGGTTTCTGAAGGTTGCACTCGTTTGTCGGCTAGGTTGTAGTTGATTTGGGCGCCGTATTGTATGCCCCATTGCCACATATTTTGTCCGGAGATTATTCTGCCTTCCCAGGGAGGTTTAGCCATTTCTTTGCGTAGCAGCGGGGTTTCGTAGCCGGGTCTTATTTCTCCGGCGACTAGGCGGGGAGCTGAGACAAACGCTCGGAGGATTTTATTGGCCATTTCCTTTACTTTGGCTTTCACTTCTTTGCTGTTAACGCATTTAGATTCTAAGTGAGCTTCTAAGTGCCGTTCCATTCCAGGAGAAGTATAAGCGTAGTAAATCACGTAAACGAAGTCTATCCAGGCAGCGGGTAGTTCTTCGCGTATGCGCCTAATCCACTCTTTTATTATGGGGTAGCGGCTGTGTATGCTTCCGATCCAGCCTTCCATTGTGGTTTGAGGCTTTGGATATCTGACTTTCCATTGGCGGTCTCGTGCCAGGTCTAATGTGTCGCGGAGTTCCGTTTCAATAACTTTTAAGCCGTCTTCGATGATTTCACAGTTCTTCGCTATAACCGTTATGTCCTGCAGGTGCTCATCTATGACTTCGCCAGCTTCCCAGGTGTGTAGAAGTTTTTTCCAGCCTCGGACCTGCTCAAGATAGGCTCGTGTCTGCCAGTCGGCGCGGCGTACCCGGTACCAATGGAACCAATAACGCCACAAGCCTGCAAGCCGGGGACGCTCCTGCATTTGCCGCAGGAAATAATCCATTCGGGCTTCTGCTGCTAATATGACTGCGCGTTTGGCTCCTATGGCGTCAATAGCCAAAAAACTTACTCCTGTTTGGTGATTTTGATTACTTCAAAACTGATAATTTGCTTGCCTTCCAGAATGAATTTTTCCCAATCCTCATAGGCTATAACAACTACTCTTTTCGGGTTATTGTTGTCGAGCACAAGTTTCATTTCTTTTCCGTCTCTAGTTATGTAGCCGTGGAATATTGTCGCTGTGAAAGTTAACTCATCAATGGGTTTAATTGCCAAAAAAAGTTACTCCTGCAACCACATTTCTTTTAGTCTGTATTTACCACAGTCTATACACCACTCTAATACGTAACCTTTAAAATATAATGTGGCTGCTTCTGGACGTTGGTACCATTTATGAATACCCAATTTACATCTGAGAGGTTTTTTAGCCAAAAAACGTTACTCCTCTTTTATTACTGTTCCTACATTGGGAGCTGGCTTAGCGCCAAGAAGATTAGGTTTCTTTTCTATGTCCTGCAGCTTACCTAAGTCTATGTGTCCGGCGCATCCACCTGCAACTGTTTGAGGCATAGAAGCGTTTAATTCATTACCGAACTGTTTTTTAAACCAATCTAAAACAGACTGCTGATCTACATCATATACAAATCCAAGAAACTCATCTGCAGCATCATCTAAAATATGGTCAATAGAATTGAGTAATGTTGACTCAGCACCGTCACCTATCCTAAAACGCTTCATGTTGCTATGAATTCGCTCTTTCAGTGTGCTCATTTGTTTTTCTCCATGTATTCTTTAACTGTTTTGCAGAAAAGCAAACTCCAATTTATTGATTCGAAATTTTCTTCCTTCTTAGCTTTAAAATTTATCATTTGTTCATGTAGCGCTTTAGGAACTGAAAGTGTGACATTAACTAAGGTGCGTTTAGTCATTGGGCGGCTTCCTGCTGCAGTTTTTCTACGGAGTCAAATTTGAGGGCAAGACTGTTTTTGTGGTAGCTACAGAGCACGATTGTTTTCCCTGCGAACATACGTGAATCTTTAGAAACCGTGACTTCCCATTCTGCTTTATTGATAGGTCTGGGTTTTAGGGAAATAGCTCGCATTATGCACCAATCGCAATCTTTCTTTTTTTCCGTTGCCATTAGGCGGCTTCCTGCTGCAGCTCCTTAAGCTGCGCCTTCCCCTTCTCCGTGATTGCAAACGGCTTAGCCACACGCTTAACCTCTTCATATTGGGTAAGTCCGGCTCGCGTTAGGAAAGATACTGTGCTTCTGACGGTGCCTAATGGTATTTTGAGGTTTTCGGCTATTTCCTGTGTCGTCTGGCTTCTCTCGCAAAGGGCTTCTAAAACGCGGGTTACGTTGGTTACTTTCTTTCTAGGACGTGCCATAATATTGTTCTCCTTATCCTTATTTGCTGTTCAGCTATATTTAAGCGTTTGTGATAACGATTTTTGAGGGAAAAAACATAATTCTATAGAGCACCTTATATCTTTTTGGTGACTGTATGGCGCCGGATATCTGGGAACTAAAACTTTTCGCAACCGCCCTAAAGATTGGAACCGCGTTTACAACTGTGGATAAACGTGCAAAAGAATGGATAGAAGACGGCTGGAGCACAAAAACATTGGAAAACCTCAAGAAAGAAGCGGCTGACTCCGAAGGCTCTTACACTTATAATGAGTTGAAAAACAAGTATCTGGACATGAAAGACGATTTTGAAAAATCCGTTAAGGACCTGCGGGGCAAACTTCAGCGGTTTTCTGAGGAACACCGTACACATGACATCTACGGCAGAAGCGTCAGTCCGATTCTCCGCTATGAACGCAAAATAGATAACTTCGGCGTCAAAGGAAAACTATTCCTGGGCCTAAACAGCCACCAAGCCAAAGGCTACCGCATAGTTGAGTTGGATTATCCGCGTTGGCTAGAAGAATTATTTAAAACGGACCCGGATGTGTTCTACTCAATGAATTTGTCGGAAGGGGAAGTTTACGCTTTAGTGCCTTCTCGCGGTATTGACCAGGAGAAAATATCTGTTCTAAGAAATGATTTCTGGGAGGAAATGGAGAAGTCCGGCGTTCCAGCGTTTGACACGTTCAGAGGATACAAGGAGTTAAAGCCGGAGTTTTCCAGTCGACTAGAAAAAACAATAGATAAGCGTTATCCGTTTGACACTAACGTTCTGCGTATAGCGGCGCTTGAAGAGGCGATTAAGCGGGAACATGCCTTAGCTGTGATTGGTCCTCGTGGGATAGCGACTGGGCCGCCTATTTCACCGATAAAGGTTGTTGCAGTTGTGCCTCCGGTTGCTCGTGAGGAACGTAAGCATATTGAGGAATGGTATGTCTTTCAGGCGCCCCATCTTGCTAAACAGTGGATTTTCGCGTATAAGTATCGTAGCAGTTGGGACCAGAAAGAATTCTTGACCTTTGATGAGCTGCGCGACTTTGTGAACCAGGGCGAAGGCACCCTGTACCTTCATGCCTACAGATTCAATGAACCTGCCAGGTGGGATGTACCGGTACCGATTACGCCGCCAAAAATAGATTACAAGCGAGCTATAGAGGACCATGTTAGTGCATGGCAATGGGAAAAAGGATATTTTAGCCTGCAGCAGCCACGGTTCACCGGGGTTCAATGGATTTGGAGCGTATCATCTTCAACGTACCCCAGACTTGAAGTTCCTGAGAACGGCTTGCTGAATGGCAGCTACGGTTATCCTGGAGGTAAACGGACAGGTACCCCTATTCCTGCGCCCAAGGCAGAGCAGCATAATGTTGAAAAAGAAGCAAATATTCTCGTTGAAAATTATAAGAGAGAGAAAGAAGCTGCAGCCGAGAAAAAACCTTTAGAGCCGGATTGGAGAAACTTTGAAAAAATATTCCATGACCTATACGACGAAGGATACTTCGTTAATAGCAACTACGCACGAAAAACATCAGAGGAAGCTATTGAAGCAGCTAAGGGCCTTACTGGAACAAATCTTGGCGAGTACAGAGCCATAAAAATTCCGATAGGTATTCCCCTTCACGAATTTAATTATTTAGATGGCAAACAAGGATTATGGATTGCATTTTATAATCATGCGCCCAAGGCAGAGCCGATAAAAACAGTCTCTACGCCACTCTATACAACTGCAGACGCCACGCCTAAAATTACTCCGGAGGAAGCCAAAGAAGAAGCCAAGTTAGAGAAGGAATCGGAAGAAGAGATAGAAGATACACGAGAAATGGAGAAGGAAATGGAAGCGGAGGAAACAGCTCCTTTAACTGAAGAACAGCCGGCGCCCACCCCTATAGTTCCACTGGAAAAACCAGCAGCGGTTACAAAGCCTACAGTGTCTACGCCGTCTACAGCTCCAGCGGCGCCAGCTCCTAGACCCACAAAAATCTTAAGCAGCGAAGATATGCGGCTGCTGCAAGACTACTGGAACACCCAATTCATACGCGCAATCGGAAAGGTTCCTGCAGGGTTCAGCAGCGTGTTCCGCATTGAATTCCAAGAAGTTAAAACGTTGCCTTTTGCGGAGGCGAAGAACGCGATTTTAGCGGCTGCGGATCGGGAGATCGAGCGCATTGAGCAGGAGCAGCGAGCACGAGTAACAATACGCCAGGGTGAACGCATAACGCCTGGTCCTTCGAAGGCGCCAGCGCAAAAAAAGCCTATGACTGACAGGGAAATTGAGGAGGAAAACGAAGAAGGTTTCAGGATGCCTGTTGGCGGTAAGGTGCCGCCGTCGTTTTTCCCTCCTAACCCGCTGAGTGTTGAGCAGCCGTTCCCTCGTGGGCCAACGTCGCTTGAGCAGTTGCGGCTATGGCAAGTCTTTTGCTATGAGATGCAGACGGAAGGCTACGACTGCAACCAATACGCCAGGGAATTCACCGAGTACATTAACAAGACGCAGTTTTATGATTGGGAAGACCTAAAAGAAAACTTTACTTTCTTTGTAGACACAATCATGGAAGGGGCGACGTTGCCGCCTTTGGTTCAGTGGCGCAAGGAGCTGACGGTGCCGAAGGGAATCGGCGGCGAATTGCGGGAGTTGGAGCCGTCGCCTGAGCCTGCGAAGTTGACGACGGCGCAGATTGAGATGGAGGAGCGCAATGCGGTTAAGCGGCAGCGGATTTTGATAGCGCAGAAAGCAGCCGGCTTAATCAGCTACAACAGCTACTACGTGGGGCGCAAACAGAAAACCATGCATGACCTCTACGAAGAAATGACCTCACGCGGCGTCATAAACGCAAGCATACCGGAAGAAATCTTTACTCCGGTGGCGAAGGAGGCTATAAGGGAAATCTACCATGAACCCCTATACACGCAGGAGTGGATTCCGATTGACGGCGAAGAAGAATTATCGGAGAAGCTGAACATCGGCAGATCAGCATTCGGCAACGTGACAGAGAGACAGGTAGAAAACTTTTTAGCAACATAAAAAAAACAGAAAACACATTATCATATTTGAAGGTTGAGTAAATGAAAAGTGAGACACATAAATGCGCTAACTGCGGTAAAACAAGGGCAGGAGGATGGGTTTTGGTGCCTGGCGGTGAAGCGTTTCTTTGTAACTACTGTATCGTTGACGCTGAGTTAAACGATGAAGAGGAAGAAGATGCAGAACAAGATAATAGCGCGCTAAAAAAGGAACTGACTACAAAATTAACAAATGTAAACTATCTTATCCCAAAGTTTGAGGCAATAAAGAATTCGTTAGAGCTGGCTCTTGATACATATGACACGATAGAGTTGGATACTACTCATCAAAGTAAACAGATTGCTAAAATGGCTATGGCTGTTGAGCTTCAGCGGAAAGAAGCTATGAATTTTCTTAATTTGCTTGATAGATACAAAAGCCAACTTCAAAATGACTTAGCACAGATTTAAAAAAAAAGAAAAAAGTTGGAGTGGAAGCATAGGGGTCTTTACTCTGCTTTAAACTCATTTACTTTTTTCTGGAAACTTTCCCATTCCTCACAAGTAAAACCAAACAACACCATTCCAGCGCCAGAACCTAATTTATTAACTATTTCTTTGAATGTACCCCAGTTTTCCAACTTAATAAAAGCCTCATAACTTGCTTTGTATCCCCTATCTGCACCTGCGAATGTAGTAATTTCAACATTAGACCCCGATTGTTCAACATTACTTACCTCATATATATCTCCGTTTTCTACCATGTTTTCCACCTCACATAAATTCTAAAGTGGAACATTCAACATTTCTATAAGTTCATGTGCTCTTCGGATAAGGCTATTTTTTCCTTTAATTACGTCGTCAACAAAAATTATTATTTCAGTTTCTCTTGCAGTATAACCTTTAAGCCTGAACCCTTTGCTAATTTGCCTAGCTTCATCAACATAATCAATCAGTTTTAGATACTGTTTTTTCATACCTTCTTCACGTTGAATCAGTTCTTCAATGCGAGAAATAGCACCTTTTGATAATATACGGTCTGATTGGATAGAAGCAGGTTCTTTGCCTCCCCAAACATCATGATAAGCCATACAGAATAACAATGTTAAAGTTACTTAAAAAAATAACGTAAAAAAAAGAAAAAGGATTTGAGTTGTTTTATGCTTCTGGCACTACTTGGCTTCTTCGGCGCCTTACTCTTTGCGCGCGCATTCTACCGCCCATGGCTGCACTAATGCTCGCGTTTCTAACTGCTCTATC
>Ga0187876_1002380_pt1 | contig 13973 bp, 8 predicted proteins | sample June2016WEW_17_4_FD_133000 | JGI IMG/M metagenome (GOLD analysis project Ga0187876, IMG submission 133000) | Peatland microbial communities from SPRUCE experiment site at the Marcell Experimental Forest, Minnesota, USA - June2016WEW_17_40 | ecosystem: Environmental > Terrestrial > Soil > Wetlands... | reverse complement strand
TTCGCGGCTGAGATCGGCGAAAGTCGCGGTTTCGGCGGTTCGTCGTCTTTGACGTACAAGCGGCGCGCGGAAAACCTCCGTGTACGGTTCCGTTATACTCCTGAAAAGTTCGCCGCGTTGAGCATCAGCAACTTCCGCGGGTTGTATTCCGACGTCGCCTGGACCCGGCAATGGTCCGAGCGGCTCGGCACCGATTTGAATTTCACGGCCGATCGTTTCAATTTAACGTCATTCAACGAGGTCTCCGTCAATGGGGGCCTTCAGCTCCGTTATCGGCCGTTGAAGCGCTGGACGCTTTTTGGCGGCACAACCTACTCGCTCTTTCGCACGGAGGGAGCGGACCAGGCTCCGCTCGAAGGAATTTACTACCCCGAAGGCGCGGGGTTCAATTCGCGACACTTCGGCGCGACGTTTCAGCATCAGTGGTCCCGGTTTACGGAGCAGAACTCCGGCGGGCACCAGTATCTCGCGTCGGCACACATCGGTTTTGGCCATTTCAGCTTCAGCGGGTATGCCGAGCGTGAAACTCAAGCTCCGACAGTTGGTTTCCTGCTTTCTCAGGTGACCGGTCTCGGACCGTTACTGAGCCAGTCCGGCGTGACCGCCACTACTCCTCAACAGATCAGCGACTTTTTGAACCAGAACGCCGCGCTTATCAATCTGCAGTATTTGAACAATGTAACCATCAATCTCACTCCGGTGCGCGAGCAGGTAAGCGGCTCCGCTACGTGGCAGGGCCATGGCTCCGCTCCCCAAATCGACTATGAATATCTCCGTAACATCGACCACGAGGTAACGAGCACCAATGACGTCGCGATACATAGAGTTTCGGTCACGCAGCGGCTTGGCCTGTCAAACGATCTTTCGCTGACGGTGGCCGAATATAGAACCAGGAGCACAGGACAGCCGCTCGTGGTCAGTCCCCTGATTTCGTTGTCGTTGAAACACCACTTCAATACCGCGCCATCCCTCCTGGTGCTGGAACGCCACGGCACGATCAAAGGCCGCGTGTTTGAAGACCTTGATGGCCAGGGTGTACATTCGCCCTCCGCTCCGGGCGTAGCAGGTGTCGAAGTGATTCTCGATAACCGCCGCCGGGCACGGACAAGCCCTGACGGGAGTTACCATTTCCCCGGGGTTCCTGAAGGAAAACATGACATTCAGGCCATACTGCACGGCGATACGGCCTACTACTTTACGACTCCCGAGCAGGTTGAGACATCTGAAAATTCGGAGGTCAATTTTGGGGTCGCCCGCTCACTTTCGAGCCTGGGTGGGGAAGTGCTCGATGATATTCCGCATGGCGTCCCCGGAATCGTTGTCGTGGTTCGGGGGGAAAAACGCCGGACCACGGTGGTTTCAGCGGGCGATGGAAAGTTTCTGCTGCCGAAACTGGCGGACGGAGAGTATTCGGTGTCGGTTGATGGGGATTCGCTGCCAGCAGGCTATGTCGTTGAAGAACCTGCCGAAGTACGTGTCGTCACGGCTTCGGGGAAAGCACCGCGGGCAACTCTGAGAATTCGCGCCCTGCGGAATGTGTCCGGACGGGTGCTGGTGTACGATCGAGCGTTGGGACAGTATGTGGGCGCTCGGAATCTCGCCGTAATTTTGAAGGAACTGTCACTGAGAACAACGACGGATGCCGAGGGACGATTCCTGTTTCGCGAACTGCGCAGCGGTACTTTCGTTGTTTCGGCAGAATACCAGGGCCAGACCGTCGATCGGCAGGTGACGGTACCCGAACAACCGGCTCAATTGACGGACATCAACCTTGTTGTGGGCCAGCGCTGAAGTGGCCGGCGCTCAGTTGGCAACCACTTGAAAGGTGATTGCGTTAGTGAGGTTCTCCAGCGCGTTTGCAGCGCCGCTCACCGTCAACGTGTGCGGGTTCGGAGCTCCATAGATTTCGTGGTCGGAGATCACTTCGTTACCGCCCTTCGATATTTCGACGCGGTCGATCATCCACGAGTGCACAGGATCAGGAATACTAAGCCAGCTCCTCAGCGTGTACGTCCCACTTGGCAAGTTCGCCCGGACGACCTGAATCTCGAATGGCGACGAAATCAGGAAGGTTGTATCTCCGGCGGCAATAGGCACGGAGTTTTGCGAGAAGGATCCACCCACAGTGGGGACAGTAAACGTGGCAGAAGTCGTTCCAATCGCCTGGACCAGCTGCGCCGGACCTGCCGTGAAGACGACGCTCAGGGAGCCCTCGATCTGGACGTTCACGCGGAGATTGCCTGACGCCGAATGCTGTCCGAAGAGAAGCGTAGCGGGAGAAGTCGCAGCAAGCAAAATCAGAATTGCCCGCGTCAAAATGAAGCGCGACCGGTGCGCCACAAAACCGTCCAAAACCTCCGCGATACTGCCACTGGTAAACATGCGGCTCATATCCTCAGTTATGAATGCTACCCGACCTCGTTGTCTAAAAGCTATGGATCCTTCGAGAGCGGGTCCCAGTATTAAGAGGATTGGTACTACTTCGCCAGTCCTTGCGTCGCTGCATTATGGGGGACACCAAAGGCGTCGCCAGCGGATATTTGCTGGCCCGCCTGTGCCGACGTCTCCTTTGCACTGAAAGTTCTGCTGGAGCTTATATTGTTTAAGTTCTATAAATTAAGATACTTGAATCACGTTGAAAGTGATCGTCATAACGAACTGGTTGTGCGGCTGCACTGCCGCGTCATAGGCAAGAAGGAATCCCGGAAATGCCGCAGCTACTCTATGGAAGGTCCAGCCGACCAGCGTGTACCCATCTTGAGGGCTTATCTTCCGCGAGCACCGGGAGCGCGACCGCACGTGCCCGTCAACAAAGATGCGGCACTTGCGGAATTCCCATCGAGTTGGACCTCTTCACGACCGCCGCTCCCGAGAATTGCTTTTCCGTAGGCCGCACCCACGTTTTGGACCCACTGCACGTTCTCTCCGAGCATCGACACCAGATATCGCTGCCCGGTGTACAACCATCGCGTGAGGTCGTCTGAGGTAAACCTCAGGATCTCCTATCTTTACCATGTCCGCTTCCCGCTCTATGTCTTTGCATGAAGGTTGTTGGATGAAAAGTTTTCCACTCTGAAAAACCGGGATCCTAAGTTGAGACAGTGGGCGTTACCCGGACAAGCCAGGCAGTAAAGCAAGGCTCATCTGACAGCAAGACAGCGCGCCCTGATCGTCCAGACACGTGACGGCGGGCAGTTTCGCGGCTCTGGCTTCGCCGATGCGCCTATCGCCTTCACCATCCCGTAGAATACGGAAATGGAAGTCAGTCTCTTTCCCAATCCGCGGCGACCCGGCATTGGCTTGAAGCCCCGCCGCGAGGGCCAGCGGCCGCTTCTGCCGCAACATGCGCGCCATTGCCCGGTGCTCGAAGCGGGAAGCACCCTCGGCTTTCTGGTCCATCCCCCACTCACCGAAAAGGAGTCGTTTCTGGTCGGTTATGAGGGGGAGGGGCGTTACCAGTTCGTATATTCCGTGAATCCCACCGGAGGCAAGTGGGAGCCGGTCTTTTCCGTGGTGTTCCTGCTTCCGGTGGGCAGTATCGGTGCGACCAGGGAAGAAGTCACGATGCATATCCCGGCCACGCCGGAAGCGCGTGAGACCGCGCTGCTGATGGCCCGCATGTTCATCGTCCCCGAGGACCTTGGCACCCCAGCCGGCGCAGTGACGCTACGCGGCGCGTGGAACTTCCAGACCCCGCCTGGCTGGGACACGGTGTACACTCCTATCTTCAATATGATCGAGCGGCCCGTGGCTCCGATGCTGGTGATCCGGGTCGAGACCGACTGGTTCGTCCACGATACCGAGTTCCGGTATGTCCTGCAGCCCGGCGATACGATTTCCGCGTCGCACAGCCTGCCGATCGGACAGGTGATCTTCGTACCGCGAGAGGAGATCACCTTGCGAGATGGGACGGAGGAGCAGATAGCGGCGAGACGCCAATCCAGCGAGGCGTTCTTCCGCGAAAAGGCTGGCACCAGGCTCAAGACCGCGTATGGGTTGGAATATAGTCCGCACTATAGCCGCACGAGCCGCCTGCAGGCGCGTGGCGCCGACGTCAAATCCAGCGGCGCCACTTCTGACATAACCGATGCACCCGCCGCTGAACAGGAAGCCGCCAGCGAAGTAGCGCCGTGATGCACCGACGCAGGTGAATCAGACTTCCCGCGAAACGAGTACCCGACCGGGGCCTTCAGTCTGGCTGCGAGCTGTAGTACCTAAATCGCGCGCATCGCGGCAGCCATCGCCGCCGAAAATGGCGCGGGAAGCGTCACTTCGTGAAAGGAATGGTCCGGCGCGTTCGCCGATGCGATATCGCGGGGCATCGAGATCACGGTTGGCCCTTTGTCGGCGACAGCAGTGAGAATCGCGGTGGTGAACACGGCGCGAGCCTGCGCGGGATTGACCACACGCCCGACGTAGAGGCGCGCCGTATCGAAGAACTTGTAAGGGTTCAGTTCTTCGAGGGCGGCCGTGTCCATGAGCTCGGTCTCGACGTCGCCGGCTATGGCAATAATCGGAGCCCCTTCTTTTCGTGCGTCCATGAGTCCGTTGAAAAGGTGCGTTACACCGGGCCCGGCGGTGCCGCAGACGACCACGGGGCTTCCGCTCAGGTAAGCATCGGCGACCGCAGCGAAGACGCCGTACTCTTCATAACGAACGTGGACAAAGTCGATTTTCCCGTTGCGCCGCAGCGCGTCGATCACTGGATTCAACGCATCTCCGACGATACCGTAGCAGCGTTTCACGCCGGCCTTAGCCAGCATCTCCCAGAGAATATCCGCAACTTTTTGTGACATAAATACCTTGCCTCACTGATGGAGGCGACTTCTTTCGCGGGAGCAATCTTCTGGCCATATTCCTGGTTCATGGCACCGTCGAAATCGGGTCAAATGAATATTCCTGGCTAGCTGTCGCTCCGCGTTGCACGCCCATACTTAGTCAAACCACGACCAAATGCCGACACAAGGTCAAGTGGCACAGGTGACCGCGGTCGCTTCATAAGCTCGTATGATGGAACGGAATATGTCACAAGCACAAACCGCCTCCGCTCAACAAATGCCGGCTCATGCCGTCTTGTTACAAATGCTCACCGGGAAATGGGTTTCCAGCATGATTTCCACGCTGGCGCGCTTCGGCGTGGCCGATCATCTGGAATCGGGACCCAGGAGCCTCAGGGAACTTGCGGAACTTACCGGGACCCAGGAGCGCGCGCTATACCGGGTAATGCGCGCCGCAGCCAGCCTGGGCCTCTTTACGGAGCTCGAAGACGGCCGCTTCGCAAATACGCCCCTTTCCGAGCCGCTGCGAACGAATGCCGTTCCCTGCATAAGGAACCTCGCGCTGATGATGCTGGACGGCTATCACGTGGATTGCTGGGCTGAGCTTCCCTGGTGCGTCGAAACCGGAAAACCGGCTCCTTACAAACTCTTCGGGATGGGCGGATTCGAATGGTTTGCGCGGAATCCGGAACAGTCCGTCAACTTCCATCACGCGATGAGCGACCTGTCTCAGGCGGATAGTCCCGTGATCGCCGCTTCGTACGACTTCTCCAGGTTCACGTCCCTTATGGACGTGGCTGGAGGCCTCGGAACCCTGCTGGCGGCAATTCTTGCGCGAACGCCTCAGTTGCGCGGTACTTTATTTGAAGTTCCGCCCGTGGCGGAGCAGGCGAAGCAGTCATCCATCCTGGAGCCGCACAAAGACCGCGTTGAGTTCATCGGCGGGAGCTTCCTCGACGAAGTGCCCAGTGGTTGCGATGCCTACGTCATGAAGCACATCCTGCACGACTGGGAGGATGCTGAGGCAGGTAAGATTCTGGGTAACATTCGTAAAGCCATGGGTCCGCAGGGCACGCTCCTGGTGGTGGACCAGGTCGTGCCTCCCCGCAATGAACCTGGGCTGGCGAAGCTCATGGATCTGGAAATGATGGTGTTGCCGGGCGGCCGCGAGCGGACGGAGCAGGAATGGAGAGAACTTCTGCAAGCCTCCGGCTTTCGGCTGGAAAAGGTCATTCACACACCAATCCCCCAATGCATTCTTGAATGCATTCCATCCCAGCCACGGTGATGCTCTGCCGCGGTGTACGGACTATTTCTTCGCGGCCGCGGCGTCTTTGAGAGCCTTCAGGTGCGGGAGGTCGCGATCTTCCTCGTGACACGCGCCCTCGATCAGCTCGAACTTTTCGCGCTTGAGCGGAAATGCGATCGTCCACGGCCGCGTATACACGACCGGATCGGTGATGGTCGCCTCGTAGTTGACGGCATCGGGACCCGCCGGGGTGAATCGTTCCACCACGTGCTCGGCGTAGCTCACAATCTCGCCGTTCTCGTCCAGCCAGGTTTTGCCATTCAGGTTGGCCGTATCGACAACAAGCGTGTCGCCTTCCCATCGACCCACGGAATCGCCCTGCCACAAACGGATCGTGTCGGGAAGGTGTGCGCGCCCATCCAACGGCACAATGCGCCATGACATGCGCTCGTGCAGAAAAACGATGTAATCCGGTGTTTGAATGATGTGAAACGCCGCCGGGACATACATCGACCGCGGCACACCGGGGAGGAAACAATGCGCTGTCGGATCGTCGTAACCGCGTTCGGGCAGGTTCCGGGAAACCCTTTCCTGAACGGCCCACGGCTGCATCGGAAGTATTCCGTCCGGCGGATCGACGATCACGCCTCGTCCGGCCCCTACCAGGTCAGTGGCGGCGCGTTTTTCCAACCCCTGGTTCGCGGCTCCAGTGTTGCCTTCAAAAAAGCCCTGCAGGTCCGGCTTGCCGTCAGCCGTCCGGCGGATGTTCGGCACAGCTTTCAGCGGAGCCGCAGGTGCACGCGAAGCGGCGGGCTCAAGTGGAACTGCGGCCGTCGCCGAAGGCGGGGCTTCGGCGCCTGGCTGCGAATTGGGGGGCCACCATGTTCGCTCCTCCCGCGTGAACGCGCCGCTCACCTCTTCGGCTTCAGACTGACAGGAGTACTCGAAAAGCCTGTCCCGATCTGTTCGCCGGTGCAAAGGGATGCGGATGGTCCACGGCTTCGTGAAAACCTTCGAATCTTCGATGGTCGCTTCGTACTGAATCGTGTCAGGGTCGGTCATGCGGTATCGTTCGACCACGTGGAGCGCGTCACTGTGAAAGTCCCCCGCCATGTCGAACCATGTTTTGTCATTGTTGTTGCCGACGTCCACAACCAGCGTGTCTCCGTCCCAACGGCCCCGCGAATCGCCCATCCAGGAATCGATGTCGGCGGCGGTGTGGTGACTGCCGTCTGTGTAGATCAGGCGATAGTCCAGCGACCACTCGAAGGCGATTGCAATGGCCTGGGGTGTCTGGAAGATCTGAAACGGGAAATCCAGATACATGATCCGAGGCACGCCGGGCATGTAACATTGCGCGAGCGGGTCGGCCGTCTGCCGATTTTGAAAGTTTTCGGCCTTCTGCGCGGAGGCCCACGGCTGATACGGGATTTCGCCGCCGACGACAACCGACCGGCCGGCCAGCATGTTGTATCGCGCGGCGTGATCCTGAAGATCGGCTGCCGCGGTGCTGGACGCCTGCCAGATGCCGTCGAGGTTCGGCTTACCCTCGGCCGTGCGAGGCAAAGGCTGTCGGGGAGCAGGCGGGCGGGCCGGAGCGGCCATGAGCGCGCTCGTCAGGGCGATCGCAGTGAGCGTGGCGAGATGGTTCGTGTGCATACAGAGCTATCCTCGGGTTGGCGCTTCGCGAAAATGAGTTGAATGACTGATCCACTCCCGTGTTAACGGCACCCGGGGCAGCAGTACAACAACTATCAGACCACAAATATTCGTCGTCGTCATCAGATTCCGAACCGTACCGGACGGGTCGGTGAAGGTGCTGAATTTCGGTCCGGCAAAATCGTACGCATTGCCGAGCTGACTTCGGACCCGCCCACCATGTTGTCGGGGCATCCGGAAAGCATCCGACCGGAGCGTTATCCACGAATATCGGTATCTATTTGTTTTCGATTGCGCGCACGGCGCGTTGTCCAATGCGAGGCCGCCGCTGCGGAAAGTTCCTCCACTGTCTGGTGGCACGGGACAGCGGCCCTTTGCGCTTGTAACACCAACGCCGATTGATTATCGCTTTGCGACCGCGACGGTAGTCGTCGGCTTGAGTTCAACGCGATACGCCTGGTATGCTACCGTGCCCAGGTTCTTGATCGAGTGCAGGGGCTGGCTATTGGCGTCGTACGTCACCTGCAATTCCTTCAGCTCGGCCCGCGGCGTTTTCTTTCCGTCCGCCGTCTCGCGCTCGGAAGGAGGCAGGCGGAAATACACTACGACGGCAGGCCAGGTGTGGGTGTGCCAGGGTTCCCTTTCGCCGGGGGGAATCGTGACGCTCAGCACTCGCACATATGCGTTCTCGAGGGCGACGGTCATATTGGGGTCGTGGAGCTTGACGGGATCGGTATCGGGCAAGGCCGCGGCCGGCGCAGGCTGGCAATCGGTGTTCTTCAGCTCGATCAGAAGATTGTGCCGGACGCTGTCGGCGCTCACATATCCTTTGGCAGGCCCCCCTTCCGACCACCGGATTTTGACTGTCTTCCAGGGCTCGGTGGGGCCCGACGTTTGTTCAAAGAACACACTGGGCCAGAAATGCGTATGAGGGGGTTCCTTGCCGTGAAGCGGGATGGTCGCTTCCAGCACGCGAACGGCATCGTTCTCCAGAATCACCTTGTGCTGGCCTGGGGCCGCGGCCATGGCGTCGGTGGCGTCCGGCTTGATTAGCCCGCAACCGGCGGCCTGCAGACCGGCAGGCAGGAAGAGAGCAAAAACGGCTGCGGAGAACAGGAACCAATTTTGAGCCACGTTCATGGTCAACGATCTTATCACTGCCGAAAAGGCACGGCCGATACGAACACTCGACGCACGCCCCCGGGCTGCGCCAGCGATCGGCGCGGTGTGGCCGGGCCGCACTCTCGCGACGCGATGAATCTTTGCGACGCGGCTACCTAATTCAAGATGACCGCGCCTTACGGTTTTAACGACGCGGCGTAGGCTGCGATCGCGACCATATCTTCGGTGGTCAGTTTGGCGACCGCTTCCTTCATCAGCGGGCTCCAGACGCCCTGGCGATTACCGGTCTTAAAATCGTATAGCTGGCGCACCAGATAGCTGGGCGAGCGCCCGGCGAGGAACGGTAGTTCCCCAAGTCCCTTCAGCCCTTCGCCGTGGCAGATGGAACAGCGCAGCGTCTTGCCTGAGCCGCCCTTCGTGACGAGATCTTCGCCCTTCTTGAGGCTTCCGACCGGCACGTAGGCTACGAAGCCGGACCTGGAGTCGCGCAGTTCAAAGCGTTCGTGATCCTCTGGCGTTTCCACGATGCGCGTGCCGATAGGCTCTTTGCCACCGCCTTCATCGGGCACGAGAATCCACCCCTCGACGTGAGTTTTGGGTACCGTATTGGTCTCCACCACGCGGATCCAGGTCTTGTACTTCAGCTTCGAGAAATACTCGGCGGCGATCCTGGCTTCCTCGTCGTTGGCCGCCTTCCCCAGGGCCAGCATAAAAGAGGGAGGCCCCATCTTCGGCTCAGAGCTCTTGCGCAAACCATTGCGGTAATCGGCCATTTGCTGCACAAAGTAGCCGACCGGAAGCCCGGCCAAATTCGCGTTTTCGGTGCGGCCCAGCCCGTTGGGCAAGTGACAGTAGCCGCAAGCCCGAACCTCGGGCCGGCGGCCGTGAACCACGATCTCCGGCATGGCAGGATGATCTTCCGGATACCAGTCGGGCGGATTGAATATGTCCGTAGCCTGCTTCCGCGTGAAGGCCTTGCTGCTGCCGGGGAGGTGGTGCTCGGCGGTATCAGGCGCAGCTGGCTGGGCGCCGGGCTGCGCGGGAGGATTCAGCGGATAAGCCCACGGCAGCGGCGTGGCGGGAGCTGCTGGAGGCGCGGAGCCCGATTGATTCTGGGCCACGATGACGACCGGAACTACACACATGGCCGCCAGTGCCAGATTGACGGCGAGAACTTTACCGAAAGGGCGAGGCAGTTTCATACGGGCTCCTTTATTGAGGGACACGCGCAAAACGGTCGCCTCCGCACCACCGCTGGGTAAAGTTCCTCCACTGCCTGGCGGCACGGGACAGCGCCCTTTGCGCTCCTGAGCTTCTAGCATTGTATACGAAATGGCGGGAACTGAGCCGTTCGGCAACCGCCCACGCGTGCCGCCGCCTGCTGCCAGGAGTCGCAAGGTTTGACAGATATCTGAACCAGCCAGCCCGACAAGGACGCGCGCGAACGCAGTACCCGGTTTTCTTTGGTTAGCTTGTACGACGGTCGGACCCGCCGGGATACTGGTTCTTCATGGCCGAGTCGACTTTTGAGGCAAGCAGTATGACCGGGAATGGCCCTTCGCCAGCTGGAATCATTCGCTCTGCCCGATTAATGAAAGCTTTTTCGCGCAGTTCCTGCCCGAAATGCAAATCTGAAAACTTGCTGGTCAAAGCCCCTAACGGACCCGAGCGATTGATGATCCTCTTAACGAGCAAAAGAAAATATCGCTGCAAGGATTGCGGATCGGGATTCAGGATGACAGACCGGCGGCGTTCGCCGCGCGAAGGCGATCCGATCTTTGACGCTCCTCGTGCTTTCCAGGCCCGGTAATGGCGGAGCCGCTTGTATAAAGACCGAACAGCCCACTACGCTGATTTATCCTCCTGACGCAGCCACGACAACTTGAACATTCGCCGGTCGCAGAAGGCGCAGCGGTAAGGGACTAACAGGAATCCGAACAGCCGTTCGTGCAGTACTTGCCTGGATCTTCTGAGATACGGCCGTCCACATCGGCAATCCATCCGCCAGAACATATTAAACTAAACACCCACAGCCGTCTGGAAGTTTTTTGCGCTGACCAGAGCCCAAAAGGGACATGACTGGATTTTACACTATTTACGTATTCTTTATGTGTTCGCTGCAATTGGACCCTGACTCCGGCCTCAGACATTTCCGGGAATTGCAAGCTACCACGACGACGCGAGCAGCGGAAGGAAGCGTGTACTTCCCTTTCCGAATCCGATGGTTGGGTCTCCGGGCCTAGTTCCCCGAGGACACGCCGGATTTCAGATCAACAATTCCCCACATCCATAACAAGCAGGCGAAAACGATCAACCAGAAACTCACCACTAGTATCGAAATAAACGAATGGAGCCCACTACTCTGGACCAACCGCGAAAAAACGCGATTGACGGGATCAGCGACCCTGGCGAATATGTCATGGCGATACTGGCTCATGGTGCCGTTTACGACATTCTACCGCCCGCCTTGCCTGGATGGGTCTCGGATTTTTGAAAAGATAATCCGGTCCACTTTCTTTCGTTCGGTCAATTCGGCGGTCCCACCTCCCGCTGCCTCGTCACACAACAATCCGGACAGTACTCCAAGGGGAGTCGCCACGCTGCTACCATGATCCGTTTCGTTACGTGCTGACTCGGCTTAACGCACAAGGAAACAGGGGAGACCGTTCCGGGTAAACATATCGCAGGGGAAAAAACCAGGGCTCAGGGGTAGCCCTGAAGCCTCGGTGTCCCATGCTTCCGCTCGGGTGGGGAATGAACTGCTACCGCTCCGGCCAGGCGGGCACAGGCGACGGACTAGAAAGCTCGCGCGAGCCAAAGAAGAAACCAAGTTCGGGACCGTCGTTGGCATGTCCGGGCAATCCCTCCCGGCGGTTCTGTGTTCGATATATGCGTGTGCCAGTGGAAGTTCATCGCGTCGAACCGCACTCGGTCATACAGGCCATTAATCGCCAGACAGCGCATTACCTGATCATTTGGGCAGATTGTAATGCTCGCGAAGCATTTTGCTCAATCGCTGAGCGCGCCCCGATACCGCTCCGCAGAATTCAAATCGGAGGGTCGCATCCGGAGAGCTTCATACGGGCGGTGCGGGTCTGGTTAACTGTGCGCTATTGCGTCGCCCGCCTTCACTGCCTGTCCATTTCGCCGGGGAATCCCAGGGAGGGCTCTCAGGCGGGATTGACGGTGACATCTCGCCCTTAGCGCCGACTATCTTGCCCGGGCTGCCGGCGGCTTCGATGCCGGCCTGGTGAACTTGCCGGGATCGATCGCCACGTTATTCTCGACCTTCTCGACGTGAACCACAGTGGTATCCGCGGGACTGACGGTCAGGGTGCTAATCAAGAATGGAACCTTCACTCCTTTGATGTCCCGGTAGTCGCTGTAATCCGTCTGAATCGTATAGTTACCCACCGGCGTCGTGTTAAACGTCCCCTTCCGCAACAGCAAGCCGGTCTGCGTATCGAAATAGAGCGACTCGCGGTTGTCGCCCGCGGGAAAGCCGACAACCAGATAGGCGTCGCGGGTGCCGACCTTTTCGATGCCCCTCACGTTGAGCCGCGTGTACTCACTCTTCAGGTTGATGCTTTCGTAGAAATCCGCGTCCCTTTTGGCGCGTTCGAGGTCGGTACCGCTCGCCACGACCACAGTGCCATTGGGATTCTGCGTCCACGCATCCGCGCCGTCGAAACCCTTCGCGGTCTGCGTACCATCGAACTTCTGCAAGGTCGTCATGTACAGGTTGGGCGCCTTGAAATACTGCGTCTGCTGAACGAATATCGTGGGTCCGGCGCCGCGGACGTTCGGAGCCAACTCCGTGGTCGAGGTAATCACGCGAGAGGTCACACTTCGCAGCGCCTGCTCGCCGCCGAGCGCAGTGACGTATTTGGCCAGAATCTGCTCCGCCGTCGGAAGGGACGCAGCCTTCGCCGCCTGCTCTTCCTTCATCACGTCTTTATAAGCTTCGAACATGACTTCGTCGGTTGCCCCGACCGGCGGAGCCGTTGGTCTGTAGAATGCCGTTGGCCCCGCTGCGGAATATTCTCCGGTAGGCACGGGAGCGTTGACCGGATCGTGGTTGCCTTTATGGCAGGTGTAGCAGGAGACTTCGAGCCGTCCATTGAAGTTCTGTTTGTTGAGTGCCAGCGTCATTGCCATCATCTTGCGCGCGGTTATCTTGTTCGGCGTATCTTCCGACCGGTTTCCCGTGTGACAGAATTCGCATTCCACACCGAGCGCCGTGGCTATGAATCGCATCCCTGGAATAAATTGAGTGGAAGGAGTGTCCTGCAGCACCTGAATATTCTTGTAGACTTGTCCGGCTGTCTTTCCCGGCGCGCCCTGCTGCGCGGGCACGAGCAATGGGGCGGCGAGCATCAGCCCTATCGCGGGGAAGACCTGTCGAGTAGAAACTATTTTGTTGCGCATAATTGAAGACATTCCTCTTTTTTCACTCTGCCTGGCAGCCGATTATTATACTCGACCATTGGGTCCATTGCAGTACGGCCAAATACCGCCCTGGCATTGACGCCATCTGACCGCCTTAATAGAATGTTGTGGCCATGTCCTTCCAGAGGATAGCCCCATGAGTGCGGCCCCTAGTGTCGTGTCTCCGAAGTTCCTTCGCGTTTGACGATTCAACCCGTTTTTTGAACGAATGCATTCAGATGGCTGCCTGGCATGCTCGTGCAAGAACGCAGCTGAAGCCGCGTGCACCGGCGTTAGCGAAGCCGCGCACGACGGAAACAAGACGGTGAGTCTTACCGGATCGTGACGAAGGTGGGCGGTGTAAGTTGCCAATAATGAGGCAAGGTGGTGGCCAATGAAGTCTCTCACTCCGGGGCTGTCGTTGTTGATGTGGTCTTGCCTTTGCGGCCTATGGTCAAACTACAGATCCAACACCCCGATGGCAGAGTGAACCTCGGCCCGACCCGGGACCATAAGGCTACTGGGAAATCCAGCATAGACTGACAGGTGGGTATGCTTCCGTAAGCGAATTCTTTTGCGGGCAGATGTGCCCTTGAGTATTTTTCATTCTCGATCACAACTGTCCGGCTATAAAGGGAACAGAATCAGTTGATTGGCAGAAATGAGCAGATCCGCTTGGGAGTCTGGTGGCTGGAGAGCCTGTAAAATGGGCGTTTTCTCGAAGAGCGTAACGCTGA
>Ga0187876_1002379_pt1 | contig 13976 bp, 6 predicted proteins | sample June2016WEW_17_4_FD_133000 | JGI IMG/M metagenome (GOLD analysis project Ga0187876, IMG submission 133000) | Peatland microbial communities from SPRUCE experiment site at the Marcell Experimental Forest, Minnesota, USA - June2016WEW_17_40 | ecosystem: Environmental > Terrestrial > Soil > Wetlands... | reverse complement strand
GGCCACAAGCATCGTCATCATGATTGGCCGAAGCCTGAGCACGGCTCCTTCGACCGCGGAATCCTCGATCGTGTGACCGCGCGCGCGGAGTTGATTGATGTATTCGAGCATGATCACTCCCGTCTGCACGGAAACGCCGAAGAGCGCGAGCATTCCGACACCCGAGGACACGCTGAAATTCGTGTGCGTGACGAGGAGCGCCACCAGACCGCCGATGCGCGCCAGCATTACGTTGACCAGGATGAGCAGCGCCCATTTGAACGAGCGAAACATTGTGTAAAGAATGATCAGGATCAGCAGAATAGTTAACGGCACGATGACTGCCAGCCGCGCTTCGGCGCGTTGCTCGCTTTCGTACTCGCCTTCCCAGCCGATTCGGTATCCACGGGGCAACTTCACCTTCTCCGTGACATTCTTGATTGCCTCCGCGACCGCGCCGCCCAGATCGCGGCCGCGCACGCTGTACTTGATGGCCACATATCGCTGGTTCCCCTCGCGGTAAATCTCGGATCCGCCATCCCGCTCTTCCACTTTGCAGAGTTGGGCGAGCGAGACCCGTTCCCCGGTGGGGGCCAGAAGACGGATGTTTTCGATCGCCTCTTTCGTGTTGCGGAACTGCGGCAAATAACGCAGCACCAGGTCGTAGCGTTGTTCGCCCTGTAGTACCTGGGTGAGCGCATTCCCTCCCACGGCGGTGCTGACGGCGTCCTGGACATCCGCGACGTTGATCTGATAGCGTGAGGCTTGCTGGCGATCGACGATGAAGTTGTCGTTCGGTTGCCCCAGCACCCGAAAGACTCCCAGATCCTGGATTCCAGGGATCTTGCGCATGACATTGACGGCCTCCGCTGCTTTGTCCTCAAGAACGTGCAGGTCGTCACCGTAGACCTTTGTGGCAAGCTGCCCCTTGACTCCGCTGACCGCTTCTTCCATGTTGTCGGCGATGGGCTGGGAGAAGCCCCAGACGACCCCCGGCAGTTTTTCCAGCTCGCGGTCCATGGCCGCGATGACCTCGTCCTTGTTCTGGTGAAAGCCGGGCCGCCACTGTTCCTTCGGCTTCAGATCGGCGAAGTACTCCGTATTAAAGAAACTGGTCGTGTCGGTCCCGTCATCCGGCCGCCCGGTCTGGCTGGAGCATTGTGTCACCTCGGGAAACGAACAAAGGATGAGCCGGGCCTGATTCATGAGCCTGATGCCTTCGGTGGGTCCGGTGCTGGGAGCAAGAGTGCCTCGCACCCACAGCGCGCCTTCATCCAGGTGCGGAAGGAATTCGGAGCCGATTACGCCGCCGACCGTCAGATAGACCACGAAACCAAAGCTGATAAGCCCTATTCCGACGGTTACGTAACGAAGGTGGACGGCCACGCGCAGTGCACGCCGGTATCCGTGGGTAAGCCACACCATCACCGGGTTGTGCCATTCCTTAGTTCCCCTGGGATAAAAAAGACTGGATAGCGCAGGCACGATCACGATCGAAAAGATGATCGCGCCCAGCAGGGCAAACGCCACGGTCCAGGCCATGGGCTTGAACAAGCGCCCTTCCACGCGCTGCAACGTGAAGATGGGCAGATAGGCCGTAATAATGATGGCGATCGCGTAGAATACCGGCCGCTGAACTTCGTGCGCCGCTTCGAAGATCTGTTGCTTGGGCGTCTTGCCGTCCTTGTTGCCCCGGCCCAGGTGCCGAACGACGTTCTCGACCATAACCACCGCGCCATCCACGACCATGCCGAAATCCAGCGCGCCCAGCGACAGCAGGTTCGCGGGAATCCCCTTCAGGTTCAGACAGGCCGCGGCGAACAGGAGCGCAAACGGTATCGTGATCGCTACGATGATCGCTCCGCGGATATTCCCGAGGAACAGGAAGAGAATGATTACTACCAGAATGATGCCTTCTCTAAGGTTGTGCAGTACAGTATCGGTCGTGTACTTCACGAGATCGCTGCGATCGATAAGGGGAACCACCTTCACGCCCGCGGGAAGAATCGTGTCGTTAAGCTCCTGCACCTTTTTGTGAATTCCCTGCAGCGCCAGGTCGGCGTCGGCCCCCTTGCGCAGGAGCGCGATCCCCGACACTACATCGTCGTTATCGATGAGCTTTCCATCTTCGTGCCGGATCGCCCTGGCGAACTGGCCCAGGCGTATTTTCGGACCCTGTGCAACGACGGCGATATCCTTCACACGGATCGGAGTGCCGTTTTTGGCCGTGATTACCGTGTTCTGGATGTCCTGCACATTCTTCACGAGGCCCACTTCCTGAACGTTGATCTGCTGCAGGCCGGCCTCGACAAAGCTTCCGCCCGAATTGGCATTGTTGCTGGTGAGTTGTTGCTCCACCTGGCCGATGCTGAGGCCGTAGGAGATGAGCTTCTCCGGATCCACACGAACCTGGTATTCCCTGGTGGGGCCACCGAAACTGGCCACATCGACGATGTTGGGAACAGACTTGAGGTTCTTCTCGATCACCCAGTCTTCGATCGACTTCAACTCCATCACGTCATACGCCGGATTTGTACTGTGCAGCGTGAAGAAGTAGATCTGGCCGGCGGGGCTCCAGTCGGTTTGTATTTGCGCCGATACGCCGGCGGCAACCGCGGCAGGCGGAAAACTGACTTGCGAGACCCGCTCGAGCGCTCGCTCGCGGTCCCAGGCATTCAGTTCCTCGTCGTCGAAAACGACCTTAATGTCGGACAGGCCGAACAATGAAAACGACCGCAAATGGGTTACATGCGGCATGCCGTTCATCGCGATCTCGAGCGGAATGGTGATTTGCTGCTCCATTTGTTCGGCGGAGATTCCCGGCCACTGCGTGACGATCTCCACGTAGTTGTCCGCCACGTCCGGATAGGCCTCGACGGGCAGCTGGTGGAAGGAAATCCCGCCCCAGACGAACAGCAGGAGCGCTCCCACCATCACGATAAAGCGGTTTTTCAGAGCGAAATCGACGATCTTCGCAATCATCTACTGTGACCCCTCACTGTTCCACCGTGTTCTGGAATACGAGCGCGTTCAATACAAACTGGTCGCCAGGCTTGATCCCGCTGACGACTTCCTGCAGGTTGCCCGGAAGCATGTTGCCTGCGACCACTTCCAGGCGGCGGAAGCGGCCATTTCCCAGAGGTGTGTAGACCCACTCGCGGTCGTGCAGGTGCAGGATCGCGGTTGACGGCACGGTCGCGCGACGCTCCAGCGTTTCTCCGTGAAACGTCGCGGTGACAAACATACCGATCCGCATCAGGCCTGGATTATCAACCTCGAGCCGGACCTTGGCCGTGCGAATGTTGGGATCGACGATCGGCAGGATGTTGCTGATTCGGGCCTTCAACACACGATCCGGATAAGCAGCCAGATGAATGTCGGCGAACTCGCCCACGCGAACCTGCGCCATGTTGTTCTCCCACACATCGCAGACAATCCAGACCTTCGAAAGATCGGAGATGGTGAACGGATTCGGCGCCGTGTAAGACTGCACGGCCGACTGGTTCGTAATTTGCTGGTCCGTGATGGTTCCCGCTACGGGAGCATAAACGTTGACGATACCCGTGGGATGGTCCGGGTCGACCCCCATCAGCCCGAGCTGTTCCTTAGTCGTCTCCAGAACGACTATGTTGTCGTCCTCGGCATTCTGGGCTATTTCCTGGGCGCTCTTCGGAATGGCTCCATGTTCAAGCAAAGTATTGGCGCGGTTAAGCTGGAGCTTCGTCAACCCCTCGTTCTTGACGGCCTGGCGGTAATTGGAAAACGCACCTGCGATGTCCGCGCTTCGCACTTTGAACAAAAGCTGGCCTTTGGTCACTTCGTCGCCCAGCCGCGCGTCGATTTCCACGATTCGCCCCGTGGCGAGAGACGGTACCGGCACCTGCCGCGAGACGTCGGCGCTCACGACCCCGGTTACGTTCAGCTCAGGCGCCGCAGTGTGCTCACTCGCGGTCGCCAGGGGAAAGCGCTCGGGATGATCTACTTTGAAATTATTGGCATCCAGATCGGGTTCGACCGCGGTAGGTACCGGGCCGATGCTGGCCTCAGCTTTGCTCTGAGCGGAGACCTTATTCTCGCACCCCGCCGCGAGCAGGCTCACGCCCAGACACAAAACGGCTTCGAGAAAGAATTGACGACTCATTGAATCACCTCGCGGCCCGCGGCCATGTTCATTTGAGCGGCTGCGGCCAGGTAGGAACCAATCAGGTTCACGTAGGCTAACCGGGTATCCCGGTAAGCTTTCTCCGCATCCAGGTAATCGAGCAAAGACGCACCTCCGTTCTGGAAGGCAAACGCCATCTTGTCGCGAACGTCAGTCGCCAGCGGCAGGTTGTTTGCTTTGTAAGGTTTCAGAAGATTCACGTTTTGAATTACGGTGTAGTAAGCCGAATCGACGTCACTATAGACCTGCGCCTCGTTGGCATCCCGCAATCGCTCATTGCGGCCGATATCAATTTGAGTGCGCGCTTTCTCACCCTGATTGCGGTCGAAGATACGCAAAGGTATCGAGATGCTTGCGCCGAGCGTGTTGTTGTCATAGGGGTTGTTGAATGAGGGATTGTGGGTCACCCACATGCTGATCGTAGGATCCGTCGAGCCGTTCGAGACGGCGAGATTGTGGGTGATTTTTGCCAGTTCCACGCTCTGCACCGAGGCTTTCAAATCCGGCCGGGCGTCCAGCGCGATACGCCGAAGATCCTCGAGGGGCATCAACTCTTCGGAGAAATCGAATGGACCCGTCACGTCGAACCGCTCGATTGGCGTCCGGTCGTTCAAAAGTGTCAGAAGCTGGACCTTGGCCGTCCGCAGGTTCACGATTGCCGTTTCAAAATCGGATTCGAACTGAGCACGCTGCAAGACCAGACGATTCAGGTCCAGTTGCGCGAGGTCGCCGGCTTCGAAGCGCGTGCGATTCACTTCGAGTTCCCGATCCCAGTAGGCCAGGTTCTCCTGTGCGTTTTGAAGCACCGCTTTCGCTTGCAGTGTTTGTATGAAAGCACTGCGCAGGTTAAACACCAAGCCGCGCTCCTGGTCGAGATAAGTCGATTCCGCAACCGCAGTCGACTCTTTCGCCTGATCGCGCCGTAATTCGCGTTTGTTTTCGCGTTCGTGGAGATAACTAATAGCAGGTCCATACTGAGTGCCGGTGAAAGGCCGCCAGACGCCCTCATAACGAGAGAGCTGAGTCCCATCTGTCGAAAGCGTGAGATCCGGGTTGGGACGGAGGTACGCCGTGACCTCAGCAGCCCGCGACTCATCAATGTTGAGTTTGGCTGCTTTCAGTGTTGGATTCCGGGCCTCGAACCTGTCCTTGAGCTGCGTCCAGGTGAGCGGAGTTTGACCAGACAAATGCGGGGTCAGGATTGCGGCAAGCAGAAGCGCGCAGGCTGACGGCACGGGTGCAAGAGTTGATCTTCGCGCTGTCATGGTACTCATAAGGGCGAAAATCCGAATGTAGCCCGCATGGCGCCCGGCGGCGCGAGATCTTATTGCCAATAACCAGAGCCATTCGATTATCTTTATGGCTATCGAATGGCATCCGAATGCTATTTCCAGATCAAGCGGTTACAGATTAAACGACTTCCGGCCAGAATCGATATCTTTCGGCGAATGGGCTTGGCGCGGGATGCCGGTCCGCCGTAAGATCCAGTGCGTGGAGAGAATTATCGAACGCGGCAACTCTGTGCGAGGCGAAGCGCGGCACCCTGCAAACACAGGGAGATCGGCTGTTGGACGTATACGACTCATGCTGCTCCATGGGCGTGTCTTGTTCCGGACGAGCCTGGCGCGTCTTCTGGCGATGGAGCGAGACTTTGAACTCGTTGCCGAATGCGCAAACGCGTTGGAAGCGCTCGAAAGCCTACGGGACGCCAACCCGGACGTGGTTCTGCTCGATTTCGGTATCTGGCAGGACTTTATCGACGAAGCTCGCGACGCAGGCTATCAGGGCAAATTCCTGGCGATCGCCGAGGAGATCGATGCCGCTCCTTGCGCTCGGGCGTTAAGCCATGGCGTCTCAGGCGTTTTCCTCGGTTCGGATTCTCCCGCCCGCCTGATGCAGGCGATCCGACTGGTGGCGAGCGGCGAGGCTTGGGTGGATCGGAGAGTGATCCAACTCCTGGCCGACCGTTATCCGCAACACGAGGACCTTCGCCTGGATAGCCTGGAAGAACGCGAAAGGGCGGTCCTCAGAGGGGTCCTTGGTGGATCGACCAACCGGCAGATTGCCGGCCAGATCGGTACGTCCGAGGCGACAGTCAAGGCGACCCTGCAGCATTTGTTCGATAAGACCGGCGTGCGAACACGGAGCCAACTGGTGCGGATTATGCTGGACGGCTCGCATCATTGAATCTTCCGGTTAATCTTTTGATTATCCGGCCGATTTTGAATGGGAACGCGGTGTCATAATGCATCCCGATATTGTTCGAGGGCAACACGGACGAGCTGAGCGCGGCTGCGAACGTTCGTTTTGGCGAAAAGCTGTTGCAGCGCATTCTTGACCGTGCTCTCGGAGATGTCCATCCTCGCCGCTATCTCTTTATTTGCCAGACCCTGCACGAGAAGGCGAAGTATGTCCATCTCCCGGTCGTTCAGCGCCGCCCGTTCGCCGTTTTCGGCGGCGGATAGTTGCGACGCGGCCGTCAACTCCTCGGTAACCTCCGCGATAATTGCCGCAACTTTTGGCGTACGTCCTTCTTTATACGTTGAAAACCATACGTCCGCCGTGAACGATTCGCCGTTGCCCCGGTGACCCTGGCATTGCATCGACGCCCTGAACTGGGGCGCCTCTTCCCACCGCAGGGCGTGGTGCAGTTCGGGCAGGAATGCCGCGATCGGGGTTCCAATGAGGTTGTTGTCCCGCGGAGCCAACAATTCGCCGGCAGCCTGATTTGCCATTTCTATGAGCCCCCTCTCGTCAACAGTCACGATCGCCGCCGGACTCGTTTCTACCAGAGCCTCCAGCTTCGCCTGCCCTTCCAGGGTTAACCGGCGGTTACGAATCAATTCGGCGACGAACAGCCCGCAGCCGCCGAGTGCCAGCGTCTCAAAAGCCAATCGAACGAACGATGGCTCGAGCGAGCTGAATTTCTCGGCCAGAACCGCGCAGCCCACAGCAAGAAGACCGACCACCCACCGGGGCAGAAATGCCGCCATCAGGATGATGGGGAAGAGGTAGAGAAATCCGAGCGATACGTAAGGTTTCGTCCACCAGTCGACCGCGGCGACGGTAGCGATGATGGCAGCGCTGACCAATAAGACAGGGGTTCGGTTGCGGTCTTCCCATACTTGTTCGAGCGGGGGCATGTGCGAACCAACTATTATCTGATTCAACCCTGTCTGTTATAGGCCAATCAAAAGATTTTGATGGATATCTATCGATAGTCACAGCAGCGATAGGCACCCACAGAATGAAGAATCCGATACAAACCAGGATCCCATGTCCGGGTGAGGGCTGATCTGCGCCAAATCCCGCTGACCTTGCGTGAAACACAGGCTGCCCGAGCGCGTTCGGCCCGATGCCGTAATGGTTCTGCGAGCGGCTCGATGAAGGCAAAGGACTTATCTCTACCATTTGGAAGGCCCCTTTTGGGGCAGTATGCCCTCGAGATGCACAGTCCAGAAAGATGGCTGGAGTATTTCAGTCCCGAGCCGCAGGTTACGTAGCGGGCCTATCGGGCATCGCGGCGGTGACGGCGATCTGCGCGATACTTCGCAGCCAGATCAATGAGATGACCGTGGCTCTGGCGATGCTGTTGGTCATCCTTTTTGTTTCCGCCGTGTGGGGACGCTGGCCGGGTCTGGTTGCCTCGGTGGTGGGAATGCTCGCCCTCAACTACTACTTCCTGCCACCGATTTACACCTTCACGATCGAGGACCCGAAGAACTGGGTCGCGCTCGGCGCCTTCTTCATCACCGCGCTGACGGCCGGACATCTTTCGACCTGGGCAAAGCAGCGAGCCGCGGAGGCCGAGGCCAGCCGGAGCCAGGCGAGGCTGGCGAGCACGTATAACCGAAGCCTGCTCGAGGCCATTCTCGACCCACTCTTGAGCATTGGCCCTGACGGCAGGATTAGTGACGTGAATGCCGCAGCCGAGACTGTGACTGGCCGCTCCCGCACGGAGCTGATCGGCACGGACTTCTCGGAGTATTTCAGGGAGCCTGAGCAGTCGCGGGCAGCTTATGAGCAGGTGTTTCGCGGCGGCGCCATCCGCGGCTACGCCATGGAACTTCGCCACCGTGACGGGCACAGCACGTCTGTTCTCTGCGATGCGTCGCTTTATCGGGATGCCGACGGAAACGTGATCGGGGTGGTAGTGGCCACCCGGCCCATCAGCACTTATGCCGGGAAGTCCCTGGCCGCGCCGCCAGACCCTCGGGTCGTCAGGCACCTGAGTCTCTTCATCGGCTTTGCCAGCTTGCTCCCGGTTGCCGTCGGACTTCTGTCGCTGGTTGGGTTGACGTTTCGCATTGCCGTTCTGAAGAGCATCATACCGGGACAGCCCGTCATCAAGATGAACGCGGCCGTCTGTCTGGTGTTGCTCGGTCTCTCGCTGTGGTTGCTGCGCAAAGACGACCAGCGCCCCTTACCCAGGGCGCGAAAGCTTTGCGGTCAGTTAATGGCAGCGATCGTCGCCTTCGTGGGCCTGGCGGGCTTGATCGAACACCTGACGGGATGGGGCCTGGGCATCGATCAACTGCTGTTCCGCGAACCCCTCGCGGACGTTTTCTACAGTGCCCGGCCAGGCCTGATTTCACTGATCACGGCTGCGGATTTTCTTTTCCTGGGGCTTGCGCTGCTCTTGCTGGACCAGGGGATATCGTGGAGGTCGCGCCGTTATTGGCCTGCAGAGTACTTCGCATCGCTGACTGCGATTTCTTCCATCGCCGGGCTTCTTGATTTTATCCTCGGATCCCACCTCTCGTACACTCACATCGCTCTACAGACTGCCCTTACCTTGCTGGTAGTGTCTCTTGGAGTGCTCTGTGCCCGCACCGAGCGGGGCCTCGCAGCACTACTGGCGAGTTCGACGACCGGGGGCGCGCTCACGCGGCGTTTGCTACCCGCCAGTATCATCATTCCCATCGCGATCGGTGCTCTGTCGTGGAGAGCCTTGTCCGGCGGCCAGCACTCGGAATGGACCGCAGTCAGCCTGATGATTGTTTCGATGATGACGTTGCTCTCGGGTCTCGCCATCTGGAACGGCTATATCGTGGACCGCGGCGACGTGGAGCGCCGCAGAGCCGAAGGCGTTCTTCACCGCCGGGACCAGGAACTCAGAGAAGCAGAGCGCATGGCGCAAGTCGGCAGTTGGTGGTGGGATCCGAAGACCGACAGCGTAATCTGGTCCGCGGGACTTTCGCATATCACGTGGCGCGACCCCATGCAGCCTCCGCCGGCATACAAGGAGCACCTCGGGTTCTACACGGCGCAGAGCGCCGCGCGGCTCGATGCGGCGATACAAGCAGCCGTCCAGACGGGAGCGCCTTACGAGCTCGATCTGGAGATGATCCGCACGGGCGGGGCCGTCCGCTCCGTTACGGCCCGCGGCGAAGCGGAACGCGATGCCGAAGGCCAGATCGTATTGGTACGCGGCACCGTCCACGACGTCACTGAACGCAAGCAGGCCGAAAACGAAATACGATTGCTCGCGCGCCTGCAGGCAGTGGTGTCCGAGATCAGTCAGGATGCCCTTCGGAGCGAACATGCCAACAGGGTGCTGGACAAAGCGGTGGTTCTGGCGGCACAGACTCTCGAAGTGGAGTATTGCAAAGTGCTGGAATTACTTCCAGATGGCAAAGCTCTGTTACTTCGATCCGGCGTCGGTTGGAAGGACGGGCTGGTGGGAACCGCGACCGTCGGCGCGGGCACGGATTCCCAGGCCGGATACACGCTTCTTTCCGACCAGCCGGTGATCGTCGAAGATCTTCGGACCGAAACGCGTTTCAGCGGGCCGCCGCTGCTCCACGAACACGGCGTGGTGAGCGGCATGAGCGTAGTCATCCCTACCAGCGAAGGCCGCTATGGGGTCCTGGGGGCCCACACCAGGCAGCGCCGGAAATTCACGAACGACGAAGTCCACTTTCTCCAGGCCGTGGCCAATGTCCTCGGAATGACGATTGAGCGGGAGCGGACGGAGCAAGCGCTGCAAAAGTCCGCCGAGGAGGTGCTCGACCTTTATAACAACGCCCCTTGCGGATATCACTCTCTCGACAAAGATGGCTTGTTCGTCCGCGTTAACGACACAGAACTCTCCTGGTTGGGATACACGCGCGAAGAGACAATCGGGAAAATGAACTTCGCCGATCTGCTCACGCCCGATAGCCGGGCAACCTTCCAGGAGAATTTTCCCAAATTCAAAGCGCAGGGAGTGGTTCGGGACCTCGAGTTCGACATGGTCCGCAAAGATGGCACGATCCTGCCTGTACTTCTCAGCGCTACGGCAATTACGGACAGCGCGGGCAATTATGTATCGAGCCGGTCAACGATATACGACATCACCGCGCGCAAGCGGGCCGAGAATGAGATCCGGATGCTCGCCCACCTCCAGTCGGTCGTGGCGGATCTCGGCGAGCGCGCTCTACGGGGCGCGCCATTGTCTCAAATGCTGGACGATGTCGCCAATCAGGTAGCACAGGCTCTCGGCGTCGATTACTGCAAGGTTCTGGAGTTGCTTCCCAATCGCGACGCGCTCCTGATGAGATCGGGCGCGGGCTGGAAGCCTGGATATGTCGGCCATGCCACGGTCGGCCTCGGTACGGACTCCCAAGCCGGCTACACGCTGCAAACCGGCGAGCCGGTGGTCGTCGAAGACCTGCAAACCGAGAAGCGGTTCGCCGGCACGGCGCTGCTTCACGAGCATGAAGTGGTGAGTGGCGCGAGCGTCGTCGTTTCCACCAGCGAAGGCCCTTATGGCGTGCTTGCGGTCTATACCTGCCGCCCCCGAAGTTTCACTGCGGACGAGGTCAACTTTCTTCAGGCAGTCGCGAATGTGCTCGGCTCCGTGATTGAACGCCATCGGGCCGAGGCGCGGCTGCGGCGGGTGCATCAAGCCCAGCGGGTCCTCAGCAAGTGCAATGAGGCCCTGATTCGCGCAACCGAAGAAACCACTTTGCTGCAGCAGATATGCGACCTCATCGTGGAAGAAGCCGGATATCGCCTCTGCTGGGTGGGCCGCGCGGAGAACGACGAAGCGAGGACCGTGCAGCCGGTGGCGCAGGCAGGCTTCGAAGCGGGTTATCTGGCGACGCTGAACCTCACCTGGGCGGACACCGAGCGAGGCCGGGGACCGACCGGCACGTGCATCCGCACACGCGAAACCGTGTTCACGAGACACATCGCTACGGACCCGCAAATGATCCCCTGGCGCGCCGAGGCGCTCAAACGCGGTTATGCTTCCATCATCGCGATTCCCCTGAGCTTCGACTCGACCGTGTTCGGCGCCATGATGATCTACGCCGCGGAGCAGGATGCATTCGGCCCCGAGGAAGTCGCGCTCCTTAGCGAGCTCGCGAGCGACCTGGCATTTGGAATCGGCACCCTGCGGACCAGGGCCGAGCGCACCAGGGGTGAAGTGAACCTGCGCGAGAAGGAAGAACACATCCGCCTGCTGCTCGATTCCACCGCCGAGGCAATCTGCGGCGTCGATCTCGAAGGCAACTGCACGTGGGTCAATCGGGCAGCTGCGAAGATCCTGGGCTATGCCGACACGAGCAGCTTGCTCGGTAAAAATCTTCACGGCTTGGCCCATTACCGGCTGCCCGACGGAAGGCCGCTGCCTCAGGACGAATGCAAGGCGTACCAAGCCCTCGTAAAAGGCGACTACGTGCATGTGGACGATGAAGCGATGTGGCGGGCGGATGGGACATTCTTTCCCGTTGAATACTGGTCTCATCCGATGCGCCGCAACGGAGACGCAATCGGGGCGGTGGTAACATTCCTCGACATCACGGAGCGCAAGCGCGCGGAGTCGGAAATTCACATTCTGAACGCCGAACTGGAGCAGCGCGTCATTGCACGAACCGCCCAACTTCAGGCAGCGAACAAGGAACTGGAACAAGCCCGGGAACGCGAAGTGGAAGTCGGCTTCCGCATCCAGCAAAACCTGTTGCTCGATCAACCACCGCAGGATGTTCCCGGACTGCGGGTAGCGGCGCTGACCGTGCCCTCGCAGCGCATTGACGGCGATTTCTATATTTTCCTTACTCACACGACTCAGTCTCTGGATGTGATCGTGGGGGACGTGATGGGCAAGGGCATTAACGCCGCGCTGTTGGGAGCGGCGACCAAGAGCAGTTTCCTGAAAGCACTGAGCCACCTGATGGCGCTCTCGAAGGAAGGTGAGCTGCCGGAACCCAGGGATATCGTGATGCTGGCTCATTCCGAAATCGTTCGGCACCTGATCGATCTGGATAGCTTCGTCACCTTATGTTATGTGCGCCTCGACGTCAACAAGTGCGCCCTGGAGTTGGTCGATTGCGGGCACACGGGTCTGGTTTTCTGGCACGGCAGGAACGGGGTTTGCGAAGTGCTGCACGGTGACAACTTGCCTCTCGGCGTGCTCGAAGGGGAGATTTATGACCAGGTTTCGGTGGCGTTCGAGCCCGGAGACCTGCTGCTCTTCTTTTCGGACGGAATTACCGAAGCCCGGAACCGGTTGGGAGAGTTCTTTGGCGCGGAGCGGCTGGTGGAATATGTACGAAGCCACGCGGATCTGGAACCTGCCATGCTGGTGGAGGCGATTCGTAAGGCGGTTTTCGAATTTTCCGGGTCCGCCAAGCTGACAGACGACCTGACCAGCGTGGCGATCCGGGTGGAGGAAAAGCGGGTGCCTCTGATACGGGCGGAGCTCGAAATTCGCAGCGATCTCAAGGAACTCCGGCAGGCGCGCGAATTCGTGCGGGCCTTTTGCCGCAACCTTCCCGGGCCGCCTCTGGATGAGGACCGTGCCGGCGCGTTGGAATTGGCGGTCAACGAGGCGGCCAGCAACATCATGAAACACGCCTACCATGGCCGCGAAGATCAGTGGATCCATCTGGAAGGCGAGGCGTATACGGACTACGTTTCCATCCGGCTGCATCATCTGGGGGATCCGTTCGATCCTTCCGCGGCACCCGCGCCGGTACTGGATGGCTCACGCGAATCCGGACGCGGAGCTTACATCATCGCCCAGAGCGTGGATCAGGTGAGATACTACCGTGACGAGCGCGGGCGAAACTGTGTCGCTCTGACCAAGACGAGGAATGCGAGGAATCAATCCTAATGGAAATACCTGTCGAAAATCTGGATGGCGTATCCGTCGCCGTGTTGCCGGTGGATGAGCTGGACGCGAGCAACGCGCCGGAATTCAAGCGCGACATCGCGCCGGCGTTGCAGGCGAATACGAAACTGGTGCTCGATCTGAGCCGCTTGCGCTTTGTGGATAGTTCCGGGCTTGGCGCCATACTATCCTGCCTCCGGCAGTTAACTGCCAAAAACGGCGACCTGAAGCTGTGCGGCATGTCGAGACAGGTGCGCGCCGCGTTTGAGCTGGTGCGGATGCATCGCATTTTCGATATCGCCGGGACCAAAGAAGAGGCGGTACAGGCCTTTGCGCAATAACATCGCAGATGCCTCCACTATCGAAGAATCCCTTCGCCGCCATGCAACATATTCGCTCGGCAAAGCGTGGGGCGACCTTTCACAAACCGAGCTGTTCAATGCTGTAGCCTTGTCGGTCCGCGACCGGCTCATCGAAAGGATGCTCGAAACCGAGGATCGATACCGGCGGGAAGATCCCAAGCAAATCAGCTATGTGTCCATCGAATTTCTCATGGGCCAGTCGCTGGGAAACCATCTTCATAACCTGGGGATTCACGAGTTGTACCGCGAGGCTCTCGGCAATCTGGGAGCGAATCTGGAAGCGGTGCAGGACAGTGAGCAGGATGCAGCGCTGGGCAATGGCGGTCTTGGCCGTCTGGCCGCCTGCTTCCTCGATTCGCTCGCCACCCTGGGAATG
>Ga0187876_1002375_pt1 | contig 14009 bp, 8 predicted proteins | sample June2016WEW_17_4_FD_133000 | JGI IMG/M metagenome (GOLD analysis project Ga0187876, IMG submission 133000) | Peatland microbial communities from SPRUCE experiment site at the Marcell Experimental Forest, Minnesota, USA - June2016WEW_17_40 | ecosystem: Environmental > Terrestrial > Soil > Wetlands... | reverse complement strand
GGCTTGCCGGCCTGAAGCTTCACGCAGCCTGTCGCGCGATCAAAATCGCCATCGATGGCCATGCCCACCCCGCCGACTTGCTTTCCGGCTGAAATCAGCAGCGGTCGGACCACCAATTCGTTTGAGAAAAGCGACAGATTTTTCCCGTCGAGCTCGATCGTCACGCTGAATATGCGGTTCGTGACCGCGTCAGGCAGACCGGTTGCTGTCACCGGTCCTGCGTTCGCCCGTTCTGTTTCTCTCGCCTTCATGCGGACCGTGACCACCGGGATGACCATCTCCTGCAGTGAGGGGCCACCATGGTGGAAGGCGAGATCTCCGCCCGCTTTGAAGACCCCACTCCCGATGGGGAACACAAAATCCAGATCGGATTCATACCCGAGCGCCGAGGCAGTGACCCGAACGCAACCAACCGGGGTTGCGCCGCCGCGGCCAATCCAACAGCGACGGTGCAGGTCAATCTCGTTGCCCCCCGGCGGGTCGATCCGCATCGACTCATCGCGGTCCGATGGGAAGAACAGATGCCCGTGATCAGCGGTCAGCACGCAATGCTCGACGCCCGCCGCGGCAAGCTTGCGGATAGCCCGGGCCAAATTGTCGATGACCGTATCCATCACCTGCCGAGCCTGGAACGTGAACCCCCTCTCGCCGGCATGATCGATCTCCTGAGATCGCACGATGATGACCTGGGCGCCCTCGATCTTCTTGGCAAGCCGAGAGGGTTGGAGACTGAGCAGTTCGTCCAGAGCAATGTCGGCAAGCCTGGGCACGCGAGAGGCGGCAAATTTCTTCCGCGCGGTTAGGTCAGGAAGGAATGCGTCGTCGATCTTGGCGCCGAGCGTACCGGCCTGCTCGACAACGCTGAAACTTGACGAAGCCCCCGGCTGCAGCGCGGCCATACCAATAGGAGTGATGCTGGGTAGCGCGCAGACCGCAGGTCGCACGCTGACCTCCACGGACTTTGGAAGCCGCTCCGAGAGCTCGACACCCATCTCGAAACGCATGGCGTCGACGAAGAAGTACGCCACGGGCTTGGGCTGCTCCGAGACGATCTCGCTGTATATTCGTGTTTGGTGCAAGGACGGCGAGACCGTCCACTTTGCGACGACAAGAGCTTTCGTAAAGCCATCCGCCATGGCGCGGCAGGCGTCTTCATAGACTCCCCGAACCACACCCAACGGACGCTCCTCCGGTTCGTCGTCGAGATTGGCGACCCACGCCTCAAGACGGCGTTGGGCCTGATCCAATCTGAACCAGCCGTCTTTCGCGGCGTAGGCGCCAATCCAGGCATTGGCGTCGCCACCGGCTTTTCCCACCGCTGCCCGCACGGTCGCGCCGAGGCTCCCCAGCTCGGCCATGCGGCGACACGCCTCCCACTGGGCCTTCCGTCCCACATCACGATCCAGCCAGAAGCTGTGTTCCCGCCCTCCGATGATTTCGAGAGCCTGGTCGAACTTCTTCGCCGCGACCAGGTCGCCGCAATGGGCCAGCAGCACGCGTTCCTCAAAACGGAACGTGTCGATCGACCCGAGAGTCCCTGCGGGGACGGCGGCGTCGCGAAGCCCCAGCTCGGCCTCCACGCGATCGGCCATCGCGGGATAGACGTCGGAGAACCTCGAGCGAAGCTGATGGGCGAGCTCCCGAACCGCTGCTTCCTCATCTTTGGTCTTCGGCGCTGGGATAGCGTCAAGAACCGAAGGTGGAGCGCCGCTGAGGTCGCATCTGAATTCACCTGCCAGGCCATACCGAAGGGTGATGGATCGCAGCTTTGGCAATGCGGCGTCGTCAGGAAGCTCCAGCCCGAGCTTCGAACGCACGAGCTTCACCAGCTCACGGGTCGCCTCTTTTGCCTCGATCTCGGCATCGCGCTCGTCGCTTGCGAGCCACGCCGCGATGATGCCCTCGCTCCCCGACGTGCTGTGGAAGATCGACTTTAAAACCGATGGCGGCTCGGTCGACGACGTGTCCGACGATGCACGCGCGAGGTCCTCATAGGACACACGCTCCGGCGCAAGCATCTCATCAATGACGCCGTCGGTGTATCGCTGGCGCAGAACATTGCGCGCGAGCCGCTTCAGCTGCGGCTCATAGCAATCGCCAGCCTTTTCCAGTTCCATCAGTACCGAGCCGTGGCGATCACGCTCACAGCCAGGCAGGTAAACGATCATGCACTCGGCCGGCGCATCCCCGCATACGAAGGGCTCTACGACCATACGTAGCTCGAACATCGAGCCGGCGAATTCGGTCAACCGCGCCGCTGCGCCGCTGACGATCACGGGCACCGCCTCATCGGTGGTCCGCACGCCACCGCGCAATTCAGCGATGAACGGCGCGAATTCGCGGCGAACGTCGTACCAAACAACCACCTTTCTGGCTTTGAGCCTCTCGGCGAGTTGCTTTGCGATATAGTCGGACAAGGGGTGCATCAGCTGAGACCTCCGCTTTCCACCTTGGAGAGCTCTTGAAAGCGGGCGGCCAACCAGCGCAGGCGCGCAACACCGTCGGAGACCGCTTCGCCGGATGACGACACGATGTAATTGGCGACCTTCGGTAACAGCAGAACGAGCAGGAGATCGGACGAGTCACGGTCTAGGGTGAACCGTCCATCCCCTTTGGCCGCCAGTTTCGCCGAGAATTCGTCCAGCGCGCTCTGCGCCGCCGCCGTCATCGGCTCCGGCAAGGTGATCAGTTTGCGGATGCTTTCCGGCGAAACGAGACGGACTGGCTGTAGCGCTTCGTAAAGCGGGCCGGCATTTCGCCCAAAATCGATCTCTGGAAACCACCCTCGGACACGAGCGACAAAATCGTAGACGTCGGTGAAGACGCCGCCATGCTCGCGTTGCCGCCGCTCCGTCTCCGCGAACAGATTTCCGATCGTGATGTCGCCCTGCCGAACCGCAAAGCCCAGCGACACCAGGAGACTGCGCTCCTGTTCCGAAAGGGAACCGGTCAGCGGCTTGTAGCCCAGGTCGTGCTCGATCTCGTTCCAAACGTGCGACATCATGCCGCAGACTTGGATCTCACACGGCACGTCAGAGACGTTAGCGTAGGTGCCAATAACGTCCGCCTCCGGCAAAAATGCCTCAATGTGGGTCGCCCGGTAGAAATTGTTGTTGTCTGCGGCGTTCTTGTCCTTTCGTTCGCTGATAGGCGTCGCGCCTTTCAGGTCCACGAACCGCTTGCAAACCAACTGGACGACCTGGCCCTCATGCCGCTGCTCGTAGGTTGCGATTCGGACTGCCGCGAGATCGCGAACCGCATCAAATACCGACTGCACGCTCTGCAGATCCTTCTTTCCGGACGCTGCAAAGCGGCGAAGCTTTCCCTCAAGACTCTTTGGACTTTTGGCACGAAAGGTGACCTGCGCTCGGATCGCGTTACCTTCGACGATCTCAAATCTGCAGATCTCGGCCACGCGTGCCGAGAGCTTTAGGTACCGGTCATACTCGCGGTGATATCGAAGAACGGCATTTTTGATTGTCTCTTCAGAGATCGTCACGAGGATGACCTCCGCGTTTTTGCCTTAGCACCGTTCGGTGCCGACGCGTCACTCAATTCTTTCAATGCAGCCTTGATGGCAATTGAAGTCCGTTCATGAATAAGATCGTCAACAGCGCTTACAGGAATTTGTCGCGGCTTTAACTTCCCATTGCTTTCCTCGACCCAAAACACCTCTTGCAGTCTGTGAGCAATCGCAAGACTGTAGTCCGTCGCACATTTTGGAACAACGCGTTCCGGCCACAGATGCATCGCGACATGAGCCCAATCGTATTTTCCGGCCGCGAGCTCGTCCCACTTTGTCTTCAGCTCTTTCTGCCAGGGCTTGTGCTGCGGCATCAGCCGCCACAACGGAGCCATTGCAAGCACCACGCCATCATCAAGTGAAGGACGCCAAAGCGGGGCAACACGCTTCAAGTCATCTAGAAGGCTCTGCAATTCTCCAATGAAGCCTTGCTGGGCATCGATAAGTTTGCGGAGTGCCGCGTTCGGGTTCGGCCCCCCGTCACTACGGAGACTCTCAAGTTTTCGCTGTTCATGGGAGAGTTTCGGCGCCGCATAGTCTGCCTGCACTCGAAATAACGAATCTTTATCCAGATCGTGAAGGTAAAGCCAAACGGAGTAACCGCCTGAGGGCGTGGAGAGTTGCCAGTAGATTGGCGCCTTCCTGCCGCTTTTGGTGTACATCCTGAGATGTTCTGGAAAAAATTGCCGCGCGAGGCTGCGTCGTAGGACAGCCGCGTCGGGCGCAGTCTGGCCCACACGCTCATAGATTGCGCACACTCGGGCGGCGAGATCGTCAACGTGACCTGGGTCGTCCACCAGCACACCCGTGCACGGTAAGAAGGCGCGCGCGCCGACTGGCAACATTCCCGGGCTGGTGTCCGGTAAGGGATCAAACGGCTCCGGATCGGGCGGAATTGTGCGTTCACCTGTTGCAAGCCGAATGTCAAAGCGTCCAAATGCGACACCGACCGACCACGATAGGAGGCGGAATTGATCATTATCACTAGAAGTGGCCTCTACCTCTTGATCTTCACGTTCATTGCTAATTTCCACAATTTCCGCTGCAGCAAAAATTGATGCTCCCTCAATCTCCGATCTGTCGCTCTCGTCCAAACCAAATAGCTCAAAGACAATCGTATCAATCTTTGATTGCAGTTCATTCACGATCTCTCCGGTTACGGCATTGGTACCTTCGTTAAGCAGTTTTGGCAATGTGAATGCGAGAGAGGTTTCGACAGCCGTGTCGGCAGTTCGAGCGGCGCTCCACGAACGCTTACCAAGGATCGACAAGGCTTCCGCTTGTTCCGTCGATGGCTCTGCCCAAGGCAACTTCTGTAGAACACCAACGATGAATTCGGGATATCCAAAACGACCAAGCATGGCTTTAAACAGATAGTCAAATGGCTTACTATTGAAGATGGACATACCAGCCAAGAGCATACGTTCAGGCAGGAATACTGAGTACCCTCGCACCGAAAATATGCAGCCTGCTGGCAATGGCTGAGGAGCAAACCGGCTAGCTCGAAGGGGCCATGTCATCCCTGGTCGGAAATAATATTCCCAGCTTCTAATACTGCGAGACCAATGCACGGTTCGCGGATCTGCAGGATTAGATACTACCCACGCTTTTAGCTGTTTTCCCTCACAGCCCCAACGAATCACAAGATGAAGAGATGCATAGAACGGGGAAAGCTGACCACCCTTCGCAAAAGGGAACCACTCCTTCCCCCGCTCCTTCGGATCTATCTCCCAGTGCGCTCGCAAGAAGCGAAAATCATCGCTCGTTTGCAACCCTACACGAACCGCTCTTCCATCACCCTCAACAGTAGGAAAACGATTGAAGGCGGCGCGTACGCCCGGCCCAACCCAGTATGCAAAGGGCGTCCCTGGTAACTCTCGGAATTGATCAAGCTCTGGCGTGAACCTATCGGGGGAGTCGCCGGAGATCGCCTGCTTAAGGGCAGTGGCTTTATCCTCCGCAGCGACAGCTCTAATGAACAATGTCATGCCACCGCCTCCAAACAATAGGCAGCAGTCTCGACCATCGCGCCATCGAGCACGCCAATCCCCAGATCGGCCACAATAGACGGAGGCGCCTTGGGCAACAAAATCTCCTCGCGCCACTTCTGGAAACTGGAGAGGAAAAAGCCCGTTCTAGAGGTTATGGCACCCAGCCGACCTCGTCCTTGAAGAAGTTCGATTCCACGCTCGACGAATGCGGCATAAACATCGTTCTTCGTGCGCGGATAGCTTCTCTCAAATTCCTTTTTCGCAGGAAGGCTGCAGGCCCCGAAGGGTGGGTTCATAAGAACGACATCGAACCGGGTCCGCACAATTTCCATTAGGGCAATGCCCTGAGCTGCATCGCCCGAGAATAGCCGCCTGCGCACACTGGCCGTGGCGGGGGCGGTTTCCGCAAATTGACGTAGGGCATCTACGATGAGCGTCTCAGCCTCGTGGAAAAACCGATCATCATCTATGCCCGACAGATCTAGTGCTCCCTGCTGCCGTAGCGGCTCCAATCCGGGCAGAAAACCGGACGTCTTCCGCAGTTTTACAAATTGCTCGCGAGCGCGATGAAGTTCAGCAGCAATTCCGTCTTCGACACGCAGAAGCGTGCCCAGCTCCCCAGCCAAGTGACTTTCTCCAACCATTTTCTTAAACAAATCGCGCAACAGCGGAGGATCGAGGCGGGCGGCGAATTCATCGACCAACGCAGCATCGCCGGGCATAGACTCAGCTACAACGATATGTGTACGCTGAACGCGTGGACGGTCGGATGCGGTGACACCCAGGTCCTTCCATGCCCGCTGCGCCCGCAGCCACAGCGCCAAGGCCGCGATCTGTGCGCACCGAGGATCGATGTCCACGCCGTAGAGGTTATGCTCAACAATAAGCCTCGGTGCAGCCCGGCGCAGGTCGACAAGGTCAGGGAAATCTTCTCGTAAAGGCCGCCCCGTCGCCTCGCACCTCGGGGCGACTCCCTCAGCCGTCCATGCCTCCTCATAGATCGCCAACAGGAGATCGAAGCTATAAAGCAGGAAGTGACCCGACCCGCAGGCCGGATCCAGAATGCGAAGATCTCTCGGATCTTTCCGCGCGCGAGGAAGACTCGGCTCATCAGCCGAATGGGCAAGGTACTCGCACAGGTCAGTGAGCCGCGTTGGTTCACCATGCATCTCCAACCACACACGGCCGAGCGTGTTATCGACAAGAAACTGCACGACGTATCGCGGCGTGAAGAACTGATTGCGTACGGCCAATTCGCGGCTGTTGCGCGGGGCAGAGCTTTCGTCGCGCATCTTCTTGCGCTCTTCGCCGCTGTTGAAGAACTGGTAGACCCAGCCGATCGTTTCATCCTCCACCCACACCCCCGCCAACTCAGAGGAATTGAGGATGGTCAGCAGCCCCTCGAATGTTTGACGCTTTGGCCATAGGATCGAGGCGGCGTCGCGCCGGTCGAACAGCACCTTGATCTCGGTCGAAAACTCGTCAAACAGGCTCTCAACATAGAGTCGATAGCCTGCGGCATCTGGGACTAAGGCGAGCCCTGGCGCCATTCCGCAGAACTCCCGGTAGCCCGAGGACAGCTCACCCTTGGTGATGCATTCCTGAACAAGTCCACGCGCTTCGAGCATCTTGAGCGCGATGAAGCGATTCAGAGTCGTGAAGGCAGCATCGCGCACATAGTCCGCGACAGCCTCCAAGGCAGTCATCCCCGAGGCACGCTTATGGTCGATCGCTGCGACGATTTTTCCTCGCTGAAACTGCTGGCGCGCGGACAGGTGGACGCCGCCGCTTGGCGCAATGACGCCGCTCCGCAGCACGTCGAACGTGCCTTCAAGCTGTGACGAGAAATCGTCATCCAGCAGCTTTCGCGCCTGCTGGGTCGCTCGCTCAATCGCGTTGCGCGTCGACTTATCCATGGTGGGCGCCGATCACTGGACAATCACCTTCTTGCCGGTGCCAATCAGGCGCGAACATTCCTCACGAATGCCGGCGAGCGCGGCATCGAGCTGCTCCTCGGTTTCGACTCCCCCGGAAAAGTAGCCGCCCAGCCTCACCGTCGCGACACGGTCGCCGTCGACGATGCGATGAAGCTCCGCGATAGCGTCTTGGAGACGCGTCTCACAGGCATCCAGCTCCGAGCGAAGCTGAGGGATCGGAACCCGCTCCTGGTCCCGCATTTTTCCGCGCTCCAACGGAGCCGCCAGCTTCTGCTGCTGGTCCTGGTCAATCCCATCCCAGCCAGGCGTATGCTCCAGCCGGTCGATGGCTTGAGTATAGGCGGCGATCCGCGCGTCCAACGCTTCGTCAAAACGGCGCGCGTACTCAGCGTCGATTGCCGAGGCATGTTGGTCAATCGCGGGCAGCTCCCGGTAAAAGGTCTCTCGTGCCAGGAGGTCTTCGAGCTCCGCCGCCTTGGCTCGGAGATCCTCGCTCACATCAGATTCGCCGCGCAGGAAGGGCCAGGCGGTCTTCAGCGCATCGCGGGCCCGATCAAGGTCCCGCAAGCGAGGCTCCGACAGTGCCTGGTCAAGCTCGGTTGCGCGTTTGATTGCGTCCTTGATCGACCGATGCGACGCATTGAACGTCGCGATCGCGTTATCCTCTGAACCGCGCAGTACGGCCTTCATCTGACCGATGGCGCCCTCGAGGACCGCAGCGCCTGGAAGACGTGACGCGATGAGCTGGCCGTGTGCTGAGGCAACCGGGTCCTCATGCCGCGCGATCTCCTTGCGAAGCTCGGCCACGATGGCGCCGGCATTGAGTTCGCGGACTTCGCTTCCGAACGTGTCCCGGAAGGCCTCCGACGCCTTCACCAGTTCCTCGAACTCGATGCCCTTCTTCGGTCGGAACGAGGCCTGACGGAAAAAATTGTTGTTCGAAAAAGTGTCGCGCGCCTCGATCCCCGTAGCGGAGTCGATCGTCTGGCCCTTGCTGGTCGCTTGGATCTTTCCGGCCCTTAGCAACGAGAGCACAAGCAACCGGACAACTTCGAAGTCCCAACCGAACGGCTCTTTCGCCAGCTCGTCCGCGAGGAATCGGCCGCTCGCTGTGTCCCCATAATTGGCGCGCTCCTCGATCCGCGACAGCACCTCGGCCAGGGCACCACTTTCAACGCGGAAGACGGTCTTCCCCTTTTCGTCGCGCAAGAGCCCAAGCGTGCCGAACACGGAAGGAAGGCCTTGGAGGTTCTCCGCGGTAAACAGCGCATCGACGCCCTTCTTCACGTCGGCAGGCTTGGCGGCGGCTTCCTTGAAGCGATCGAATACCTCCGGGAGCACGTCACTCAGGATGTCGGCCGCGCTCTTGCCCATATCGACGGCCCGGTCGTCGGGACTGCGATCATTGCCGCGGAAGCTGACGCTGCCGGCTAGGCAGGTGGCCTTTATGAGCCGGCGCAATTCGTCCTGGTGCCGCCTCTGCCGAATTTTCTCTTCGCCGATGAGCGCAGTTTCGTCAGCCGTTTTGGCTTCGCGTTCCTTCCTCGCCAGCATCTCCTTGGAGCGAAAAAGCTCGACGGTCTCTCGGTCTATCGCGTCATTGAGCGCGACGGCCCAAAACACGCTCTTGCGCTCCTGTTGGCTACGGGCACGCAGTTCCGTCGCGAGTGCCTGGAAGGAGGCGCCAACTTCAGCGAGCTGGACGTGGAACATCATGTCGCCATCAACGATCTCTCGGCCATGGATGGAGAGGCCAGCTTTGAACGTCTTCGTGTCGAAGAGCGTATGGGTCGGCTGCGGCTGCCAGAACGCGGCCAGCACCTCGGAGTAGATTCGATGTGCGTCGCCCAGCTTCGGGCTGATGCCGTTGCGAATGCGCTCCCAATCGTCTTCCGCCGGAGTCGGAATCCGATATCCGTCGTCGCCAAGGCGGACCTTGTTAGCGGCCTCAAGCTGACGCAGCGCGTCCTTCACCGCGGCAAGCTGGGAATCCCCGGCGACACCGGGATGGAGCGCTGCTGAGATGTTTTCCGCCGTCCGGTGAACGCTCTTCACGTATTGCAGCAGGCAAATCACCTTGGCGACCGGCTGCGCGAGCGGATGTTCAAGTTCCTTCGATATGGCGGAGATCTTCGCCCGGACCTCAGAGCCGATGTTGCCCTCGACGAGGTCGTAGACCTGATCGAGCCTCGCCACCGAGCCGATTGGCTGGTCTGCAAGATTGACGGCCGGGTTGATGAGCAGCTGCTGGGCCAGCTTGATGATGGTGCGGTTCGCGCCGCCCACGTGCTTGCTCGCGCCGCCCTGTGTCCGAAGCCCCGAGACGACCTGGATGATCAGATCAATCTGATAAGGCAGCAGTGGGTAGAGATCGATAAAACTGTCCCGCGTCAGCTCTGGCAGCTTGATATCGGCGGTGAGGCGGGTGTGCTCCGTGAATCTACCGCGATGCTGGTCGAACAGCTCTCCCAACGTCTTCTGCGCAGGGGCACTTTTCGAAAGGACCCGTCGGCTGGTGACCTCGGAGATATCCGACGGCTCCAAATGGACCTGCAGAGGGAAGCGGTCCATGAGGCGGGCGAGCTCGATCTTCTTGTCGTCGAGGCCACTGACGAGCTCGCCAAGCTTCTCTTGCGAAGTGACGACGATCCAGTGTTTGCCGCGGCCCTTAACACCGAAACTCTGAACGACGGCCTGCAAGTCGAGCATTTTTTGTACGTCGCGAGCGACGAACTGACCGACTTCGTCGACGACGAACATGAGCGTCTGGCCCGGTCGCCGGCGCCTCATCAATTCATTCGCGCGTTCCGCCAGCTTACCCGGTGAGATATCAGCTTTGTTCTTAACCGCCCTTACCCATGAATCGGCCATCGGGTATGTCTCGGGATCAAGGCTGTGCAGAACCCGACTGGCCTCGCTGAGGGCGAAAGCAACCTTGCCTTTTTCGTATGACCATTCCTTCTTGAAGAGGCGCCCGTACTCGGCCTCAAACCCTTCAAGCTGCCCCTTCTCTTCAAGGGCGATTTCCAGCTCGGAGAGGTCGAGATCTTTTGCGTAGCCGAGGCTTTGCAGGAAAAGCCCATACATGATCTCGGTGAGAGACTGGTTCCCGCTTCTTATGCCTCGGTCAGTCGAGACGTCGAAGATCACGGCATGTGTTGGAATTTGCTCGTTTATCGCCTTCAGAAGCACCTGAAGCTTGTTGTCACCGGCTCTTTGAGCGAACCGGTCGCCGGCGGGGATTCCCGCCACGGCGCGGTTTTCTATCGATAAACCGAGCATCTTTGCAAAGCTGGACTTACCCGATCCGAAGAAGCCAGACACCCAGATCGCAATACCCTCGTGCGGCTTGTTCGGGGTCTCGCGAAAGGCGTCGAAAATATTGGTGTAGTGGGACCGAATGGCGTCGGTCACCACATACTCATTAATTTCGTCGCGTAGGATATCATCGCTGGTCTGATCAACCTTGATGACTTCCTCAATCCGACGATGGATGTCGTTCGCAAAGAGACTTTTGATCGGTTCGTTGGCCATCACTGAAATCCCGTCAAAAGATTTTTGGGCGATAGTTATGCTCGGCGGCGAGCACGCCCATGAACCGGAGTCCCGCGGCACCGTCGAGATCGCCTGGGTAGTACAAGACCGTGGGCACAGTGACTCGTCCCTTCAGCTGCTCCAACAATGAAAATGTGCGGTAGACGGGGAACAAGGCGCCGGTCCGCATGATGAAGACGATGTCGCGAAGCGGGTCGGGATCGTCGGGCATCTGGGCAGCGACCAAATCAACCAGGGGCGCGTACTCAGAAAGGACCGAATGCACGGTCTCGACTATCGTGTCCGTGCCCTGCTCACGCTCCGCTGCAAACCAATCTTCGAGTGGTCGTTGAGATCGCATTGCCTCGTCCAGACACTGGGCCAACGATATGCGGCGTACGCGCTTTCCCTTTTGAGTAAGCCGGGTCTCAAGCAGGGTGATTTGTTTACGTAGATCGAACTCCTCTTCGGGTTCGTAACGGAAGAGCGCGTAAGGCATGTCGTGGTAAGCGCTTATGCGCTCACGCGGATCAGCCAGCTCGAGTATGGGTTCGAGGCTTGTCTTGATGCGATGTACGAGATCGCTCATGCCACCATCCTTTCCGCATACTCGCAGGCATTGGCACAGGGCAGCGTGAGCTGGACGATGCTGCCGGCGATCTGATAGTCCACCTTCCGATATTGATGAAGCCGAAGAAGCTCCCGCTCAACATCCGAGGGTTGCATCAGGAACATCCGCCAGTCTTCCGACACGAGGACTTTGCGTGGGCTCTGAATCTTTTCCCGAAGAACATAGAGGAGGTAAAGAAAGCTCCGCTCAGGTAAATGATAACTCGCGAATTCTTTTACAGCGCTTCCGTGGAGCAGGCCAAAATCGACCGCCATCTTGAGCAATGCGGCCGCGACGCGGTTCAGCGTCGTCTCGCTCCAAGCATGTTCAGTGGCACCACCTCGAAGGCCCACGCTTCGAAGATGCTCGTAGAGGTCTTCCGTCCGCACACGATAGGCTCCCGAAACAAATGCCGGGAAAAGCCAGTTGATCAGAAAGTCGCGAAGCAAGAATTCGTCGCGGGTGATATGCCAAAGCAGAATCGGCTTCCATTCTTCGATGGGGCACCCATTCTTCGCCAAGAGCACCAGCGCGCGATCACGAGCACTGGGGTCAAATCGGCGATTAAGCACTTTTGCGATGTCGCGAAGCCAAGTGGCCGTACTAGCACCGATGAAATTCTCCCGTTTCAGGCGATCGAGATTCTCCTTCTTCGAAGCGCCGAAATCCCATGCCGCGAAAACCGCATACGTTTCATCGATCATGGCTCCCTTAATGAGAGTGAAGGACGACGCGACGTGAGATCGGTCCGCCGCCTTCATGCGTTGTCCATTCGCGCGTATGGGACGGCCAGCGCGCCGGGCTCACCACGCGCAAATCCAAGCGCAAGCGATGCGATGTCCTGGTTTGTGCCGCTGAACGGAACGGGTAAAGGCACTGCGCGCCCTTCGGCAGAGCGCCGCAACCTTGAGAACGACCCGAATTCGTCGTCTGTGATTAGATTAAAAGATTGGAGCGCTGTCTTCAGCTCGGGCTCTTTCAATATTTCCAGCTCCAGAAAAAACGGCTTCCATTCGTCCGCCTGATCGAGCCAGCGCTCCCAATGCGCCTCGAATTCCTCCTCGACTGCTTCAGGGAGGCGCCAGAGGGTGACGCTCTGCGGCGGATCGAAGACTTCACTACAGCGAAAGGCAGCGACCGCGAATACGGAGCGTGCCTGAGCAAAATAGTGGGTTCGTGGAAAGCCTCGGCGAATCGCCGCGGTTCCAAGTCGACTGAGCTGCCCGCGGGTATTCCACCATTTTGCGAGATCCATCTCGCCAACTCGGGCGATGATCAATCGCAACTTCAACAGCCGATCAAAATCGATTTTGGCCTTCGTCATAAGCTGAGCGCCCTCATATGCCAGGCAACAAGGCGCAGGCTTAACTCGGCCTCGAAGAAATTGAGTGGGCTCCTGTGGCGAGGGGCTGCCATTTCACCTGAACTCGAATTTCTTTCCTTATTCATCGTCCGGCTTTCCAAGAGTGTTTAGAGGGGCTACCCAAAACCACGCAGAGCTGCGCAATGCATTGATTTTACGAATGGTTGCGCCGCATGGCTAGAATTATTTCATGGCATCGCCGCGCAAACGCCCGGTCACGGGCTGTTGGCGCAACCGAGCCCCCTAAGTGGTTTCGGCCTATTCGGTTTCCATCCCAAGGGAAAACGCACCTGTTTCGCGACGCATCCACACGTTTTCGGTGCGCCATGGCAAGGCGCCTACATTTTCGCCACGTTAAGCCTATTTCTCCGAGCCATTCAACATATACACGCCGTCCCCGTTGGGACCTGAATCGGCAAAATCGCCCAAAACTGATATTTTCAATAGGTTACGCGAATCGGAAATGGTGGGACCACGCGAGCGGCATAGCGCCACGTGAACGAGACACAGCGACTACAAAACAACGGTATTTCAATATGTTGAGCGCTCGCTTGAGTCGGATTTCGTGAGACTCAGTCTCAACAACCCGACTCTTTGCCTATGCTAACCCCTTGAGTCTTAGCAATTCTGTTGCGCTGACACCTGGAGACGCCGTCCAACGATTAAGGGGAAGCGACACGTCCGGCATTGCGGGGCTTTCGAATTGTGTCCGGTAAACACGAGTTATCGGACATGTTTTCTCGCCGACGCCCCGGGCGGTTTCATGGTCAACAAACCGTTAAAGCGGCGTCACGGCGACACCGGCCCGGCGGAATTCGCCGCGTCGTCCCGCGTCTCGGCGGCCTCCGCCAACGGCGGCAAGCGCCCGTAAGTCGCGGCGACCGCCAGCGCTTGCGCGGCGATGTCCCCTGCCCGCGCCAGCACTTCTCCCGGCGGCGCCGACACTTGCTTTTCGCCGCCCGTCGCAAAATCGACGATCTCGGTCAGCGCATCCGCTAAAATCGCCAGCTGAGCGGCGGTGTCTGTCGTCATAAGCAACCTCGTGGGATCG
>Ga0187876_1002373_pt1 | contig 14013 bp, 11 predicted proteins | sample June2016WEW_17_4_FD_133000 | JGI IMG/M metagenome (GOLD analysis project Ga0187876, IMG submission 133000) | Peatland microbial communities from SPRUCE experiment site at the Marcell Experimental Forest, Minnesota, USA - June2016WEW_17_40 | ecosystem: Environmental > Terrestrial > Soil >... | reverse complement strand
GTTGAATTCCCCTTCACCTTGCCCCGTCTTGCCGAAGCTTCCGAGGATGTTCCCGTCAAAATCGAGCGTGTAGACCGCATTCTTTAGCGTATCGGTCACGTAGATCCGCTTGGCGACCGAATCAAGCGCAAGCCCCGTCGGACGTTTGAAATAACCTTCGCCCTTTACGTCTCCTATGTATCGCCGAAATTTTCCGCGGGCATCAAAAACAAATATCTTCCCCAATTCCGAGTCGGTTACGTAGATGTTGTCTTCGGCGTCAACTGCCACGCAGATGGGAGATTTAAACTCTTGTCTGCCGCCCGCTAGATTCAAGTATTTCTGCCTCTTGAAATCGAAGATGTGTACCGCGGGCGCCCCAGGGTCGGTCACGATCACGCGCCCTTGGCTGTCTTTGGCAACGTCGTAGGGACGGACCATGTGATGGATGTCAGGTGCTCCGGCAACGAAGTCAAGCACCTTGCTCCAGAAAGATTTCTTCGTCTTAACTTCTTCTTCCGACGAGAAACTGCGCACGTACTCCAAACGGCGGCCTCCCTCCAGCAGCAGAGGTTCTACCGCCGTATCCTGTGTCTGGCTTTCGGGGGGTCTGCGATCCCTTGCCTCCGATGGTTTCAGGACCAGTACGACCAGAACCGCCAGTGGGAGCAGCGTCCTCATACATTGGAGATGATTCGTGCTAACGGAAACATCCATTCTTCCCTAGCAGAATACCAGACACGCGCTCCGATCAGTCTTGTTGTCTGGCTAAAACAGGCGGAAAGGCCTTAACACCTCAAAAATATAACTGTTAGTCGATAAATTGAGGGCTTGGTTGGCAGTCGCGGATTGTGTCCAGTGCCGGAATTCGGCCCTGAAGGTCAGCTTGCGCAAGCGATAGCGGGATTGGATGAACCAGTAGCTATTCTTCGACACGTTCGACTCGAGTTCGGTTTGGCTCAAATCCAAGCCGGTGTGGCTGTAATTCCCATTTAGAATCAGCCTCCGGTGGGTCCAGGTTACCGTTACGGTGTCCCCGTTCGAAACGCTGTTGTAAACCGAGGCATACGGGTAAATCACCGTGGCCACGCCCGGCTGAGTGATGGGAGCAATGCCGAAAGCCGAAGCCGTGGAATAACCTGAGGAGCGCTGGAACTGGCCGGTGACGTTGAGGGTACGGTTACCCATGGATGCGGTCAACCCCTCACTCACAGTTGCGTTGGAGCCAGCCGGAGAAATGTCGCTGCGGTTATAGTTGCCGGCTAGCGTAAAGTTCCACGCATGTAGAAAGCGTGTGCTTGCCGCGATATTTGTGCCAAAGCTCTTCGATACGCCTGTAGTTGAAACCCCCGTTTGCGCAAGCCCAGTATCAACGAAGCGAAAGTTGCCTGCCATCGTCCAGCGTCCCAGGGGTTTAAAGTAAGCAGCTGTTGCAGACTGGGTAAGCACGTCGTTGCGCAATGAAACGTGCACAGGGACGCCGTAGGCATTCGTCTCGTACGCCGTCTCAAGGACATCGGTTCTTCCGATGTTATAGGAAGCAGAAAGGCTTCCCCCGAACAGTACGTGTCCGTACCCCACGCCCCCGGCAGTCGTCAGCGCAGTTGCGTCCTCCAAGCTTGTGATGTCGTCCTTTTCTTGCCCAACCACACCATAAATATTGAAGCCGTGTCCCACCTGGTAGCTGGCACTACCGGTAATCACCTGGGATGCTCCCAATGGGGTAAAAATCGTCGTGCTGTATGGGGTCGCCGCGCCGTTCTGGTTATTGACGATGAACCCGGAGAGAATTTGCGCCAGCCCATTGGAATTGTAAAGCGCTGTAGCATTCAGAACCAGGCGCTTGCTGGGTGTGGAGTTCAGGGTCGCAGTGGCGTTATCAAAGCTCTCCGTCGCCCCACCAGCGAGTAGACTGCCAGTGGTATCGGTGCGGCTATAGCGGAAATCTGTGTTGCCTTTGATCCACGGCAGGGCGCGATCGCCACCGGCAATGTAGGATTTTTGGTCGCTCTTGTTGGTTCCGCCAAGACCCAGGGATAGCAGATCGGGCGAATCCTCTTGCGAATGAAATAAGTTGTAGTTGCCAAATAAGCGAAAGCCAAGGATGTTATAGGTCGACGTAAGCTGCAGGTTGCGGTGCTGGTAAGTGAGTTGCCCAGCTTCGCCATATGCCAGCTTGCTATCATTGCCTCCAGAACCATAGCTGAAAGAAAACGTCGGCCACCGAAAATTGCGGCGATAATTCCCACTTAAACTCCAATTGTGCGAGAACCCGCTCGACTCCGAACTGATAGGATTGGGCCCGGAAGTGATTGCGGTGTTGCTGTTCCAATTCAATCCATACGAGAAATTGATCGGCATCGTACTGGAGTTCCGGAAACTGACATTTGCGGATACCCCTTCGTTGTCATCATGGAAGAGATCCTCCGCTTCGGCATCGCGGTCAAACGTATAAATCGGGGAAACGTTGAACTTGAGGAAGCGAGGATCGTGGTAGTAACCGTCCAAAGTTGCGGCGGTAGACCAGTAAAGACTGTCGCTGCCAGGTCCGTTGCCGCTTGCACCCGCCAAACCAAGGCCCGTCTCCCCGGTCAGGGTCATGGGCATATCGTTAATCGGCTCGACTTGCCCCCACGCGATCGAGCCGGCAGCCAGTACAAACAGCGCCACGGACCACAGAACGCTAGTGTAGAAGCCTTCACGCATCTAACTCTTCCGGCTGCGGGCCTTGCCAGCGTCTGAAATTGGGCCCGTCAGATCTGCGAAATGCCGCACGACGAGCACTTTAATTATCCAACCTGCAGGATCTCGATCTTAGCCTTCTGCTTCAGTTCCTTTTCGAGGCGCGCGGCCAATTCCTTCTGCGTTGCCTCTTCCAGGTCCTTGCGCATCTGGTCACGCATCTCGCTGAACTCCATCTGCTTCTCCGGGCGGCGGTCGTTCACACGAAAAATCGCGAGAGACCCCTGTACCTCGACGATGTCGCTCACCTCACCCGGCTTCATCGTTACTACCAATTTCCTAATCTCCTCGGGCATGGCAACCAGGTGCATCCACTTGTGGTCACCCATGTCCACCCGGTAGTCATCTTCAGACGCTCGCTCCGCCAACAAGCCGAACTCGTTGAAGCTCTTGGCTGCCTTGGCCTGCGGCAGCAACTCCTCGATGCGCTTGCGTGCCATTTTCTTCTGCTCTGCACTCGGGTCCGCAGGGATCATGATCGAGATGGTTTGCAACCACACACTCTCCGGCCGCTTGAAAATCTTCTTGTTCTGTTCGTAGTAATCGCGCAGCTTCGCGTCCGAAACCTTGCTCTTTTGAACGATCTCCACGTCCTCGAACTTGGCAATGAGGGTGGCTCGGCGGATGCGGCGCTCAAATTCGGCCACCGACCCGTAGCGCTCCTTCGCAAACTGCTCATAGGCTCGCTGCGACTTGAGGCGTTGCTTGGCTTGGTCGATGACCGACTTCATGGTCGTTTCCGGAACCGTGATGTTGCGCCTTTTCGCTTCCTCGTAGATCAGCTCGTCCACCACGACTTGATTCACGGCCTTCCTGCGAATCTCGGCTTGGTATTGCTCGGGCACCTTTCCGCCGTGAATGCTGTAGTAAGGGAAAAGTCGGACCATCTGCTCCTGCACATCCCGCTCCGTGATGTCTACTCCGTTCACCTTGGCAGCGATAATCTTCGAGAGGTCGAGGGCCGTGTTCCCGGCCGTGCTGGCCGTTTCCGGCGGGCTTTTCAGCGTTGGCGCATGGGATACTGCCATCCCAAGCTCTTGGGCGATAAGTGGAGCGGCGCAAAGTGCCAAAACCAGGATGCTAAGCCATTTTTTCATTGTTTCCTCAGACTGCCTTCGAACTGCCTTTCCAGCCCAACTTTAGGTTGGGGAAAGCCGGGAAGGGCGTGGTTTGCGCCCTTCCCGGTGAGGTTTACTTTGAAGCGCCGCCGTTGGCGATATACTCAGGGCTCTTGTCGTAGTGGCAACTACGACAGAAACCGGCTGAGATAGTGCCGTCGAGGGTGCTATACGGTCCGCGGATGTAGTACGTAGTCGTGCCATACGCCCCCACCGTGTACTTGCCCGTGGTGTTGACCCAAGCCGGGCTCGTCTGACGATGTGGGTTGTGGCAACTGGTGCACTCGACCCATGCCGTGGTGCCGTCGGAGTACAGCCGGCCCGGATGGCCGTAGAAACCGCTGTCTCCGATCTGGTTGGTGTCGGTGTCTGCGTACTTTACCGTCCCATCAGCATTCGGCGTCACCTTCCAGTAGTAGGATCCGCCCAACGCCGAGATGCCACCGTCGGCAGGATAGACAGCGTCCACCGGGTGGCTGGTAGCCAACGAACCTGCGCCCCACGCAACCGTAGCACCAGCGCTAGCAACCGTGCCGGTTACAACGCCAGGCTCACTGATCTGCCCGTTGCTGAAGCCCGTGACAAAGCCGTTGGTTTTGGTCACGGATTGGTTCGTCATGCCATGGCTACTCATGGAGTTGTCATGGCAGCTCAAGCAGAGCAACGTATGCACAACCGGTTCTTTTCCGCTTATGAGCATACTTGCGCTGATTGTGGCAACCGACCCACCATTCGCCGTGACGGCGCTGGCCGTCCCATCCCAAGTGTTGTAAGTCACCTGGGTCAGGGCATGGTTCCACAAATAGGGGTTCATGGAACCACCCAGTTGCGTGCCATAGCCGGACGACTTCCAGACAAACGCCGGCGTGTTGGTGGGCGCATAGGGTGAGAACGGCCCGGCAGCGGCATTGGTGAAGTAGTTGCCAACTACCGTGCTGCCGGTGCCGTCGCTATACACGTTGCCGAGCGTGTTGTTATACAGCGCCGGTGTGGTTGCATCCAACCTGCCGGAGTTGTGTGGAGTGTGGCAGTTCATGCAACCCGAGCTGGCGCCGTGGCCGCCGAGCACGTCCATGGCCGCACCGTTGCTGCGATCATAGGCCTGCCCGCTCCACGCTACCGCACCCGTGGGAACGGTGACGGCGACATTACCGACTGTGCCCTTCGTAACGATTTGCCCGTTGAGCACGTAGACAGTGGTGTAGCCGTTTCCGAGCGGTCCCATTGGTGTAACGGCATTGCCGTTATAGCCGGTACCGTAAGTGGGCTGCAGGATTCCGTTGGTCGGAATGCCGTAACCGTTAAACACGGTAACCCCGTTCACCGGCGGGCCGGGAACGAAGATGCCGTTGACATTTACGGTGCCGAAGGAAGGGTTAGTTGGGATGGTCTTGCTAGTTGTGAGTACCAACCCATTTACTATCGGGTTGTATATCCACGTGTAAGTGTTGGTGGTGATTCCATTGCCCAAGCTAGGTGTAGCGACACCATTGTAGGTCGGATCAATGGTCGGTGCCGCAAAGTAGCAGCCGGTTGCGCTGCCGCTTGCAGTAAACGATCCGAGACTCCAATAACCGGTGACGCCGTTTTGTACATAGCTCCATGTGCCTGGACAGGCCTGGCCGAATGCGGTGGCAGAGACCATCGCAATAAGCGCCAGGACGAGCACTACTAATAGATTTTTTTTCATATTCTCTCCTGGCTCCTCTATTGATCACCCTGGCCGTCCCACGCACCCGATTTGTCGGCGTGGCAACTGACACAGAAGTTTTGTTGGTTGGCAGTCGTATCGTACTGACCGCGGACGAAGTGGGCCGTTTGCACAGCCACCGGACCGCCGGACTGGGTTACGACCGTGACTTGGAAGTTATGCGGATTGTGGCAGGAGCCGCATTCCACATAGGCAGCGCTGTTATACACGAACAGCTTGGCCGGATGACCGTAACCGAACACCGTTGCGGACGCATCCTTGAACGTGGCAACCCCGGCGGTAACGTTGACCACCCATAAGGTAACGTTCGATCCGGCAAGCGGGTAGGCAACGTCTACCGGGTGATTGTGGTTCAGGCTGGTGCCGCCGCTGTCCACAATTTGGTTGTTGGGGTTCGACAGCGCGATACCACTGAACGCTGTGTCATGGCAGCTCAGGCACATCGCGGTGTCAACCTGGGCAGCGTTATTCGCTGTGTACGCGCCGGTGATTGGATCCTGAGTCAAAAGGCTCGAGGTATTCAGCGGGTTCGTTCCACCCGGATAGCCCGGTGCGTAGACGGTATAGGCTTTTAGTGGAATGGACAACCCCCAAAGGTAGCCGGTGCTCCCTTCGAGAGTTACCCCGTGCGGTGCGTGGCAGGCCGTACAACCTGCGCCCTTGTAATTATGAGGGCCCAGGAGGGGATCCGCGTTCGGTGTGTAGGTTAAGAACTGGGTCCCCTGACCCCACGCAGCCGCTGCCACGAAGAGCATGGCAAGCAAGACTACGAGTGCTCTGTTCAATGTAGACCTCCTGAAGAAGGTTTCTTCCAGGACCGCCTCTTTCTTGCTGGTGCGTCGTCCAACGGTCCTGGTACAGGACTTGCACCTTCCTGCCTGCGTGGTTGCGCAGGACAAGCTTGTTGGCCGCGTCATTGCGGTTTCCCGTCCCGTGCCTTGGCTTGCTTTTCATACTCGGGCTTAGCCTCGGCCTCGGAGACGTAGCGGAAGATTTGTGCTCTGCCGGTCCACTGTTCGGTAACGATCACGCGGCCATCCTTGTCGATAGCGATGCCGGTGGCCAGCATGAACTTGCCGGGAGTTTCTCCGCGGTCGCCAAAGAACATCAGGATGCGACCTTGGTTGTCGAAAACTTGCACGTTGTTAAACTCGGTATCGACCACGTAGATATGGTCGTCTCCATCCACCGCGATTCCCTTGGGGCGCATGAAATTTCCCGGGTTGCTGCCCCGTTTTCCCCACATGCGGATGAACTGGCCATCGGCGTCGAAGACCTGGACACGGGCGTTGAAGGTGTCGCTGACGTAGAGATTGCCCTCGCTGTCCACGGCGACATTGGTGGGATCCCCGAAGGTTCCGGGCAGCGCATTTTCGTCGCTGGGCGCTCCGACCACGCGGAGGTACTTCATGGTATCGGCATCGAAAACCACCACGTGGTTTTCGATTGAATCACAGACGTAGAGAAATCGGTTCTCGTTGTCGAGGGCGACGCCGGCGGGCCGGTGCAGCCAACCCTCTCCGAAAGCCCCTTCGAGCGATCCATCCTCTCGGAAGATGAAAATGGCATGCTGCGCGGAATCAGCCACGAACAGGCGATCGGTGTCGTCAATGGCTAATCCGGCGGGCGATGACAACTGATTGGCGCCACGGATGGCCACCTTCTTCTTTTCTAAGTCGAAGACGAAGACCCGGCCGGAGGCGCCATCGGCGACATAGATGCGGCCCTTGGAATCTACGGCGACACCATACGGCTTCTGCAGCCTTGGCTTGCCTTCATCCTGCGGCATGCTTACTCCTGCCAGTTTGTCCATCCAGCTCGACTTTTTCTTGGTGGGGGTGGGATTGACATCGTCCTCACCAGTGATCGTGGCGACGTAACGGATGCGAGCAACGTCCGGCGGCCCCGGCCACACCAACTTACTGATGTCCACCGGAGGAGCCTGAGCCTGCTGGTGTTTCTTCTTGTCAGCGGCTCCAGCCCGCGGGGCCAGGCTGGCCACCAACAACACAACCAGCACAGCGTATCCGGCACGCGGTAGGAGATTCCGACGAGAAGGGTTGGACGTCATTGCTGCTTCTCCTCCTTCTTCTTCTTCTTTCCAGCCGGCTGGGTGGGCACGGGGTTATTGGTGATGGCATTCGGCGGCGGCGGAGCCGCGGCATTGTGACAGCGACCACACAGCGGCATACTGGAGTTGGTGTCCGTCACCAACAGGTTTGGGAACGACCCACCGTGCGACTCATGACAACTCAAACAGGTCATCGGACGCCTTTTCTCTGGATCGCTGCGGTCGATGGTGGCCAGAACCGGGTGGCCCGCGAGGGGATGGCCCATCACGTCTCCTGCTTGCAGATCTAAGGGAGGAAGCGAAGCGAAATAGTCGCGTCGCAGGCGCACCGCGCCGTTGAAAATCGTGACCGCGCCGGTTGCGGGATCAAACCTCGGACGACGATTCGGGCTGTGGCATTCCAAGCAGAGCCGGTTGCCCTCGGCGCGCAGCAGAGTAGGAAGCTCACCACCGTGGCCGTTATGACATGTGTAGCAGCCGTCGCGGTATGCGGCCGCATGCAGGCGGCCCTTGGTCCTGTGCATTTCCGCCTGCAGCGGGTGGCAATTTTCGCAGACTTTTACCGGGTCCTTCAGCAAGCGATCAAATTGGCTGGCATGTGGGCTATGGCAGGCAATGCACTCCCCCTGGGCGCCGGGGTGTGGCACCTTTGCATTCGCGATCTGTTTTGCCTGCTCGTCATGGCAAGTCACGCACAAGTCCCGTGAAGAGTTCGTGGTCAGAACAACTTTGCCATCCTTGGCCTCGGCATGGCAGGTGTCGCAATCACCGCTCTCGAACGGCGCGTGACGGAATAGTTGTGCCAGCTTCGGCTTGTATGACTGGTGCGCGTCGTGGCAGCCCAAACAATCGGCGTTTCCGAAGGGCTGGTTGTGGTGCGCCTTTTTGAGAGCCGCATCGGTCGGATCGTGGCAGTCTTTGCATAGCGCGGGCGCATCCTTGACGAGGTGAAATTGATTCTCGCGCTTGTCCTTCTCGCCGATCTTATGGGTTATGTGGCAGGTTGCGCAGCCCATGTCCAGGGCCGCATGGCGGCTGCCGTCCTTAGGTACGTTCAGACCTTGGATGTGGCATTGCAGGCAGAGATTCTCATCCTTGCCGCCCTCTGCCGGCTTCAGCAATTGATTCTTGTACTTGGAGGCGTGCGGATCATGGCAGGTAAGACAGTTGCGTGTGACCGGGGCGTGGACCGTGGACTTGTCGGCGGAACCTTTCATGTCTTCATGGCAGGTCAGACACTGTCCGGTGGCGGTTGCCTTGATCAGTTTTACCCGTGTGATGTCTTCATGCTTCTTGTCGTGGCTCTTGATGACGCGGATTTCGTGGCAGGCCATGCACCCCATGCTCATGCCGCTGTGCACATATGCGCCCTTGGTCTTGTCGGCATGGCACTCAATACACTTATCCGCGCTAGTGTTCGGGTCCAGCGGAATAGGGTGTTTCGCGGCAAACAAAGAGGTGCTGAAAAACACAATAGCCAGAATCGGGAAGAATCTGGCCACTTTCACTACGACCTCCCGAAGAGGAACTCTGAGGCTGGCGCTCATGGGGCAGAATGCCATCGGCCAGCTATAGTTCGCGTGTTGGATAGAGACTTCCACGGGACTCAAAACCTTATAGGTCATGCACGAGGGTCACCGTGGCTTAGAAGTATTGCAAACTTAAATAGGCGTTGTATCTGATTGATAACATAGAATGTTTTGCACCGTACTCGAGGATGTTGCAAAATGCAACACAAAGGGAAGCAGCTACTTGGGGAATATGCCGCACTGAGAGTGGGAAAACCCGCCAGAGGATCCTAGCCTTGTTGGTACCAACACGGGGAATCTGTTCGACAAATTGCCCATCTTCTGGCGTCTCGCCAAGCGTCGGCTTGCTGGCCTACGCGGCTGTGGACTGAGGGTATTTCTTCAGCAGCAAGCTAGGGATTATGTGCCGGCTCCAACCTCACCGCCAGGGGCCTCGATGTGTCGCCAAGAGAGACCAGTCGCTTTTCCTGTACACTCAGCCATCCCACAAGGATTGCGTTGGCGGGCACGACGGGCATGGAAACGGTTTCCAGGTGTTCTGCGGAGATGTCAGTTCGCCAGTCGTAATCAAATTGCACCGCGCTCTGCAGCCCAACATGGAAAAACGGGACACCCCGGATAACATGCGGCACACCGCCAACGTAGAACTGAGTGCCCGGCGGCGGCGAAGGTTCAAGGCGTTTCAATTCCGTCAAGAAAACCTGGGTTGTCTCTGAAACCCACTGCCATGCCTTCAGGTTCTGCTCAAGTCCTACTACTAGCAGTAGGCAAAGTGCGAGGGTCCAGCCAAGGCGAAGCTTGGGTTGGCGGAAGGCTCCGTTCAGAAGCAAAGCAAGCAGAATTGCCAGACCAGCCGAGCCGAAATGTAAAGCTCTTGAGTAGAACAAGGCTATATCTGGCATCTGAAAGCTAAAGTGAGAGGGCAATGTTGCAGTAAAGATCCAGATCAGACAAAAGCAGGCCACACGTCGAGAGCGCGCAGTCCTCTTTGCCAGCACTGCGCATGTGATGAGAATCGCAGCCGTCAGCGTAGTCAGAAAGATCAAAGGTATGATTTGGGCAGGCTGCAGCAAGTTGTAGCCAAAGAGCATCTGCGTGGGCGCGTGGACCAATACCCCGAGCAAGGATGCCGTCCCGAAATGCGGGGCGACGGGAGAACCGTCTTCAAAATGATATCCTCCGATCCCGCCCAGGACATGCCAGCGATGGAAAAAGGTCACTGCCGCGATACCGAGGTAGCCGAGAAGCAGCCGAATCCGTTCGGTCGTGCGATATCGGATCCGGTTTTCGTCCCAAGGTAAGAGCTCAAGCGCCAACCACAGGAAAGGAAGGGCGTAAGCAGACTCCTTCGAGAGTGCAGCCAACACAAATGCCAGGATGGCCAGAATGTAGAAACCAATCTCACCGGTTCTTCGAGATCGGACAGAGCACACCAGCGCCCACAGCATGAAGGTGGTCGCTAACTGGTCAAAGCGACAGGCGATCCACGTCACCGCTTGAGCGTTGACGGGAAGAATGGCAAAAACGAGGGCGGCAGTACTTGAGACTCGGCCCGACAAGCCTAGTTCTCTGCATAGAAAGAACACCGCTGCTACGCAGAGCAAATGCAATACGAGATTGGTCAAATGGTAGCCGGGCGTCCAATCATGCCACAACCGGTAATCCAGAAACAGGCTGGCAAACCCCAGGGGACGATAGAAGATGTAAACATGCCCGTCAAATTGGCCTCGGGTAATCTGCGGCCATAGGGAGGTCATGAACGGCTGGCGAAGCAAGCTCAAATGATCAAAGTCGTCACAGATGAAGTACAGCGGAACGGTTATCGCATAAGCTAACGCACCAGCCGCAAGCGCCGGCACCAGCCCGGTCAGGCTGTTTGACTTCTCTTCAGCCGATACCTCCTCCCGATCCCGGCCGACCAACTGCCGCACCAAGACCACTGCGAAGAAGATTGCTGCGACGAACTCGGCGGCAGGGTAGCCCCAACGCAAAAGGCCGAAATAAACAGCGGCTCCAATTACTACAACCAGGAGGGCCGCGATGGCCGCCATCGCGATAGACACGCGTTCCGGGGGAACAAAGCTGGCAAAGAAATCGTTGCCAATTTTCTGCTCGGCTCTGGGAACGCCTTGAGTCTCCACCAGAGTTTCTGGGACTTCGGGGGGGTCGGGAATCACTGAGCCCGCCTCCTGTCGTCACATCGGAGTGGGCCAGCTCGTTCGCACAAGCTACCCGGGCCCTTACCAGTGAAACTGCTTCGGCGCATTGTCACAGTTCCTTTGCGATTTACAACGCTAGCAAGTTAGCATCGTTGTGTGCACAAAAACAGTTGCGCGCAACTCCCCCGTGTGTGATCTGCGTCACGATTTGGTGTGACGTTACACCGTGCTCCGCGAGCCCCTGGCGTCTATAGTGCCAAAGAGTGGTGACGGATGGCGACGCGTTGAGTTCTGCAGGCGTCCTTTCCCATGAAGCGAAAATAAGGTCCGGCTTTCTGGCGAGACCTTCGGTAAGAACGGTTGGATAACCATGCTCACGGCTATCGGCTAGAACGCAGATACGTTCGTCCGACCGCTGGCCGTTGTTGCTAACGGCACACTTCCGGATTACGGTTCTTACTTCCACAGGTCGTTGAGCAATCCATGGTTCCCCTTCGAGTCGTAGCCGTTACCGCCGAAGAGCCAGAGATTGCCAGACGTATCCGTCCAAGAGACGGATTCCGAACGCGCCCCGGGAACGTTGCTCGATGCCGCCTGTCCGATTTGTCCGTACGTCCCAGCCTGATCGCCCACGTCCGCCCCGCTCATCCATGTCCACTCGCCCCCGCTGTACTTCCACAGGTCGTTGAGCCATCCCTGGTGCCCCTGCGAGTCGTAGCCGTAACCGCCGAAGAGCCAGAGATTGCCGGACGTGTCCGTCCAAGAGCCGGAGCCCGTACGGGCCGCGGGAACGTTGCTCGACGCCGCCTGTCCGATTTGTCCATACGTCCCAGCCTGATTGCCTACGTCCGCCCCGCTCATCCATGTCCACTCTCCCCCGCTGTACTTCCACAGGTCGTTGAGCCATCCCTGGTTCCCCTTCGAATCGTTGCCGTAACCGCCGAAGAGCCAGAGATTGCCCGATGTGTCCGTCCAAGAGCCGGAGCCAGTACGGGCGCCGGGAACGTTGCTTGACGCCGCCTGTCCAATTTGTCCATACATCCCAGTCTGACCGTTTACGTTCGACCCGCTTATCCACGCCCACTCAACTTGGGAACGCGTTGTTGTTGATCCGCTGCTGCCACCGCAACTAGCGAAAACCACCGCCAGAATGACCACAAAACTAATTGCCGCAACTGCCACGTACTGTAATCCGCTGCGAACTCCCACTGCAGCCTCCTCTCCCCATAACCAAGGGTTCCGCTACATGGAAAGACAACTCTACACGAGTCAACCCCCTCATTGCGTAACCGCAGCCTAGGCTTGGACGCCCGAAGTAAAGGCGCCGGCGTGTTGGGCGCAACTCTCCGTGTGTGATCTGCGTCACGATTTGGTGTGACGTTACACCCTGCTCCGCGAGCCCCTGGCGTCTATAGTGCCAAAGAGTGGTGACGGATGGCGACGCGTTGAGTTCTGCAGGTTGGCGGGGGGAAGCATGATGCCGCCGGCTCTGGCAGCTTGGCAAAAGCTCCTGAAGCCGAACCCTGAGCTGAGCGCGGACAAGAAAACCACGGTCGAGCAGCATATTGCAGGTGACAAGAGGGGCAAAGCATCGTTGGCTGCGCCTGTCAACGGCACGAAAACTCAATAGCCGACCTTTGAAACGGCTTAAGATCTACTGAGGAATGGGACAATGAGTGAAACACAGCAGGCTACTCCAACCGCGTGGACAAGCACACAGGCCTATATCTTGGCAGTCATCTGTCTGCTGGCAGGCATCGCCGTGGGCTGGCTGCTTCGTGGATCCGGAAGCCCTGGGCCGACCGTGACCGGAGACGCTGCCAGCGCTACCGCACCGCCCGCCACTGCGCCGCAAGTGCCTCCGGCGGTCCGTTTGAAGGAAATGGCAGACACGAAGGCGGCACCACTGATCGAGCAGCTCAAGTCAGACCCGAACAATGTCAAACTGCTCGTCAATATCGGCAACATCTACTACGATGCGCAGCAGTATCCCAATGCGATTGAATACTACCGGCAGGTTCTTAAGCTGCAGCCAGCCAATACCGATGTGCGCAGCGACATGGCGACGGCTTACTGGTATAGCGGCAACGCGGATACGGCCATCGAAGAGTTCCGCAAGACGCTCTCCTACGAACCCAACAAAGCCAACGCACTTTTCAACCTTGGCGTTGTGCAATGGCAAGGCAAGATGGACGCCGAAGGCGCGCTAGCAACCTGGCAGAAGCTGTTGGACACGAGCCCGAACTATCAGGGCAAGGACAAGGTGATGGAACTGATGGCCGAGGCCAAACGGCACATTGGAGTCAAGCCCGGGACGCCGGGAGGGCCTTTGGCGCAGTAACGACCTTGCGATCCAAAATTCCGGTCAGCTCGACGCTATGGGCCTCACGAATACCCAAGCCAGGGTGTTGGAGAACCGCAAGCCAAGAGCGGGGGGAGGAATTGCGCGGGGCGGCGGCTCGATCTGGAGCCATCACCAGAGTCTGTGAGCGGCGTCACGAACACACTGTGATGCGTCAAATCCCCGTCGAACTGGGCGAGAATGCGCGATTTAGCCCAAATTGGCGGTCATCGTCGTCGTCCTCTTGCCTGCTAAACCCAGCCACATCTGTTACTTACGCGCCATAGCCTATCTGGCGTGGAACGTGCATTTTAGGCATCGGAACAGAGAGAGGATATGGCCGTAGATTTGCGCGCACTCGCC
>Ga0187876_1002364_pt1 | contig 14068 bp, 9 predicted proteins | sample June2016WEW_17_4_FD_133000 | JGI IMG/M metagenome (GOLD analysis project Ga0187876, IMG submission 133000) | Peatland microbial communities from SPRUCE experiment site at the Marcell Experimental Forest, Minnesota, USA - June2016WEW_17_40 | ecosystem: Environmental > Terrestrial > Soil > Wetlands... | reverse complement strand
GAAGGGGTTGAGCGTGCGCGCGATCGGGCCGCTGCTCGACGGGTTGCTCGGGCTGCCGGTCAGCCCCGGCCAGGTCAGCCGCCTGGCGCGCCAGTGGGACCGGCTCGTCGCGCAGTTCCACGACCGGGGCACGATGTGCTCCCAGACGAGGTTCTCCGTTGCGCCGCAGAAGACGCAAACCTTGGGCGCCTCCACGAGTTGCTTGTCCTCGCGCAGGATATCCGACCAGCTCTTGCGCCCGCTCTGGAGGTCGCGAAAGGTCTTCTTGATGTTCAGGATGACCAGGCGGCACTGTTGGATATTTTTCCTGATTTTCACGTCCGCCATTTAGACCCCTCGGAAATCACCCGTCTGTTGAGGGAGCATGATCCTGGACCTGTCGTCAACCCAAACTTGGTGATAAGCGGCGACGTCGGGAGCTGCGACGACTCCGAACAATTGCTGTTGCGGCGTGCCTTTAGCGACTTCACTCGCATCAAACTCACGACGCTACCTGGAGGCCGTGCTAAAGTTTGGAAGGTTCATGCCTACCGTGAGAATTGCTGGTGTGAGCCTTTTGCCGTTAAATCAGACAAGCGACGTATCATACAGGAGGAATTGGACACGTGCCTGGACCTGGTGCTGGACTACGTACCATTTCCGTTCCGCGCCCCACCGGTTATTGATCGCTGTGTAAAAGGTGCGAGCAAGGCGCTTCTCGTAACGCTGTTGGCAGGTAGAGCACATCGGTTTGATGAGTACTTGGAAGTCATTCACGGCCCCGAGCTTGCCATCACGGCACTATTCGATGGTGCTTTGAGGAATTGGCGACGGCATACTAGGCCAGTTGAGCACTCGCTTGGGCTCATGCTGACCGTCGAAGCCGACAAAGCGGCAGACCGTGAGAAGGCTGACGAGCACGCGGGAACGTTGTCCAAGACAGTACTCCCCTCTCGGAAGCGGCTTGATGAGGGATACAAGCTTGCGCAGCAACGCGATCTTAGTGTTCCCGATCCAGAAAGCCTCTGGACGATGCTGGTCGATACAGCCACAGTTGAAGTCCTCGAGCCGTCGAACACTCGCTGGCGTGCGTCTACGCCGCAGACGTTCTGTCGCTTGCCCTGGCGATGTGTCGCACCCGGCGAGTGTCCATTGCGGCTGAACGGCAGGCAGAACCCGACCGAATAAATCAGAGAAGGTTTGATCTCAGGATCGTTTGGTTCACCACTCGACCGGAGCGAAACGTCTCCGGCGCGAAAAGGCCCGTCCCGACACCGGGGTGGGCCTTGCGCGTTATAGGCCAGTACCGCCTTTTCTCTCCTGGATCGCCCCATCGCTCTCCGTTTCTCCGAATTCTGAGAACTACCCCGAACTAGTTCTCAGCTTTCCGGCAGTAGCCTCGCAACGAGTTACGACAGCACCCCTGGGTCGTGCTTTGTGGCCGGCTTGGACATCAAACCCGCGAATTCAGGACGCGGGTCTTTCCCTCGAAGACCGATTGCCTTCCGCCATCGTCGGGGAGTATGCTTCTATTCGGAAGCCGAAGTCTCCAACAAGCGGGGATTTGTGTAGAATAATACCGTGGGCGAGGCGAAAGGAGATCGCAATGACTGATGTTATCGTCGTCATCGGTGCCGGCTCAATCGGTCAAGCGATTGCACGGCGGGTCAGCGCAGGCAAGCACGTCCTGCTGGCTGATCTGCGCCAGGATAACGTTGATGTGGCCGCGAAAGTCCTCAGCGACGCCGGATTCGAGGTGAGCACCGCTATCGTCGACGTCTCCTCGCGCAAGTCGGTCCTCGCGCTCGTCGAGACGGCCACGGCGATCGGCCCCATAACCGGCGTCATCCATGCCGCCGGTGTCTCCCCCACGCAGGCATCGCCCGCCACGATCCTGAAGGTCGATCTGTATGGCACCGCGCTCGTGCTGGAGGAATTCGGCAACGTCATCGCGCGCCGCGGAGCGGGTGTGGTTATTGCCTCGCAATCGGGGCATCGCCTCAAGGCCCTGCTGCCCGAGCAAAACAAGGCGCTGGCGACTACCCCCGCCGACGAGTTGCTCGCTCTTCCGATGCTCCAGCCAAACCATGTGACGGACCCGCTTCACGCCTACCAACTCTCCAAACGCGGCAACTCGTTGCGGGTGATGGCCGAGGCGGTGCGGTGGGGCAAGCGAGGGGCGCGGGTCAACACGATCAGCCCCGGCATCATCATCACGCCTCTCGCCAAGGACGAACTGAACGGTCCGCGTGGAGACGGATACCGGCGCATGATCGAGCTGTGCCCGGTCGGGCGCGCCGGAACTCCGGATGAGGTCGGGACGGTTGCCGGTTTGCTGATGGGGCCGGACGGGGCGTTCATCACCGGCAGCGACTTCCTCATGGACGGTGGAGTCACGGCGGCCTACTGGTACGGCGAACTTGCCCCGAAGTGATCGAAATCGGCTGGCCAGCGCAGCAGCGCTGAACGCGCCCGGCAGAAGCCAGCCGAAAGAGGTGCTCACCGCTGAGCTTCAGGCTGAAAAGCTGACCAAACAGGTCAGACAAGGTTTGATTTCAGGATCGTTTGGTTCAATGTGACCAACGCCGAGGCTCGAAAGGGCTTCGGCGTCGTGCTTTCTTGCCCGGCTGGGGGAATCGAACGAGCGTCCCGCGGCGACGAACCGCAGGAAAAGGCGCGTCAGTCGCCGTCAGCGCGCCGCCGCGCCGCAACCGCAGCACATTTGACCCGCGCCTCGGCGCAGTCTATAATAATGGGGTGAGTTCGATTATTGTAGTCGGGGCAGCCCTGGAAACACGCGGTCCGCGTATCATCTGCAGGCCGATGTAATTCTTCAGCGCCGGAACCCTGCGCGGTTATCCCTTTCTCTGTTTCTTCGACCTCATTTCGCCGCAACCAGAGAGACCCTTTAACCCTGAGGCATCGAGGCATGATCACCGTCAGTAACGTGTCACTTCAGTTCGGCCAGCGAAAACTTTTTTCCGATGTCAATATCGTTTTCTCCCCTGGCAATTGCTATGGCCTGATCGGCGCTAATGGTTCGGGCAAATCGACATTCCTCGATATCCTTTCGGGAGAGATGGATTCGACTGCGGGCGAGGTTTCCATCGCGAAGGGGAAGCGCCTCTCGGTGCTTAAGCAGGATCAGTTCGCGTTCGACGCGCATTCCGTGCTGACGACGGTGATCATGGGGCACAAGAGACTTTATGATGTGATGCTGGAAAAGGACGCGCTCTACGCCAAGCCGGACTTCTCAGACGCGGACGGTCTGCGCGTCGCCGAGCTCGAAGGCGAGTTCGCGGAAATGCGGGGCTGGAATGCCGAGGCCGACGCCGCCACACTGCTGGCCGACGTCGGAGTTCCGACAGAAATGCACTCGCTGCTGATGAGCCAGTTGGAAGGTGGGTTCAAGGTGCGCGTCCTTCTGGCGCAGGCGCTGTTTGGGAATCCGGATATTCTGCTCCTGGACGAGCCGACCAACCACCTCGATGTCGAAACTTGCATGTGGCTCGAGGAATTCCTCTCGCGATTCGCCAACACCGCGATCGTCGTTTCGCACGACCGGCATTTTCTTGACAACGTCTGCACGCATATTGCGGACATTGATTACAGCAAGATCAAGATGCATTCCGGCAATTACACGTTCTGGAGCGAGTCGAGCCGGTTGGCCGCCCGGCAGCGCAGCGAAACGAACAAGAAGCTCGCGGAGCGCCGCAAGGAGCTTGAGGAATTCGTCGCACGGTTCGGCGCGAATCTTTCCAAGGCCAAACAGGCCACCAGCCGACAAAAGTTGCTCGACAACACCACGTATGACGAGTACCTCGCTGACGCGCGCATCAAACAACTGCGCAAGGAGTTCTATTCCTGATTTTCGGATGCCCCAGGCGCATCAAAGACGCCGCTGCACCCGCCGAACACGCGTCTGTGCTGTAATCAGTGCGGGGGTTATGATGGAGAGTGATTTGAAGCCGGCATGACTCGGGTCACCAGATAAAGAGGTCGGCGGAGGGCCGGAAAGCCTCCGCCGGCCTCTTGTGCTTGACGGGCAGGAAGGGAATCGAACGGGCGGCGCGCCGACGAGCAGGAGAAAAACCTGCGGCACGTCAGATCAGGAGGCTTGGAGGTCACCGGTTTGAGTCCGAGCAGGCCAACGGTGAAAGTCACAAGTGGAATGATCCGGCGCCCTCTCGCATCATTCCGGCGGTTCGAAGCGATAGCCGACCTCGCGTATGGTCCGGATGAAGGTCGGCCGGGAAGGGTTCGGTTCGATCTTTTGGCGGAGAGTCGTGACGCACCGGTCCACACTGCGCCCAGTGACGAAGGCGTCGTAGCCCCACACGGCGCGGAGGATGGCGTCGCGCGTGACGGCGCGGCCGGTCTGCCTCACGAGAAAACCCAACAGATCAAATTCCTTCGGTGAGAGCGCGATCTCCTTTCCCTTCCGGCTCAGCCGGCGCGAGGAGCGGTCCAGCTCGAACTGCCCGAATCGCTCCAGGACCGCGTCTTCGCGTCGGCGGCGCCGCATGAACGCCCCCGCGCGCGCGAGGAGTTCCTTGATGCTGAACGGTTTCGTCACGTAGTCGTCCGCCCCGAGGTTCAGCCCCAGGACGATGTCCGCCTCCTGTCCTTTGGCGGTCAGCATGATGATCGGCATGTCGAGCTTTTCCTTGCGGATGAGCCGGCAGATCTCGTATCCGTTGACGCTCGGCAGCATGATATCGAGGAGGATCAGGTCCGGCCGCGCGTTCAGCGCCATGCCGAGGCCTTTGTCGCCGTCGGAGGCGGTCAGCACCTCGTAGCCCTCGAAGGCGAAGTTGTCCTTCAGCCCACGGAGCAGCGTGGGATCGTCTTCGATAATGAGGACTTTCTCACTGGCCATGCGCAGGCGCCTCCGATTCTTCAGTTGGTCCGGCCACGGGCAACCGGACCGTGAAGGTGCTTCCCTTGCCCGGCTCGCTCGCCGCGGCCACCTGTCCGCCGTGCGCGCGGACGATGAAACGCACGATGCTCAGTCCCAGCCCACAGCCGCCGGCACGCCGCGAGAGAGTTTGATCTACCTGGTAGAACGGCTCGAAGATGCGCCTGACCTGCCGCTGCGAAAGGCCGATGCCATTGTCCTGCACGCTGAGGATGACCTCGCCATCGGTTGCGCGCGCGCGGATGAATACCTCTTTTTCTTCGCCGGAATATTTCCACGCGTTGTCGAGAAGGTTCAGCACCACCGTGACGAGCGCGTCGCGGTCGGCGATGATCGCGGGCAGGTCCGCCGGCACGTCCACTTCGAGCCGGCAGTGCGGTGCGTTGAACCGCTCGCGGACCGATTCCGCCGCGGCGCGGACGACCTCGTCGAGTTTGACTTCGGCAAACTCGAAGGCGTGCCGGTTGCGCTCCATCCGCGAGAAATTCAGGAAGTTGTCAATCAGCCGTGTGAGGCGCTGGTTCTCGCCGGCAATCAGCCGCAGGTACTCGCGCTCCTGCCCGGCCCCGGAGCAACGGCCTTCGAGGAGCGTGTCTACCAGCACTCGCATCGAGGAGAGCGGCGTTTTCAGCTCGTGCGAGACGGTCGCGATCAGGTCGTTCTTCAGCCGGGTGAGGCGCATCTGGCGCGCGAGGTAGAGCGTGATCGTCAGCGCCAGGACGAAGATGCACAGAATCCCGACCGCGCCGGTCCAGAGGTACAGCACGTGTTGACGGCGCGCCGCCTCCGCGAACGGGTCGGGCCCGCTCAGGAAGAGATTCAGCATCCAGCCGTTCAGCGTGTCCGACACGGGCGCCGAGAGGAATGGTTTCTCCTCCGCGGCCGGCGTGAAGCCTGGCTTGGACAGGCTGAGCCGAGTCCATTTCGTCGTCAAGTCCGGCCCGAGCGCCTGGTCGGACTCTCGGACAATTCGCTCTTCCCGGTACAGCGCGACCAGCCCGCCATCGGCCGTACTCAATTGCCAGACACCTGCAATACGCGTCGGCGTCAGAGACGTTGGCGATGACGGCGGCTGTGGCACGTCGGCGTACTGCGCCGCCAGCTTCTCGGCGACGGCGTATTGCTGGATTTCCGGCGGCGCGTTCGCCGGTCCGAGCGATTCCATCAGGAAGAGGCGCTGGCCGGAAGGCATGAGCGGCTCGTCGTAGTCGGTCAGGCAAGCCGCCAGTTGTTTGACGAGCGCCGCGCGTTCCGGCGAGGAAGCATCAGTCCATTGCAGGGCCAGGAGCATGGCGTTCGGCGCGATGAGCCGGCCGGAAAGCTCGCGTGCGGTGCGGTACTCTGCATTGCGCAGCCGCTCCAGGACCGCCAGCGCTTCCGGCTTACGGCCGGCGCGGGCCAGGCAACGCGCCTGGGCCAGGAGCGCCAGGGCGCGAAGCCGTGGTTCCTTCGAGGCTGAGGCGATCTGCGCATAGGAACTGGCCGCAGCCTCCGGCTGATTCATCTCATACTCGAGCCGGCTCGCCGCCGACCACTCGGGGCCGAGGTCGGCGGCCGGCTCAGTCGCTTCCTCCTGAACAGGGTAAGCGACACGCGCGCCGTCGTAAACGACCGCGCTGTCGGCGAGAGAAACGCAGACGGTGAAAGCGCGGGGCGCGGGCCGGCGCGCGACGGCGGCCAGGGCTGCTTTCCGGCCGGCCCAATGCGCCTCGATTCTTCGACAGGCATCGAGCGCCTGCTCGTGGTAGGCCTCGGTCAACTGCTGGCTGACGGCCAGCCGCTCGTTGCGCATCGCCGAGGCCATGAACCACAGCACGAACGCCGTCGGCACCACCACCGCCGCCGCCAGCACAGACAGCGCCAGCCAGAGTTCCCGCCGCCGTCCCGTCTCGATCATCACTGGTCCCATGTCTCCGCTATTTTGCTGCGTTCTCGGTCTTGCCGGCGGTCAGAACCGGCCGGACCATCCACTCTCCGGCGAACTTGGTGCCATTGACGGTAACGAGGCCCTTCGCCAAGCCCGGCACTCCCGTGAACGAATGCGATTCGGTCACATCCTTGTCTATTCCGAGATAGATTCCCTTTGTCTGCTGCGGATTGAAATTCAGCGCGATGTGGAACTTCTGAGGGAGCGCCATCGGCGGATGGATCGGCAGGCTGTACCAATGCATCTCTGTAGTCCGCCTGATCATGCCGTAGGGGAACCGGAAATCGCTGAGGATATTCCGGTTCTCGTCGAGGAGGTACACATGGAAATCCTCCGCGGGCGGGTTGGCCATTCCATAGCGGCCGGCGAAGATCTGAACCGCGATCAGCGTGTCCGCTTTGGCCGGCCGCTCGAAGAGCACGGCGTGGCCCGATCCGCCCAGGCTCCACTTGTCCGTGGTGCGGTCTTTGACATAAGAGAACCGCGTGGCGCCCTCGGGAACAGCCATTCCTGATTCTGCGGAGAGGAACAAAGGCGGCACCGACGAAGCTGCGGCCGCTTTCGCGTTCATCGCCTTGGCGCGGTCGAGCATGTCGGCCGGAATCGGCGTCGGCTTGCCGTCGGACGACTGCGTAGCGAAGAGGATGGCGTAAGAGACCGCGGGGTCGCCGTCGGCCGAGCAGAAGTTCCTGAAATCGCCGTTGTTGATGCCCACCCAGTAAACCTTGCCCGGCTCGACCTTGCACGGCAGTGTGCAGGTCGTCATCGCCGTGTCGTAGGAAATGTGCTTATGCGCCTCGATCTTCGGGAACGTCTCGTCGGACTCCTGCGTCCAGGACCACGCGCCGTCCTCCATCTTCCGGTCGAACGTCACCGTCATCTTGTCGAGCGTCGCCGGCACGTCGTCGGCGAATGCGGCCGGGCTGGTGCTGACGATCCTCGGCGCGCGCGCCAGCTCCATCGCGTCGAGTTCCTTCTGCGCTTTCCCGACAAGGGCCGACTCGCCCGGGAAGTTCGCGACCAGCTCCAGAAAGGCCATTTCCGCTTCGGGCTGCTTGCCTTGCTTCAGATAGCAGACGCCGAGCCGGTACTGCGCCTCGGCGACGACGTGCCGATTCGCGCTCGCCGCATCCACGATCTGCCAGTAGCATTTCTCAGCTGCATCGAGGTCGCCGGCGGTCTCCTGCTGGAAGATGCCCTTCTCCAACTGCGCCGCCGGCGTATCCGCGCGGACCTGCCCTGAGCTTATCGAAGGGAACGCCGAGAAGTTCGCCGCCGCTGCCAGTCCAACGATTGCGATCCATTGCGCACGCATCGCTTGCTCCTTTCGCAAAAAACCCGGTCACCCAATCCACGACCGAGTCTAGCAAGCAAATGTTACCGATTTGTCACCACTCGCTCAAGAATATTCGCCGGGATCGAACAACGCAGGTGGACCGACAGACCGTGCTGGATCAGGTCAGCGAGATGCGTGGGTGATACGGGTTGAAGGGTCACACTTCTGGGGCGAGAAGGTTGGGGCAAACCGGCCGACGTGCGCGTGACGGGCGCACGTCAGCGGTTGACTGCCATTATCGGCTCTACGGTGGAATCGTCGTTCGCCGGCGCGATGATCTCCTTCCGTCCGCTGCGGCGCTTGAACTGCATGGGGATGGTCGCCAAGCTGGCGGAGGACCTGGGAGTGACGTCGGACTCGTTGCTCAGGCTTCGGGTCGGGTGGTCGAAGGCGCATCGAGCATGGACATTCCTCATGTCGGATGCCGATGGCGTCGTTCGAGGCATTCGGCTGAGATTGCCGAATGGGCGGAAGCTGGCTGTCACCGCCGGACGTGACGGTCTCTTCCAGCCTACAGGTCTATCTGCTGACGGCAACGATTCTCTGTTGATTTTCTCACTAACCGCAAGGACGGCCACGGTAAAGCACTTGCTCAATGTCCGGGGCGGACTTCAGCATCGGGGTGCAAGCGCTGAATCGCCTCCATTTCCTTTATGGTGTCGAGAAACAGACTCAGGAGGTGGGCGTCAAAGTGTGTTCCTTTGCCCTCACGCATGATTTGCAGCGCTTTGTCATTGCGGAGCGGTTCTCTGTAGGGGCGCTTGCTGGTCAGCGCGTCGAAGACGTCGGCAACGGCGCAGATGCGGCCATGAAGCGGGATGGTTTCGCCCGCCAGTCCGTTCGGGTATCCGCTGCCGTCCCACTTCTCGTGGTGTGAGAGCGCGATGAGCTTGCCGGCCTGAAGCAGTTCGGAGCCGGACCCGCCGAGGATGCGGCCGCCGATCTCCGTATGCTGCTTCATGATTGTCCACTCCTCCGGGCTGAGCTTCGCCGGCTTGAGAAGGATGGCGTCGGGAATGCCGGCCTTGCCGACATCGTGCATAGGGCTGGCATAGTAGATGATTTCCTGCTCTTTCTGCGGTAGTTTGAGATTCCGGGCCAGGACTTCGCAGTAGCGGCTCATGCGCTTGATATGATTGGCGGTGTTCTCGTCCTTGCACTCCGCCGCGAGCGCCAGCCGCTGGATCGTTTCGAGCTGGGCACGCTCTGCCTGGTCACGCTCCTCGGACATCTTCCGGAGGGACTGGCGAAGGTCTGCAATCTCTGAAGCGGCGGCCACTTCCGGGGCTTTGGCGGCGTCCTGCGCTTCCTTGATGCGCAGGAGGGAGGCGACGCGTACCTCCACTTCCATCTTGTCCACAGGCTTGGCGATGAAGTCGTTCGCCCCGTACTTGATTGCGCGCTCGCGTTGCTCCTTATCCGACAAAGCAGTGACCATGCAAATGGGGACATCAGGCTGATCCGAACCGTGTCGGATACGCCGAACTACTTCAAACCCGCTCATCTGCGGCATCATGACATCAAGCATCACAAGGTCGAATTCTCGTTTGAGGGCCTCCAGGGCCACGGGTCCATCCCCGGCGTTTTCCACCTCGTATCCCAGGCCGACCAGTATGGCTTCCAGCAGTTCGCGATTAATGGGCGCGTCATCTACGATGAGAATGCGTTTGCGCCTGGCCATTTCTAACTCCTCTGCGCTGAAAGGAACAGGGTTATCGTTTGCGCGAATGTCCGCGTGTCAATGGGCTTGGTGATATAGCCAAGGCACCCGGCCGCCAGAGTTTTCTCTCGGTCACCCTCCATGGCCTGTGCCGTCAGGGCGACCACGGGAATGCCCGCTGTCTGAGCGTCCTGTTTGAGCAACCGCGTTGCCGCCAAGCCATCCATGCCCGGCAGGCCGATATCCATCAGAATCAGACTTGGGCGCTCCGCCTTGGCGCGGCAGATTCCCTCTTCGGCGGTGGCGGCCTGCAGCGTCCGAAATCCCCGGACCTCCAGCAGCTCCACGGCCAATTCCATGTTGGCGGGATTATCTTCCACGACCAGGACGGTCTTCGCGTTGTCCTCGACCATGTCGGGCTCCGCTCGTCGGTGTCACGCAGTCCTACGACACGCCCTTGGCGCCGAAGAACGCCTTGTACTTCATGTCCACGCCTAGAATATGGTGCGTTAGCCAGTACCTCAGAAATTCGAGCACCTTATCCGGAAGAGCTTCGTCCCCTTGCTTGGCCGCCGTCAGCAACTCCGTGGTTTTCACCACAAAGGCTCGATGTTGCCGGACGTGTTCGTCCAAGTCGGGATAAGCGTATTGAGACATGAGTTGCTCCTCGTCGTGGAAATGCTCGCCGGCATATTCAATCATGAAACTGAGGATGCGCGACGCGAGGTCCTGATTGGACTTGGTATCCTGGGCGTCGATCAGCATATTGATCATGCCGCACAACCGCTGGTGTTGCCGATTGAAAAGGCTGACCCCGACGCCGAACTCGTCCGCAGTCCACTCGATCCGCTCAAGGGTTTTCGCACGCATGCCGGGTTGTTCCAGCGGCATGACGAACCGGAAAGTGCTCCCTTTCCCTGCGCCGGGACTCTCCACCCAGATGCGGCCGCCGTGGAGTTCGGCGAATTTGCGGCTCAAAGCCAGCCCGAGGCCCGTTCCCTCGTGTTTCCGGGCTAGGGACGAGTCAATTTGCTGGAACTCGCGAAACAAGCTGGACTGGTCCTCTGGCTTGATGCCGATCCCCGTGTCCGTGACGCTGATCTGCACATTCCCGGCGCAACGTTCCGCCGCGACGGTGATTCGGCCGCCATCCGGCGTGAACTTCGCTGCGTTCGAGAGCAGATTGAACATGATTTGTTTGAACTTGCGTTCGTCAGCCGTGATCGTCAGGTCGTCGGGCGCGTCCAGAATCAGGTCGAGGCTGTGTTTCAACGCCTTTTCCTTGACCAGGACGAGGGCGTCTTCGAGGGCGGCTTTGACGCGAAGCGGCGCAGCCTCCAGCTTCATCTTGCCCGCCTCGACCTTGGAAAGATCGAGAATATCGTTGATGAGGTTGAGGAGATGCCGTCCCGAGGTCAGCACGTTGTCCACATACCGGCTTTGCTTTGGATTCAAAGGACCGAAAGTCAGATCCTGCAGAATCTCCGAGAAGCCGATAATGGCGTTCAACGGCGTGCGCAATTCATGGCTCATATTGGCCAGGAAATCGCTCTTGGCGCGGCTGGCCGCCTCTGCGGCTTCCTTCGAGCGTTCCAGTTCTTTCTCAGCGCGCTTACTTTCGGAGATGTCGTGCGCAACTCCCTGAGTGCACTGGAAGACTTTATCGGAGCGTTGGATCTCCTCATCCGGCACATTCCATCGCCCGCGGCTGCAGAGCGCGACGGAGCGCCAGCGCAGGACGTAATCGCGTCCGCTGTTGTCCCCGCACTTTTCAAGCAGGCGCACCTCCACATCTTTCATGCTCCGGCCGCCCACGCGGCGCTCCACAAACCGGTTGGTGACCTTCTCGCGGTCATCGGGATGAACCAGTTCCGCGAAGGGCTTGCCGATCAACTCCTGTCGTTGGTACCCAAGCTGTTCGATGGCCGAGGAGATGAATGAGATGCGGCCGTTTTCGTCCAGACGATAGATAATTTCCGGCGTCATATCCACGAGCGTCCGGTAGTTTTGCTCGCTGTCGAGCAACGCCGCTTCCGCCTGCTTGCGTTCAATGACAATACTCAACTGAACGCCAATCTGTTCCATTAGTCCCAGCAACTTAAGATCCGGCGCAGCCGGCGCGTCCGAAAAGAACTCGAGAACCACCGCAACCTTCCCTCTGAGGATGACGGGGAAGCCAAACGCCCCGAAAATCTTGAGGTCCACCCCTTTGGGCGTGCGGAGAAAATTTCCGTCCTTCGTCACATCCTCGATCCAGCAAGGCTTGCCCGTGGCAAGCACGCGCCCCGGCAGCCCTGCGCCGGGCTCGAAATTCGTCCGCAGCGTTATTTCCCGGAACGGTTGGAAATGACGGGGATCTCTCAGATACCAGAGATCAGTGGGCACCGCGCGATGGACTTCTGCGTCCACCTGGTACACGTGAGCCACGGGCCAGCCGGTATGTCGGGCAATGGCCGTGATTGTCACCTGCAGCGCCGCGTCAGAGGTCCTCGCCGCGTTGGCTGTAGCCGCCACCTGTTTAATGAGCTGCGCACGCGCTTCACTTTGTTCCAAATCCAACGTGCGTTTTCGGACCAACTCCTCAAGGTGCTCGTGATAAACGCGAAGTTCCTCCTCAACCTGCCTGCGTTTGGTGATGTCTCGCGCATAGACATTGACGTAGTCCGCCTCCACAATCGGCATCAGCGCCACGGCGTAGACTCGTTGGTCAACCTTCAGTTCTACTTCCCGTTGCGGGCCGCAGGCGAACGCCGTTGCCACGTGCCTGCCCCAGGCTTCCGGCAGGGCTTGCCCCACTCCGCGATCAAATGATCGCAGGATTGGCTCGCTGGCGGCATTCGCGTACAGGATCTTCCCGTCCCGCGCAATGCGGAGCACGGGATTGGGATTCCCGCTTGGGAATGCGGCCAAGTCGCGCGAATCTGCTTCCGCTCGCCCGGATTCGGCGCTGTCGCGGTTGGATAGGTTACGCATGCATGGTCGCTCCGGCATATCGTCCCGGTGAATGACTGCCCCGTGTAATAAAGATCGGCATTCTCAGCGCGTGCGTTAAGCGCTCGTCGGGAAACGGCGAAACCCGCATCAGGCATTCCGGGGCCATCGGAACAGGGGTCTGCGAGGGAGCATCTGCGTGACGGCGTGTCAACCGCTGACAACCGGAAATAGGAAACACTGGTCGCCTGGGTTGCGCTCTTGCGGTTGTCAGGGGCTCGTGGTAGATTCCCGCAAACGACGGCGCAAGAGGGCGGCGGATGGTCGTGGGGCTGAAATCACCAAGAGGCGCTTGGCATTCCGGCGATCCTGCTCGCGGGCGCCATCATGGCAGCATGGGCCGGCGCGCCGATGGCTGTGTCGCAGTGCGACAATGGATTCTCCGACATAGGCATCTCTGTCCTGGAGGATGGCATCTTTGACCGCGAACCGTTACGAGGAGTTGCTGAGGGAATCCTCAGGACCCGAATCCTTCGTCCGCCGTTCCCTGGCGTACCTGGAATCGGACTTCCGCGCCGTGGCGCTGCTGACGCTGTCGGACTGGGAGCGTGCGGAGATTGTGTCGAGCGAGCTGTTCAGCGCGCTCGGAGGCCTGCAGCGTCCTGCATGGGGGACGTGGAACGGCCTGCTGTCGGGCTTGCGGAGCGCTCGACGCGAGGCGCTGCGCGCCGGGAGCGCCTCGGAGCGCCAGAAGGTCGAGCAGGCCGCCGTCGTAGCCCATGTGCTGCAACTGCTCGATGAGCGGCTCGACGCGCCGGTCGCCGAATCGCTGAAGCCCCTGTGCGAGGTGACACGCTGGCGCGGCGGGAAGCTCACGACGGGGAATGCGCTCTCGATGGCCATCGGCGTGCGCAACCTGGTGGCGCATGACCCGCCTACGGATGAGACCGGCTGGGGCCGGCTGGCGGAGGCGTTGCGTCCGCTGATCCAATTGCAGGCGCGCCGATCGCTCATCGAGTCGCTCGGCGAGCCGGCCGCATATCGGCCTCCCTGGTTCGAGCGCGAAGGCGCGACGCTGTGGACGTTCAACGGGCTGGAAGAGGACTTCTCGGCGCGATACGTCGCCGAGGGGCGCGAGCCGAAGTACTCCGCCGAAGGCGGCGCGCGTGTGATTCAAGCGCTGCAGCGCCTGCTGGGGAAATCGGGCGTGCAGGAGAGGGACTTCCGGAAGCTGCTGTCGAAACTGGCCCCGGAAGAGGTCAAAGGAGTGCTGATGGGGGATTTCCTCGTCGGCCGGCCGGCCGGCGAAGGGGGATT
>Ga0187876_1002355_pt1 | contig 14114 bp, 10 predicted proteins | sample June2016WEW_17_4_FD_133000 | JGI IMG/M metagenome (GOLD analysis project Ga0187876, IMG submission 133000) | Peatland microbial communities from SPRUCE experiment site at the Marcell Experimental Forest, Minnesota, USA - June2016WEW_17_40 | ecosystem: Environmental > Terrestrial > Soil >... | reverse complement strand
GGCTGGTGGGATAGCATGATCGGTCCCGGCAAGGCATTCGACACCGACCGCTATTTTGTCATTTGCTCCAACGTTCTCGGTGGATGCCAGGGGACCACTGGACCAGGCTCGATCAATCCGGCTACCGGACGCCCCTACGCGCTCTCGTTCCCGGTCATCACCATCCGGGACATGGTGAGGGTGCAAAAAATGCTGATCGATTCGCTCGGCATCCCGAAATTGCTGTGCGTATCAGGCGGTTCAATGGGCGGGATGCAAGCGCTCGAATGGGCGGTCAGTTACCCGGAGCTCGTGCTGTGTACGATCCCGATCGCCACCACTTGGCGGCACAGCGCACAGCAGATCGCGTTCAACGAAGTCGGAAGACAAGCCATAATGGCCGACCCCGATTGGTGCGAGGGCGAATATTACGATAAAAAACCGCCCGCCCGCGGGCTCTCGGTCGCGCGCATGGTCGGCCACATCACTTATATGAGCGATGAGTCCATGCGCGAGAAATTCGGCCGCAAACTCCGCCAGAAGGAAAAATTCGGCTTCGATTTCGGCGTCGATTTCGAAGTCGAGAGCTATCTGCGCTACCGCGGCAACCAGTTCGTCTCGCGCTTCGACGCCAACTCTTATCTCTACATCACGAAAGCCGAGGATTATTTCGACCTGACCAACGGCACGGGCAAACTGACCGACGCCTTCCAGACGGTCGACACGCGTTTCCTGGTCATCAGTTTCACTTCGGACTGGCTCTACCCCAGCTATCAATCGCAGGAGATCGTGCGCGTTCTGCGCCGCCTCAATGGCGACGTCGCTTACTGCGATCTGCAATCGAACTATGGGCACGATGCGTTCCTGGTCGATATCGCGGAGCAGAGCGAAATCGTGCGTGGATTCCTCGACAGCACGGCGCGGCTGGCGAGGGCGGCGTAATGGGACAGGCAGTCACCACAGCGATCCATCCGCAGCCGGTCACGCTCGCCGAGCGGCCGGATTTTCACGTGATCGGCGAAATCATTCAGCCCGGCAGCCGCGTCCTCGACCTCGGTTGTGGCGAAGGGGAATTACTTGCCTGGCTGATGGATCACAAACGCGTGCTGGCACGCGGGGTAGAGATCTCTCCCGCACAGGTGCGCCGGGCCATCGCCCGCGGCGTTTCCGTCTATCAGGGAGATATCAACGAGGGATTAGCCGACTACCCCGACAAGGCATTCGACTACGTCATTCTCAGCCAGACCCTTCAGGAGACGCGCTCGCCGCTTCAGGTTTTGCAGGAGTTGCTGCGCGTGGGACGGCGCGCGATTATCTCATTTCCGAATTTCGGGCACTGGGCCGTGCGCATCGCCATGCTGGTGAACGGCCAGGCCCCCAAGACGAAGCTCTTTCCGCACAACTGGTACAACTCACCTAATATTCACTTCATGAGTATCAACGATTTCGAGGATTTGTGCCGCGAATACCACTTCCCGATCGAGCGACGCTACTTTCTGGCTGGCGCGCGGCATGTCAAGCTGTTCCCGAACCTGCTCGCTCAGACCGCCGTCTTCCTCCTCGGCTGACGACTCTCGGCTGACGAAGCCCCTGCGCCGGATAACACAACCGAACGGCGATCTCGCGCAAACGCTGGGTGATTTCACGCCGCGCGGTCTTGCCGATCCCGATAACAAACGCGGCTGAGGGAAGCACGACCGCAAGCATGTAAGTTGCTTGTTTTGATTAACCTGTATTAAACTTATTTCCCATTCCATCGCCTGCTGCGATCGGGGAACGCCGCGTGCATCCCTATGTGTCCACAGACCGGCTCTCTACGAACGGCTGAGGAGAAAACACACGATGAAGTTTCGTCTTTCAGGATTAGTGACAGCGTCTGTCCCTACGGCTGTCGTATGCCTTTTGGGTATCACGTCGGCAGGTTTTGGCGTGGCGCAAAGCCAATCCTCCACGAAGGGTCAGGTCGCCGCTCAGGCAAAAGCGGCAACAGCGAAAGGACAGACCGCCGGCACGTTCTTCAAGAACGTGACCACCCCCACTCTCAAAAACCTCACGCCAAGCGATTTCCTGGGAGCCATGGGCGTCATGACCGCCGCGTTGGGTTATGACTGCTCCAATTGCCACCCCGGCGCCGGCACCGATAAGTTCGATTGGGTGACCGACAGCAACCCAAAGAAGCGAGCCGCCCGCATGATGACGGAGATGCTGACCAACATTAATAAGCAGAACTTCGGCAGTGTTCAACAGGTGACTTGCTGGACCTGCCATCGCGGTCAGGACGCGCCCGCGCAGTCGATCGCTCTCGATAAGCTGTACAGCGAGCCCAATGAAGAGCACCGGGACATCATCGACGTCGGCGAGGCGGAACCGCCGGCCACCCAGATTCTCGACGAGTATATCCAGGCGATGGGTGGAGCCCAGAACCTGGCTGCGGTCAAGAGCTATATCGTTACCGGACACAGCGAAGGATACGGCGGGTTAGGCGGCAATGCGGCGTTCCAGATCTTCGCCGAAGCACCCGATAGCCGTGGGATGTGGATCAACTTCCCGGAGCATCCTGACCGCGGAATCAGCGCCTGGACTTACAACGGAAAAACCGGCTGGATCAGTGCGCCGCGTGGATTCCTCGGCGTGTACGAACTAACTGGAAATGACTTGAACGGCGCCAAACTCGATGGCGTCCTCTCCTTCCCAGGCCAGATCAAGACAGCGTTCACCACCTGGCGCGTGGGCGTGTCGGACACCCTCCACGGTCGCGACGTGTACATTGTCCAGGGCAGTTCACCAAACGGCTTGCTGGGCACGTTCTATTTCGACAAGAAGACCCATTTCCTGACGCGCTATGTGCGCCAGACTCCATCGCCTGCCGGCCGTATTTCGATTCAGCAGGACTTTGACGACTATCGCGATGTGAATGGAGTCAAGTTCCCATTCAAATACTCCTTCCTGTGGCTGGACGGCCGGTTCACGGCCCTCATCAACGATGTGAAGGTGAACGCCCCGATTGAAGCGGCGAAGCTGGCCAAGCCGTAAAGGGGACAACTTTGGGGTGCTCTCCCCTGTGCCGGGACGGTCCGGCTGAAATGCGGACCGCCCCGGCCAAATCTTGCTTCCGCCCGAGACTGGATGGCGTCATATAATCGAAATAGCGGAAGCCGAGCGGAAACAACGAGTTCGAGTCATGCACCTTTTTCGCCTTTGGCTGCGTCTTAAAAATTTATGAAGAGCCGCACGAAATTCGTCGTCGTGATGTCGTCCACCTGCCTCGTGGCTTTGCTGCTGCTTGGCGGCGTCGTGAGTAAGGGAGCGCCGGCCGACGATAACGCCTCGGTTTCGGCCAACACCAGCGTCTACAAACATCTGGAAGTCTATTCCGAAGTGCTTTCGCGCATCAAGAGCGAATACGTGGAAGAGCCCGACATGAGCAGCGTCACTCTCGGCGCCATGAACGGGTTGCTGGAATCCATCGATCCCTACGCCAGCTACTTGAACGCGGAACAGTACAAAGAATATTTAAAGAATTTCGATGCCTACCGGGGCGACCTGGGGATGGTGCTGGCGAAAAAATTCGGTTACGTTACTGTGGTTTCAGTAGTTCCGGGTTCTCCGGCTGCGAAGGTCGGTCTCACTACCGGCGACATGCTGGAATCGATCAAGGGCATCGCGACACGCGACATGCCGCTTGCCTACGCCAAGCTCTTGCTGAAGGGCCAGCCCGGCACAACGGTCGATCTCTCGGTCCTGCGTCGCAAACCAGAACCGCAGAAGCTGACGATGACGCGCGAGGTGGTCAACTACCCGGTAGTCGAATCGAAGCTCTTGCCGGATCAGATCGGCTATGTCAAGATCCCTTCGATGTCGCAGGGCAAGATCAAAGAAGTCGCTGCCGCAGTTGCGGAGTTGCAAAAACAGGGCGCGAAGAAGTTGATTCTCGACGTCCGTTACTCGGCATCGGGCGAACCGGCAGACGGCATCGAACTGGCGAATCTGTTTCTCGATAAGGGTCTGATCGCGTACACCCAGGGGCAGAAATCGCCGCGCAGGAACTTCGACGCCGATCCGAAAAAAGACATTACCTCTCTGCCGCTGATTGTAATGACGAATCACGGGACAGCAGCCGCGGCGGAATTGGCAGCAGGCGCGTTGCAGGGGGACAAACGGGCGACGCTCGTCGGGGAACGCACCTACGGCGACGCATCGGTCCTGCGCCCGATTTCAATGGACGATGGCAGCGCGATCATTCTCTCGGTCGCAAAATATTACACGCCGGACGGCAAATCGATACAGGACAACGGAGTCACTCCCGACAACGTCATAATCGAACCCGAGGCTGGCGCAGCTGGTGACGTGGACGATGACACCGACGTGGCGCAGCCAACCCCGGCTCCATCCGACAAGAAACCCGCTGAAGACATGATTCTGCAGAAAGCCATTCAACTGGCCCAGGGCAAAGCGTAGGAAGACGCGACCTGACCTCAGGTTGCGTCTCCCGAAAACTTGATTATGAAGAAACGCGACTGGTGTCGCGTCTCCCCTACAGCGTCTTCAAGAACGCGATAACGTTCGCCTTCTCTTCAGCCGAGAGGATGTCCTTGTACGCGGGCATCCCGTTGCCGCCTTCATTAATCTTCGCGAGGACATTGGCATCCGTGGGTGCCTTCCCCGTGGTCGACATCTTGGCCTTTTTGAACAGCCCCTTGAAACCCGGGCCCATCTTGACTTCGGCGCTGTCCGAGTTGTGGCAGACGCTGCAATTACTTTCAAAGACATCTTTCCCCTTTGCGGCGTCGCCCTTCTGGGCGTAAAGGTTGGAGCCGGCGAGAACGATCGCGCCGGCGAACAACAACGTGATTGATTTGTGCATAATGGCTCCTTAACCCGCTAGTCTACAAGACGCCCAGCGGCGATAATAGGGGTTCGTCGCTTAAAGCTTATTAACAATCAACGTGTGGAAACTTCGCGCAGTCTTTTTTTCCGCCCCCGCGGTCATTATTCTGACGGCGGGGATGGCAATCGTCTCTCTGATTTGCTCGTTATGGGACCGCTCCGGACACGCCCAGCATAGGCTGGCGCAGCAGTGGTCGCGCATGCTCCTCGCGGTGTGTTTCGTGCATTGCGAGGTGGAAGGAGCGGAGAAGCTGGATCCCGAAGTCAGCTACGTCGTGGTGGCGAATCATGCCAGCTACATGGATATACCGGTTCTCTACAGCGCCGTCCCCCTGCCGCTTCGCTTCTTTGCCAAGAAGGGCCTGTTCTCGATTCCGTTGTTGGGCTGGCATCTGGTCCGCGCCGGGCATTTGCCGGTAATGCGGGGAGACGCGCGCGCATCCTTGAAATCCATGTCCGAGGGCGCAAAGTTGATTCGTGAGCGAAACATTTCGGTGCTGTTATTCCCCGAAGGCGGACGATCGGAAACGGGGATTCGCCCGTTCAAAGAAGGCGCCGCCTACATCGCGATCAAAGCGGGAGTCCCGATAGTGCCGGTTGGGCTCGTGGATATGAGAAACGTGCTGCCGATGCATTCCCTGCTCCTCAGGCCCGCGACCGTGAAGGTGCATGTGGGCGATCCGATCGATACTTCCGGCATGACCCGGCGTGATCGCGAACGGCTCACCGAGGCCCTGCAGGAAAAAGTCGCCGAACTAGCCGGCGAATTACCCGTCCCCGCAAACGTAAACTGAAATTCGAGCACCGATGACCGCCAACACCATACCGGAACTTCTCCGCGCCGCCGGCGCTCAACACGGTGGAAAACTTGCACTCCGCCAACCCTCGGGCAAAGACGTCCAGACATGGACATGGAGCCAGTACCTCGAAGCCGCCGGGGAAATCGCAAGCGGGTTGCGCGCTATCGGCCTGGGCAAGGGCGATCACGTCGCGCTTTGCTCGGAGACGCGAGCTGAGTTTTACCTCGCCGATCAAGGCGTCCTGATGAACGGTTCGGTCGCTGCGGCTCTCTATCCAAGCTATCCGCCCGAGGAGTTGAAGCGCACGATCGGGATGGCGGACGCGAAGGCGCTCTTCGTGGAAGATCCGAAGATGTTCGGCAAGCTGAAGGACGCACCGGTGAAGCATTTCATTCTGCTCACCGGAGAAGCCGAGGGCGCGACATCACTGGCAGAGCTTCGAAAACTGGGCCGCGATGCAGGAGTGCGCGTTTCCGGCGTGAATCCGGAAGACAATGCAATTCTGTATCTGACCTCCGGAGCGACCGGGGAGCCGAAGATGGTGATGGTCACGCACGGCGCAATACTGGCCAACATTCGCATGGGTCCAGCCGTGCTGCCGCTTTCGTCCGATGACATCACCATCGCGTTCCTGCCTTCGGCGCATATCGCACAACGCGTGGTCGTCGAGATTCTGCCGATTCTCAGCGGAAGCGCCGTCTCGTTTGCCGAGAGCCTGCTGAAACTGCAGCCCGAGATCAAGTCCGTGCGTCCCACCTGGTTTCTCGCACCGCCACGCGTGTGGGAGCGGGTTTATACCAGTATCCGCACGGAGATTCTCAAGAAGCCCGCCATCGCACAGAAGGCTTTCTTCGGCGCACTTGGTTTGGGACTGGCCGCCGCTAAATACAAGCGCCTCGGGAAAACGGTTCCCTTGCGGATACGCCTGCCGCTGCAACTCGCGCACCGCGTGATATTCAGCAAAATTCGCGACCGATTTGGCGGGCGTCTGCGAATCGCGGCGTCGGGAGCAGCTCCGCTGGGCGCCGATCTGGCCGAGTTCTACGAGGCGATCGGCATGCCGCTGATCGAGGGTTATGGGTTGACAGAAGGCGGAGTCGCCGCCTTGAACCCGCTCGATGCGCCACGGCCCGGCAGTATCGGAAAGGCTCTGCCCGGCGTGGAGTTCAAGGTCGGAGAGGAAGGGGAACTGCTGATCCGCAGTGCCTGCTTGTCCTCCGGATATTACAAGGACGCCGAAGCGACGGCCGACGTGCTGCGCGACGGCTGGCTGCACACGGGGGATATCGGGACCATCGATTCCGACGGCTACATCTACATCACCGGCCGCAGGAAAGAATTGATTGTGTCCTCGAACGGCAAGAAAATTTTCCCCTCGCGCGTCGAGACGCTCTTTAATTTCGAGCCACTCGTCAGCCAGGTGGTTCTCGCGGGCGATCGCCTGCCACACCTTGTGGCGCTGTTCACCATCCATCCGCCCGTCGCGGAATCGATTCGGGGCACAAACGATCCCGGTATTCCGCTGCATGAATCACCCGCGGTTTTAGGCGAAATGCAGAAAATCGTAACCCGGGTGAACAAGCAACTCGCCCCGTTTGAACAAATCAAGCGCTTCCGCATCCTGCCTCGGGAATTCACAATCGAACACGGCGAAGTAACCGCCACGATGAAGGTACGCCGTAAACAGGTTCTGGAAAACTTCCGCGCTGAGTTGGATTCTTTGTATCAGTTGAGTGCCTCGGGCCGGGGAGGAGAATAAATCCGCCCACTGGCACGCGAATTGCCTCTAAGCCGCACACGAGGCCGTGCGCCGCGATGGGGATGCGGAGCTTGAGCGAGGAAGAAGGGCCGCTAAGCCGGCTATTTCTTCGCTTTATCCGGATCGACCGTCGCCTCGGATTCGGCCGGGCCGCCATCGTTGGCCGAGCCACCAGAGATAACGCGGCCATCGGGCAGGGTGACACGCCGCGCATCCATAAGATGCGAGTTGTCTTTGGCGGGATAGCCGTCGACAATCAGGGTATCGCCTATTTTCACGTCGCCTTTTCTCCAGCCGCGGCGCGTAAGCGCCCCGGGACCGGCGCCCTCGCAGCCCCAGTTCACGACATTGCCCTTGTCATCCTTCACATCGACGTAGAAATAGGAGTGAGGATTGGTCCAGTCGATTCGCGTAATGGTGCCGGTAATCCGTATCGACCTGCTTCCATCGAACTCGGCCGCGAAGGAGTGATGAGCGTGCGCGGGGACGGCCGCCAGAAAAACGGCTGCCGTAAACAATCCAAAGAATCTTGTCTTGAGCACAAAATATCTCCTGCTCGATAATACGATACTGGATGGAAATAGCATAATTGAAAACGAGGAGCGTGCACATGTTCCGCAGTAACATGATCGGCAGTGAAATGATCGGCAATGTCATCTCGCGGATTTCGCTGGGAATGTTGGGGCTGGCTAGTATGGCGGTGCTTGCTGTGGCGGCGTCGGGCCCGGCGCCCAAAACGGCGGACGGCCATCCCGATCTGAACGGATTCTGGAGAGGCACAAAAGACACCGTGCCCGGCGGAAACATTGCCAAGGATCTTCCCGGACTGAAGTTACCGCTGACACCAGCTGGCGAGGCTGCCTGGAAGCACAACGTCACGGCCACTATCGATCCGGAGAGCATCTGCATTATCGGCGGCATCCCGCGGCACAATGCCAGCGGCTTGCCGTTTCAGATCGTCCAGAGCCCAAAATATGTGGTGTTCCTGTATTTCTACACCTACTACCGCCTGATTCCAACGGACGGGCGCAAGCACGAAGAGGACCCCGACCCTTCATTCTTCGGCGACGAGGTGGGCCATTGGGACGGGGACACTCTGGTGGTCGATTCGATCGGGTTCAAAGACACGCAAGTCTGGGCGGATGAAAACGGCAGCCCGCACAGCGATGCGCTGCATGTTGTGGAGCGCTGGACGCGTCCCGACATGGATCACATCCACGTGGAAACGCTGATTGAGGATCCGAAGTTCTATACGAAGCCGTTCACTTACTCACGAACCTGGGCGCTTGGCAAACCGGATGAGCGGCTTGAAGAATACTCATGCGCCGAGAACAACGTCGATAAGGAGCATCTCGGATTTGGCCCTGGTCCCATCCGGGCCGATGGAACGCGGGGTTATGACAATCCGGCGCCGCTTCCGCCGCTGCCCACGCCTGCGAAGAAGTAACCGGCTTTATATCAATGCGCCTAGCGCAGCGCCCCGATTGTGTACTGCAGTGCGGCGTAAGCGCTCTCGTAATCGTATTGTGCACCGACATTCTCGATCTGCGCCTGCGTGAGATTGAGTTGAGCCTGCGTAAGCTCGACGATCGACGCGAGACCGAGATCGTAGCGGCCCTGTGCAAGAGTTTGTGCAAGCTGGGCCTGACTCACTAGTTCCACCGTTACGGGAATTCGCTGGTATGCCGTATTTACTGTGAGCCAAGCCGTCCGAACGTCATGTTCGACCTGTTGCTGAAGATCGCGAACCCTCTGATTCGCTGCCAGCGATTCGTAGCGGGCGGCCTGCTCTCGCGCCGAAAACAAATGCCCGTTGAAGATGGGGATCTCCACATTGATCGCCACTCCTTCGTATCCCTCGGGCGCTACGCGCGGATTCTGTTCGAGATAAGGCAGCGCCCCACCCACCGCAACCAGCGTCACGTTGGGACGCTTGAGATCCCTCTCGGCCTCCTCAAATTTCTGCGCCGCCTGATAACGAAAACGCAGGTCGGCAAGCTCAGGACGATTCTGCACGGCTTGCGCGACCAAATCTTCGATCGTCGGCGGAGGCGCGCCCGGAATAGTACCTTCCACCAGTTGATACTGCGCCGGTGGAATATCCTGGCCAAGTGCGCGAGCCAGATCCACGAACGATTGCTGCAGATTCGCCCGGGCACGAATCAGCAGCAGTTGTGCCTCGGAAAGATTCACTTGCGCGAAACTGACATCCACCTGAGACTTGAGTTGCGCATTCCCGAGTGCGGTCACCTGGTCGGTGAGCGTCTGGCGTGCGCTGACCGTCTCCTGAGCGACCCGCACAAGAGCCTGCGACTCCAGCACTCCGAAGTACGCCCGGTTGACTCCCAGGATTATGTCGTAGCGGGTTGCCTGCGTTGTCTGAGCGGCCGCCTGCGCCTGCAGGCGAGCATTCGCGACCAGGCTGCCGGTTCTGCCGAGGTCCGTTATCAGCTGATTGACGACTAAACCCTCTCCTTCGCGGCTGAACAATTGCGACGTGGTCAAAGATCCGGCCCCGAGCCGGCTCAAATAGTTGCCTTGCGAGCCGGTGACCTCGCCGTTCACGGCCGGGTAATAAGGCGCGCGGGCTTCAGTAACTCTTTGCCCCGCAGCCGCCTCGAGATTCTGCGCGGCCGCGATCTGCGGATGATTCTGGATCGCGATCGTCACAGCCTGGTTGAGAGTCAACGTCTGCGATGGTGTTTGAGCATCGGCGAGTCCCGTAATAAGAGCCCACAGCGGGATGATCGAAAGCTTACGCATGGACCGGTTCCTCGTGCCGGCGGTTGCGGTAAATCAGAAGGTAAGCCGCTGGAACGATGAAGACCGTCAACAGAACCGATGAGGTCAGGCCACCAATGATCGCCCGTGCCATCGGAGCGTACTGCTCAGCCCCGGTTCCGAGTTTCAGCGCCATCGGGATCATGCCGATGATTGTTGCGAGCGAAGTCATCAGGATCGGGCGCAGGCGAACCCGGCAAGCCGTAATCACCGCATCGGCCACCGACATTCCCTGCTCTTCCAGCCGGTGGGCGAAATCCACGATGAGGATGCTGTTCGAGTTCGCGATCCCGACAAGCATCAGAACGCCCATGAGTGACATCACGTTCAAAGTCGTGTGCGTGAATAACAGGATCAGGAGCACGCCGCTGACGCCCATGGGGATCGCGAGCATAATCAGCACCGGATCGATGAACGATTTGAACTGCGCGACCAGAATCAGATACAGAAGAATGAACGAGAGGATGAAGCCGATTCCAAAACTCTTGAACGATTCTTCCATTCCCACCACCATGCCGCGCAAATTGATGCGCACATTGGGCGCGTGCTGCGTGTGCGCGACGATGTCGCGAACCTGCGCCGTGATCGTGTTCAGCGCTTCCCCCTTCGGGGTCACATACACGTCGGCCGAGCGTTGACTCGAGTAGTGATCGATTTCGGTGGGAGTCTGAATCCTGGCTAGATTCACCACGGTATCGAGCGTCGTTGGGTCTTTCAGGTTCGGAGCGCGCAACGGGATGTTCGTCAGATCGAGCGGATCACGGATGGAGGGTGTTCCCTGTTCGTAGTACTGAACGGTCAGAAAATAGTTGTTGCCCGTCTTGCGGTCGACCCAGTAGTTGGGCGCGATCATCACATTGGAATTCAGCGCGGTGATGACATTGTTTACAACGTCCTTCTGCGTCAGGCCCAGTTCCGCCGCATGCACCCTGTTCACGTCCATCCGAATCGCGGGATAATCCATGTCCTGCGGAATGTAAATCTGCCCGGTTAACGGAAGCGCCGCCACTTTCGCGGCGATTTCACGTGCCAGACGATAGTCTCCCGGGATATCCGGACTGCTCACCTGGATATCGATCGGGGCCGGCATCCCGGTATTGATGATGGCGTCCACCATCGAGCCGCTCTGGAAGAAGGCGCGCAGCTCCGGATATTGTTGGTTCAGCTGCCGCTGGACTTCAGCCATGTATTCATAACTACCCGTCTTGTGTTCGTCGGTAAGCTGCGTCTGAATCGTCGCGGTATAGGCGCCGGTGTTCGTGGTATAGAGGGCCGAGAAGTCCGGCACTACGCCGATATTCGAAACGGTCATGCGGAAATCTTCCGGCGAGACCGTCTTCTTGATCAGCGCTTCGACCTTCGCCACATAGTCGTTGGTCAGTTCGATTCGCGTCCCTGTCGGCGCCTTGAGGCTGATGGTGAACTGGCCGGCGTCTGTCTGCGGAAAAAATGCGAGGCCGATCAACGGGTAGAGGCCGAGACTGAGAACAAATGTCGCCATGAGCGCTACGACCGTCAAAGCGGGAGCGCGCAGGGCAAGGCGGACCAACCGTTCATACAGGTCCAGCACCCGGTTGAATTGACGATTGAAACCCTCATTGAAACGTACCCACAGCGACGCTTTGCGCCGTTTGACCGGTTCCTGAACAATTCCGCCCTCGATTTGCCCGTGGTTTTCGGCGATGTGAGAATGCGGAACCCCGGTCAGGAACCGGGAGCAAAACAGCGGGATCACGGTCATGGCGACCACGAAGGACATCAGAAGCGAGATGGAAAATGCCAGCGCGAGCGCGGTAAACAGAAACTTGCTGACGCCATAAAGAAACGTTACGGGAAAGAAATCGACCACGTCGACGAGTGTCGCCGCGAGGACGGCGAGAACTACCTCGGCCCCCCCGATTTCCGCCGCAATCCTCGGCAGCGAGCCCATTTCGAGATGGCGATAGATATTCTCGAGCGAAATAACGGAGTTATCGATCACGCGCGAAAACGCCAGTGCGATCCCGGCCAGGATCATCGTATTGATCGTTGCGCCCATCAGTTTCAAAATCACCACCGTTGCCAGCGCGGATAGCGGAATCGAGAGCAGAACGGCGCCCGTGGCGCGAACATTTCCGAGAAACAGCAGGATCATGATCCCGGTCAGCACCAGGCCGATCAGGCCTTCGTGCATAACGGTGTTGATCGTCTCCTTAACAAAAACCGATTGGTCGAACAGGAGGTTCGCCTTGAGTTGTTGCGGCACGTCGTAAAGATGTCCGATCAGTTTGCGGACCGAGTTGACTACCTCAATCGTGTTGGTATCTCCGCCCGCCTTCATGATTGGAATATAAGTGGATTTCTGCCCGCCCACTCGCACCACGTTGTATTGGATGGCAGCGCCATCTACGGATTTGCCAACATCGCTGACACGCACCCACGAATCCTTGACAGCCTTTAAGGGCACTTCGTCGAGTTGATTCATCGTATCGACGAGACTGTTCGAATAAACGTAATAATCGAAAGGCCCGATCTTTACGTCGCCTGCGGGCAGGATAAGACTTGAGTTGTTGACCGCGTTCACAACATCCATCGGACTGAGTTCGCGCGAGGAAAGTTTGAACGGATCGACATAGACCATGATCTGGCGGTACTTTCCGCCGAAAGGCGGTGGAATCTCCGCTCCCTTGATCACCGCGATCTGGTTTCGAATCGCGATCTGCGCGTAATCGTGAAGCTGCGCCTCGGTCAGACCTTCTCCACTGACGCCAACCAGACAGACCGGCAAACTCGAGGCGTCCGATTTGAGAACCACCGGCGGCAGCGTTCCGGGCGGAAGACGCTTGAGGTCGGCCAGCGCGAGATTCGAAAGTTGCGTGACGTCGGAGTCCGCATCCGTGCCCGGCTGGAAGAACACGCGTATCATGCTGACGCCTAGCATCGAATGCGATTCGATGTGCTCGATGCCGTTCGCCAGGGTGAAGAAGCGCTCCAGCGGAGACGTGATATCGGTCTCGATATCCTGCGGCGGCATTCCCGTGTAGAAGGTGGCCACTACTACCTGCGGCAGATTAATGGACGGGAACAGATCGACCGGCATACTTGCCGCGCCCACAATACCCAGGATCGAGATCACCAGGCACACGACGATCACGAAGTAGGGATTCGATATCGAAAATTTCGACATGGCTATGCTCTTTACTGCGGCTTCTCGGGAGAAGAATCGTAGGCCAGTGCTTCCATCGGATGAGGGACCACACGCACTCCCGGCTTGAGACCGCCGCGGTCGCTGACGATAATTTGTTCTCCGGGAGTAAGGCCGCTCGCAACTTCGGCATAGTTTGCCGTCTGGATGCCCAGCGTAATCGGGCGCCGCACCACCGTCATATCGCCCTGCAGAACCATGACGCTGGTTACGTCACCCTCGCGGTCGATCGCCTGAATCGGGACTGCGGCGACGCTGCCTCGCTGATTCAGCGTCAGGGTGGCTTCCGCATATAGGCCCGGCACAAGCTTGCCGTTTTTGTTCGGGACATCGACTTCCGTGTGCATCGTTCTTGTGTCCAGGTTCACATCAATCGAGGTGCGTGCGACCTTGCCCAGAACGGTGTCGTTCAACGCCGGCACCTTAACCTCAACCGGGTCGTTGATCCGTATGAACCCCACGTAACTTTCCGGAACTGGTATTACGAGCCGGTACAGATTCTCCTGCGAAAGGCGAACCAGCGGGGTCGCCTGGGTGGAACTCGTGCCCGCCTGCATAAGCGCACCGAGATTCGCAAAACGCTGTGTTACCACCCCGTCGAACGGCGCGGTGATCTTCGAGTAATCGTAGAGAGCCTGATCGTGCATCAGCTTTGCTTTGGCCACGGCGACTTCGCTTTGCGCCGCCTCCAGCGCCCCCTGGGCTGCATCCAGGCTCGATTCCG
>Ga0187876_1002354_pt1 | contig 14116 bp, 8 predicted proteins | sample June2016WEW_17_4_FD_133000 | JGI IMG/M metagenome (GOLD analysis project Ga0187876, IMG submission 133000) | Peatland microbial communities from SPRUCE experiment site at the Marcell Experimental Forest, Minnesota, USA - June2016WEW_17_40 | ecosystem: Environmental > Terrestrial > Soil > Wetlands... | reverse complement strand
GGCGATCCGGGCCACTCGCCCTACCATCGCGACCCGGTAACTTTCTACGCCCATCGCCTGGGCACCGATCATGCCGAAGGCATTGCCGCCATCGACATGAACGGCGATGGCCTCCTGGATCTCACTAGCGGAGCTTACTGGTACGAGAATCCGGGCCCCGCCGGGGGAGAGTGGAAGCGGCACAAGTTCCGGCAAATCGCACCCGAGCCGCCTTCCGCCGCTCCGGCTGCGGAGAACAAGGCCTTTTGGGACGAATTCGTGGCTGACAACGGTGAATTCGCCGTAGACGTCAATCACGACGGCGCCGTCGACCTGGTAACTTCCTCGTGGCAGAACGACGGCATCTGGTGGTTCGAAAACCCGAAGAAGCTGGGCGAGATGTGGAAGCCCCACTTCATCTGCCACTCGAAGGAAACCGAGGGATTCGCCTTCGATGATCTGGACGGCGACGGCCACCCGGAGCTGCTTGCCGCCCACTACGGCCGCCAGGGCATGCTTTGGATCAACTTCGCCGGACCCGAACCGGCCGTGCACAATATTGGCGGCCATGATGAGGACGGCCACGGCTGCGGCGTCGCGGACATCGACGGGGATGGCAAGCCGGACGTGATCTCGATTCACGGCTGGTTTCAGAACATTGATGCCGCCCACGACAAGTGGGTGTGGCACCCTGAGTGGGACTTAGGCGACTGCGGTTTCCCCATACTCGGGTTTGACGTCAACAATGATGGAAAGATGGACCTGATCTATGGGCATGGCCACAGTTACGGCCTCTATTGGCTGGAGCAGACCACTCAGAACGGAAAACGCGCCTGGAACCCCCACTTGATTGACGACTCGTTCTCGCAGATCCACGTCCTGGCCCTGGCCGACCTTGACGGCGACGGCGAACTGGAACTCCTCGCCGGCAAGCGTTACCGCGGGCACAACGGCCACGACCCCGGTTCCTATGAGCCTTTAGCCATCTACTACTACAAGATCGATCGCCGCAATGCCACCTTCACCCGCTACACCGCCAGCTACAACGGCACGGCGGGCGCTGGGACGCAGTTCGTCGTAACCGACATCGATGGCGACGGGGACCTCGACGTCCTGGTGGCCGGCAAGACCGGCGTTCACTGGCTGGAGAACTTGAAAGTGAATAAGCGCTCCCGCGAGGCGAGGGAGAAAGAGTTGCTCCTTAACACGGACTGGCCTTTCCCAGACGAGAATCAGTAATCGAGAGGGTGCGCTGCCCCCCGGTCTCTAAAACGTCGAACTGAGAACTGTAACGGACCGAGCGTCAGAGTCCCAAGTAAGGACAATGTGTCTAGGGGACTCCGCGTCCCTTGCGTTTTCTCCCCAGTTCGATAACAATTGAGACCCAACCCACGGAATTGAAGCAGAGGAACTGTCGTGCAGCTCATCCCACGTGATGGGAAATTCTACGATCTCTTCAACGAGCAGGCCCAGAATATCTACGAGGCGGCTCAGGTATTAGTCATCCTCTTCCGAGACTTTAAGGAGGTTGACAAGCGAGTTGCAGAGATCAAGGTCGCCGAGCACAAGGGCGATCAGCTCACGCGTTCCGTAATGACCAAGCTGAACCAGACGTTCATCACACCCTTTGACCGGGAGGATATCCATGCTCTCAGTTCGGCGCTTGACGACGTGATGGATCTGGTGGATGCGGCAGCGAGCCGGCTCATCACCTACAAGGTGAAATTCGTAACACCCGGAGCTTTGCAACTGGCCGATGTCATCCTTCGCGGAGCGGAGATACTGGTCAAGGCCATTTCAGAGCTGAAAAGGCCTCAGAATATTCTGAAATACTGCGAGCAGCTCAACCAGATCGAAGAAGAGAGCGACCGGATCAAAGGCGAATGCATCGCCAGGTTATTCGAGGACTCGACGCTGCCGATCGAGATCATCAAATGGAAAGAGATCTACGAAGTACTGGAAGCTGCCACGGATAAGTGCGAGGACGTTTCGGACGTTCTGGCGGCGGTCGCTCTGAAAAGCGCTTAGTTCTCTCGAAGCCTTAGCCGCAAGCCATTAAGACGATCCTACACGCCACGAATTATGTTCTGGTTTGCCATCTTTCTTACCTTAGTTGCTCTCACCTTCGATTTCCTGAACGGGTTCCACGATGCCGCCAACTCTATAGCCACCGTCGTCTCAACCCGCGTATTGTCTCCGCGGATTGCGGTGATCTGGGCAGCCTTCTTCAACTTCGTCGCCGCCTTCACGTTTGGCACAGCGGTGGCCCGAACGATGGGGCACGGGATGATCCGCCTGGAGTTCGTCAACCTGTACGTCATTCTCGCCGGACTGATCGGGGCTATCGTTTGGGACATTCTCACTTGGTACTACGGCCTGCCCATTAGTTCCTCGCACGCGCTAATCGGCGGCTACGCCGGCGCCGCCGTGGCCAAGGCGGGATGGAAAGTCATCATCGTGAGCGGCTGGACCAAGACTCTGCTCTTTATCGGCCTCTCCCCGATCATCGGTTTGGTTCTGGGCGGCGCGCTGATGATCGCGGTGTACTGGTTGTTCCGTAACTCTTCGCCTGCTCGCGTCGACCGCCTCTTCCGCAAACTGCAATTGATTTCCGCTGCCGCCTACAGCTTCGGCCACGGTACGAATGATGCCCAAAAAACGATGGGGATCGTTGCTGGAGTTCTCTTTACGGCCAAGATTCTTGATCACTTCTATATCCCGTTCTGGATTGTCCTGATGGCCCACACCGCCATCGCGCTGGGAACCTTGGCCGGCGGGTGGCGGATCGTCCGGACTATGGGCATGAGGATCACACGCCTAAAGCCGGTCGGGGGGTTCTGCGCCGAGACCGCAGCGGCAATCAGTCTGTTGGGAGCGGCGTCCGCGGGCATTCCGGTTTCGACCACGCACACCATCGCGGGCGCCATCATGGGTGTGGGCAGCGTCCAGCGCTTGACCGCTGTGCACTGGGGCGTGGCTAGGAAAATCATCTGGGCTTGGGTATTGACGATCCCCGCCTCTGCCCTCGTCTCCGCGGCGTGCTTCCTATTGCTGCACCACTTCATGCCCGCAGCTTAGCCTTTATTTATTGTTCATTCTGCAAGGCTCATTAAATTGGCTCCCACGGTCTTTGTGTTTTCGGAACTCTTCTCCCTCCTCAAGCGGACGTGGGGCGCCGCCTCTCAGGGTCCAGACGGTCTCGTCCCCTGAGAAGTCCGTTGACCTAGCCTAATCACGCGGTGGCGACCCCGTCGAGGCCGTTGCAGCGAGCTTTCGCGTGCATGCTGCGGGCAGCCGGCATCTTCATTAAGCAGGCGCTGGCAGTGATACAATGAGATTACAGACGGTAGCTAGCGGGGAACGAACCTACATTTCGGCTGCGAGCGTGGGAAAGGAGAAGAGGATGGACTGTCGCCACCTTTTTGCCGTAATCGGGCTGCCTGGCCTATTCGTCGCATTCCTGCTCAGTGGAGACGCCTGTGCTCCAGCGCTTGCGGCGCCGCAATCGTCCTATCCCGCGGTTGCGATATCCACCAAGCCTCCGCTGGTTGTGGCGAATCCGGGATATCGCCTGCTGGTTGATTCGGAGAGAGGAACGATCGTCTCGTTCCGGTCGACCTTTGGCGTAGCGCGGGAGTTACTTATTCCGGACCATGACCAGTTGCCGTTGCTCAAAATCGAATTGATGAGCGACCGATACGAGTTCAGAACCATCACCTCATCAGATGCAAAAGAGGTCAAGGTTGGCAAAGCCGGAGGTGTGGACGGTTCGACGATTAGCATCGAATTCAAGGAGATGGGGCAATTGCCGGTGGATGCACGAGTGACGGTGCGTTGTCCGGGGAACGAGACACTCACCTACTGGAATCTGGAGGTCAACAACCGGACGACGTGGTGGATCGGGCACATCCAGTTCCCTGTGGTCGAGGTACCGTTTGACGACCCCGCGAGCAAGCAATCCAGCCACATCCTCTGGTCATTTGGCGATGGCGCCGTTTCCGGACCGGTGGGGCCGCTGATGAACGTGGGGGCGTGGGATTGGAAGCTCGACGGACCGTGGTATGGAAGAGCTTATGACACGCCCGAAGTCTGGCGCTACAGCAACTATCCCGGGGAGTGGACGACCACGCAGCTCATGGCCTACTACGACAACGTGGGCGGGCTCTACGTGGCCCTTGACGATCCCAACGGATTGCCCAAGTTTATCGATCCGCTGATGGAGCGCGAGGGAGTGTTGATGGGCCTGGGGCATTACCCCGGGACACGCGGGCCGGGTGTGACCCGACTGCCCTACAACGTGGTGCTCGGCACGTTTCACGGCGACTGGTACGCAGCGGCGGAAATCTACCGGAACTGGGCTTCCAAGCAGCCTTTCTGTTCGACCAAGCTGGCGGACCGGACCGACATCCCCAAGTGGATCAGCGACTCGGGTCCGGCCATAGCGTTCCCTATGCGAGGCCAGGCGGATTGGGACGCGCCGCCCGCGGAGAATCCCGAATACATGCCCGCCACAAACGCCTTGCCGTACCTCGAGAAGCTGGCCGCGGCGCTCGAAAGTCCGCTGATGCCGATTATCTACAACTGGGAGCACCCCGGCCCTTGGGTGCAGCCGGACGCATTTCCGCCCCTGGGAGGCAACGCGACTTTTCGCGAGTTCATGGAGAAGGCTAAATCCAAGGGCTGGCATCCCACGCTCTACGGCGATGGCTTGTGTTGGGTGACCTGGCAGAAGAACAGCAACTACGACGGCATGCCCTATTTCCGCGCGCACGACGGTGAATCCGCGGTGGCGCGCAGGTGGGACGGAACGCTACTCGAAGACGTTTGGCCTTGGAGAAAGAACTACTTTGTCTGTGTCGGCTCTGAGAAGGGCCGGCAGATGGTTTTGGAGATGACGCGCCGGCTGGCGGAGTTCGGGCCCGAAGTTGTCCAACAGTTTGACCAGGGACCGGGACCGTTTGCCTGCTACGCCCCGAACCACGGCCACCCGCCCGTCCCCGGGCCATGGATGACGGAAGGCTTTAGCCGCCTGGTGAAGGACGACGCCGCAGTCGCGCGCCGGGTCAATCCGCATGTGATGATGTCCAGCGAAGGCGCGCCGCCCGAGATCTATCTTCAGGATTTCCAAACCTGGGATGGCCGCACCACAGACTGTCCTCTCTACTCGTTCCTCTATCACGAATACGCCAACGGGTTTGGCGGATGTTTCACCAACCGGGTTAATGACGAGACGCTGCGGCTTTCGGCCGCCCGCGCGTTGGTGAACGGGTACATCGTGAATTACACTTTGCGTGACAAGGGCCAGATCGAATACGACTGGGACCAGTCGTGGACCCGCGCCGTGCCCGACCAAGCGGGGATCATTGATTGGACGAAGAGGGTGATGAAGTTCCGAGCCGGAATCGCGCGCGATTACGTGGTTTACGGGCGGATGCTGCGGCCGTGGCCGGTGAGCGGCGTTACCGAACACGACTCGGGATGGGGGCGAGAGCCGCTGGTGCAATCGGCCACTTGGCAAGCCCAGGACGGGCGCATCGGCATTGTGCTGGCCAACTATGGCAACTTGCCGGAATCACCGCGCGTGGAACTGGAAGGGCGGGGAACGAAGAAGTTGACGATGGACCTCGACGACCACAAGACCGAGCGCAACGAGGAACTGCCCAGCGCCGTCGATGTTCAAATGCCCCCGCGGTCGCTCTGCCTCATCGAACTGAAATGACGGTATCGTCGGGGCGGCCCTTGCTGCCTCCCTCGAGTTGTTCCTCGGCCTTTGCTGAGTTGCGCGTAGCGCCGACGTTCAGGCCGGCAAATGCTGACCTAGAGGGCAGCGCTACGACTCAAACTAGGACGCTGTTTTGAGGCGAGGGAAAATTGACTGTTCGGAATAGACTAGTTTAGACTGGTTTAAGGTGACATATGGGAATTGTAGGGGCATTCGACGCGAAGACCCACCTGTCGGCCCTCCTCGATCGGGTGGCACGGGGTGAAAGTATTACTATTACCAGACACGGCGTCCCCGCAGCAATGCTGGTCCCGGTTGGCGACACAGGCCGTAAATTGACGCATGAGCAGATTGTCGAAGGCATGCGGGCGTTGCGGAAACGTGTAAAGGCCGGTGCGATGAGCGTGCGCGAAATGATCGAGGAAGGGCGAAGATATTGAGTGGAATAGTTGTGGACGCATCGGTGGCGCTGGCCTGGTGTTTTCCTGATGAATCCAGCGAATATGCAGATAGGGTCCTCGTGGCCCTGAAGGGGCAGACTATCGTTGTTCCAGCCGTATGGAGTCTCGAAATCACCAACGCTCTGCTGGTCGGTGAGCGTCGCAAACGATTGAGGCAGCCGGAAATCCTGCGTTTCGTGGCTCTCCTGGAAGGACTTTCAATTCTCCAGGACGGCCCGGCGGTCAGCGACCACGTAAGCAACGTTCTGCCGCTGGCGCGCGTTTATGATCTTTCGGCGTACGATGCGGCCTACCTCGAACTAGCCATCCGGCACAACGCGCCCCTGGTAACTCTCGACGGCGATATGCGGAAAGCTGCGAAAAAAGCGGGCGTCCGCAATTTTCTATAGTAGGTTTGCGGCTCTTGTGGCCGCGCTCTTCCGAGTCTTAGGGCAACCACGAGGGTTACCCCTACGATATCCAGGCTAAATCTTCTTCTCCTTCCACCGTCCGCGCCGGAACAGCAGGACCATGGCCACAGCAATCGCCGATTCGGATACCGTGATGGCCCAGAAAACGCCGTGGGAGCGCATGCCCAGTGGCAGGGCGAGCGTGTAGGCAAAGGGAATCTCGAAAACCAGGAAGCCGAACGCGTTGACGATCGTCGGCGTAAGAGTGTCTCCCGCGCCGTTAAAGGCTTGCATCATGACCATTTCATAGGAGTAGCCGATGTTGCCGATGCTCACGATGCGCAGGCAAGCAGTAGCGAGGGAGGCGATCGCCGGGTCGTGAGTGAACAAGCCCACGACAGGACCAGGGAACAGAATGAAGAACACCCCCACGCAGCCCATGACCAGCATGTTATAGAAGCCGGTCTTCCACACGGCTTGCTCGGCGCGCTCGGGCTGCCCGGCGCCGAGACTTTGGCCAACCAGCGTAGCGGCCGCCCCGCTCAATCCCCAGGCGGGCAGGATAAAGAAAACGATGATCCGGATGCTGATGGTATAGGCGGCCAGAGCGGAACTGCCGAACACGCTCACAATGCGCATCAGGCTGATCCAGGCGATATGCGGAATCAGCATCTGCGCGATTCCGGTCACGGAGACCCTGATCAGCCTCGCCATGATTTGCAGGTTGAGCCGAATCTGCCGCGCCAGAATCCGGATGTGCTCCCCGCCGCGCGAGAGCCGGTAGAATTGATAGGCCACTCCAATCGTGCGCCCGCTGAGCGTAGCCACGGCGGCGCCGGTCACGCCCAGGCGGGGAAACGGTCCGATGCCGAAGATCAGGCAGGGGTCGATCACCAAGTTGATGGAATTCGAGAGCCAGAGTACGCGCATAGCGATGGCAGCGTCGCCCGCGCCGCGAAACACCGCGTTGTTCAGCATTAACAACACCACGACGCAGCATCCCCCCAGAGTGATGCGGGCGTAGCGCGTGCCGACCGCAACGACGGCCGGCGACGCTCCCATCAGGCGCAGCAAGTGGGGCGCGAAAAAGAAGCCGGAAGCCCCCATCACCAGACTGGCCGCCAGCCCAAGAGCGATGGCCTGTACGCCGGCCACCGCCGCTCCCTCGCGATCCTTCTCGCCGATTCGCCGCGCCACCATGGCCGTGGCCGACAGGCCCAGCCCCATGCCGGTAGCGTAGATGATCGTGAGCATCGCCTCGACGAGTCCCACAGTGGCAATCGAGTCTGCTCCCAGGCGGGCCACCCAGAAGACGTCCACGATGGCGAAGAGCGATTCCATCAACATCTCGAGGACCATGGGCACCGCGAGAAGGAAGATCGCCTGCGTCAGGCTGCCCGTGGTGTAGTCCTGGTGCGAGCCACGCAAAGCTTCGCGCAGAGAGGCCCAAAACGAAGACGTGTCGCTAGTGGTGACGGCGGTTGCCATAGCTAAGACCTAGTAGAATTGGTTTCAGAGTTCGACCCGGACCGGGGTCACGCGGATTCAGAACGACGCGAGTTCGGAACTAGCGAGGCACAGTTTTCATAATGTTTTGATCTTGCCACGGAACGTTGGTGGCAGGCAAGCGGAATCTCGGCTGCTTCGGGGAGTGGCGCAGAATCCCTGCTTCTGGGACTCTGCGGTTCGTCGTGGCAATTCCGGTTCAGCCCTGCAGGGTCTCAAAAAGACGAGACACCTCCTCAGGATGGCAGATCCTGCGTTTTTTCGGCAGTCTGATGAAGGCCGGCGCTCCGCGCGGACCGGGGGATGGTAGGCGCGAGACTAGGCTCCGGCTTACGTACCCGGTTTAACCTCCACCCGGAAGAGCATGTAATGAGAGTAGCGGTGGGTGTTCCGAACCTTGGTGCCAAGAAAATCCAGCAAGACCGTTACGTCTCTGGGGAGCCAAAGGTCTCTCTCGGACCCGCTCAGACGGACGGAGTAGAAGTCAACCGTGGAAGTCTGGGCAGTGACGCCGATATCCTTCCGGGACGCAAGCAGCCAAGACGTGACTCTCAGAATCTGGAAACTTTCGCAATCGATCCAGGCCAGTCCTTGGGATAAGAAGCCGAAAGTTACTCCGGAGGCGTGGAATCTGTCGATTCGGCGCGCCCTCTCCGGCGCTTGCGCAAATCCCACGACGTGGCAGGTCCGATCTCGAAGCGTCTGGGTTCCGAAGTAACAATAGCGGTTGTCGTGCTGGTCGGCCGGACTGAAGTACATGTACGTTGACGCGTACTTGGCGCTGATCATGGTGAGATCGCTCAGGCTCGAGGCATCCAGAGGCTTCCCGTTGAGGTCGGTGCGGTACTCTTCGAATGCCGGGAGATCCCCTTCCGGCCAGGGGATGACGATGTAACGCAACTTCCTCGCTACTGTGACCTCGGAGGCCCTGGACATCGGAGTTCCCCCCATTAGTTCTACACTTTGCACAGGATGCGTTTCAGAGATCTCCTCGTCGCAGGCGACCTTGGGAAAGTCATGGAACTGGTCGGTAACCGCTTTGCCGACGCGCTCGAGAATCATCGGCAGTTGGTCCTGGCTTGCGGCCGACTTGAGCTTGCGAAGATAAGGGCAGTGCTGAATCTGGCGCGGGGGCCAATCGATCAGCGTCTTAGCGTTCTTATAGATTTCGATTTCCGCCGGGGTGAGGGACAAGCCAGATTCAGGCGCCTGGGGAGTTGCGGTGAGATGGAGCAGCCCTCCGCTCAGCGCTCCGATGCCGGCGGCCACTCGTAGAGACGAATTCACCATCGCCCGCACTTTCACAGGGGAAGTATTCTCCCGTGAATTGGCGAAGTCAAGGCGGAAAGTTGAAAATGTCTGTTTCGTGTGCCTTGGAGTGCGCGGTGGCTGCAGCGGTCAACTCCCGTCGTTGACTCGATCCGGCAGAAATTATCGTCGGGGTCAGCCTCTGAATCCCAGGTTACGACGCAGCAGGCACCGCCTCGCTCAGGCGCGAGGCGTCTTCCAATTCCGGATCGTAGTTGAGAACGGGACGGAGCCAGCGCTCCACCTGACGGAGGTCCATGCCTTTGCGGCGGTGGTAGTCCTCCACCTGGTCGCGGTCGATCTTGCCGACGGCAAAATACTGCGCTTCGGGGTGGGCAAAATACAAACCGCACACCGATGCGGCCGGCGACATGGCGAAGTTCTCGGTGAGCCGGATGCCGGTGTTCTTCTCCGCCTGCAAGAGGTCGAACAGCTCGCGCTTCTCGGAATGGTCGGGGCAGGCCGGATAGCCTGGCGCGGGTCGAATGCCGCGGTAGCGCTCCAGGATCAGGTCTTCTGGCGCCATGTTCTCATTCTTGCCATAACCCCAATAATTACGAACCTTTTTGTGCATTAACTCAGCTAGGGCCTCCGCCAGCCGGTCGGCAAGAGCTTTGGCCATGATGGAATTGTAGTCGTCGTGGTCTTGGTGGAAGCGGGCGAGGAGCGGATCGAGGTTCATGCCCGCCGTCACTGCAAAAGCGCCCAGATAATCTTCCAGGCCGGTTGACTTGGGGGCGATGAAATCCGCCAGCGCCCGGTTGTGGTGCCCCGCCGCCTTCTCCATTTGCTGCCGCAAAGTGTGGAGAGTCGTGAGGAGCCCGGAGCGAGACGCGTCACGATACACCTCGATGTCGTCTCCCACGCTCGCGGCCGGGAAGAAACCAACAACGGCGTTGGCGGTGAGGGATTTCTCCTTCACGATGCGCGCCAGCAGTTTTTGCGCATCGCACAACAATTCGCGGGCCTTGCCGCCCACCGTTGCATCTTCCAGGATCTTCGGATAAGTTCCGCGCAACTCCCACACCTGGAAGAGTGGTGTCCAGTCGATGTAAGGAACAATCTCCTCTAAGGGCACGGCGGGAAAAGCGCGAATCCCCGTGAACTCGGGACGCGGAATGTCCGTCCGGCTCCAGTCGAGGGGAGGCTTGCGCCGGCGGGCCTCCTCGAGCCGCAAAAGTTTCTGCGCGGCGGGCTTGCGCGCGGCGCGGAGCTTTTCCTGCTGGCGGCGGTTTTCTTCCTCGAAGGCCGGGCGCGAATCGGGATTCTTGAGTTGACTCACCACCCCCACGGCTCGCGACGCGTCCAGAACGTGAACGACCGGCTGGCGGAAATGAGGCGCAATCTTCACCGCCGTATGGACGCGGCTGGTGGTGGCGCCGCCGATGAGCAGTGGAATGGTGAATCCCTCGCGTTCCATCTCCTTGGCCACGTGCACCATTTCATCGAGCGAGGGAGTGATGAGCCCGCTCAGGCCGATCATGTCCGCGTGGGTCGCCCGCGCGGTTTCGAGAATCTTCTCGCACGGAACCATCACGCCCAGATCGATCACCTCATAGTTGTTGCAGCCCAGCACCACGCCCACGATGTTCTTGCCGATGTCGTGCACGTCGCCCTTCACGGTGGCCGTCACGATCTTGCCTACCGCGCGAGCTTTGCCGCCCGCTTCCTTCTCCGATTCCATAAAGGGGAGCAGATAGGCGACGGCCTTCTTCATGACGCGGGCGCTTTTGACAACCTGGGGCAGAAACATCTTGCCGGAGCCGAACAGGTCGCCCACCGCGCTCATGCCGGCCATCAGCGGGCCTTCGATCACGGCGAGCGGCCTACCGAGTTTTTGTCGGGCCTCCTCGGTGTCCGCCTCGATGTGATCGGCGACGCCTTTTACCAGCGCGTGCAGCAGGCGCTCCTCGACCGTGCCCTGGCGCCAGGCGCCTTCCTGCACCTCCGCCGGGCCGCGCTGCTTGACCGACTCCGAGAACGCCAGCAGCCTTTCTGTGGCGTCGGGCCGTCGGTTCAGGAGGACGTCCTCAACCAACTCGAGCAGGTCGCGCGGCAGTTCCTCGTACACGGCCAATTGCCCGGCGTTCACAATGGCCATGTCCAATCCCGCCCTTATGGCGTGGTACAGGAAGGCTGAGTGCATAGCTTCGCGGATGACGTTGCTGCCGCGAAACGAGAACGAGATGTTGCTGATTCCGCCGCTCACCTTGCAGCCGGGAAGCGCGGCCTTGACCTGGCGGGTGCTTTCGATGAAGCTCACCGCGTAGCCGCGGTGCTCCTCGATTCCCGTCGCCACGGTGAGGACGTTAGGGTCAAAGATAATGTCGCAGGGATCCACGCCTACTTCTTCCGTGAGAATCCGGTAGCTGCGCGCGCAGATCTCCACGCGCCGCTCCGTCGAGGCCGCCTGGCCCGCCTCGTCGAAGGCCATCACCACCATGGCGGCGCCGTAGCGCTTGATCAGGCGGGCGCGCTCGATGAAAACCTCTTCGCCCTCTTTGAGGCTGATGGAATTGACGATGCCTTTGCCCTGGATACACTTCAGCCCCGCCTCGATGACGCTCCACTTGGAGCTGTCGATCATGATGGGGACACGGGCGATGTCAGGCTCGGAGGCGACGTAATTCAGGAAGGTGGTCATGGCCTGTTCGGAGTCCAGCATGGCCTCATCCAGGTTGACGTCGATGATCTGCGCGCCGCCTTCCACCTGCTGCTTGGCGACGCTCAAGGCCTCCTCGAATTGGCCGCCCAGGATCAGCTTGGAGAATTTGGGCGAGCCGGTCACGTTCGTGCGTTCGCCGATGTTGACGAAACCGGTTTCGGGGCGGATCACCAGCGGTTCGAGGCCGCTGAATTGGGTATGGCGCTCGGCCTGGGTCGGCACTCGCGGCGGGAACTCGCGGACCGCCTCGCGGATGGCGCGAATGTGCGCGGGCGTTGACCCGCAGCAGCCGCCCACCATGTTCACCCAGCCATTTGCGGCAAACTCGCGCAAGTCCGCCGACATGCTCTCGGGAGTTTCGTCGAATCCCCCGAAGGCGTTGGGAAGGCCGGCGTTCGGATAGCAGCTTGTGAAGATGGGCGCGATCCTCGAGAGTTCTTCGATGTGCGCGCGCATCTGTTTTGCGCCCAGCGCGCAGTTGATCCCCACGCTCAGCAGCGGCGCCTGCGAGACTGAAATCCAGAAGGCTTCGACCGTTTGGCCCGTCAGCGTGCGCCCGCTCAGGTCCACGATGGTCACGGAAGCCGCGAGCGGCAGGCGCTTGCCCGTGTTCTCGAAATACTGTTGGGCGGCGAAGAGCGCTGCTTTGCCGTTCAGCGTGTCGAAGATGGTCTCGACCAGCAGCAAGTCAACGCCGCCCTCCGCCAGACCCCGGATCTGCTCGTAGTAGGCGTCCCTTAACTGGTCGAAGGTGACGGCGCGCGCCGCGGGGCTCGAAATGTCCTGCGATGCAGAGGCCGTGCGGCTGGTGGGGCCGATGGAACCCGCCACCCAGCAGGAGCGCTCGGGGTTCTCACTAGTGAACCGGGCCACGGCTCGGCGCGCTGCTTGCGCTCCGGCCTTGTTGAGGTCGTAAACGTGATCTTGGAGGCGATATTCGGCCATCGAGATCGCGTTGGCGTTAAAGGTGTTGGTCTCAATGATATCCGCGCCGGCCTCGAGGTATTGGAGGTGGATGTCCTCAATAATCGCCGGTTGGGTGATGTTCAAAATGTCGTTGCAAAGGCGCAGGTCCCGCGCGTGGCGGGCGAACTCCTTGCCGCGATAGTCCGCCTCTTCCAGCTTGTGGGCCTGGATCATCGTGCCCATGGCACCGTCAATGATGACAATTCGGCGCTTCAGCGTTTCTATGAGCAAATCCGTGTTGGACATGGCATCTTTCATCTTAATTCGAGTTCGTTTTGTTCAAAAAACAGTTCGTTTTGTGTACACAAAAAACGTTAAGTCGTTTATTTACAATAGATCGATGAGTTCGTTCCCCCGAAAAAACATCTTTCTTCTGCCCACCTCCACGTTAACAGACAACCCGGTTTCACGCCAAGGCGCCAAGAACGCAAAGATCGCAAAGTCTCGTCGATTCTCACAGCGATCCTTTGTTTTCATAGACATTCTCGCTTTGTTCCGGCAATTTTGGAGTGCGGAAGCGAAGTTGCCGGCTTCCGTTGCCGGTACCGACCGCGCACGACCAAGCCAAAAACGCCCTCTCCCCTCGTGAGAGGGCTGTTGATTCGTGGGGCGGTCCTCGGTAGCCGACTATACGTCACTTCCCCGGCCTCGCCTTGCGCCTCGAAAGCTTCGCTTCGTTTGTGCAAAATGCGCTGTTTTTACTCCTTTCAAGCACTGATTTGTGCTAATTTGCGCGCAAAACGCGCATAATTTGCAGCATTCAAAAAAGTGATGTGCTTTGTTTTCAGGTACTTCTCAGCTTCGTTCCCACTATTTCTCAATTCTTTGTAGCTCCCTGTTTTCTCCACACGCCGGGACCCTTTCGCCTTTCCGTGCGCCTGGGCTCGCCCCGGCGCCCGACTGCGACAATGTGTCCTCAACAAGACCATCTTAATAGGCTATCACAGGTCCGTGAGGTTGTCAAGCGGAAAATGCAACACCCGCGATCAAACGCGCGGGTGCTCTGCCGCGACAAACTTCCTCGCACGGGACTTTGCGTTGACTTAGCCGCAAGCGCAGCCTAACATGGTACGCAAGGGCTGGTTTCTCACATGATTGGCAAGACCGTTTCCCACTATCG